>ERZ827168.64-NODE-64-length-169185-cov-22.660078_pt1 | contig 169185 bp, 127 predicted proteins | sample MGYA00519868_ERZ827168 | MGnify/ENA primary metagenome ERZ827168 (study PRJEB31778, sample SAMEA3449271) | human gut metagenome | biome: human gut; feature: human-associated habitat; material: faeces | place: United Kingdom | collected 2010/2012 ... | reverse complement strand
ACAAAGATACTGGTTTAGGCCCTCGTCTCAAGGACGTGCGTCACCGGAGGCTTACGAAAGAGGAGCAATACTTTATACATTAAATCCAGATACCAATTGTGATCCAGACTTTACAATATGTCCGACGAAGGGATTAGGATATTATTGTTGGATAATAAGCTATGCGACACTAATGATTGGTATAATTTCGGACACGCTCTTTCCTTCACCAAGAGTAATTGATCTGTTCGAAAGAGAACGTATTGTGTAATAAAATCACGAAGTCCGGCTGAATTAACAGTCGGACTTCGTTTTTCTTAATGCAATTGTAATCCGCCGTACTTTGAAGGGGAATACGGATGGGTGATGTTATCGTCAGAAATACAATTTAAGACTGATATCTGCGGAGTTGAACTTGAAACTGAATTGATTGGTTTTTACTGACTGGTTGGTATCTTTATCTGAAATTGAGAGACTTGCGTAGTTAAGTCCACCGACGGCTGCACCTACTGCGAATTTGTCATTGACACGGAATTCGAATGCGGCGTAGTATAGGCTGACACTCCACCCGTTGTATTTGAGATTGTATGATTCGGACGAAGAAATTTCGTTTTTATATGATCCGAACCCGTATGAACCTGCAATCTCAGGAGTGTAGTAAAATCTGTCTGCAAGTTTGATGTAGTATGCGGCGCTTGGGGATAGTTCGAGCCCGAATGTTTTATCTTTAAGCCATTTGTCTCCGTCTTTGTCAGAAGGTGATGAAGTGAATGGTGATATTATGGACATTGAAACTCTTATCTTGTCAGAGACGAAATACCCGATCTCGGCTCCTATTTCGAAAGTGGCGTCTGACGGTTGTGTTGTTGAAGTTGAATACGCACCCTTAGACAATGTGGTTGTCTGTGTGCCACAGGAGGCACTGAGATGTCCTGAAATATACTTTTCGCCTTTGGTTTGCGCTGATGATGCGATCCCGATTAAGAGTGTGATTGATAAAAAGATAATTTTCTTCATATTGTTATGTTTTAGTATTAATATTGCAAATATAGCTAAAAATCAGCGATTTTTAGGCTGCCACACCAGGAAACCAACTAAAAATCACGAAGGCCGACTGAACAGTCGGCCTTCGTTTTCAAACCGCATCATAGCGCGAAATGAACTCCGTTTAGTTTATTCCATTCGCCTCGAGTAAAGTCAGGCATATCGACAGGAGCGCTTCCGTGAAGGATGGATACTTCCGAGAGTTCCACAAGACTACTCCACTCCGCAGCGTCGTAGACATCTTGGTCAAGCGGAAGACCATTATGTAGACAATAAACCAGACGGTAATCCATTATGAAATCCATACCACCGTGGCCGCCCACCTTTTTCGCAAGCGCGAGCACATCCTTCGTTATAGGATGTTGATACTCGGCCATAAGCTTTTTACGCACCTCCTCCGAGACGAAACTCTCCGCATCTAATTTTTCAAAATCAGGTTCCCCATCGAACTTAACCTCACCCAGAGCGAACCCTTCTACAGGATACTTATTGGCAAACCCCTTAGTGCCGGTAAGCTGGAACATACGGCTATAAGGACGTGGGTTATAGGTATCGTGTTGCACTTCGATGGTCTTGCCCTTACGGGTACGAATGTAGGTAGCCGTGTGGTCGCCGTTAGCATATTCACGATCCCCATAACGCTTTTCGCTCAAATCGCGGCCGTGGAACGAATCCGTATCCATCGACACCAGATAATCCATCTTATCTCCGCGATGAATGTTCAAAGCCATGGCCACAGGGCCTATTCCGTGAGTCGGATACACGTCTCCGCGGTGGACCTTGTTATATTCCATACGCCAATCCCCCTGATACAAATCCCAATACGGGTCGAGATTATGGATATATGCCCCTTCCACGTGGACTATCTCCCCGAACAGTCCCTTCTGCGCCATATTCAGCGAAGTAAGCTCAAAATCGTCGTAGACACAATTCTCAAGCATCATACAGTGCTTACGCGTGCGTTCCGAAGTATTCACGAGCTGCCAACACTCCTCGATACTGGTCGCCGCAGGCACCTCCACAGCCACGTGCTTCCCGTGCTCCATAGCATAAACCGCCATCTTCGTATGATACTGCCACGGCACTGCCAGATAGATCAAATCGATGTCGTCCCTATCGCAGACCTGCATCCAAGCATCTTCACCCCAGTAGCCGGCCACATCGCATACTCCCCTTTCGGCCAATGCCTTCTGCTGGGCCTCTACCCTATCCTGAAGCAAATCACAGAGCGCGACTATCGTGGCATTCTCCAGATAAGTGAAGCGCATTACGGCTCCTGGCCCTCTCATTCCCAGGCCAATGAATCCCACGCGCACATTCTCGATAGGCTCGGCTGCAAATCCCAGCATAGACTGCTGGTCGGCAGGGCGCGCCGGGGTATTATACACGATCCTACCGTTCCTGACGGTATATCCATATTCGTCCTTCTGCGTACAAGAGAGCAGAAAAAGAGAAAAAAGCAGCACGAAGGCCGCACGAAAAGTATTTCTATACATAAGTAGTAGTGTGTTTAATTACCCAAAAATACAAAAATATGTGGTAAATTTGCATCCGAAAACAAAAATCAAATGTGGTTATATCTGGCACTAGGTTCAGCCCTGTTTTTAGGGCTCTATGACATAGCGAAAAAGAAAGCATCCGAAAATAACGGAGTACTTCAAGTACTTTTCGTGGCGACGGCCCTGTCGACGCTATTTCTCATTCCGTGGCTTTTCAAATACGAAAGCGACATCCACTCTCACCTGCTTCTACTCATAAAGGCAATCATAGTCACCACCTCGTGGATAAGCGGAATGGTAGCGCTCAAGCTCCTGCCCATCACTACGGTAAGCACGATGAAAGCCACCAGGCCCTTCATCGTGGTGCTATTCTCCATAATTCTTTTCGGAGAGAGGCTAAACGCTCTCCAATGGTCCGGCGTAGCCACAGCCTTCATAGCGTTAATGCTCCTAAGCCGCTCCAGCAAACAGGAAGGCATCACGTTCAAGAGTAACGGCGGTATGCTGGCGATGTGCATCTCCATCATCAGCGGAGTAATCAGTGCCCTGTACGACAAGCATATAATTACCGGATTCGAGCCACTGTTCGTGCAGAGCTGGGGTAACTTCTACATCACCATCCTGCTGGGAATCTGCTTGGGAGTGCGTCGATGGGTCCAAAAGGAAAAGACGGGCATCAAATGGGACTGGACACTGGTGCTGATCGCACTACTGATAACGGGCGCAGACGCTATGTACTTCTTCGCACTAAAACAAGAAGGAGCGATGCTTTCGGTAGTATCACTTCTCAGGCGATGCTCCGTTCTGGTTACATTCGTAGCGGGAGCCTTCTTCTTCAAGGAAAAGCACGTCGCGCGTAAGGCAGTCAATATAGCCGTGCTAATGCTCGGTATGGTTCTTCTGCTTCTCGGCTCCAAATAAATGGGACATAGCACAGACATAGAGCTAATCATACTCGCCACCACGAAGGTAGGTGACTCCTCGGCAGTCATTCACACGCTAAGCCGCGAATACGGCAGACGCAGTTTCATAGTAAGCATAGGGAAAAACACGAGAATGTCCCTATTCCTGCCGCTGAACATCTTACAGTGTAAGGTTATGGAAAACCCTCGCACCGACCTCTGGCGAGCCTCAACTTTCACATCGGTCTTTCCGCTGAACGGACTGCGAAGCGACATAAGGAAGAACACCATCACGCTTTTCCTCAGCGAAGTGCTGTATAGAAGCCTCCACGACGGAGTCTACGAAGACCACCTCTATGAGTGGTGTAAGGAGATGATACTGACACTCGACTCTCTAACCGACGACTACGCTTCCTTCCACCTGAGATTCCTCTTCGAATATGCGGCGGTACTAGGATTCAGTCCGGACATAGAAAGCCTCGCACCTTTCGCCGGGGAGCACTACGAAGACATCCGGAACCTTCTCGAAGCCGACCTCACGGGATTCCTGCTCTATCCTCTTAACGGCACAAGCAGAAGCGAAATCGCCGAAGCACTGCTTGAGTACCTCGGCGTCCACCTGGATTACCATCTTAACATCCAGTCATTAGATGTGCTTCGGGAACTATTCCGATAGTGCCCCACGCATCTGCATAAGAGCCTTGTAACGGTGCGAGATGCCGTTTTTCACATCTTCTCCCAGTTCGGCCAATGTCATCTGCGGATATTCGTTCGGAATGAACACGGGGTCGTACCCAAACCCCAGCTCACCCCTCTTCTCCAGCGCTATCTGCCCCTCCAGAACGCCACTGAACTGCCTGACCACATCGCCATTTATCAGAGTCACCACACACACGAACCTCGCAGTGCGGGCCTTTTCCGGCCTTAATGCCAATTCCCTCAGGAGCTTGTCCATATTATCGTCGAAATCGCATTGCGGCCCCGCGTACCTCGCGGTATAGACTCCGGGAGCTCCGTCGAGAGCATCGACTTCGAGACCCGAATCATCGGCGAAACACATTACACCCTGCGGAATCCTGTCACTTATATATTTAGCTTTCAACAAGCTGTTTTCCTCCAGCGTAGAGCCCGTCTCCTCGGCTTCTCCCTCCACGCCCAATTCGGCAGGGCTTAGGATTTCATAGGACGGGCCGAGAATCTCGCGCGCCTCGCGCAGCTTTCCCTTATTTCCCGTAGCGAAGACTAATCTCATAGAACGGATTTTTTAGTAAGCGCCTCCTTAAGCTGCGTATCGTACTGAAGCCTATGCTTTACGCCAGCCTCCTGATAGTAATAGCGAGTCACTATCTCCTCTTCGATGAAAGGCTTTATCTGCTCGTGATTTATGTTCTTCACGGACTCCTTGGCATTGTCCTTCACGAAAGGCAGGACGTATTCTACGAAGTCGTCGAACTCGGTAAAATCGAACTCGCATTCGGGAGCTATGGTCGGATGAGACATCTTATAGTGAAGGGCGTATTGGCCCACTATACCGCTAAGAACCAGAGAGTAGATGACATCGTCGTATTCCGGGCCCTCGATTACGATGTCCGGGGTTATTCCACCGCCGTCGCGCACTTCCCTACCCTTCAGCGTCTTGAATACGTGGGTAAGCGAATCCGGAATGTGTCCTACGCTGCCGTCCGGATTACGATGAGAGTAGTCTATGGCCTGCACGCAGCGTCCGGAAGGGGTGTAATACTTGGCCACGGTAATTTTCAATTGGCCACCGAAAGGAAGAGGACGAACATTCTGCACGAGGCCCTTTCCGAAGGTACGGGTGCCTATGATGGTAGCACGGTCGAGGTCCTGGAGAGCACCACTCACGATTTCGGAAGAAGATGCAGAGCCGCCGTCGACCAGCACCACCAGCTCCAATTTCTCGTCGAGTGCGTCCTTGTCCGTCCTGTATACTTCGGCATTCTGTCCGTCGCGCCCGCGTGAAGTCACTACGAGCGAATTCTTAGGCACGAAGATGGACACTATGTCTATGGCCTCCTTCATAAGTCCGCCGCCGTTACCGCGAAGGTCGAGCACGAGCTTGGTCATACCCTGAGCCTTAAGCTGGGCAACTGTGGTGCGCATCTGCTCGGCGACTCCCTCCGTAAAGCCCGTCTGGCAGATATATCCCGTCTTAGGTTCTATCATACCGGCGTATTGGATGTCAGAAAGATGAATCTTTTCGCGGCGTACCTTTACCTTAAGCGTGTCCGAGGTATTCACTTTCTTAACCAGAAACTCCACTATGGTACCGGGCTGGCCCTTCATCTTTTCGGAGCACTGCGCAGATGTGAGAGGAGTCACGTCTTCGCCGTTTATTCTAAGTATCTGGTCTCCGGATTCCATTCCGGCCTTTACGCAAGGTGAGCCGGCATAGGGTTCATTGATGTAGACATTGTCATTATCCGGCTTATAGATAATGGCACCTATTCCGCCATAGACACCGCCTATCTGAAGGGTGAAATCCTCCACCTCCTCTTCAGGCACATATATGGTGTAAGGGTCAAGTTCCTTTAGCATAGCGTTAATCGCCGCCTTTTCCATCTTGGAAACCGGAAGCGTGTCCACATAGGATTTGTCCAGCTCCTTGATAATGGAGCTTTGAATCTGCATCCAGCGGGCAAGCCTGAAATCCTTTGACTGTCCGTAAGATATGCCGGACAGCGCCAGACAGGCCGACAACACAATCACTGCCTTTCTCATAAATTTTCCTCCCATTTATAAATCTTGTCGCCGCGCTTTAGTCTTCCCGGTGCAGGTACCGCCACTGAGCATCTGGTGCCTTTAGTCGCGATGTCGGCATTTTGGAAATCTACGCGCATATCCTCTACGGTAAACTCCTCCACGCCTGTAGTCTGACCTATTCCCATCACCTTATCTCCCTTCTGCAGCGGTGCGCTCTCGACCAAAATCTCCGCGACGCCTATCTTGTCGAACCAATTCGTCACTTTCCCGACATAGACCTTCTTCAGCTTGGCCTGACTGCCGTAGACTTCGCTCCACTGTCCCAAATATGCGCCCTGATAGTAGCCGTCCCAGAATCCGCGGTTGAACACCTCGCTCAGCGAATCCTTCAGTTTCCCGGCCAATTCCGGAGTGTACCTACCCTCGCACACTGCATCTGCCGCAGTCCTGTAGCACTGGGCACAACGCTTCACATACTCCGCGCTGCGAGCTCTACCCTCTATCTTGAAGACCTTCACCCCGGAATCTATGATCTTGTCCATAAACTCGATGGTGCAGAGGTCCTTCGGCGACATTATGTATTTGTTCTCAATATCCAGCTTGTTCCCGGTCTCAAGGTCAGTCACCTCATAGCCGCGACGGCATATCTGATAGCACGCTCCCCGATTGGCCGATGCCCCGTAGGCGTGCAGGCTCAGATAGCATTTTCCGCTGATAGCCATACACAAAGCACCGTGGGCGAACATCTCGATGCGGACCAATTGGCCTGAAGGACCCTTGATCTGCTCCCGCACGATGGTCTCGTATATGCTCTTGACCTGTCCCAAGTTCAATTCGCGCGCCAGCACGACCACATCAGCCCATTGTGCATAAAATTTGAGCGCTTGTGCATTCGAAATCGACAACTGTGTGGAAATATGCACTTCCAGGCCAATCTCCCTACACATCAGAATCGCTGCCATATCCGAGGCGATTACCGCGCTCACCCCGGCCTGCTTCGCAGCCAACAGGGCTTCGCGTGCATCTTCGATATCCTCAGGATAGAGGCAGATATTCAGCGTGAGATAGGACTTCACGCCGGCCTTTCGACATATCTCCACCACCTTCTGAAGGTCTTCAGGGGCGAAATTGTTAGCCGAATGGCTACGCATATTCAACTTTCCGACACCGAAATACACGGAATCGGCACCACCTTGTATGGCAGCTTGAAGGCACTCGAAATTGCCCGCAGGCGCCATTATCTCCAATTCTTTCTTATCCATCATTTTACTCTTCCTACCAGACTGTGCGCGAATTCTTCGAGAATGGCTATGTCCTCGCTCGAAAAATCGGCCTCCTTCAAAACGTCTATGGCCTTACGATTATAACTTTCTATCTCTTTCTTAGCATCCGTATCCACTTCCAACTCGGTGTAGATGGCCTTTACCCTTTCTATGTCGCGCGACTTGAATGCCTCCACGAACTTCTGCGGGTCCTTCGACTTCGAGAAGGCCCTTATGGTGAGCCAGCTCTTCTTCTGCTGCAGAATATCCCCGCCAATCGGCTTTCCGAATACCTTTTCGTCGCCGAACGCATCGAGATAGTCGTCTGCCACCTGGAAAGCCATACCCAACTGATAACCATAGTTATAGAGAGCATCGCACTTTTCCGGGTCGGCGAGCGCTATCATAGCACCCATCTTCGCCGAGCAGGCTATCAGCACGGCTGTCTTCAGGCCAATCATCTCTTCGTATTCCGACATAGCCACATCGTCGCGCTGCTCGAAATCCATATCGAGCTGCTGTCCTTCACAGACTTGCGCCGCCGTAGTCGAAAACAACTCCAGCACCTGTCGAACACATTCGCCGGGAGCTTTCGCTATACGCTTGTAGGCATCGATTAGCATCACGTCTCCGCTCAATATGGCAGTATCTTCGTTCCACTTCTTCCACACGGTCTGCTGTCCGCGGCGAAGCGGAGAACGGTCCATAATGTCGTCGTGAATCAAAGTAAAGGTGTGGAACACCTCGATGGCTTCGGTAGGGCTCAGAATCTGTTCGTTCCACTCGTCCCGAAAAAGGCTGTACGCAAGCAGACAAAGCGTAGGACGGATTCTCTTTCCACCTATCCCTATCATATAACGCAGCGGTTCATACAAGCCGCGAGGAGTTTGCGGGAACTCTATGCTGCGAAACAATTCCTCAGTGATGTTTTTAACCTTATCTATCATATTACTAACGGAATTTGCTGTCTTCTTCCAGCATCCCCAAATAGGACGCATACCTTTCCTGAGATATTTCACCCCTCTCCACGGCTTCCTTCACCGCACATCCAGGCTCGTGAGTATGAGAGCAAGGCGTGAACCTACACTTTTCCGAAGCCCTCAGCATCTCCGGAAAATAAGTGTAAATCTCTTCTTTTTCAAGACCATACAGGCCGAATCCCCTAAGTCCCGGAGTGTCTATGATGTAGCCTCCGCTACTTATCGGATACATCTCGTAAAGCGAAGTGGTGTGCTTTCCCTGAAGATGCGAAAGACTTATTTCCCCCACCTTAGGATCGAGAGCCGGGTCAAGTGCCTTTATAATCGAGGATTTGCCTACTCCTGACTCCCCGCTTATGAGATTTATTCCCTGTTCACCTTCCTTTCCTCGACACAGCGCTCGCAGTTCCTCCATTCCTTCTCCTGTCTTCGCAGAAGTCTCCAGCACATCGTAACCTGCTTCGGTGTAGACGGACTTGAAATAATCCAGATAATCCTTCGCCTCGTCCCTGTATAGGTCGACCTTATTCAGGACTATCGTCACGGGAATCTTGAACATCTCGCAGGAAACGAGCTGCCTATCGAGAAACGGGAGTTTAATTTCCGGAAAATAGAGAGTGCAGACCAGGAACACGCGATCGAGATTCGCCGCTATCACGTGAGACTGTCGCGAGAGGTTCGTGGACTTTCTAATCAGATGATTATGCCGAGGCAAAATCCTAGTTATCTGCGCCGGTGTCTTCTCGGTCGGAGTGGATTCATACTCGTACTCCACCCTGTCTCCTACCGCTATAGGATTAGTGGACGAGGACGCCTTAAGCCTTACGCGGCCGCGAAGCACGGCGGGAAACAATTCCCACTGTGGAAGGAGTCCCAACACAAAGTGACTTCCCGCGTTCTTTACTACTATCGCCTCTCCTTTGGTCATACCTACAAATTTACATAATTTATTTGAATCAGTGCGAGGCTCCCGCGACCGATTTAAGGGTAAACAAAAATTTAAGTATATTTGTAGGATTAAAAGACTTCAAACATTATGCTTAGAAAGAAAAAGCATCATCCCGGAAAGAAAATATTTCCTACGTTCATAGGAACGGTACAAATGACTCGCGAAGGATTCGCTTTCGTGAGAGTGGAAGGAGAAGATGAGGACATATTCGTGCCTGCCTCGAAAACGCGAGGTGCACTTAACGGAGACTTGGTGCGCGTGAGCGTGACTAAGGAGAAGGCGCCTGCGACTAAGAAGAGCAAGTCCACTAAGGAGGGACGCCGCGAGGGATGTGTCGTAGATGTTCTGGAGCGTAGTGAAAAACCTTTCATAGGTATTTTCCACAGTAGCGGCAAAGGCGCTTGGGTGCTTATGCAAAGCCGCGTAATGCCTTATGACATAGAGGTAGACCCCGAGCAGGCCAAGAAGGCCGGCGCCGAAAAAGGCTGGAAAGTTTCCGTCCGAGTCGAGCATTGGAATAAGGGCGAGAGCCTTCCTTTCGGAAAGATTATCGACGTACTCGGCGCCCCAGGAGAGAACGAAACCGAGATGCACAGCATTCTCGCCGAATTCGGACTTCCTTATAGGTTCGAACCCGAATTGGAAAAGGCCGCAGAGAAGATTTCAGATAAGATAAAGGTGAAGGACATTAAGGAGCGTCGCGATTTCCGAGACACCTTCACTTTCACCATAGACCCCGAAGACGCTAAGGACTTCGACGATGCGCTTTCATTCAAGCCTTTGGAAAACGGTAATTTCGAGGTCGGAGTGCATATCGCCGACGTGTCGCACTATGTCACTCCGGGAAGCGACATAGACAGGGAAGCCAGAGACAGAGGCACATCCGTCTATTTGGCGGACCGCACCGTCCCTATGCTTCCAGAAAAACTATGCAACCGCCTGTGCTCGCTTCGCCCTAACGAGGAAAAACTTTGCTTCTCAGCAGTTTTCGAAATCACACCGAGAGCTGCCATAAGGAAGAAATGGTTCGGCAGGACAGTTATCAAGTCAAATTTCCGTCTCACCTACGAACAAGCCCAGGACATCATCGAGGGCATCGCCGAGAACCCGGACACGGAGCTCCAAACGGCCATAACGGTCTTGAACAAATTGGCCGGAATCCTGAAGGGCAAACGCCGCAAGGCGGGAGCGATCGACTTCTCGCGACCGGAAATGAAGGTACTGTGCGACGAAACCGGGCGTCCGATAGACGTCTACCAGAAAATCAGCAAGGAGGCCAATTGGCTCATCGAGGAGTTTATGCTTCTGGCCAATCGCAGCGTCGCCGAGTTCGTGGCTGCGACCGGAAAGACCTTCGTCTACCGCGTGCACGACGTGCCTAATCCGGAGAAGCTGGAATCACTAAGGCACTTCGCGAAGAGCTTGGGCTACAAGATGAACGGCGAGCTGGAAGGGAAAAAGGCTGCGGGAGCGATTTCCGATTTGCTGGACAAGGCTACCGGCAAACCTGAGGCGGCGGCATTCAAGGACATAGCGCTGCGTTCGATGGCGAAGGCCAAATACAGCACCGAGAACATAGGACATTACGGGCTGGCTTTCGTAGACTACACGCACTTCACTTCTCCTATTAGAAGATACCCGGACCTTATGGTTCACAGGCTATTAGCCCTGTATCTGGATAATGCGAAGAGTCAAGATAGGGAGTTCTACGAGAGCGAGTGCAAGTATGCTTCGGGAAGGGAGGCATTGGCCTCTGAGGCAGAGCGCACCAGCGTGAAATATAAGGTCGTGGAGTTTATGCAAGATAAAGTGGGTCAAGAGTTTGTAGGGCACATTTCCGGCCTTACCGAATGGGGAATGTATGTGGAAATCGAACCTACCCATATCGAGGGTATGGTAGCGCTGCGTTCCATCAAGTCGGACTTCTTCGAATTCGACGAAAAACTCTATCGCATAAAGGGAAGGCGTACGCGCAAGGTTTATCGTCTGGGCGACGAGGTGCGCATCCGCGTTTCGAACACGAATCTGGAGCAAAGGATGCTGGACTATGAGTTGGTAGAGGAGCGCCGTAAAGCCTCCTAACAATGGGTGGTCAGAAGGCTTGATGTTTCGTCAAGTGGGGTAATCTGCACTTCGCGCTCTTGCGAGGTGAGAATCAGCGCACATTCTCCGGGGTTAATCTCCGATGCTCCGGAAGCGGTTTTCAAAAGGCTTCGGCCCTTCATCTGCATCACCACCATAAATTCTCCGCAGTCATCCAGCGATAGTTCGAAAGGATGGTCCAGTTCGAGAAGGTCTGTCGTGAAGTGCTTACAGCTAACCAGATTCACGCTCGAATCCTTAACGTGCTCGTAGTGCGTCCTGTAGTCGGGCAGCACCGTGTAATCGATGGCTTCTCGGGCCAATTCGGTGTGCAATTCGCGCGGCTTTCCGTCCAGACCCGGCCTTCCGTAATCGTAGATGCGATAGGTAATGTCGGAAGTCTGCTGAATCTCTGCGAGATAGCAGCCTCCACCTATGGCGTGGATGCGTCCCGAAGGCAGATAGAACACGTCACCCGGAGCTACGCTATAGTCTTGAAGCACATCAGTAATCCTGTCCTGCTGCACGAGATCCACATATTCCTGGGGTGTGATGGCGGTTTTAAGTCCGCTTATAAGATGCGCGCCGGGCGCAGCATCTATAATGTACCACATCTCGGTCTTGCCATTGCATCCGTGTCTTTGACGGGCGAGCTCATCGGAAGGATGAACCTGTATGGACAAGTCTTTCTTAGCGTCTATGAATTTTATCAGTAGCGGGAAAGTGCCTTGATAGACATCGGTAATCTTTTTCCCTGCCTGCGGCCCTTCCGCTATAACCGACTCGTCGCCGGGGACAGCCGAAAGAACCCAGCTTTCGGTGCCCCATACGCGAGTTTTCAATATCGGTTTAAACTTGAACATCTTAGATGAGCGGCTCTGCCGTCATAGCCTCAGGCTGAGGAATGCCCATAAGTTTGAGGATGGTAGGCGCCACATTACACAGAGCACCATCCTTTACGGTCTTCACTTCGTCTCCGGCATTTACTACGACGAACTGTACAGGATTCAATGAGTGGGCGGTATTAGGGGTACCGTCTTCGTTAACCGCATAGTCTGCATTTCCGTGATCTGCAGTAATAAGAACTACGTAGTCGTGCTCGACAGCTACCTTAACCACTTCTCCCACGAGGTTATCTACGACCTCCACTGCCTTGCAGATAGCAGGATAGATGCCGGTGTGCCCTACCATATCGCCATTAGCGAAGTTAAGGATAATGGCATCTTCCTTTTCGGTCTTCAACACGTCTATCAGTTTGCTTGCCACTTCGGGAGCACTCATCTCCGGCTGAAGGTCATAGGTGGCGACCTTAGGTGAGTTTACGAGGATTCTGTCTTCGTTCTCGAAAGGCTCTTCGCGTCCTCCGTTGAAGAAGAATGTCACGTGAGCATATTTCTCTGTCTCGGCGATGCGAAGCTGGTGTTTTCCGGCGCGTGCGAGAGTCTCTCCGAGGGTGTCCGTAACGAGTTCCTTATCGAAGAGGATATGGAGTCCAGTGAAGGAAGCGTCGTATGGAGTAAGACAGCAGTAGTAAAGAGGAATGGTGTGCATTCCCTGCTCCGGCATATCGTGCTGCGTAAGGACGGATGTCATCTCACGAGCGCGGTCATTACGGAAGTTGAAGAATATAACGGTGTCGTTAGCTTCTATCTTAGCAAGAGGCTTGCCGCCTTCGGTAATTACTATAGGCTTGATGAACTCATCGTTAACGCCTTCGTCATAAGATGCTTGGATGGCGGCCTGAGCGCTTTCGAACTCGGCGCCCTTTCCGTCTACGAGCATATCGTAGGCTGTCTTGACACGGTCCCATCTCTTGTCTCTGTCCATCGCATAGAAGCGTCCGCAGACCGTAGCTACCTTGCCGGTGCTTTCTGCCATCTTCTCTTCGAGCTCTTTCACGAAGCCAAGTCCGCTGTGAGGGTCGGTGTCGCGTCCGTCCATAAAGCAGTGTACGAACACATTTTCGAGGCCGTAGCGCTTAGCTTCTGCGAGGAATTCGTAGACGTGATCGAGTGAGGAGTGCACGCCACCGTGGCTACAGAGTCCCATAAGGTGGAGTTTGCCTCCGTTTTTCTTAACGTTTTCGAAAGCCGCTGCGATTTCCTTATTCTGGAGCAGTTTGTGCTCTTCGCAGGCCATATTGATCTTTACGAGGTCTTGGTAGATGGTTCTACCTGCGCCGAGGTTCATATGTCCCACTTCGGAGTTTCCCATCTGTCCGTCCGGGAGGCCTACGTATTTTCCGCAAGCCTGGAGGTGACTGAATGGGTATTTGGCACGAAGGGCGTCAATATTCGGAGTCCCCTGTGTGTAAATGGCATTACTATGGTCGTGACGGCCTTCGCCCCAACCATCCAAAATCATTAAAAGTACTTTTCTGTTCATATACTTATACTAACTAATTCTATCTAATTTCTGCTTTAATCACTAAGTCTCATGTCGCTCTTCGTTGATATTACAAGCCGCGTGCCTTTAGCATGGCGTCTGACTGAGGGTCACGACCTGCAAATTCGTGATAAAGCACCATAGGCTCCTCACTTCCACCCCTTTCGAGGAAAGTCTTCTTGAACTTAAGTGCCAACTCCTTATCCCACACTCCGTTTGGCGAACTCTGGAAAATGCTGAAAGCATCCTTGTCAAGCACCTCCGACCAGAGGTAACCATAGTAACCCGAATCGTAACCGCTTCCACCGAAGATATGGTTGAAATAAGTACTCTGATAACGATATGTAATCTGAGGAATGAGCCCAATCTCCTTAGCCACCTGAGCCTCGAACTTATCGACATCTATACCCTCCACGCTAGTGAGCTCGTGCCAACGCATATCCAGAATCGAAGCCGCAGCCAATTCCGCAGTCATAAATCCCTGATTGAACTTGGAAGCGGCATTGATCTTCTCCACCAATTCCTGTGGAATTACCTCTCCGGCATCGTTCTTCGCATAAAGTGCAAGCAACTCAGGCTGGAAAGCCCAATTTTCGTTAAACTGAGAGAACATCTCCACGAAGTCCCTCTTGACGCTCGTGCCGCTTACCGAAGGGTAATGGCACTTCGACAACAATCCGTGAAGTGCATGTCCGAACTCGTGGAAAGTAGTCTGCACGTCGTCGATGCTCATATACTCCGACAAATTGCCTACATTCACGATGATAGGCCTTACGTCGTTACCTGCGGCGTCGTAATATTGATTGCGGACATTGTTCATCCACGCTCCGCCGCGTTTGCTGCTGCGAGGGAAAAGGTCCGTAGTAAGAATACCGATAAGCGAACCGTCATCGTAAGTAAGCTTCCAAGTGGTCACGCAATCCGGATTATAGCTCGGAACGCCCTCTATCTTCTCGGCATTTACGCCATAAAGCATCTTCGCAGCGGTAAACACTCCATTAAGCACATTCTCAGCCTTAAAATATTTGCTTACTGCATCTTCATCCAAGTCATACTTGGCACGTCTTACCTTCTCGGCATAGTACCACCAGTCCCACTGCTCTATCTTGGAGCCCTTAGGGAGGAGTCCCGCCTTGACGTCAGCGTCCATAAAGAGCTGCATCTCCTTCAATTCCTGCTTGGCCTTGACATTGGCCGCATCCATTATGCCCTTCAAGAACTCATCCACGGTCTGAGGGTTAGATGCCATCTTGTCCGAAAGGGTGAAGGCCGCCGAAGACTCGTAGCCTAAGATATTGGCCTTACGGGTGCGAAGCGCCACCAATTCGAGAATGAGCGCACGGTTGTCATACTCGTTTCCGTTATGTCCGCGCGAACGATAAGCCTCGTTATACTGCCTGCGAAGCTCGCGGTCGGCAGTCGTGGTCATCATCGCAGGATAAGAGCTCACGCTAAATCCGAACTTTTCCTGAAATGCGTTGGACTCTGCGAGTATGTTGTTACCTATCTTCTGGTTAAGTGCGGCCACGCGTGCGTTAATCTCGCGAAGCTCATCCTGCTGCTCGGCATTCAGGCCAATTCCCTCGCGCTCAAAGCCCTCGTACCAGCCCTTGAGCACCATCTGCTGCTCGCGGGTCAGCGCGCTCTGATCTGCCTCATAAACGGCCTTGACTCTGGCATAGAGAGCCTTGTTGAAATTAATGTCTGTGCTGTGCGCACTCAACAGACCAATCGCCTCTTCCACCACGGCATCGAGTTCCTCGGTGCGGTCAGTCTCGGCCACATTGAAGAGAACGCCTTCCACTTTTGAAAGGATGCCACCTGAAAGCTCGAGCGCAGCGATGGTGTTTTCGAAAGAAGGAGTACGGGTGTCGCCGATAATGGCGTCTATCTCCGCGTTTTGCTGCTTAATACCTTCCTTTACGGCAGGAATATAGTCAGAGGTACGTATTTCATCAAACGGTGGAATACCGTATGGGGTATTCCACTGTTTGAGAAAAGGATTGCTGTGACATGATGTTAATGAAACTGCCATCACAATTATAGCTGCTAATCTTTTCATTTATTATTCTACTACGATATCGTCTAAACTATTTACTATGAACTGAATATTTCCCTGATAAAGGGTAAGGATACCGGTGAGGGAAACTGACTTGCTGCCATTGAGCACCGATGCAGGAATCTTGCTGTCGGCGAACTTGGCAAATCCACTCGTGCGAAGCTGTATGGTAGTGCTGCCGAGAGTGAAATACTGGCTCACGGCATAGCCGTTTGCGTTCTGTGCCAAGCAGTAGCGAGGCCACATCTTTACGAGATTCTCAGGTTTCATTCTCTCCTCCACCAAACTCTGATCCTCTTCCTTTTCAGGATATACTCCATAGACCCAGAAATATACCGAGCGGCAGAAAGCAGGGTCCTTAAGTTCCATTACGTTCTGGTAGAATGGCTCGTCTGTCTGCTTAAGGTATTCGAGATTCACCGAACCTACCGAACCGTAGCTCTGGTCTTTGGCATTACCTATCATCGCAGCGTCCCAATCCCCACGCTGAAGGTGTGTAAGGAAATTGGCCTTGCTCATAGCCCAAGAGTCTATTCCCCAAGTCTGATCCGAAAGGAACACACGGTTCTGGGAGTTCTTGTTAGACTCGTCGCTGCTCAGGTAGAGAATCGCGAAGGCCTGGTTAGCATACTTAAGTCCCTTCAGAGTCACGAGGCGGCCGAGGTAAGGACAATCAGAAAGGGTGGCGTCCTTAGCCGGAAGGTCTTTTTCGGTAAGGACTACCGGAGTCTGAGGCTCTGCGTCCAGAGGAGATTCCACATAGATGTGGTCCTTAATGACACGGTCCGAACGGATATAAGAAGTCTCGTAGGCAGTTCCGTAAGTTCCTTGTGCGAAAGCTGCGCCGAGCTGAGTCATACCGTTTCCGCCGTAGTTACCTGACTTATAGCCGTAACTACCTATGGAAAGACCGCCGGTACGATTACCGGGGCCGCATACCACATAGACTTTCTGGCCTAATTTGTATTCGTTATAAAGACTGTTCTTACCGAGTTTAATCTCGATGCCACCTGTCGCGTCTTGAATGTAAATCTGGTTATAGAAGTTACCGGGCTTGTCGGTAGAGATGACACGACCTGCGATTACTATATCGTCCTCTATCTCCATAGGATGACCCTGAGTGTAGAGTTTCGAAAGTTCCTGAATGGTGTGTGTCACCGTGATGTCGCCAGGCTTTACTACCTGAGAGCCTGATACATCCTCGCTGCGTGAAGGTTCCGGATACTTCGATGTGAATACCGGGGTAAACTCTTCACAAGAAGAAAGAAGAGCACAAAGGGCAAGTGCTAAGACAATGTTCTTTTTCATTTTATACTCCTCCTTAGAATCTAAAATAAAGGTTTAACATATAGTTGGCTCCCTGCATATAGAAATACTTCGAGTCAAAACGATAATAACGGGTGTAACTACCGCTCTTGAGAAGACGTGTCTGCTCGTATCCACCGGTGCGTACATCTGTGTTATTAAGCATATTCTTAAGCTCGAGAGAGAAACCGAACTGGTATTTTCTCTGGATGTACCAAGACTTTCCTATGCTTGCATTTACTATGACTACCGGGTCAAATCTTTCCTGCGCAGCCATATACTCGATCTCGTCGGCGCTAAGACCCTGGTTCACGATTTCCTCGGTGAGAAGCCAAGTCCTGCGGTGCTCTTCGCGCGATACCGACGAGAGTTTGTCGTCCGGACCCACTACGGCGAGTTCAGTGCGATAAAGAGGGTTCATACTCAGATAGTTGTGAGCATAGAAGTTAGCTCCCAAAGAGAAGAACCAGTATGAAGGAAGACGATAGTTGAATCCGAGATTTGCTGCAAGCTGAGGAGTAGAAGGCACATAGTGCTTCTGTTCCTTTGCCACCTTAAAGCGGCCTTCGTCGTCGATGACGTATGTACCGTCGGAGTTCTTAGCGTAAATCGGATGTGATGCCCAGTAAGTTACAGGAGTATTCTCGACTACCACTACGGAGCTGTTGTCTATGGTCTGGGTCATACGAGGAGTAGAGGTGTAGATATACTCACCCAAGCTGAGAGCACCCTGAAGCGTAAGGTTCGTAAGGAAGAAAGGCACCTTGAAGCCGAGCTCTATACCCATATGACGCTCATCTATACCTGTCATTGCGAAGTTAGTGAAAGAGTGCTGAGAGTCGTCATAGAAACTCATCACCTTACTCTGGTCGTTAATGGTGGTATAGAAAGCCGTGAAGCGTATGTTATATCCCCTGTTACTGTACTGATAGTTGGCGTCGGCAGAGAATGTCTTGCTATTCTTAAGGTTAGGCACGAGCGTATTACGTGTACGAGGAGAGAGGAACGCTCCGCTGAACTTAGGGGCATCCTCGAAATAACCGACATTAGCGTAGATTCTGTGTCCACCCACCAGAACGTACTCTGCACCTGCCTTAACGGCGCCTGTCAGGAATTTGGCCTTTTCGCTCTTTCCGTAAGAAGTCTGGTAGTCACCATCCTTAGAAAGGTTCACGCCTTCTATGATATAATCCGAGCCATCGGCCTGAACGCCAGGGAAAAGACCGTTACGCATAAGACCATCTCTCCAGAATGACTCGTAGCCTACCTTTGCGGAAACGTGGGCCTTGAAAGGACCGCGATCTACGAGAGCATTGGCCCAGAGCTTGGCATTACGCACCTGTGCATAGTAGTCGTAGCCGTATTTGTCACCCTTCTTTACCATCTCGGCCTGACCGTTGTTTCTAATCCAATAGTCGAGGTCGTTCTGCACCTTCGCCGGAGAGAAAGCGTAGTCGCGCTCCGCGAAGTTGTTGATGTTAAGGTAGTACTGGCCTCCCAAAAGGTCCTTTACGGTCTGGAAGTACTCGGTACGGTTTATACGGGCATTGGCACCGCCCTCAAGAGTAAGCCAGCTCGAAGGAGTCCATTTTCCGGTAAGTGCGAAGTTCAAGTCGTTCTGGTCCGTGCGACGGTCCTGAAGGACATATTTCGAACGTCCGCCTTCGGAATTGTAGTTGATGTTATAGAGACGATCCCAATTGATGTGCTGAACGTTTGAGTCGGTATACCAAGCCTCTCTCTGCTGAGCTGCCTGATACTCGTCGTAACGGCTCAAATCCGGATTAGGGTCGTAGAAATAGCTAGGAAGATTACGGTAGTAATCAGGACGAGGGTCGGCCGAATCGTACCAGTCAAGTGCAGAATAGCCGTTGCGACCTGTTCTGAAGAGTACGGTAGCGTTCAATTCCAATTCGGTGCTAGGAGTGTAGGTGTACTTGGCCACGAAGATAGGCTCGAAAGTACTGCGCACGCGGGCATTACGCATCTTGCCGTTCTGATAACCCCAGTTCGAGTTATACATATTGTCCCTCATCAAGTCATAGACCTCCTGGGTAGAAGCGTTCTGCGCGCCTCTCTCGCCCGGGGTGGCAAATGTCATAAGGGCCAATCTGTGCTCGTCGCTGAATTTCTTCTCGGCGCCGGCATAGTAAGAAAGATATTTGTAGTAAACACCTTTTACCCAATCGTTTCCTCCCAGACGGGCAGAAACGTTGACCGCATAGCTCCAGCCATTGTCCATCTCGCCGGAGGCGTAATTGGCCATAAGACGAAGACGGTAGAGCGCTGAATTCGAGAGCACGCTGAAACGAAGGCCAGGACGGACTGTCGACGGGGTGCCCAAGATGCTGGTCACACCGTTATATCCACCGAAGGATGTCTCGTGAGATTCCATACCGATGGTGGTCTCCTTATTGCGGGTAGCCTCATTAAGTCCACTCCACAGAGAGTAAGGAGAGTAGCCCGTAAGCGCGTCGTTAAGAGGAATTCCTGCGAAAAGCACGTCCTGTGTTTCGCTATTGTAACCTCTGTTCTTGAAGCGTACGTCACTGAATCCGTATCCTACTATATTATTATACGGATCGTTGGCGCCGAAGAGAATGGAAGGATTGTCGGAATAGCCCGAATCTTCCATATCGAATTCGGCATAGCTTGAATCATCGGCCTCGGCGATAATCTGCTCGGAGACCAATGACACGAAGATGAGGTCTCTTACGAAACCCTCCACGCTAAGGTTAATTTCAGAAGAAGCGAATCCTGCGGCTGTCACCAGCACGCGGTAAGCTCCATTTTCAAGTCCGGAGATTTCGAATTTACCATCGCTTCCGGTCTTGGCCGATGCCACTACTTCAGCACCACGGCTAACGGTTACGGTAGCTTCAGGAATAGGAATTCTTCCAGCTCTATTGACAACAGTCGCCTTTACTCCACCCCAGTCGGAAGCGAATGCCACGAGAGGGAGAAGCAGAGCTGCGAATGCACTAAATAGTCTCTTTTTCATTATATAAAATTTAAATTATTTGCCTAATACTATATATGTAGGATAGTGGTCGGAATAACCTCCTACGAATGCTCCGTTAGAGAAGGTGCGGAAAGGATAGCCCTTGTACTGGCCCTTCTGGGTGGTCATGAACGGACGCTTGAAGATGACGCCGTCGTACCACACACCGCGTCCCTTCGTCACAGGCTGTATCTTGAGACCGCCTTCCGGAGCCACGGCCAAGTTATAGTTAATGAGTTCCTGGTCGTAGATACACCAAGTTCCCTGATAGCAAAGAGAGCCGTAACCTGCCTTTATCATAGAAAGATACGGATTATAGTAATCTTGTGGGGTCATCTCGGCGATGGTCTCCTTTCCGTGGAGATAGGTCACCATAGACTCGTCGAACGGGTCGTCATTCATATCGCCCATCATAACTATCTTTATGCCTGGATACTTCGCCTCCATCTCCTGCGCGTGAGCATAAGCTATCTCGGCGCCGCGTGAACGAAGGTTACCTCCCTTGCCTCCTATTCTGGAAGGAAGGTGCATCACATAGAAGGCGAATTGCTCACCTGCTATGAGTCCATGAACCATCAAGATGTCGCGTGTACGGAAATATTCGGTGTTAGTGTCGGAGAAATCTATGTCAGAACCTTCGAAAGTGAAAGGAATGGACTCGCTGTCGAGATAGGTGAACTGGTCAGGCTTATAGAGCAAGCCCACATCCACACCACGACGGTCGGGGCTGTCGTAGTGAACTATCTGGTAATTAGCCTCGGCTATGGACTCCTGGCTTACCAAGTCTTCGAGAACGAGACGGTTCTCTATCTCGGAAACGCCGAGAATGGTGTGCCAGCGACCATTGTTCTTAGCCATCTCGGCTATTACCTTAGCCATATTACGCTGCTTGATGTCGTATTTTTCCTGTGTCCACTTGTTCTTTCCCTCCGGAAGGAACTCGCCGTCGTTCTTAACAGGATCGTCATAGATATCGAAAAGATTCTCCAGATTATAGAATCCTATTACGAAATTCTGCTGGGTTTTCTGGGCCGAGGCGCTGAAAACCATTAAAGAGCAGAAAATGCAGATTAAAAACTTCTTCATATATTTTAGTGTCATTAGATTATTTCCAAACAGCCACCTTGCTTGGGTCTTGGGTCTTGACCTTTTCTACCTGCTCCTCGCTTATCTTTTTCGAGAGGTTTACGAAAAGTTTGTAACCCAGTTTTTCCTCCAGTTCCCTGATGGATATCAAATCCGAAGCATAAATGCCTGTGTCATAAATATCTTCGTGATCATAATAAATCGCGGCACCACAATAGCCACCGTATCCATAAGTGCTGGAAGACGCCTTGTATCCTAAGACTGCCTTATAGTAAGCAGTCGGAACGGCGACTCTCTTTCTGTCGTTGTCGAAGACATAGCCGCCCACCTGGTTATATTTTCCCTGTGTGGAGTTCTGTTTCACCACGCAGCCGGTAACCACATAAAGGGTGTCGTATTTGTCGCTCCACGAGCGCACCTTGCCTTCCAGCTTGGCCCAGATACCCTGATTGAAGTTCTTACCTATCTGCGGGGTCATATTAGTTCCATAGAAAGTCTGCTGATTGTCTCCGTCGCGAAGACGGTCAGCCGATGGATTCTGATGGCCACGATCGAGCCAGCCTACGCCCCAGCTCCCGTAAAGGACCGGCTGATGTTCCTGCGGAAGGTTAGGGTCGAGCCCCCAAGCGTCAGTTCTTCCGCTTCCGGCACCTATCAATCCCCTGTTGAGAGGATATGCCACCCAATGCGCCACCATATTGTCGTAATCCCAGTAGTAGGAGTAACTACGCATTCCCGGGGTCGATGCCATCTCGACCATTCCCCAGTCCAGTCCGTCCTTTTCGTTTGTTTCAGGAAGTTCGATCCAGCTTACCGGGGCCGTAGCCTGCATGGCGACGCTCTTCTTACGCCCCTGGTATAGGGACTTCCTAATCGCTTTCCCTGAAGCGGAGAGTACCACTTCGAGGGTCCTTCCGGAAGCACCGGAATAAGCCTTATATGAAAGCACTATGGATTTCTTAGTGCCATTCCCTGAAGTCTGCGAAAGAGAAGCCCACTGCCCAGTGGTCTCTTCTTGTTCGTATTCGAGTTTAAGTTCCCACTGTCCCGAAGCCTCTACATTAACGAACATATAGCCCTTAGCCCCTGATACTTCGGAAAACTGGAGCTCAAGACCTGGTTCTACCTTTACATTATCGGGTTCTATCCCGTTCCCCGTGCAGGAGAACAGGATAGAAATCGATAAAATAGGAATTATGATTCTTTTGAAAAAGTTCATTATTTGATATTTATGCTACCGAAGCAGAACTGTCCGGCCTTTTCCTCACCATCTGAACCATATATAGCCTTATCACCTACGGTGAAAGTAACTGACTTCGTCTTTCCGGTCCATACGACTTGCTTGTCGCCCTTTGCCTGAGCAGCTACTTCTCCATTATCGGCAGTAATTGCAGGAAGACGATAAAGTCCCTTTGGAGTTATGGCAAATTCCACATAAGAGAATTCGGTCTCGGAAGTAATGTTAACTGATGCACCGGCATAAGCACGGAATTCACCGTCCTTTGGAAGTGGGTTTGTTACACCTTTTTCCTTCTTTATGGTAATGGTGTAGCCATTCTGCTTCAATACAAACTCAGCATCGCTGACTTTTTCCCAGTCTGTAGCGCTCCAAGTAATCTCCTGTGCAGCTACGGCGCCTTCCTCGAGCTGACGAAGGGTGAAGATTGCCGTCTTGCCATCCTTAGCAGTGAAGGTAATCTTAGCTGTGCGAGCGGTCTTGCCGTTAGCCGTATACTCGAGTTTAACCTTACCGTCGCCAGTTCCCTCTGCAGGTGAAACCTTAGCGAAATCGCTGTCGGATACCACACTCCAGCTCTGGTTTGCCGTAACGGTAATCTCGAGGGAGCCTGCAGCAGCAGTTACCTCTGCATAGTTATTGGAGATACTCATGTAATCGGAAACAGTCTGTCCGCCGTTAACGCTGATAAGGTGACCTCCCTGGATAGTCTCAGGAGTATTTCCCATATAGTTTACGATAGCAGCCTTTACTACCACCTCGTCACCGACCTTAAGCTGGTCTGCAGCAGCGAATTTCTCTCCGTTATAAGAAAGCACGCGGAATACGAGGAACTGATCGAGTGCAGCAGTACCGTCGTCTGAGATGTAGAATGTCATGTTACCATACTGAGCGCTGAACGCCTCCTTGAAAGAAACTATCTTTCCCTTAATGTAATACTGCTCTGCGCTTTCGGTCTGTCCTACCTCGACTGCCTTCTTGATGGCTGCTGCTGCGTTAAACGGATCAGCCTCGGTACCTGTACCCTTAGGCTCGGTCTTGAGCTCTCCCGTGCTGCCACCGGCCTCGCCTTCCTTATCGTTATGCTTTACGATGCGGGTAGAGCCCTTTCCGCCTGTCTCAGGAGTATTTCCCATATAGTTTACGAGAGGTCCGTAGACCACTACCTTATCGCCCACCTTAACCTGGTCTTCTGCAGTGAATTTCTCGCCGTTAAGATAGAGGCACTGGAACACGAGAAGTCTTGTCTCCTTAGCATCCTGTCCGTCATCGGAGATGTAGAAATCGATGTTACCATACTGAGCTACGCCGGAGGTGTTCTTGATGGAAGAAACGATACCCTTTACATAGTAGCTCTCGGTAGACTGTGTCTGGCCGATTTCCACGCACTTGGCGATGGCTGAAACTACGTCGAAAGGATTATCCTTCGTTCCGTCAGGAGCAGCGCCTGAGCCTTCCTGATGGATGGATACGGTCTTTTTCAAAGTACCGATGGAAAGAGTAATCTTAGCGTCACGTGCATATCCGTCGTTAGGAAGCACGGTAACGGTAACTTTCTGAGCATCTGACGATGCCGAACCACTGGCAGGGTCTACTGAAGCCCAAGCGGCATCAGACTTAGCGGTCCAGTCACGTGTAGCTACGAACTCTATGTCTACGCTTCCGGTCTCTGTTCCGACAGTCACAGCCGTTTCACTTTTAATAGTAAGAGAAGCCTCTCCCTGGATAGGGTTGTCTTTCTCCCCACAAGATGCGAACACTGCAAGTGCAGCTGCCGCAATCGATAAAAATCTGTTTAGTTTCATTGTATTATTAAAATAAAGTATCTAAAAGTCATCAAAGTTAATAATAAATACGGATTTTTCCATATTTTTGCAAGCGAATAACACATATCCACTATTATTTATGAAACGAAAGCTACTTTTTCTTCTATTGATGCTCTCATCGCTTGCCGCTAAGGCAGAGTTAAAACCTATCGGCGGAACCTTCATCAACTTCTTCTGGCAGGACGAAAGAAACAACTACATGAATCAGCGCAATGTCGACCAGAGCGACCCACAGAGATGGGCCTGCAAGATCGGCGAATTGCACGAAATGGGCGTAGACATCCTAATAATAGTGACCGTGGCCAATGAGGGCCGCGCGATGTATCCTTGTTCATTTATGGAGCACGGCTATCCTGAAGGCAGGAAAAGCCCCGTAGATGCCATTATGGACACTGCCGATTCGCTTGGCATGAAAGTCTTCATAGGCTGCGGATGGGCCCGCGACCAGCTGGACGACCTCACCGACCCTTACGTCATCGAGACGAACCGCCACTTTATGGACGAATTGGCCGAACTATATAGCAGACGCCCTTCATTCGAAGGATGGTATATCCCGGTAGAGGGCTGTTTCATCCCATATCTGAGCGACTATGCCGTTCAGGGAGTGAACAAGATTTCCGCACACGCTCGCGAGCTGACTCCGGGCATCAAGGTGCTCATCTCTCCTTACGGATTGTTCGGTGCCGACATCGAGAACCCGCTCTTCGAAAAATCCATCTGCGACCTGGACGTGGACATCATCGCTTACCAGGACGAGGTAGGCTGCGTTCGCGAGCAGTTCCCGATGAAAAATATGAAGGAGCACTTCAGACAGGTGGGCGAAATCCACAAGAAGGCAGGCATCGAGTTCTGGGCTAACATCGAGACCTTTACTTGGGATCGCGAGGCCAACAACTGGTACTCTACGCTCGTTCCGGCTGCGTTCGGACGCGTGCTTTCACAGCTAGTCGGAGTAAACCGGGCAGGAGTGGACAAGGTAGTCAGCTTCATCGTATACAGCCTCTTCGACAAGCCGGGTTCACCATACCCTGCAGGACAGAGAATCTATGCCAATGACCTCTATAACGACTATATGGCTTGGATGAACGGAGACCCTCGCTGGAAGATGCTCGAGGAGATCTTCTCGGGTAAGGATTTCGGAACTCACAAGGTGACTGCCGGTCCTCAGGCGCTCAGCGACGGCAAATTCGGCTGGGAAGACCCTAACGACGAAGCTTGGTGCGAATTCGAGGGAGGAAAGATGGAGTGCGTGATAGACCTCGGCTCGAAGAAGGACATCTCTAAGGTGGGCGCACATTTCTGCGACTACTATAGAGAAGGAGTCATCATCCCTCAGTGCATAGAAGTAGAGGTGTCCAACGACGGACGCCACTTCACGAAGGTCAAGACCGTCACCTACGAAAACTGGCCTAACAAATATCTCGACTGCTGGACCGACGTCATACTGGCAGACGAGTTGAACGCACGCGGAAGATACGTAAAAGTTACCGCCATCTCGGCAAGAGGCAGAATCCTCTGCTCCGAAGTGGTTGTAGAATAATGAGTCATATAAGATGGGCGGCCGAGAGAGCGAGGCTGCCCATTTTTTTGCACTATTCCGGCATATTTCGTATATTTGCGCCAGTAGTGCGTTTAAACTTCAGTTTAATTAGTTTTATGAAAATCAAAAAATTTGCCTTGGGACTGCTCGCAGTATCCCTTTTTTCTTGTACGGACAAAGGCGGAGACATTACGAAGGACACAGTAGCCGTCTCTGCATCTCTTGAAAACGGCCGTCTATGGGAATCCGGAGACGAGGTCCTTATAAATGGCGCCACTTATGTCATTACCGACGGCGTCGGTACATCCCTTTCGACTATCGAAAAGGTCACTATGTCTGATATTTATTGTGCAGCCTACGACTTCGGTTCAGGTGTAGTAGACGGGCAGACGCTCACGTTCTCCCTTCCATCTACCCAGACCGTAGGACATTCGCTCGCCAGACCGATGGTAGCCTGCAACAAGAACCCTATGCTGTCATTCAAGTACTTGCTTGGCACGCTCAAACTCTCATTCACCGGCGAAAGCGCTACCCTGACCAAGCTCGTCCTCAGCACATCTGACGGAACGAAGCTCTCGGGAGACGCCAGCGTATCGCTGAACTTCACCGGCTCACCGGCATTGGATCTCTCTGAGAATGCCAATTCTACCCTGACCATCGAACTCGGAGACGGAATCGAGGTGGGCGGCGCATCGGTAGAAGTTACACTTCCTGCAGGGAGCTATTCTTCCCTTATGCTCACGGCCTACGCAAAAGACGGTAACGTAATGACTGCCAAGTCGCTCTCGGCCATCGAAGTTCGCCGCGGCGAGGTAGCTGACTGCGCCGTAGAATATGTTTCGGACGACGAGCCGCCGATTTTCCTTTCTGCAAGTCTCGAGGACGGCGCAGACGGCTCTCAGAACAAATGGGCACAGAGCTCGGTTCTCTTCGTAAACGGCCTTCCTGCCACTCTCTACGAGGGCGCAGGCACAGGAAATGCCAAGTTCGGCCCTATCAAGGCTGCCGACAAATACTATGTTTCGACATCTTCAGCAGCGAGCGGAAGCGGTAGTTCGGCCATAATAAGAACGGAAATACCTTCTACACAGCATTTAGAAAAGCCTATCTCTCAGACCAATCCTGCAGCGGGTATAGCCTCAGGCACTGAGGTAGCGCTGAAATATGTAGGCGGAGTAATCTCGGTAAACCTTACTGGCGCTCACGAGATCCGCGAAGCGGAGCTTCTTTCAAAATCTAAAGTAAGACTTTCAGGCTCCGGCGTAATCAATCTCGAGGTATCCGACTTCGCGCTTTCACTTAACGCCGACGCTAAGAATAACGTAATAATCAACTGCGGCGCAGGCGTAGACGCCACTTCAGGCGCCAAGTTCAACTTCGTAGTGCCTGCAGGCCAGTACGGCGACGGCTTCACCTTCATCGCTACCGACAGCAAGGGACAGATCTTCAGCATGGACATCCCTGCCATCTCGGTTAGCCGTAACCAGAGCACACAGGCCGGCACATTCGAATGGGCATCCAGCGGTGCAGGTTCTAACGACCTTAGCCTTAAGGGATATGCCAATTGTTATATGGTTCACTCCGAGGGAGAGTACTCTTTCGCTACCAATAAGGTGAACAATTCGAAGATTGGCGGAATCGAAAGTGCGGATTGGCTTTGGGTATCGAAGGTAGGTTCAAGCTCTAATAACGAGCTTATCTCCGACGTAAAATATGCCGACGGACGCATCTCTTTCAAGGCTTCTTCTAATAAGGGAAATGCGCTTATCGCAGCATTCGACAAAGATGGCAACATCGTGTGGTCTTGGCATATATGGATGACGGATATGCCGCAGGTCTTCGACTACGAGAACAACCCTGTATACCAAAGCGGCGGAAAGACTAACGGCTTCTTCGTAATGGACCGTAACTTGGGTGCTACGGGCGTCGAGGGCGACGAGGCATTCGGACTCTTCTATCAGTGGGGTCGTAAGGATCCGTTCATCGGCGACACCGAAAACGAATACTTGGATCGTGAAGACAAGGTGGTCGTAAAGCGCAAGGCTTTCGAGCGCAGCGACAACTTCGTGCTTAGAAACACCAAATATTCACAGGCCAATTGGCAGACAGCCCCTTGCACGAAAGAAATAGGCTCGGTGGAATATGCTACCGCACACCCTATGCTCTTCATCTATGCAGGCGAGGACAGCCACACAGCCAACTGGGTAGTGAAGGAAAACATATCTTACGACGCTTGGTGGGACGAGGACAAGTCTCTCTGGACTCCTAACGAGAAGGCCGTATACGACCCATGTCCTGTAGGATACCAGGTACCTAAGAACAGGACATTTGAAACTCTTAATGACTGCATTCCTGAGTGGTCTGACAACCATGGCGTAACCTTCACCCTTTCAAATGGCGTGACTACTTGGTTCCCTTATCAGGGCTACCGTAGCGCACACCCCGAAGAGCAAGGTGCACTTACCTACGTAAGGATGCCAAACGGACAGGTAAATGTATGGACAAGTCACTATGCCGTGAAAGAGTTCGCTTATTCATTCTTTGTATCAAAGCCTGCAGTGTTTAACTACGACAACAACGACCCGTGGGCTAACGGACTGAATGTTAGATGCGTAAAAGCTTATTAATTATGAAAGGAAATATATTTGCATTAGGAATGTCCCTCTGCGCTCTGGCTGTTCTGTCTTGTAACAAGCAGCCGAAGGTGGAGGAGACACCCATCGAAATAAATCTCTCGATATCTCCTTCGGAGCTCTCCTTTACATCCGAGAACGAGGTGCTTTTCCTCGAAGTGGAGACTAATGCGTCGGATACGGAATTGTCCGACAATCTATCGTGGCTCGTAATCGATAAAGTGGAGGGAGGATTCAACGTCGAGGCCCTGGAGAACACCTCCATCGACGCCAGAAGCGGAGAATTGATAGTTTACGCCATAGAAGGAAACGAAAGGGAGACCATGAACGTGAAGGTTACCCAGGCGGGTGCCGGAGCCAAGGCTCAATTCAAGGACCCTGAGTTCAGAAGACTTATGCTGGCGTATTGCGATGCCGACGGAGACGGAATTATCTCGCAGGCAGAGGCCGACAGGCTTACGGAAATGGATTTGACATACGATTCGGAAGCAAGCGATCGAAGCGTCATCAAGTCTCTCGACGGAATCAAGATATTCAGAAACCTGAAAAACCTCGAGTGTGACTTCAACGCGCTCACCTCGCTCGACCTAAGCGGAATGGACAAGCTCGAGTACTTATCCTGCACATATAACAAGATAAGTTCGCTGAACCTCAAGGGCTGTACTTCCCTCGTTCAGTTTTATGCTAACGTGAACGAGCTCACTGCGCTCGACCTATCGGACAGCGACAATCTGAAGTTCGTACAGGCGTACAAGAACCGCATCGAAACGTTCGAATTGGCAGGAAAGAAACAGCTGGGCTATCTGGATATCAGCCAGAACGCACTTACGTCGCTGAAGGTGGAGGATTGTCCTGAGCTGGGTATCGTGAACTGCGGTTCGAACAACCTCACGACGCTCGGGCTTAAGAACTTGCCGAAACTCTTCTCGCTCGGATGCTATGGCAATAGCCTTACTTCCGTAAGCGTCAAGGAGTTCCCTGAGCTGCTCCTGTTCGAGTGCTACGATAACAACATCACTTCACTCGACCTGTCGGAGTGCCCTACACTGGGTTCTGTCCGTTGCTCGAATAACCTCATAGAGGAGCTTTTGCTTCCTGAGGTAAAGAAGGGACTCGTAACCTACGTGGTCTGTGACGGAAACAGAATCAAGTCGCTGGACCTCTCATCTTATCCTAACCTGAAGGCTGTCAACTGCGGCACTAACTTACTCGAGAGCCTCAATGTGGCCGGTTGCTCTAAAATCGAGACTCTCTCTTGCGAGAAGAACTGCCTCACTACCCTTTCGCTCGAAGGATTGGCTGCCATGACTTCCCTCGTATGTTCGGACAACTCGATTAAGGAACTGAATGTTACCGAAAGCCCGCTTCTCGAAAAGGTGGACGCGCAGAGAAACCCTCTCGAGAGTCTGTGGATAACAGCCGAGCAGAAGAGTAGCATTAAGGAGATAAAGACCGACAATAACGATAACATCGTGAAGGTGTGGAGGAACGCTCCGGTACTTACCGTTTCGGTGGCAGAATTGGCATTCGGAGACGGAGCCGAAGAGAGAAAGGTAACTTACAGCATAGAGAATCCTGTAGAGGGAGAGAGTCTTCAGTTCACTCCTTCTGCATCTTGGCTCACAGTCAAGGACCTTACCGAGAACAGCTTCGTAGTATCCGCCTCTAAAAACACGGAGAGCGAGGCTCGCACGGCTACGCTTAAAGTAGCTTATGCCAATGCCGAAGGCTCTACTATAACAGTGTCCCAGGAAGCGTCCAAACCGCTGTCTTTCGAGGTAAACCTTACGAAGGTATGGTATGAAAGCGCATCATTCTCAGTAACTCCTTCCGACCCTACTGCTACATACATAGCCTACACACGTCCTAAGAGTAAGGTAGATTCATTCGCTTCCGACGAGGATTTGATAAAGGCCGACATAGAGCGCTTTATGGAATGGGGAACTATCGCAACTTCGGGTAATTTCTATTCCGGAGCGCAAGAGCTCACAGGTGCTGGCAGCAGATGGATATCTAAAGACTACTATGTGGTAGTGTATGGCCTTACCGCCGACGGTAACAGAACCACGGATAAGGTGATAAAGATTCCTTTCACGCTGTCTTCAGTCAAGCCAAGCATCTCCGTAGGTGAAATTCCTGACGTTCCTAAGGAAAGCGGATATAGCGTCATCCCTGTTAGCGGCGGCACATATACCGTTAGCTACACCATCGAGAACGAAAGAGATGGAGAAGACGTGACCGTAGAGTCACTTGAAAAGAAATGGCTCCACATAAACTCTGTGAACAAGGCGGCTCATACCATCACATTTACGGTTGACGAGTGTACGCAGATAAGTTACTCCTACCCTTACAAGCGCGAAGGTAGTTTCATAATCTACCACGCCGACGCTTCACCTTGCACTTTAGAGTTCAGGCAGAACTGTCCTAAATCTTCGAACTAAGACTTAATGGAGGCTGGATTTCCACAACGGAAGTTCAGCCTCTATTCCTTTTACAGTATCCTGCGATGGGACAGCCGCAGCAGTCCTTCTTCTTTTTCGAGCGGTGAACCGCCCACAAGGCACATCCTGCGAGCACCACGACTACCGCGACTACTATTAAAGTGGAGAGATTCATACGAAAAGAAGATAGGCTATAAACGCTATTACCCAAGCAAATGCGCACTGGAATACCACTACGAACGCCGCCCACTTGCTACCAAGTTCCTTACGGATGGAAGCTATCGCAGCCACGCAAGGAGTATAAAGAGCACAGAAGACCATCATAGCCACGGCCGAAGCGGTGGTAAGCACTCCTGCGACACCTAGAATCTCCATAGTGGACACCACGCTTTCCTTAGCCAAGAATCCCGAAACCAGCGACGTCACCACTCTCCAGTCGCCCAATCCCATAGGAGAGAACACAGGAGCGATGAGCCCCGAAACCTTAGCCAGCATACTCTGAGAGTAATCCTCCACCAGATTGAACCTGAAATCGAAGGATTGCAGGAACCATATCACGATGGTAGCGAGGAATATGACGGTAAAGGCTTTCTGTACGAAATCCTTAGTCTTGTCCCAAAGCAAATGCCCTACATTCTTCGCCTGCGGAAGACGATATGTAGGCATCTCCATCACGAAAGGCGCCGCCTGCGAACCCTTGCGCAACATCTTACGCACCAGAGCCACCAGTACCCCGAGAACTATTCCCAGAAGGTACATAGACAACATGGCTAACCCTGCGTGCTTCGGGAAAAACGCAGCCGCGAAAAAGCCGTAGATGGCTATCTTCGCCGAGCAGCTCATAAACGGTGTGAGCAAAATGGTCATTTTACGATCCCGTGCACTTGGAAGCGTACGTGCCGCCATCACACCCGGAACGGAGCATCCGAAAGAAATGAGCATAGGGACTATGCTTCGTCCCGAAAGCCCTATCTTACGCAAGAAGGCATCGCACACGAAGGCGATTCTCGCCATATATCCGCTATCCTCCAGCATAGACAGGAAGAAAAACAAGACTATGATGATAGGCACGAAACTAAGTACGCTGCCCACGCCGCCGAAAATCGCATCCACCACCAGAGACCTGATGGATTCGCTGACGTTCCACGAGACGAAGAGCCTGTCCACCATAGCCCCCAGTGAACTGATTCCGCTGTCCAACAGATTCTGCAGAGGCACGCCTATGACATCGAACGTGAGCCAGAATATCAGGGCCAATATGCCCACGAAAGCCGGTACCGCCGTGAAACGACCCGTGAGTATGCGGTCGATCCTGTTCGAGCGGATGCGCTCCTTGCTCAATTGAGGCTTGGCCACACTCTGCGAACAAAGCCTATGGATGAAGGCGTAACGCATATCCGCCATCGCCGCGAACCTGTCCAGTCCGCGCTCCTTCTCCATCTGCTCGATGATGTCTTCCAGAATCTGCTTTTCGTTATCGCTCAGCTGCAGATGGGCCAATACCTGCTCGTCTCCTTCGACCAATCGCGAAGCCGCGAACCTGATGGGAATGCCGGCGCGCGAAGCGTGATCCTCGATGAGATGCATAATGCCGTGAAGGCACCTATGTACTGCTCCCCCGTGCTCGTCGGGAGGACAAAAGTCCTGACGTGCAGGCTTTTCCTGATAAGACGCTATATGAATCGCATGCTCGATAAGCTCGTCGATACCCTCACCCTTAGCAGCGCTGATAGGAACCACCGGAAGACCCAGTTCGCGCTCCATCACATTCACGCGCACGCTTCCCCCATTACCGCGCAGCTCGTCCATCATATTTAAGGCCAATACCATAGGAACGTCGAGCTCCATAAGCTGCATGGTGAGGTAAAGATGCCTTTCGATGTTACTTGCATCTACGATGTTTATTATCGCCTTAGGCCTTTCGTTAAGCACGAAATCGCGAGAAACTATCTCTTCCTGGGTGTAAGTGGACAGGGAATAAATGCCCGGAAGGTCGGTCACCACAGTCTCCGGACGATTTCGCATCTGGCCGTCCTTTCTGTCTACGGTGACTCCCGGGAAATTGCCCACATGCTGATTGGAGCCGGTCAACTGGTTGAAAAGAGTGGTCTTTCCGCTGTTTTGCTGCCCGACTAGAGCAAATGTGAGCACTTCTCCCTTAGGGAGAGGATGTGCGTGGTCGGCAGAGTGGTACTTTCCCTCTTCACCGAATCCCGGATGGGAGTTATCTTCGTGAACTGAAAGATTATACGCTATATCAGTAGAGGATGCCTCCTTATCCTGACAGGTGTCCACCACCTTTACTTCTATCTGCTCGGCCTCGGCTATGCGAAGCGTCAGGGAATAGCCCTGAACGAGAATCTCCAAAGGATCGCCCATCGGAGCGCGCCCTCGGAGAGTTATGATGGAACCCGGGATGATACCCATTCCCAGAAAATGCTGTCTTATGTTTCCCTGTCCCCCGACAGAGAGGACCTCGGCACTTTGGCCTACCTTTAATTCGTTAATCTTCATCGTGACACAAAATTAACAAATTAACAGATATTCGCTATACCTAAATATAGAGATTGTTAGAAAGTGAACTTGGACATAAACTGGATGCGATGGTTGCCCACCCAGTGTTTCCCCTCGGAAGCGAGTCCATTGAGACCCACGCACTGAGAATATTTGGTACCATCAGCTGCAGTATAGCTTTTATATTCACCGTATTGGGCTGCGCTGTACGAGTATTCGAGAGCGAGCGTGACAGGGCCGAAGTTCCAGCTTATAGTCGGAGACACCCTGTAAGTGGCATTTAGATTCGAATAGGTATTTTTCGCCAAATAGTTCTGACTGGAATCGACGAGTCCGCTTCCATCCTCTATCTCGAGCAAATCGCCCACGGTACCGAGATTACGTGCATAGCCCAAGAAAAGCGATGCCTTGTATTTCTTACCGTAAGAGAATGACGCCCAAGAAGATGTGGTAAGGGTAGGAGTATACTCATAGTGTCCGTCCTCCCCCGCTGCAGTGAACTTTTTCGAAATGCCATAGCCGCCGAGCATATTCATATGTTCTCCTCCCTGTGCGAGAACGCTCTTCGCCTTCGCACTGAAAAGGCCCTGCTTGTACTGCAGGAACATAAATGCGCTAAACGTCGTCATCCTGTCGGACACGAACGCACTCTCTCCTTCGACAAGTCCCTTATAGCGAGGCTTTATCGTGTTTTCGTGCACGCCTATGCGTCCCAGAAATCCTCCACGGTGGTAGGTCACCCCTATGTAGCACTCCGGCAGAATGAAGCCTGTGTACTTGGCATAATTGGCCGAATTACCCTCAGGTCCGGCAGAAGTGTACTGCATCTGGGTAAGCAGGGAGACAGTGGTGTAGAAGCAGTCCGTTCCCCAGTCGGTGTTCAGCGTAAGCTGCGGAGTCCTGCTGAAAGGCCCGAATGGCACACCAACCTCCAGAGCTATTACGTCAGGCATGTCTGCTGCCATAGGATGCCAAGCCTGCCCCATACGAATGTCGGAATATGGGGTCAGGATGTCGAAATAGGCTTGTCTTAGCCTAAACGCCGCCGTTCCCGTAATGCCGCTAAGTCCACTGTAGAAATCGGCCTCTATCTTACCCTTGACACTTATCGAGCCGCTTTTCCACGAAGTGTTTATGCCCAGACGGGAAGTCAAAGCGGCAGTCTTGGCCGTGGTGAGGGCATTCAAGTCCTCGCCGTTTGCGTTATAGTTATGGTCGAGAGGGACATAATAGTAGAGCTCTCCTGTTCCCGACTTGCTCAGACGAGTATCGACGGTCGAGAAAGTCCTCACGAAGCCGTACATCTTAATCTCCGGCTTGTTTTGTGAGAAAGCACCGATGCTTGATAGCATCAGTGCCCCCATTATTAATATTTTCTTCATATTAGAATCCTACGAAAATAAGAACGCCGTATCCTAACACCAGACCTACCACACCTAAGATAATGCCGACCTTCGCCATATCCTTAGTCTCGATAAGGCCCGTCGAGCTGGCGATGGCATTAGGAGGTGTACTGATAGGAAGAATCATAGCTACCGAAGTTGAGATGGCAAGTCCTATGAGCAGGGCCTGTACGCCACCCAGCAACTCGAGCTGGTCTCCCATAGGAGTTCCCATTGCGCCCACTGCGATCGCCGTAAGGATAGGGAGAAGCAGGTTCGCTGCCGATGTGTGGGACAGGAAGTTTGAGATGACATAGCCCACGATTCCGGAAACGACGAGCACTGCAAGCGCCGGCATAATACCGAATGGAATGGCATTTACCAGTGTCGATGCCAATCCTGTCTTCATCAGCGCCGTACCCAGAGCCAGACCGCCCGCAACCATCCAGAGCACATCCCAGTTAATCTCTTCGAAATCCTTTTTCTCGAACACGCCCGTAGCTACGAAGACCGCGAACGGAATCAAAGCCACCTCGTAAGAGTTAATGTTCGTAATCTTCTCAGGGATAAGCCACAAAGCGATGGTAACGATGAATGTGGCAGCCACTATCCAGAACTTCGCATCCTTCTTCTTATTAGACTCGATTTTCAATTCTATCTTCTTAGCCTTGAATGGGAATAAGAGCAAGAGCACGCCCCATGAAATCAACAGCATCACGATGACGAAAGGAACCATTCTCACGCACCAGTCGCCGAAAGCCACGTCGATGCCGAGCTGCTCCTTAAGATAGCCCAGTGCTATTACGTTAGGAGGGGTGCCGATAGGAGTGCCGATGCCTCCGATGTTCGCGCCTATCGGGATGGCCAATGCCAATCCTATCTTACCCTTTCCGTCTGTCGGCAGACTTTTCAGCACCGGAGCGAGGAATGCGAGCATCATCGCAGCAGTAGCAGTGTTACTCATAAACATAGAGAAGAAAGCCACTACCATCAGGATGCCGAGCAGCACCATCTTCGGATTAGTTCCGAACGGTGCGAGAAGGACTCTGGCCAATACCACGTCCAATCCTACCTTCGTAGCCGCAATCGCAAGCACGAAACCGCCCATAAATAGCATAATGGTAGGGCTGGCAAATGAAGCCATGAGGTCCTTATAACCGACTACCGCACCTTCTGCGAAACCTCCTTCCGGAAGTTTATGAAGCAGGAAACCGAACGAGCCCGATGAAATGGTGAAAATAAGGAGAACCATAGTGATGATGGAAGTAGCCCAAGCAGGGACGATTTCCAAAATCCACATAAGAGCCGCGAATGCGAATATCGCGATGGTTCTCTGCTGTGTAAGTGTCATAGCATCGATTCCGAAGAATGATGTAGGCACAAAAAAGAGAAACAGGGTTACAAAAAGAACTATAGGAAGCCCTATAAGCTTTTTGTAATTCAATTTTTTTGATTCCATTATAATATTTTAGCTTAATTACAATTTGCGCCGCTTTCGGGCAAAAGCGGCGCAAATTTAATAAATATCTGTGTAATATCCTAAACTATCCCCTGTTCGAGCATCGCGGTAGCCACCTTCATAAAGCCGGCCACGTTAGCTCCCTTCACATAGTTTACGGAGCCATCTTCCTGAATACCATACTTTACGCAAGATTCGTGGATGGATTTCATAATGGAATGGAGTTTAGCATCCACCTCTTCGGCAGTCCAGCTGATATGCGTAGCGTTCTGGGTCATCTCAAGACCCGATGTAGCCACTCCACCGGCATTGACCGCCTTACCGGGTGCGAAAATCATGTTCGCATTCAAGAATTTCACGGCGTCTTCCTGGCAACCCATATTGCTGACCTCGCAGCAATAACGACAGCCATTAGCCTTGAGTTCCTGCGCGTCTTCGAGCGAAAGTTCGTTCTGGAAGGCGCAAGGCATGGCCACGTCGCATTTGACGCTCCACGCCTTCTTCCCGGCAGTAAATATCGCCTGCCCAGGGAATTTGTCCGCCATATCCTCCACTCTGTTTCTGTTAGACGAGCGCATTACGAGCATATAGTCTATCATCTCAGGAGTAATTCCCTGTGGAATCTCGCAGACTCCGTCCGGACCCGATATGGCCACTACCTTGGCACCGAGCTGAGTAGCTTTCTTGCAGGCTCCCCAAGCCACGTTTCCGAATCCCGAAACCGCTATTTTCAACCCTGAAACCTCCTTATTCTCGCGTGCAAGCATATTCTGAAGGAAGTAGAGAGCGCCATAGCCCGTCGCCTCAGGACGAAGGACAGAGCCTCCCCAATTGGCCCCCTTTCCGGTCAGCACACCGGTAGAATAGCGTCTGGCGAGCTTGGCATACATTCCGTTCAGATAGCCGATTTCGCGTCCGCCGACACCTACATCGCCGGCAGGAATGTCCTGATCCGGGCCTATGCAGCGCCACAATTCCAGCATAAATGCCTGGCAGAAGCGCATAATCTCCGCATCGCTCTTGCCCACAGGGTCGAAGTCCGAGCCACCCTTGGCCCCTCCCATCGGAAGTGTGGTCAGCGCGTTTTTGAAGGTCTGTTCGAAGCCCAGGAATTTGAGCATTGACGGGGTGACGGCCTTATGGAAGCGCAAGCCTCCCTTATACGGGCCAATCGCACCGTTGAACTGAACCCTATAGCCTGTATTAGTTCGTACCTGTCCGGAATCATCCACCCAGGTCACGCGGAAAGTGAAAATACGGTCGGGTTCGACCATCCTTTCGATGATCTTCGCCTTTTCGAATTCGGGATGTTGGTTATAGACATCTTCTACCGTCTCCAAAACTTCGCGAACGGCCTGAAGATACTCGCTCTCTCCGGGATACTTTTCCTGGAGACGGGCCATAAGGTCAAGTGTGTTCATAATAAAAACTATTGTTGCTGTTCAGCAGCAGCCTTAGCGGCCATTTCCTGCTGAAGGGACTCCAGTGTGCGTCCTTCAGGAATGCCAAGCATCTTGCGAGCTGCAGGAGTGAGGTCTACGCTCTGTGCGTTATCGATGTAAAGAGCTGTATTTACGTCGAATACATAGATGTAACCACCTTCCTTAGCCAGTGTGTTCACAACCTCTGACGCCTTTTTCTGAATAGGAGCCATGAGGGTCTGCTGCTGTTGCTGAAGGTCTGTCTGAATGCTCTGCTCGAACTCCTGGATGCGTGTAACTATGCCCTGAAGTTCCTTTTCCTTACTTTCCCTAATGGCCGGAGTCCAAGTAGAAGCTTTCTGCTGATATGCGGTGTATTTAGTCTGATACTCCTCTACCATAGCGCTATAGGTCTCCTGGATTTCCTTATTGGAAGCATCCAAAGCGGCGCGTGCGGCATCGGCCTCAGGCATAAGTTGAACCAATTCAGCGAAATTAACGTGTGCAAACTTAGGCTGAGCTACGGCTGCGAGTGAAAGCAGTGATGTAGCCACAATCAAAAAGATTTTTTTCATAATATCATTCATTTTATAATTATCTAGAATTGTTGTCCGATTACGAAGTGGAATTGGCTTCCACCCAGATTCTTACTACGTCCGTCGAATCCATAGCCCCAGTCCACGCCGATAAGTCCGACCATAGGCAGGAACACTCTCACGCCCACGCCGGCCGAACGGTATATCTGGAAAGGATTGAAGTCCCTGATGTCAGACCAACAGTTACCACCCTCCAGGAATGCGAGCAGATATATGGTAGACGAAGGCTGCATGATTACAGGGTAGCGAAGCTCGAGCGTGAACTTGTCGTAGACATTGCCTGCATAGGCGCCGCCATCGGATTTGTAGGCCGTAGCAGTGTATGGGGTAAGGGAGTAGTTCTCATAACCGCGAAGTGAAATCACCTCGGAGCCATAAGTGTTATATCCCGACATACCGTCACCTCCCAAAAGGAAGCCCTCGAACGGAGAATAACCCCAGCTTCTGTTATAGAATCCCAAATATCCGAACCGTGCACGTGTCATAAGGACCAGATCGCCCACGAGCTTGATGTACTGCGAAGCGGACATCTTCCACTTGTGATACTCTATCCAGCGATATCTCTGCTGTGCGCTCCAGTTGTCGTAGTTTACGTCTTTCCAAGACTTCACGTTTACTCTCTTGCCGTCCTTGTCGAAGTCATACTTTCTGAAAAGGGAGAAAGGAGGGGTGAGCGAAAGTCCGAACGAGAACTCGGAACCCATACGCGGATAAATCTGCTGGTCAGTTGAATTACGCATAAGGTTAAACGAATAGCTTATGTTATGCGAATAACCGTTATCGAAAATGAAATAGCCTGAATACCAGTTAGTAAGTTTATATGTCTGCCAATTAAGTCCGTTATACGCCACGAAATAGTTATCCGGCCACTTGAGTCGACTACCCAACGATGCCGACACGCCGAACACTTCCATCTGCCTGTCGTGGCTGAGGATGTTCAATGCCAGATAAGAGTTAGTTTGGCGGGTATAGTAAGCCGACATATTAAGGGAGGTAGGCTTCTTTCCGAAAAGCCACGGCTCCGTGAAGCTGGCCGAAAGCGCCGTATAGTACGTACCGTTAGTCTGGAATCGGAATGCGAGGTTCTGAGCATCTCCCAGAGGCACAGGCCTCCACGCATCCTTGTCGAAGAATCGACGGGTCGAGAAGTTGTTGAAGCTTACGCCGACCGTAGCCACGAAGGTATTGCCGCCCCATCCACCGGAAAGCTCCAATTGGCTCGAAGGCTTCTCGGTAACGTTATAGATGAGGTCTACGGTATTATCTCTCTGGTTAGGCAGAATCGCATAGCCGTTCGTAGGGTCCATGATGGCCTCGGCGTCGAATTGGCCTAAGGAAGCGATCTCTCGAATCGAGCGCTCGAAGTCGGACTGGCTGAAGAGGTAGCCCGGGCGGGTCACCACCTGGCGGCGGACCACGCGCTCGTTAGTAAGGTCGTTTCCGTTGATTATGATATTGTTAAGCGTGGCCTGCTTTCCTTCCCTGAGGCGAAGTTCCACGTCTACGGAATCGTTCTGGATATTAGTCTCGACAGGAGTAATGTCGAAGAAAAGGTAGCCTTTGTCCCTGTAGAGCTTCGACACGTCGTAGTCGCCCTGCTTTCCACCGCCGTAGAGGCGCTTCTGCATAGACACCACGTCGTAGACGTCACCTTTCTCGATACCGAGAATGGAATTCAGCATATCTGCGCTGTAGACGGAGTTACCGGTCCACTTTATGTCCCTGAAATAGTATTTGTTACCTTCGTCGAGCACGATGTCGATGTCGATTTTCTTCTTCACCTTTCCGTTCTTTCCGACCACGTCTACTATGTACACGCTATCCCTTACGATACGCGCATCGCGATAGCCGGCCTCGTTAAGGGTACTTATGAGACTACGCTTGTCCTCGGCATACTCCTTCTCATTGAACTTCTTACTCTTGAAGAAGTTGTAGATCTTGTTAGACTTCGTTTTCTTCATGGACTTGGCCAACTTGTAGTCCGAGATATCCTCGACGCCCACGAAATTGATATCCTTAATCTTAACCTTAGGACCCTTGTCTATATGGAAAGTGACGCGAATGGCATTACGCACCATAGTATCCTTCTGAACTTCGGTGTTCACCTCGCAGAGCAGGAATCCCTTCTCCGCATAGAAACGCTTGATAATACCCTCGGCAGTGCTGCGGGTGTAATCGGAAAAATCACCTCCGCGCCTGAATCCTATACGCTCGTTAAGCTCTTTCTTATCGCCGGACTTGATTCCGGTAAAGCCCCACGCAGACATCCTGGGACGTTCCTTTATGGCGATGCGAAGATAAACCGAATCTTTTGATGCACTGAGTCCGTCGGCATAAACGGCGACGTCTTCGAAGTAATTCTTCGCAAGGAGTCGCTTTATCGCAGATGCCACCTCGTCTCCCGGAAGGGTAATCTTCCTACCCTTGAACAGTCCGGACTGAGCCACTATCTGTGACGAATCGAAATATGTATTTCCCTCTACAGTAACGCCTCCAACATAATACTGCTTCGGTCTGTTATAATCCACCTCCACCTGTGCATACATAGAAGCACAGGCTAGCATACACGCAACAACTGAAAAAAACCGCAAAAACTTCATTCCTCGAGTCTTAAATCTCACAAATATAACTCTTTTATTTCACTTTTCCGAAACGGCGATCGCGTCCTGAATACTCTTTTATCGCGGACTGCAACTCTTCTTTTCTAAAATCAGGCCAAAGCGTATCCGTGAAGACGAATTCGGAATAGGCTGTCTGCCAAAGCATATAATTACTTATTCGCTTTTCGCCGGAAGTTCTTATGACCAAATCGGGGTCCGGGATGCCAGCCGTCACAAGTGCAGCGCTAACAGTATCGTAGTCAATCTCTTCAGCCTTCTTTCCACTTTCTACAATAGCCTGCACCGCATGGAGAATATCCCACCTGCCGCTATAGCTGAGCATAATGCACAAATCGAGCTTATCGTTCTTCTCGGTAGCTTTTTCCAGCTGACTTATAGAGAATTGAAGCGCACCGGAGAGCCTGTTTCGATTACCGAGCACACGGAAACGCACCCCGTTTTTCATAAGCGTGGAGTATTCGTTCTTTATGGCCTTGGCCAGAAGCCCCATCAGAGCGGATATTTCCTCTGCAGGCCTGTTCCAGTTCTCCTCCGAAAAGGTGTATAGAGACAAGTATCTGACTCCCAGCTCAACACAAGCCTCGGTAATGTCCCTGACTCTTTCCACACCCTCGATATGTCCCTGCGAACGGGCAGCTCCACGAGCCTGTGCCCAGCGTCCGTTTCCATCCATGATGATGGATATATGGTTCGGTATAATCAATTCCGACATAATGATTTAAGTATTATTTCTCACATCCTCTCCCCAGAGCAGCTTGGCCCGGAGAGCCTTTATGAAATTCGATTTTCCCAGCACCACCTTCCTGAGTTTGAACGGAGCGCTCGAGACACTCACGGAAGTACCGCTTGGAATCAAATAGTCCCTATTATCCAAAGACAGAGCCAAACCGGCACTTTTTCTGTCGCGCGCGCAAATATTTATCCGTGCGTCCTTCGAAAGCAGCAGCGGGCGAAGATTGAGATTGTGCGGGGCTATCGGGGCCAATATGAACGCATCCAGCTCCGGACTGCATATCGGGCCACCCACGCTCAACGAATAGGCCGTACTGCCCGAACTGGTCGAAACCAGCATTCCGTCTGCCCAATAAGTCGGGAGCGGCTCGGAGTCGATACTAGCCTCTATGCCCAGAGTGCCCGTGCCCTGACGCCTGACTACCACCTCGTTAAGTGCATAGGGCGAGAATCCGGAAGGCGTTTCGCCATCGACCCTCGCTTCGAGAAGACTCCTCTCGACTATCCCGTACTTCCCTTCCGACAGGGCTTCATGCACCTGTGTAACGTCGTATTCCGACAGGAAACCGAGCCTACCTAGATTCACGCCGAGAATGGGAATGCCCTCCCTGCACACCAGATTCGCCGCAGACAGGAACGTACCGTCTCCACCGAAACTAAGAAGCATATCCGTATCAAGGGCGAGACCTTGTAAAATATCATAGACCTGCATTCCGGATTCGCTGAGTCTCTCGAGCAAACCGGTTACGGCAGAATCAGAATACAACTGTTTTTTCTTTATTAAGTATGCAATTTTCATTTACAGCCTCAAATTTAGCATAATATTTTCTATTTTTGCATTTCGATGACTATACTTAGTGTAAATATAAATAAGATCGCCACTCTGCGAAATGCTCGCGGGGGCAATATGCCTGATGTGGAGAAAGCGGCCAGAGACATAGAAGGTTTCGGGGCCGAGGGTATAACCGTGCATCCTAGACCGGACGGAAGGCACATCAAATACGAAGACGTAAGGCTTCTTAAAAAACTGATACGTACCGAATTCAACATAGAAGGAAATCCGGAACCTTCCTTCAGAGACTTGGTAATGGAAGTGATTCCCGAGCAAGTGACACTCGTTCCGGACGGACACGACGCCATCACCTCTAACTGCGGATGGGATACGATAAAGCACGAAGCCTTTCTTACGGAAATGTGTAACTTATTTCACTCTAAGGGAATAAGGGTTTCCATCTTCATAGACCCACTTCCGGAGATGGCCTACGGAGCCGCACGATGCGGCGCGGACAGGATAGAGCTCTACACTGCCGCCTATGCCGAAAATTATCCCATTAATAGAGAGGAGGCGGTAGCTCCTTACCTTCGCACGGCGCAGGCGGCTAGAGAAGCGGGATTGGGAGTAAATGCAGGTCACGACCTGAATTTGGATAATTTGGAATACTTATTGAAGACCATTCCGTGGATAGACGAAGTTTCCATAGGACACGCACTTATCTGCGATGCCCTGTACTTAGGATTGGAAAAGACCGTCCACGAATACCTTATAAGAACACACGTAAACAAATAGAATAAAATGAAAAAAACACCTATCATCTTGAGCATTTGCTCTCTTGTAGTGGCGGCAGCCGCTCTCGTACTTAACTTCATTCCTAAACACGGCACAGAAAGCACTTGCGAGGAAAAAACCGAGAAAAGCGAAAATACGGAAGGCATCGCTTTCTTCAATCTCGACGAGGTAATCGCCGGATATCAGATGGCCATCGACCTTCAGCAAAGTTTCGAGAAAAAGGCCAAAGGCATCGATGAGGACGTGACCCGTCGTCGCACCAAGCTTGAAAACGAGGACAAGGATCTCGCGGAGAAGCTCAACAAGGGACTCATCACCAGAAGCGTAGCCGAGGTAAAATATAACGAACTCCAGAAGAAGGTGGCCGATTTCCAGCAGTTCGGACAGCAGAAACAGAACGAATTGGCAGAAGAGCAGCAGGTTATCCTGAACAACATCGCCAATTCCATTATGGAATACGTAACTAAATTCAACGCTACGCGTAACTACTCCCTGATTTTCTCTACCCAGGGTGGTTTGCTTTCTCAGCCTGTCGTATGCGGCGACGAGGGATTGAACATCACTACAGAGCTCATCGAAGGCCTCAACGCAGAGTATGTAGCGAGCAAGTCTAAAAAATAAACGAAATTGAGAAAGTTTTTCAGCATACTTCTATTGATTACCGCTTTCGGAAGCATCTCCGTAAGCGCTCAGGATTCGTATCCTGTGGTAGAGGTAAAAGTGTCAACTGACAAGGTGCGCGTAAATGGCAAGAGCTACTACACGCACGTGGTCACGGAAAAGCAGACCCTCTACTCGATAAGCAAGGCCTACGAAGTCTCGACTGACGACATCATACATGCGAATCCGAAGCTCCACTTGGACAAGGAGCCGCTAAAGGAGGGCAGCATCCTGCTTGTTCCCGTCAAGCCATCGAAGCCTGCCGCGTACATACCAGTAGAACAGCCTGTGGCACAAGACAGCACTACGCTCGAAGCCGTACCTTCGGAGACATTGGCGGAAGTGCAGGAGACTCCCATCGACTTTTCTCAGGCCAATGCCACCCTGTCACTGCTGTTGCCATTTGCCGTCGACACCACTGCTAACAAGAACTATCTCAATTTTTATTTCGGAGCGCTATTGGCCGTGAAAGAATTGGCCGATAAAGGTATGACCATCGAAATCAATGCGATAGACTCCGAAAACAGGCAGGAACTCTCGGATTGCAGAAGGCAAATCGCCGAGAGCGACATAATCATAGGACCGGTAAGCGGCTCGGACATAGCGCAGACTCTGCGCATCCTTCCGGATAACAAATATCTGGTGTCGCCGCTGGACAGCCGCACCGAGAATTGGGCTCAAAGCGACAGGGTCATTCTGGCAGCGACAAGCGCGACCAGGCAAATAGAGGACGTGGTGGATTGGCTGGCAGAGGATATGGCCGGAGGAACCGACACTCTGATAGTGGTAAGGGAAACCGGATACAAGATGACATTTACGGAGAACACTATGTCTTCGTATCTTTCCAACATCCCGGAAGATAGGAAGATAGAAGTGGATTACTCGCTTTCGGGAGGGCTGGAGATGAACGAATGGTTCGACGCTCACACTCACCTGAAGGATTCGGTTACCCGTGTCATCGCGGCATCGGAGCACGACATATTCATAGATGACGTCATCAGGAACGTGTACCTTCAGAACAACATGAAGAAAAACACCATCATCTATGGGCCGGCGAAGACCAAATCCGACGAAATGGATCGTATGTGCGATGCGCGCCTGCATTCTAGCGTTACCTATCATATAGATTACACGCGCCCGGATGTCATAAAGTTCGTAAAGGACTTCAGGGCACTGTACGGAGGAGAGCCTGACAATTTCGCTTTCCACGGCTACGACACGGCCAAGTATTTCCTGAGCATCTATGCCAAGTATGGCGACGATTGGGCGGAGCATCTCTCTGCCTTTACCCAGAGCGGACTTCAAACTTACTTTAGATTTGAAAAGCCACAGGGATGGGAAGGAGCTGTAAATGCAGGACTTAGACGATTGGTTTACTCTCCGGGATTCAACGTTCAAATCACTGACAGATAAGAAAAGATGCTTCACTTTTGGTGGAGCATCTTTTTTTTCATAGATTTGCATCGGAAGGGGTCACTAAGGACCTCTCGAACGAGAACTATGAGAATTAAAGAATTGAGTCTAAATGAAAGGCCTCGCGAAAGATTGCTCAGCGCAGGACCGGCAGCCCTCTCAGACGGAGAATTATTGGCAGTTTTATTACGCACGGGAACATCGCAGATGAATGTCCTCGATGTGGCGCGCACTCTCCTATTAAAATGCAATAACTCACTGGTGGAGATGTCGCGGCTTTCGACAGAGCAGTTGTGTGCTGTCCCGGGCATAAAAAAGGACAAGGCGGCGACGATTATGGCGGCGCTGGAACTGGGAAGGCGTTTCATCGGCGAGCATAACGAAAGGCCCGAGGAAAAAATCAAGTGCGCGGTGGATGCGTATAATCTGCTTATCCCTATGCTTAAGGGACTTGACCACGAGGAGGGGTGGCTTATTCTACTGGATAAAGGAAGCCGCGTGATAGAAGCCATGTCTTTAGGGATAGGGTCGGACGACACCGTGGCGATAGGGATAAAGCTCATCATACGGCTTGCCCTCGAAAAGGGTGCGGCGGCGGTAATCGTCGCACACAATCACCCTTCCGGCGACCCTGAGCCTTCCGATGCCGACATAAAGATGACGATGGCCATTCACAAAGCGTGCAGTGTCTGCGACATTAGTTTCCTGGACCACGTGATAGTGTGTGACAGCCGTCTTTTCAGTTTCGCGGAGGAAAAATGCATAGAAATGCCGAATAACTTTGCAGAATTAAAATAAATTCTTATATTTGCAATCCTTTCGGCCTAAGGGCTGGGAGTTAAATGGTGCGATTAGTTCAGTTGGTAGAGCACTAGATTGTGGTTCTAGGTGTCGTGGGTTCGAGCCCCACATCGCACCCCAAGACGGCAGAAATGCCGTCTTTTTTGTTTTACGGCGAACGGACCTGGTCGCTCGCAGCAAAGTTCGCCCTCGGACGGGCCCTCCTTTCACTAGTTGCCGGAAACGCTGAAGCGCACATCAGTGCGCCGGCCGGGCCGTGTATTTTGCAAAAGCGAAATATGGAAAGGCGAAAAGGCCGCCGGGGGTAGCCACGATAGTGGCGGTCATCGCTCGCAACCCGAAAAACACCTTTGAACAGCAGCCGCATTCTACAGCGTTCTGGTAAGGATGCGACCTAAAGGTGTACGAAAGTAGAAGTGCCTCTACGGCACTCAGACTCAAAAGGTGTTTTTCGGGTTCTTCGGTAGAATATAGTTCAAAGAAGTGTTATTTTTATTAAAAATAAATTTGCGGTTTACGAAAAAATTCGTACATTTGCAGTCCCAAAGTAGATGCGGATGTGGTGAAATGGTAGACACGCTACTTTGAGGGGGTAGTGGGCGTTGGCCTGTATGAGTTCGAGTCTCATCATCCGCACGAAGAAGTCAGCTGAAATAGCTGACTTTTTTCGTATATTTGCATTCCGAAAAACAGTCGGTCAACACCCGTTGTTTTCGCCACTAAAGAATTAGTGCATACATCACCAAATTGACTGCAGGATGTCTTCTATTTTAGACGGAATATCACCCGAAGGTCCCATCCTTCTGCATTGCTGCTGCGCTCCGTGCGCATCGGCCATATTGGAGGCGATGGTAGAGGCCGAATTGGCCGTGACGGTCTTCTTTTCTAACTCAAACATCTTTCCTTTCGAAGAATATCTGACGAGAAAGGACGAGCTGGTGCGTTATTGCGAGCGGCTCGGCGTCCCTTACGTGGAGGACGTCTACGCACACGAGGATTGGCAGAAAGAGGTGGGCTGCGGACGGGAAGACATGCCCGAAAGGAGCAACAGGTGCGCTCAGTGCTTCAGATTCCGATTGCTCAGGGCTGCCAATTATGCCGCAGAAAACGGATTTTCCGCACTGACGACGACATTGGCCTCATCCAGATGGAAGAGTCTCGAGCAGATAGACGAGGCGGGTCGCTGGGCAGTGGAGCAGGCGAACAGTAGCCATCCCGGCGGCAGCGAGGTCCTGTGGTGGGCGATGAATTGGCGCAAAGGTGGGCTACAGGCTCGCAGATGCGCGCTTATAAAGGAGTTGAACTTCTATAACCAGCAGTATTGCGGCTGCGAATATTCGATGAGAAAAGAAAACACGGTGGTGATGTATCCGCCGGCCAAGATTAACCTCGGATTGAACGTACTACGGAAACGGGAAGACGGATTTCACGATATCGAGACCCTCTTTTACGCAGTACCTTCGCTTTGTGACAGGCTCGAGGTGAGTAAGAGCGACGAGTTCCGCGCCGATGTGGAAGGGGCGAATTGGCCTATGGAAAAGGACCTGTGCGTAAGGGCGTTCCGGCTGATGCAGGAAAGGTATTCGATAGGAAACGTTACTCTTTCACTACGCAAGCACATCCCCGTAGGGGCGGGATTGGGAGGAGGCTCGGCGGACTGCGCTTTCACTATAAAGGCTCTCAACTCCCTGTTCGGACTGGGTCTGAGCGAGGAGGAGATGATGGAATGCGCCGGTGAATTGGGCTCGGACTGCGCTTTCTTCATAAAATGCGCTCCTCAGTGGGGTGAGGGCAGGGGCGACATCCTCACTCCCTTAGGACGGGACATTCTGAAGGGTTATGAAATAAGAGTGGAAATCCCTGAGGGAGAAAGCATTAACACGGCCGAGGCTTATAAAGGCATTACTCCGGGGGCGAAGGCGCCTTCCATAAAGGAGATAATCTGCGAGCACGGCATAGACGAGTGGAAGGAGCTTCTTCATAACGATTTCGAGGATAGCGTGTTCCCGTGTCATCCGACCATTAAGGAATTGAAGGAAGATATGTACGAGAGAGGCGCGATTTACGCCTCGATGAGTGGAAGCGGCGCGGCCGTTTTCGGAATTTTCAAAAAGTAAGATATGGGAATAATCTTTATGATATTATACCTGACCGGTTTGATTCCGGCAGCACTGTCTTTCAAGGACTTGTTTTCTCGAAAGAATGTAGGGATGGGAAGAAAGCTCGTGACGGCCTTTTTCGTGTTCATTTTCAGCTGGATAGGCTTCTATATTTACGAAATAACAAAAAATAGTATATGGAAAACAAACGATTAGAAAGTCTCGACGCCTTTAGGGGCTTCGACATGATGTGGATAATGGGCTTGGCCTCGATAGTCGTCGCCGTGTGCTCGCTATTCCCAGGGGGCGAAAACTGCGCACTAGCCACCCAAATGGAACACGTGGAATGGAACGGATTGGCATTTATGGACCTCATCTTCCCTACCTTCCTTTTCATCGCAGGCATCTCCTTTCCATTTTCATTTGCCAAGCAGAAATCTCTGAACCACAGCAGTGCCCAGATTCACGGGAAAATCTTCAAGCGCGCCGCTGTCCTCGTATTGTTCGGACTTATCTACAACGGCCTTCTGGGCAATTTTAACCTCTCGGAGCTGCGCTGGTGCAGTGTTTTGGGAAGAATCGGCCTCGCGTGGATGATAGCTGCGCTGCTGTTTGTGCACTGCAAAAGAAACGTAAGAATCATCATCTGCGCCGCCCTGCTACTAGGATACTACCTGATAATGAGATTTTGCTTGGCGCCGGGAGCACCTGCAGGGGCTGACCCATTCTCGCTGGAATGGAACATAGCCGGATACATAGATCAGAAGGTGATGCCGGGAATACTTTACCTCGGAACATTCGATCCGGAAGGACTCCTCGGACTTATTCCTGCCAGTGCTACCGCTATGATGGGTATGTTTACCGGTGAGTTCGTAAGGGAATGTAAGAAAAGCGGCGAGAAAAAGACTCTATATATGGTCATAGCGTCTGCCCTACTTTTAGCGGTGGGCCTAGTATGGAACATATTCTTCCCTATCAACAAGAACCTCTGGAGCAGCAGTTTCGCCTGTGTAGTAGGCTCTTACTCGCTCTTTATGTTCGCCCTCTTCTATTATGTAATAGACGTGAAGGGACACCACAAATGGGCATTCCCGTTCAAGGTCGTAGGTATGAACTCCATCACCATCTATATGGCCATGGAATTCGTAAGCTTCAGCCTCACTGCCAAACTGCTTCTCGGCGGAGTTATGAAACTTATGCCAAGCGAAGCGGCAGCTAACCTGATTCTCTATATAGGGATATTTATGCTGAGGTGGCTCTTGCTCTATTTCCTGTACAAGAAAAAGATATTCTTGAAGGTCTAGATGTAATCCCGAATTTCCTGCTCCCTGTCTAAAGGACATATCAGGATTCGGCCATCTTTTACAGCTATGATATAGTTATCGAGGCCGACGGCGATGAGTCGTTGGCCTTCTTCTATGGCGCATAGACAATTCTTGCAGTCGTGAAGCTCTATGGTGCCTACGTCTTTACGGTACTGCTTCAGCGCGCCCCAAGTGCCCAAATCGCTCCAGCCCAAATCTTGAGCTATCACATAGATGTTATCGGACTTCTCCATCACCGCGTAGTCTATGGAAATCTTGTCGCAGGTCGGGAAAATTTCCTTAAGGACCTGCTTCTCGGAAGAAGTATAGAAATGCGGCTCTATCCTATCCATTACGGATGAAATCTGCGGTGCGTGAGTGCGCAGCTCCGAAAGAATGGTGCTCACCTTCCACACGAACACTCCGGCATTCCAGAAATAACTGCCGGCAGCGATGTAGGATTTGGCAGTATTCAGGTCGGGTTTCTCGCAGAAATGATTTACTTTCACCAATTCGCCGAGCACGGCCTTACTCGCACAGATGTAGCCATAGCCGGTTTCGGGACGCGTAGGTTCTATGCCAATCGTAACGATGCGAGCCTCGTCGCTTTCACTCACGAAATCGCTCGCCTGTCTGATTATGTTCGTATAGACAGCTGTTTTAAGGACCATAGCATCCGACGGAGTCACTACCACCGTGGCATTCGGGTGGTGCACCGCTATCTTACGACAAGCGTAAGCGATACAAGGCGCGGTGTTCCTTCCGACGGGCTCCAAAAGGATATTTTCAGTAGGTATGGAAGGAAGCTGCTCCCTTACGATGCTCTCGTAATGTTCGGAAGTGACTATCCATATATTTTCAATCGGGCACACCGGAAGAAACCTATCTACGGTCATCTGAATCAGGGTCTTACCCACACCGAGCACATCCACGAACTGCTTGGGCAAGTCGGGAGTGCTGAGAGGCCACAGACGGGAGCCAATTCCCCCGGCCATAATAACAACTTGAATGTCTGCCATTATTTGTCCAGTACTGAATAAACAGAATTATTACTCTTATACTCAGGCACGATTTCCTTCATCTTAGCCACGATATCCATAGCGTCGTAAGCATTGGCCGTCTGGATAAGGTCCTCTATGGACTTGCTCACTTCCAGATAATCGTATTCGCGCACTGTGGCAATACGGATTTTCTCGTGGAATGAAGGTTTCGTAATTTCCTCTATGTTAAGAAGTTCCTCGTAAAGCTTTTCGCCCTCGCGAAGTCCGGTATATTCTATCTGTACGTTAGTGGCTCCGCTAAGGAAAATCATACGCTTGGCGAGATCGGCTATGCGAACCGGCTTACCCATATCGAATACGAAAATCTCACCGCCCTTTCCCTTAGTGCCGGCCTCGAGAACCAATTTACAAGCTTCCGGAATGAGCATAAAATAGCGAATGATGTCAGGGTGAGTTACAGTTACAGGGCCACCTTCATCTATCTGCTTTCTGAACAGCGGAATGACCGATCCGTTAGAACCGAGCACATTTCCGAAACGAGTGGTGACGAACTGTGAGTTTCCCTTAACCACGCCTTCCTGCTCCGCCTTGTTTAGACTCTGAACGTAAATCTCGCAGATACGCTTCGAACAACCCATCACGTTAGTAGGATTCACCGCCTTATCGGTAGAGACCATAACGAATTTCTCCACGCCATACTCCACGGACAAATCGGCGATGTTTCTGGTACCTCGAATGTTATTATGAACCGCCGCACTAGGATTATCCTCCATCATAGGCACGTGCTTGTAAGCAGCGGCGTGAAAGACATACTGAGGGCGGTAGGTCTTGAATATGACCTTCATCCTGTTCTTCGAGTCTATGGACGAAACGATGGTATGTGCCTTTATGTTAGGGAATTCCTTAGCCATCATAAGACGAATGTCGTGCTGAGGAGTCTCCGCCTGGTCTACGAGAATCAACTCTTCGGGAGCGAAGGAGGCTAACTGTCTGACGAGTTCACTACCTATGCTACCTGCCGAACCGGTTACGAGTATGCGCTTTCCTTTCAACTCTTTAGACACCGACTCCAAATCGACTTTTATCTGTTCGCGAGGAAGCAAATCCTCTATCTTCACATCCTTAAGTGCGTACTTTCCTTCGCTCTTCTGCGAGTCGGAAAGGGCGTGTTCGAAAAGCAATCTCACTCCTGCATCCAGAATGGCATTATGCAGGAACTCATTAGCCTTTACCTCGTTAATCCTATTTATAGGAACTACCACAGCCTTGATTTCCAGTTTCTTCAATACTGCAGGGAGATTCTCGTCCGGAAGGTAGACAGTCTCTCCGAGCAGCGAATCCGTCGTCTTTGACGAATCGTGCGAAATGAAGCCGCGAACACGATACCTGGCCGGCTTGTCACTCCTGATTCTCTTTGCCAATGACACACCGCCGTCGCCTATGCCATAGACCAGCACGCTTATCGCGTTTTCGGTCCTGAATCCGTCATATAGCAGTTTCACGCACACCCTCTCCACCCACATCACCAGCGTGGCCGACAGAGATGCGGTAATCAAATACTTGAAATTGAATAGGAAGCCCTCGGGACCCGTGCCATAGATAAACTGCACCAGAAAACAGGAGATCGTGGCCAATACCATGGCCAATCCCACATTCTTCAAGTCCGCGAACGAAGAATAGCGGATGATACCGCTATATGTACGGAAAATCCTGAAGAACACCACGTGAATCATCAGGAAGACTATCAATGTAATGACGAACTGCCATCCAGCCTCTAGGGCATAACTGCGTCCTGCATAAAACAGGAATGTGGAAAGATATGATATAAAAACGATTACGCAATCTATAAGGAGTACAGTCCAATGCGGTAAAGTCTTATGACTAAAATACCAATCAGTAAGAGTAAAAAACGTATTTCTGCCTTTTCCCATTTCGTTTCATTTTAATACCGGAAAACAAAGGTATAAAAAAATAACGAAAAAAGAGAGGTTTACCCAAATATATTACGGATAAACCTCTCAAATTAAAGTATTTATATTCTGCTATAACTCATTAAGTTCTGCCATAGCATCATCTTTACGGCTAACTACGATATCCTGGTAGTCCTTAAGACCGGTTCCGGCAGGGATGAGGTGACCGCAGATGACGTTCTCCTTCAAACCCTCGAGATGGTCTACACGACCACGGATTGCAGCCTCGCTCAATACCTTCGTCGTTTCCTGGAAGGAAGCGGCAGAGATAAAGCTGTTAGTGCGAAGTGCAGCACGTGTAATACCCTGGAGGACAAGCTTGGCAGTAGCAGGACGAGCCTCGCGAGCGACAATTGGCTTCAAGCCCTGACGCTCAAGCGATTCATTCTCGCTGCGGAGTTCACGCGCACCGATGATGTTTCCGGCGAGGAACTTCTGGGAATCCCCGGCATCCTCGACATAGAATTTACCATAGATAGCGTCGTTCACGTCCATAAACTTCATCTTGTCGACAAGTTCTTCCTGGAGGAACTCGGTATCACCGGAATTGGTGATTTCCACCTTACGCATCATCTGACGAACGATAATCTCGAAGTGCTTGTCGTTAATCTTCACACCCTGAAGGCGGTATACGGCCTGAACCTCATTGACGATATACTCCTGAGCCTTCACAAGTCCGAGGATATTCAAGATGTCCGAAGGTGAGATACCACCGTCCGAAAGCGGAGTACCTGCCTTAACGTAGTCATCTTCCTGAACCAGAATCTGCTTAGAAAGCGGAACGAGATAGTGCTTCTCGACACCTGAGCGGTTCTTCACGATAATCTCGCGGTTACCTCTCTTGACAGAGCCCATTATTACCTGTCCGTTAATCTCGGAAAGAACTGCAGGGCTGCTGCTTGGGTTACGAGCCTCGAAGAGCTCGGTAACTCGAGGAAGACCTCCTGTGATATCGCTTGCCTTACCGAATGCACGAGGAATCTTGATGATGATGTCGCCGACATTCACGTCAGTTCCATCCTCTACCATAACGTGTGCACCTACAGGAAGGTTATACTGCTTGATGATATCACCTGTCACATCCACGATGTCCACTGAAGGGCTCTTCGTCCTGTCCTTAGACTCGATGATGACCTTATCGTTAGATGTTGAGAATTCGTCGACTGAATCCTTACGGTATGTCACGCCTTCGATCATATTCTCGAACTTAAGGGTACCTGCCACTTCCACGATAGTGGTTGCGTTATATGCATCCCACTCGCAGATTCGGTCGCCCTTCTTCACGATGTCACCATCCTTAAAGTAAAGAACTGAGCCGTATGGAATATCGTATTGTGAGAATGTAATTCCCGTATTTTCGTCCACGATGCGAAGTTCGGTCATTCGCCCTACTACGACCTGCTGAGGACCGTTTTCAGTACTACGTTCGATAGTACGAAGCTCGGAGAACTCGAGACGACCATTGTATTTCGAATCTATGCTTGAATCTGCACCGGATGAAGATGCCGTACCACCGACGTGGAAGGTACGAAGTGTAAGCTGTGTACCAGGCTCACCGATAGACTGTGCTGCGATGACACCCACGACCTCGCCTTTCTCCACCATACGGCTGGTAGCCAGGTTACGGCCATAACACTTGGCACATACACCCTTGCGGCTTTCGCAAGTGAGCACTGAACGAATCTCCACGCTCTCGATAGGGAGAGAGTCGATAAGCTCAGCCTCGGCTTCCTTGATTTCCTCGCCTGCACGAATGATAAGATCTCCCGTAAGCGGGTTGAAGATATCGTGAACTGAAGTACGTCCGAGGATTCTCTCACCCAAAGACTCTACTACGGTATCCTTATCCTTTATGGCTGTAGCCACGAGTCCGCGCAATGTACCACAATCCTCTTCGGTGATGATTACGTCGTGTGACACGTCTACGAGACGACGGGTAAGGTAACCCGCATCGGCAGTCTTAAGAGCGGTATCGGCAAGACCCTTACGTGCACCGTGCGTACCGATGAAGTACTCGAGCACTGTCATTCCTTCCTTAAGGTTGGAAATAATAGGGTTCTCGATAATATCTGCTCCGGAAGCGCCGGCTTTCTGAGGCTTGGCCATCAAACCACGCATACCGCAGAGCTGCTTAATCTGCTGGGTAGAACCACGGGCACCTGAATCAAGCATCATATATACAGGGTTGAATCCCTGCTGGTCAGATGAAATCTGCTTGCCCACGATGCTTGTAAGGTTGTTATCCACTGCTGACCAGAGGTCGACTACCTTATTATAACGCTCCTGATTGGTGATGAATCCCATAGCGAAGTTGCCCTTGATCTCTTCGATCTTCTTATATGCATCTTCGACGAGAGTCTTCTTTTCTGCAGGGATGATGACGTCACCGAGGTTGAAGGAAATACCGGCACGGAATGCCTGATAGTATCCCAAGTTCTTGATGTCGTCGAGGAATTTGGCAGTACGGGTTACACCGGTATGCTTGATAACCTCGGTAATGATAGTACGAAGAGGTTTCTTACCCAAAAGAACGTTCACATAAGGAACTTCATCCGGAACATACTGGTTTACGATGATTCTACCTGCGGTAGTCTCTACGAGCTCGTAACCCTTTGACAAATCCATCTTATCCTTAGGCAGTCTCACCTTGATGAGTGCGTGCATATCGATCTTCTTAGCGTCGTATGCGATGATTACGTCCTCAGGACCATAGAAGCACATTCCTTCACCCAATGCATTAGGGCGAACTTTTGTGATATAGTAAAGTCCAAGCACCATATCCTGTGAAGGCACGGTGATAGGGGCGCCATTGGCCGGATTAAGAATATTCTGCGAACCGAGCATCAGGAGTTGTGCCTCCATAACGGCGGCGTTACCCAGCGGAAGGTGAACTGCCATCTGATCACCATCGAAGTCGGCGTTGAATGCCGTACAAGCGAGTGGGTGCAACTGAATGGCCTTACCCTCTATCATTCGAGGCTGGAATGCCTGAATACCCAATCTGTGAAGTGTAGGTGCACGGTTAAGAAGTACCGGATGACCCTTCATCACGTTCTCGAGAATATCCCAGATTACAGGATCCTTCCTGTCTACGATCTTCTTCGCCGACTTGACGGTCTTAACGATACCTCTTTCGATGAGCTTCCTGATAATGAATGGTTTGTAGAGCTCGGCAGCCATATACTTAGGCAAACCGCACTCGTGCATATTGAGTTCAGGACCTACGACGATAACTGAACGAGCCGAATAGTCGACACGCTTACCGAGGAGGTTCTGGCGGAAGCGTCCCTGCTTACCCTTGAGGGAGTCGGAAAGAGACTTGAGAGCTCTATTCTGCTCACTCTTGACAGCCGAAGATTTCTTCGAGTTATCGAAAAGACTGTCGACAGCCTCTTGAAGCATACGCTTTTCATTACGAAGGATTACCTCAGGAGCCTTGATCTCGATGAGCTTCTTCAAACGGTTATTACGAATGATAACTCGTCTGTAGAGGTCGTTGATGTCGGATGTAGCAAAGCGTCCGCCATCGAGAGGAACGAGTGGGCGGAGATCCGGCGGAATGACAGGGATAACCTTCATTATCATCCACTCAGGACGGTTCTTTCCGTTAGACTCCTGGAACCACTTAACTATCTGAAGTCTCTTCAGAAGTTCTGCCTTACGCTGCTGCGACGTCTCGACCGAAAGTCTTTGGCGAAGATCCTTTGCGAGTTCCTCTATGTCGATTTCGCTGAGGAGGTCATAGATACCCTCGGCACCCATCTTGGCGATGAACTTGTCCGGATCGGAATCTGAGAGATACTCATTACCCGGGATACGGCTCAAAACATCTAGATACTCGTCCTCTGAGAGGAGCTCCATCTTAGCGACACCACTGTTACCAGGTCTTACTACTACATATTTCTCGTAATAGATTACTGACTCCAGTTTCTTTGCAGGAAGTCCAAGAATAGCCGAAATTTTATTAGGAGCACTCTTGAAATACCAGATGTGAGCTACAGGAACTGTAAGAGCGATGTGTCCCATCCTCTCACGACGCACTTTCTTCTCGGTAACTTCTACATTACACCTATCGCAGACGATACCGCGATAACGAATGCCTTTATATTTACCACAATAGCACTCATAGTCCTTAGTAGGACCGAAGATCTTTTCGCAGAAAAGACCATCTTTCTCCGCCTTATAGGTCCTATAGTTAACCGTTTCCGGTTTAAGGACCTCTCCGCAAGACCTTTTCGTAATGTCCTCCGGAGAAGCCAAAGAGATGCTGATTGTCTGGAAATTGCTTTTTACCTTTGTTTCTTTATTATTGAAAGTAGGCATATTTCTATCTAATCAAATTTCGTTATTTAATCGAGTGTAACCTTTAATCCGAGACCTCTCAACTCGTGGAGAAGGACATTGAGTGACTCCGGCACACCTGCAGGTGGCATAGGGTCGCCCTTGACGATAGCCTCGTATGTCTTGCTACGACCTGTAATGTCATCGGACTTGACGGTGAGAATCTCCTGGAGAATGTTTGCGGCACCGAATGCCTCGATGGCCCAAACCTCCATCTCTCCGAATCTCTGTCCACCGAACTGAGCTTTACCTCCGAGAGGCTGCTGAGTGATGAGAGAGTAAGGTCCGATAGAACGAGCGTGCATCTTGTCGTCGACCATATGACCCAGTTTGATCATATAGATGACACCAACTGTAGCGCACTGGTCGAAATAGTCACCGGTACCACCGTCACGGAGCTGAGTCTTACCAAATCTTGGAAGACCTGCCTTGTCGGTAAGGTCACAGATCTCATCGATGCTTGCACCGTCGAAGATAGGCGTACTGAACTTAAGTCCAAGGTTAGCACCGGCCCATCCCAAGACAGTCTCGTAGATCTGTCCGAGGTTCATACGGCTTGGCACACCCAGAGGGTTAAGAACTATGTCTACCGGAGTACCATCTGCGAGGAATGGCATATCCTCCTGACGAACGATCTTAGCCACGATACCCTTGTTACCGTGTCTACCGGCCATCTTGTCACCGACGGTAATCTTACGCTTCTTGGCGATGTAAACCTTTGCCAATTGCATAATGCCGTTAGGGAGTTCGTCACCTACCTTAATCTTATCGATCTCGCGCTTGCAAGCAGCCTCTTCGGTCTTGAGTGTGAGACAATAATTATTGATGAGGTCACGAATCATCTCGCTAATATGAGCGTCTGTGGTCCAATCACTTGAATTTACATTCTGGTAATCGATACCCTTAAGCACGTCTGCCGAGAACTTCTTGTCGGCACCGATGATTTCTACGCCGTAAAGGTCAAAGACGCCATTACTCTTGCGATTCTTCGTAAGGTTGATGAGCCTCTGGATGAAATCGGTACGGAGACGCTCTGCCTTCTGTTCGAATTCTGCCTGACGAAGTCCGATGCGAGTCTGCTGGTCAGCCTTGGCAGCTGAGTTCTTGCGATTGCTCTTTTCGTTAGGTTTTGAATAGAGGGCAGTCTTGATGACTGTACCGCTCAGGGAAGGATTGGCCTTCAAGGAAGCATCCTTCACGTCACCGGCCTTGTCACCGAAGATGGCCTTGAGCAATTTCTCCTCCGGAGAAGGATCGCTCTCGCCCTTAGGAGTAATCTTACCTATCATAATGTCGCCCGGCTCGATATGAGCACCGACCATCACGATACCGTTTTCGTTCAAACGCTTGGTAGCATCGTCGCTGACATTAGGAATATCGTTTGTCAACTCCTCCGGACCGCGTTTGGTTTCACGAACTTCGGTAAGATATTCGTCCACGTGGATAGAGGTAAGAATATCCCATTTTACCATCTCTTCCGAGAGCACGATGGCATCCTCGTAGTTGTAACCCTTCCAAGGCATGAATGCCACCATAAGGTTACGTCCGAGTGCAAGTTCACCTGCCTGTGTCGCATATCCTTCGGTAAGAATCTGACCTGCGTGAACGCGATCTCCCTTACGAACGAGCGGCTTTAGGTTAATGGTGGTACTCTGGTTAGTACGACGGTAGTTAGGAAGTTTGTATACTGTCTCGTCAGAAGCGAAGCTTACATACTTCTCGTCTTCCGTACGATCATATTTGATACGGATCTCATTGGCATCCACGAAAGATACCGTTCCTTCTCTTTCGGCAACATACTGAGTGCGGCTGTCCTTACATACTCTCTCCTCGAGACCAGTACCTACGATAGGTGACTCAGGTTTGATGAGAGGAACTGCCTGACGCATCATATTCGCACCCATAAGTGCACGGTGGGCATCGTCGTGCTCCAAGAAAGGAATAAGAGATGCAGCTACTGAAGCCATCTGGTTAGGAGCTACGTCCATATAGTCCACCTCTTCTTTAGTGACTACAGGGAAATCGGCCTCCAAACGACACTGGATACGATCCGAAAGGATGTTTCCGTCATCGTCCATCTCGACATTAGCCAGAGAAACGAGCTTATCTTCCTCTTCCTCTGCGCTCATATAGCTATAACCGCTATCGGAAAGGTCTACCTTACCATTCTCCACGTGGCGATATGGGGTCTCGATGAAGCCAAGCTTATCGATGCGCGCATATACGCAAAGTGAAGAGATAAGTCCGATGTTAGGACCTTCCGGAGACTCGATAGGACAAAGACGACCATAATGGGTGTAGTGCACGTCTCGAACCTCGAAGCCTGCACGGTCACGGCTAAGACCACCAGGGCCAAGCGCAGAAAGACGTCTCTTGTGAGTTACCTCTGCAAGAGGGTTCGTCTGGTCCATAAACTGAGACAACTGGCTGGTACCGAAGAATGAGTTGATTACTGAAGAAAGAGTCTTCGAGTTGATCAAGTCGATAGGCTTGAACTGCTCTGAATCCCTTACGTTCATTCTCTCACGAATGGTACGTGCCATACGGCTGAGTCCGACACTGAATTGGTTGGCGAGCTGCTCACCTACAGTGCGAACGCGACGGTTGCTCAAATGGTCGATATCATCTACCGATGCCTTGCCATTTATCAACTGAATGAGATATTTGATAATCTCGATGATATCTGTATTAGTAAGGACTCTCGTATTAGGGTCTATGTCGAGACCGAGCTTCTTGTTGATACGATAGCGTCCTACATCGCCCAAGTCATAACGTTTTTCAGAGAAGAACAACTTGTCTATAACGTCACGGGCTGTATTTTCATCAGGCGGTTCTGAATTACGTAGCTGTTTGTAGATATAACTTACCGCCTCAAGCTCTGTATTTGTAGGGTCCTTCTGAAGTGAGTTGAATATGATGCTGTACTCCGCCGTACTTGCCTCGTCCTTCTGGAGAAGAATGGATTTGGTATCCGTGTCAAGTATAGCTGCGATAGAGTCATCATCGAGAACCTCACCTCTTTCTACGATAGGATTAGTACGTTCGATAGGAATAACCTCACCTGTATCCTCGTCTTCAAAATCTTCCACCCAAGTCTTCAAGACTTTGGCTGCAAGTTTACGACCCTTGTTAGCTTCGAGAGCCTCCGGAGTCACCTCGATCTCATCTGCGAGATTGAAGATGTCGATGATATCCTTATCGGAATTGTAACCGATGGCTCTGAGAAGAGTTGTAACCGGAAGTTTCTTCTTTCTGTCAATGTAAGCATACATAACATTGTTAATGTCAGTAGCAAACTCTATCCAAGAGCCCTTGAATGGAATGATACGGGCAGAATAAAGTTTGGTTCCGTTTGTATGCATACTCTGGTCAAAGAAAACACCAGGAGAACGATGTAACTGGGATACAATGATACGCTCCGAGCCGTTAATCACAAATGTGCCGGCCGGAGTCATATATGGGATGTTTCCCAGGAATACATCCTGTACCATAGTATCGAAATCCTCGTGTTCAGGATCGGTACAAGAAAGGCGAAGTTTCGCCTTCATAGGTACGCTGTATGTTAAGCCTCTCTCGAGACACTCTTCGATAGAATACTGAGGTGGATCGACAAAATAATCGATAAACTCGAGTTTGTAATTGTTCCTCGTATCCTCAATTGGGAAAATTTCCTGGAATACCTGATAGAGCCCCTCGTTCTTTCTGTTCTCCGGGGTGGTCTCGAGCTGGAAGAAGTCACGGAATGATTTCAACTGAACTTCAAGAAGATCAGGATAATCCAATATTTTTGATGTGGCGAAATTTATGCGCATTGAGAAAAAAACTTTTAATACGGAAAAAAGGTTTAGAGCCTATTTTCCCAGCTCTAAACCTGTTGAGTTCCCTTTTTCAAGCAGGGAAAGGCGTGAACTTACTTAAGCTCAACCTCTGCACCAGCCTCCTCAAGAGTAGCCTTGAGTTGCTCTGCCTCTGCTTTTGAGATCTTCTCCTTAACGGTAGAAGGTGCACCGTCAACGATGTCCTTAGCCTCTTTAAGACCGAGACCGAGAGCTTCCTTGACAACCTTGATTACCTGAAGTTTAGCTGTGCCAGCTGACTTAAGAATTACATCGAACTCAGTCTGCTCAGCCTCAGCTGCAGCACCATTACCACCGTCAGCAGCTACAACAACAGCAGCAGCTGCAGGTTTGATACCATATACTTCCTCAAGAACCTGTGCGAGTTCCTGAACATCTTTTACAGAAAGGTTTACCAACTCTTCTGCGAGGGCTTTAACGTCTGCCATAATCTTTATCTTTTTTTAATTATTAATAATACTTTTTATTCTGCCTCAGCAGCTACAGGAGCTGGAGCCGAAGCGATTTTTTCATCTTCTGCCTTTCCTTCAGCAGCATTCTGAAGAGCAGAAAGCACGTTACGCATAGGAGACTGAAGAAGTCCGATGATATCGGCGATGAGTTCATCCTTAGTCTTGATAGCTGCGAGCTGATCTAGTTTGTCTTCTCCGAGATAAGCGCAACCCTGTACATAAGCACCCTTTACGACCGGCTTGGTGAAACCGTCCTTAAGAAGCTTTTTGATAAGCTTTCCAGGAGCCGAAGGTACGTTAGTGTACATAATGGCCGTGTTACCTACGAGAGCCGATGTGAGGGATTTAATCTCCTCGTTCTCGCTTGCAGAAATAACGTGATTGAAAAGAGTGTTCTTTACAACACAAAGTTTTACACCTTGATTAAAGCACTCACGACGAAGCTTTGTAGTCTGACTTGCATTAAGACCGGAAATGTCTGTAATATAGAAATCAGGATACTCGCCCAGTTGCGCTGAGATGCTTTCAATAATTTGATTTTTAAGTTCTTTCTTCATAATATTGAATTATTACTCAGCACCATTAAGGAATGCCTTCAAGTCAATTTTAATACCAGGACTCATAGTGCTGCAAATAGAAGCACCTAACATATAGTTACCCTTCAAAGACTGAGGTTTAAGCTTGTTGATAGCATTGAGAACCTCTGCAGCGTTCTGCTGAATCTGCTCCGGAGTGAATGATACCTTACCGATAGTTGTGTGAACGATACCGGTCTTGTCTACCTTGAAGTCGATCTTACCGCCCTTAACATCCTTAACGGCGTTTCCGACTTCCATAGTTACGGTACCGGTCTTAGGGTTAGGCATAAGTCCGCGAGGACCCAAAACCTTACCGAGAACACCGACTTTACCCATAACTGAAGGAGTACAGATGATAACGTCAACGTCTGTCCAACCGTTCTTGATTTTCTCACAGTACTCGTCAAGACCTACATAGTCAGCGCCTGCTGCCTTAGCCTCTTCCTCCTTATCAGGAGTACAAAGAACGAGGACGCGCACGGTCTTACCTGTTCCGTTAGGAAGAGTAACCACGCCACGGATCATCTGATTAGCCTTACGAGGATCGACGCCGAGGTTAACGGCGAGTTCTACTGAAGCGTCAAACTTAGTGTATGTAACACTTTTCAAAAGACCACAAGCCTCAGATAGAGAGTATGCCTTTGATGGCTCATATGCAGCCAACGCAGCTTTTTGATTTTTTGTTAACTTGCTCATAAATAATGCTTGTCTCTTTATTTGATATCCTTAGGAAATTCACCTGTAACAGTGATACCCATACTTCTCGCCGTACCTGCCACCATCTTCATAGCTGAAGCTATGGTGAAACAGTTCAAGTCAGGCATCTTGCCTTCTGCGATTTCCTTAACCTGATCCCAGGTAATGGAAGCCACTTTGTTACGGTTAGGCTCTCCTGATGCAGTAGTAATATGAGCTGCTTCCTTAAGAGAAACTGCAACTGGTGGTTGTTTTACTTCAAAGGTATAAGACTTGTCATTATAGACTGTAATGACTACAGGAAGAATCTTTCCTGCCTGTGCCTGCGTAGCTGCATTGAAAGCCTTACAGAAGTCCATAATGTTAAGGCCTTTTGAACCAAGCGCTGGTCCTACCGGAGGTGCTGGATTAGCAGCTCCACCTTTGATCTGAAGCTTGATATATCCGGTAATTTCTTTTGCCATAATAATTTGTTATTCTTTTGTTACCTGTGTAAAGCTGAGCTCGAGCCCTGTTTTTCTGCCGAAAATTACGACACTGACCTTCACTTTGCTTCTGTCTTCTAAAATTTCATCTATCGTACCGCTGAATCCTGCGAAAGGACCGTCAGTAATCTTCACAGATTCGCCTACTTCGTAGTTGACTACTGTCTGTGCAGCACTGTCGGCGTTTTCGTCCTGGATACCGAGTATCATCTGCGCTTCTTCTTCACGAATAGGCACAGGAACACGCTCGCTCTGGGTACCGATGGTCTTCTTTTCTGTCAGGAAACCTGACATTCCCGGAACGAGATTGCGGATGATGTTCTCAAGTTTGGCGCAGAGTTCACACTGTATAAGAACATAGCCAGGGTACAATAACCTATCGGCTACTGCACGCTTGCCATTACGAGTAACTACTTCCTTCTTAACAGGTACGAGCACCTGTCCTACTTGAGACGCAAGGCCACTTCTTTCTATTTCCTTTTGGAGATATTCTGCAGCCTTTTTTTCCTTTCCGCCTGCCGTCCGCAGAACATACCACTTCATTTCGCCCATAGAGTACGATAATTACAATGTATAGATTACAGACATCAGAGATTGGAAAGCGAGGTCTATAAGCCAGAGCACAACTGCAAGAATAACCGTAGTGACCATAACCAGAATAGCAGAACTCTGAAGTTTGCTCCAGCTTGGCCACGAAGTCTTCTTAGTTAGCTCTACAAAAGACTCTTTAAAATAATTTGTAAACTTACCCATCTTTACATTTAATGGACACGACAGATTGGAAGCGGAAAGCCGTGTCTGTTAAACAACAATCAAAGCGTAACCTTTGATCTTTGCAGGGGAAGCAGGATTCGAACCCACATCGACGGTTTTGGAGACCGCTGAACTACCCTTGTTCTATTCCCCTAAATCAGGTGGACCCATCCGAAAATGAATCCACCTTTATAAAATTAGTCGAGAATCTTAGTTACCTGACCGGCACCTACTGTACGTCCACCCTCGCGGATAGCGAAACGAAGACCTTCGTTAAGTGCAACTGGAGTAATAAGTTTAACGTCGATCTCAACGTTATCACCAGGCATAACCATTTCAACGCCAGCTGGGAGAGTAATCTCACCAGTCACATCGAGGGTACGGATGAAGAACTGAGGACGATATTTGTTGTGGAAAGGAGTGTGACGACCACCCTCTTCTTTCTTCAACACATAGATCTGTCCGAGGAAGTGAGTGTGAGGAGTGATAGAACCAGGTTTAGCGATAACCTCACCACGTCTAACATCCTTCTTATCGATACCACGGAGAAGAAGACCTACGTTATCACCAGCCTCTCCCTGCTCAAGGAGTTTACGGAACATCTCGACACCTGTTACGACTGTCTGCTTAGGCTTGTCGCTGAAACCAACGATTTCTGCAGGATCGTTAACGTGGATAGTACCTGTCTCGATACGTCCTGTAACAACAGTACCACGACCAGTGATAGAGAAGATATCCTCGATAGGCATAAGGAATGGTTTCTCGTTCTCACGAACAGGAAGCGGAATGTATGTATCAACAGCGTCCATAAGTTCCATTACCTTTTCTTCCCACTTAGGCTCTCCGTTAAGAGCACCAAGGGCTGAACCGCGGATAACAGGAGCGTTGTCACCGTCGAAGTCGTATTTGTTTAGAAGGTCACGAACCTCCATCTCTACGAGCTCAAGCATCTCCTCATCTTCAACAAGGTCAACCTTGTTAAGGAAAACTACCATCTTAGGTACGTTAACCTGCTTTGCAAGAAGAACGTGCTCGTTAGTCTGAGGCATAGGACCATCAGTAGCAGCAACTACGAGGATAGCACCATCCATCTGAGCGGCACCAGTAACCATGTTCTTCACATAGTCGGCGTGACCTGGACAATCGACATGCGCATAGTGACGATTAGCGGTCTGATACTCAACGTGTGCGGTGTTAATGGTAATACCACGCTCTTTCTCTTCCGGAGCATTATCGATCTGATCGAAAGACTTAGCTTCGCTCAAACCTTTTTCTGCCAAAACCTTTGTGATGGCAGCGGTAAGAGTCGTCTTACCGTGGTCAACATGGCCAATTGTACCAATGTTAACATGAGGTTTCTCCCTCTTAAATACTTCTTTTGCCATAATATTATGTTTAAAGTTTTATCAAAAAAAACAATTACACTTTACAATACACAAAAAGAGCCGATGATGGGAATTGAACTCATGACCTCATCCTTACCAAGGATGCGCTCTACCCCTGAGCTACATCGGCAATCTTTAGAGCGGGGTAGGAGAATCGAACTCCCATTTCCAGCTTGGAAGGCTGGCATAATAGCCATTATACGAACCCCGCATGGAGGATTTACTCCTTTTATGGTGGGCAAGGATGGATTCGAACCACCGAAGGTATAACCAGCAGATTTACAGTCTGCCCCATTTGGCCACTCTGGTACTTGCCCTTATATGCCAATTACTCGCTGGCACTGCGAGCCGATGGGGGGATTCGAACCCTCGACCCCGAGATTACAAATCACGTGCTCTGGCCAACTGAGCTACATCGGCAAATTTGTATGTCAATTCCCCACGGCATAACCGAAAGGGATTGCAAAGATAATGAACTTTTTGAAATTACAAAAATCTTTTAAAAAAATTCATATCAGTTTTTTCAAAAAGCTTTCTATTCCCTCCTTATCCATACCACAATACGCCCTCTGCTCACCCTGCGCGGCCTGGAAAATAAACTCGTCCGGTATGCCTATGCCCTGCACCTTGATACCGTAGCCCTTCGATTCCATATACTCACACACCGCTCCGTAAAGACCTCCCTTTATGGAGCCGTCCTCTATGGTAAGCACGGTCTCGTAGCTCTCGGCGATTTCGTCGAGACGGGAAGTGTCGATTGGCTTAAGGAATCGGAAATCATATACTCCCACTGCGTCCGGAAAAGAGGCAGAAGCCTCCATCGCGCGATTTACGCAATGGCCGAGAGCCACTACGGCGACTTTATGGCCACGGCGCAGGCAGACGGATTGGCCTAGAGGAAGAAGCGAGTAGTCGGCAGTTCTGAATTCCACGCCCTCGGCAAGCCCGCGCGGATACCTTATTATATAAGGGCCCGTAGGATTCTTCAGCGCCGAATACATCATATTCTTGAGTTCCAGCTCGTTAGAAGGAACGGCGATTATACAGTTAGGGATGCTTCTGTAGGCGGCCATATCGAAGGCACCGTTATGCGTGGCACCATCTTCGCCCACAAGCCCGGCCCTGTCGAAACAGAGCACGACCGGAAGACTCTGGAGCGCCACATCGTGAACTATCTGGTCATAAGCGCGTTGCGAGAACGACGAATAGATATTGCAGAACGGATGCAGGCCGGCGGCAGCAAGCCCCGCAGAGAATGTCACGGCGTGCTCCTCCTCGATTCCCACATCGAAGAAACGGGACGGGAAGCGTTTCGAGAATTCCACCATACCACAGCCGCTCGACATCGCCGGAGTGATTCCGATGACATCGGGGTTTTTCTCGGCCAAATCGCACAACACCTCTCCGAATACGTCTTGGTAGCGCGGAACCGGGCATTTGGATACCTTTCTCTCACCCGTGGCGGGGTCGAAACGGCCCGGTGCGTGCCAAATCATAGGGTCCTTTTCCGCCGGAGCGTAACCCTTTCCCTTAGTCGTGATGCAGTGCAGGACGCGAGGCCCCTTCAGCTCCCTCAACTTCTTGAGGGTCAGCACCACCTGTTCGATGTCGTTACCGTCGATAGGTCCGAAATATCTCAGGCCAATCGCCTCGAACAGGTCTCCTCCGCGACTCTTCACGATCCACGATTTCAGCGAGCGTATCCAGCGCTGCAAGAAACCTCTGAAGCAATTATCGCCGATAATATCCCATGCCCTATTCTTTAGGGAGTTATAGCTCTCGCTCGTCGTTATGTGCAAAAGATGCTTGTGCACTCCGCCCACAGCCTTGTCGATGGATTGATTATTATCATTCAGGAGAATAAGCAGGTCGGATTTACTCACGCCGGCATTGTTCATAGCCTCATAGGCCAATCCGCCCGTAAGGGCGCCATCGCCGATGAGGGCCACGCTCTTCGCACCATTTCCCAAGATGCGGGCAGCCTCGGCATATCCGAGTGCGGCACTTATGGATGTGGATGAATGACCTACGCCGAATGCGTCCCACTTGCTTTCCTTCATATTCGGGAAGCCACTGATTCCGCCCTTCTCGCGCAGAGTGCGGAATTCTTCCCTTCTACCGGTCAATATCTTATGGGCATATCCCTGATGCCCTACATCTATCACGAATTTATCGTCAGGGGTGTCATACACATAATGCACTCCCACTATCAGTTCGACGGCTCCCAGGCTGGATGCCAAATGGCCCGGATTATCCGAACAAACCTCCACCATATAGGAGCGAATCTCCGCACACAACTGGCGAAGCTCGTCCATATTAAGGCTTTTAATATCTGATGGAGTATTTATTCTATCTAACAATTGCGACATAGTCTGCAAATTTACTACTTTATTTTGAATAATTTCTGTAAATTCGCAGTTCCTCTTTGGAAAAAACTAAATAATAATATAAATGGCAGAGAAAATCTATCGATTTATCAACGACAAGCCTGCAGCTCGCTGGGCGGTCTTGATTCTCATTGCACTTGCAATGTTCTTCGGGTATATGTTCGTGGACGTAATGTCCCCTATCCAAGCCCTCGTCGAAGCCGAAAAAGGCTGGACTCCAAATGTTTATGGCACATACGCCAGTTCAGAGTACATACTTAACGTATGCGGATTCCTGATATTGGCCGGAATCATCCTGGATAAGATGGGCATCCGTTTCACCGGTATCCTTTCCACATCCCTGATGTTCGCGGGTGCACTTATAAAGTTCTATGCGGTGAGTGATTGGTTCACCGGTTCTGCATTTGAGGCTTGGCTCGGCTCTTGGTGGACGAGCATGCCGGCAAGCGCCAAGCTCGCATCGCTCGGATTTATGGTATTCGGCTGCGGCTGCGAGATGGCAGGAACGACGGTTTCGAAGGCATTGGCCAAATGGTTCAAGGGCAAGGAGATGGCTCTGGCGATGGGTATCGAGATGGCTATCGCGCGCGTGGGTGTATTCGCGATTTTCTCGATAAGCCCGATCATCGCCGGCAAGCTGGGCACCATCGCAGCTCCGGTAGGAATATGCACTTGCCTGCTGCTCATCGGTTTAATTAACTTCCTCGTGTTCTCGGTGATGGATAGGAAGTTCGACGAACAGCTCATCGCTGCCGGCGAAAAGACCGCTGAGAGCGACCCCGAGGACGAGTTCAAAATCGCCGATTTGGGCAAGATCCTTTCTTCGCGCAGCTTCTGGGTAGTGGCGCTTCTGTGCGTTCTCTACTATTCGGCCATTTTCCCATTCCAGCGTTACGGGGCCAATATGCTCCAGTGCAACCTTAACGGAATAGCACCGGAGGCGGCTTCCAACATCTTCAGATGGTTCCCTATCGGTGCGGCTATCATCACTCCTTTCCTCGGAGCATTCCTCGACAAGAAGGGCAAGGGTGCCACCATGCTGATATACGGAGCATTCCTGCTCATTATCTGCCACTTGGTATTCGCATTTGCTCTTCCTGCGACCGGAAGCAAGCTGTTAGCCTACGCGACCATCGTGCTTCTCGGCATCAGCTTCGCGCTGGTTCCTGCAGCCCTCTGGCCTTCAGTTCCTAAGATTATCGACGAGAAGATTCTCGGTTCGGCTTATTGCTTGATTTTCTGGGTGCAGAACATAGGTCTGTGCTTCGTTCCGAAACTTATCGGCAGCGTGCTGGAATCGTCTAACGCCACCAATGCGGCAGTAATCGCTGCCAAGCAGGCCGGCGCGGCACTCATTCCTTATAACTACACCACGCCGCTTATAATCTTCGCGGGATTCGGAATTCTCGCCTTAATCGTAGCCCTTTATCTTAAGGCGCTCGACAGAAAAGAGCATCTCGGACTCGAAGAGCCTAACATCAAATAAATAAAAAATAGCTGACCGCTCGGTCAGCTATTTTTTATTATCTAGAATGGAAGGTCATCAGTTCCGTCTCCTCCGTCAAAGCCCTGTGGTTCAGGCACCGGAGCGTTGCTTACAGGAGGCTGATACGTCGGTTTCGCAGGCTGCTGAGGCGCAGGTGCCGACTGAGGTGCGGCCTGATAGGATTCATTATCGGACTTGCGGCCTAAAAGCTGGATGGTGTCAGCCATAATCTCCGTCACGTACTTTTTGTTTCCCTGCTGGTCAGTGTAGTTTCTCGTGCGAAGCTTTCCCTCTACATAGAGCTGAGTTCCCTTATGCACGAACTTCTCCACGACATCGGCCGTAGCTCTCCAAGCCACGATGTTATGCCACTCGGTGTTATCACGCGTTTCTCCGTTACGGTCCTTAAAACGCTCTGTAGTAGCGAGAGTAAAAGAAGCGACCTTAGCATTTCCTTCAAGGTAACGAACGGAAGGCTCCCCTCCCACATTACCGATTAACATTACTTTATTCAATGACATAATATACTGTTTTTATCTTTTGCGAAAGATAGCACTTATTTTTGACAATCCGTGTTAGATTCTTGTTTTTTCGACAAGCTCTGGATTAAGACCACCAATCCTACACCCACGGCCATAGCGATTATGGCCTCCACGATTTGAAGCCCGTGTCCTGCGGCGCTTACCGCTTCCTTATCGGCCCACGGCCATATCTTCAGCATAGTTCCCAAAACGAATCCCACGAGCAGAAGCATAGTCTGTCTTTCGTAGCGAGACAGTAGCCATTTCAGAAATTTCGAAAAAGCCACGATTCCCACTATCGCGCCCAGAACAAACGGCACCAGCACGGACCAATTCAAGGCCGACACATCCAGGGATTTCATTATGATGTCGTAGTTTCCGAAGATCTGAAGTATAAAGCTGCCTGAAATACCCGGAAGGATCATGGTACATATAGCTACGGCGCCACTGACGAAATAGAACCAGCTCGTCTCGGGAGTATGCGTAGGGGTTAGAAAGCAGAAAGCGAGTCCAAGTGCTATTCCTATGATAATCCATAAGCCATCCTTAAGCCTTTTGTCCTTTATGTCCATAAGCATATAGAACGCCGATACGATTATCAATCCGAAGAAAAAGGCCCAAGTAATGACCGGATACTCGACCAATGCCCAAGTAACGACCTTAGCCAGTGTCAAGATACTGACTACCAATCCTACGAAAAGTGCCACCAGAAAATTTCCGTCCACCTCTTTCCACCACTTTTTGAAATCTCCCCTAAAGAAGAGTTTCCAAATGCTGACGGAAGCGAATGCGCTGATAGCTGCGATAAGACGGGAGTATATACCCGTGATAAGGGCTATGGTACCTCCGGATACGCCCGGCACCACATTAGCGGCGCCCATTCCGAAACCCTTCAATGCCGTACCTAAAAATTGTTTCATATTACGGAACTAATTATATTACTGATTTGTAAGAAAACCTGTTTCTGCGAATAACTCTCGGTATTCGACACTAACACGTCGAACAACTGCGCCTTCGTATCGTACACTCCCACCTTGAACTTGGCCTTAGAGCATACCGACGCATAGTAGGCCGTAAAGTTCTCCGGTCCGGCGAGATTTATCAGCAAGTCCTCCCCCGCATTCACGCAAGGATGCTTTTTCGAGCGCTTTGACCTCCCGTACCACTTCACATTTTTTCGTGTCAAGAGCTGCGCGCCGGCCACAGGGCTCCCCGCAAACTCCTTCAAAGTATTGATTACGAAAATTCTACAATTTATATGTCTTGCCGAGAAAAAGGCATTGGCAGCATCGACGCACTCCTGCACCTGCGGCTTGGTCCCATCTACCAGCACCACGGCCTCCTTACACTTCGAGAGAGGGCATATCGCGTGCGGGACCTTCGAACGATGACGCGCCAGCGAAATTTTCCTGGCCAATTCTACAAAAGGATTCATTATGCCTTGCGATTTTGTTCAATGAGCTGACTTATCTGCTTGTCAGCCTCCTTCCATCTGTTGACATCTATCTTAGTGCCAATCACCTCAACCACCTTCGCCGCGATGATGGAGCCTATCTCTCCACATACCTTCAGCGGCATACCCAGAGAATGGGCATAGAGGAAGCCTGCCGCATAGGTATCTCCCGCGCCCGTAGCATCTACCGGTTCTGCAGGCCAAGCAGGAATCTTGTACTCCTCATCGCCGGACCTTACCCAAGAGCCATCCTTACCCACCTTCACCACTGCTATCTTACAGTGGGTGGATATCTCTTCAAGCGATTTTTTAGGGTCAGGAAATTTCGTGAACGCCTTCGCCTCTGTCTCGTTAGCGAAAACTATATCGACATAGCGGTCTATGATGTCGTGAAGGAATGCATTGTTACTCTCGACGACATTATATGAAGCCATATCCAGGGAGATTATGCACCCTGCGTCGTGGGCCAATTCCACTGCCTTCCTGATAAGAGCCTGATTCTGCACCAGATAGCCTTCGATGTGGAAATAGTCGTGACCTTCGAAATAGTCAGGCTTCAAATCTTCCGGGACCAAATCCAAAGCAGCTCCCAGATAGACGGCAAACGTACGCTCGGCATTACCGCCGCTCACGAAAACCATACTTCTTCCGCTGGAATGCTCGCTCTTCAGAAGCATCGAATTTACTCCATACTGCTCCTGGTCGCTCTTGAAAAGCAGGCCAAGTTCATCGTCTCCGATTTTACCTATGAAGCTGGACGGCATTCCGAAAATGGAAGTACAAGTGATGGTATTCGCCGCACTGCCACCGTCTACATACTTGACGCCAAGCGGTTTGAGCGCCTGCCAGATCTTGTCTCCGGTCTCCATGTCCACGTGCTGCATACTGCCTTTAGGCAAATGGTATGTCTTTAACAATGTCTCATCCGGCAATACTGCCAAGATATCCGTAAGGGCATTTCCTATTCCTAATATAGATTTCATATATTCGAGTTTAACCTTTAAAATAGATTTCCACACCAGACTAACAAAAGTACATAAAATTTATGTTAAATTTGCAGCAATTATGTCGAAGAAAACACTAAATGTACTAAAATACGTATTTGCAGCCTGTCTAACGGCTTTTTTAATATACCTGGCACTTAAAGAAATCAGTTGGGACATTTTCATAGACGCATTTCAAGAGACGAGATGGGGCTATGTATTGCTTTCGCTAGCCTGCGCTTTCCTGGCGCTGGTAGCACGAAATGAAAGATGGAGACTGATTATGGTGCCCATAAACCCTCAGGTGAGCCGAAAGACCCTGTGGGATGCCAGCAACATAGGCAACCTGGTGAGCCTCGGAGTTCCGTGGGTCAGCTTTTTCGTAAGATGCGGAGCTGCCACGGATAAAAAGACCCCTTATGACAAGACGATAGGCTCCATCTTTATGGAAAAGACCTGGGATATGGTGATGGTATTAGTCTTGGTCATATTGGCAGTCATCCTGAACTCTTCCGACATCGCTTCCTGGCTTCTCGAGAATGTCGCGAAAAAGATAGCCGGCAAATTCACCACCGGACTTATCCTCATACTTCTGGCACTGATCGTAGCTGGCATAGGTCTTATCTACCTAACTAATAAACTAAAGGACAAATACCCTATCTTCAAGCAGATAGCTGATTGGATAGATGGCATCCTCGAGGGATTCAAGGCATTCGGAAAGATACATCACAAGACGGAGTTCATCCTGCTCACCATTTTTATCTGGCTCGCCTATGTAACGATGTGCTTCTGGATATTCAAGGCCATTCCGGTACTGTCCTCGCTTAACTTTACGGATGCCCTATTTATATCGGCCGTAGGTAACCTATCAGCCATTCTCCCCGTTCCGGGAGGATTCGGGGCATACCACTACTTCGTGGCCATAGCCCTATCATCCATTTATGGCTCAAGTTGGGAAATAGGCATTCTTTTCGCCAATCTCACTCACGAGACACGCTCCCTGATGCTTGCCGCTCTAGGAGCCATCTCTATGATTACCTCCCAGAAACGAATCAAACTTTAAGATATTCCTTTATAGCCTCTGCGGCTTTTCTTCCTGCGCCCATAGCCAGAATCACCGTGGCCGCACCTGTAACTGCATCTCCGCCGGCGAAGACTCCCTCGCGGGTGGTAGCTCCGTTTTCAGAAGCCACTATGCCGCCGAGACGATTGGCCTCCATACCGGATGTCGTGCTGACGATCAGCGGGTTCGGCGATGTTCCGAGCGCCATTATTACAGTGTCGGCAGGTATTTCGAATTCGGAATTCTCTATCGGCACAGGTCTGCGACGACCGCTCTCGTCCGGATCGCCAAGTTCCATTCGGATGCAGCGAAGGGCTCGCACATTTCCCTTTTCATCGGCCAACACCTCTACCGGATTCGTAAGCATCTCGAACTGAATGCCCTCGGCCTTAGCGTGATGCACTTCTTCGCGGCGTGCAGGAAGTTCCTTCTCGGTACGTCTGTAGATGATATGCACGTCGGCCCCTAAGCGCAGCGCCGTTCTGGCAGCATCCATAGCCACATTTCCTCCTCCGACCACGCAGACCTTGCCTCCCTTGCGGATAGGGGTCATATAGTCGTCGCGGTAGGCCTTCATCAGGTTGTTGCGAGTCAGGAACTCATTGGCCGAAAAGACGCCGTTGAAATTCTCGCCGGGAATGCCCATAAATTTCGGGAGTCCCGCACCGCTTCCTACGAATACCGCATCGTAGCCTTCCTTTTCGAAGAGTTCGTCTATGGTGAGGGTGCGGCCGATGATGACATTCGTCTCAAATTCCACTCCCATGGCCACCAGCGCGTCGATTTCTCTTTTCAGCACAGTGTCTTTCGGCAGGCGGAACTCAGGAATGCCGTACTCGAGTACACCGCCCAATCGGTGCAGGGCCTCGAAGACCTTAACCTTTATGCCGGATTTGGCCAAATCGCCCGCACAAGCGAGTCCTGCAGGTCCGGAACCGACCACGGCCACCTTCGGAGCATCGGCCAATTTTTCCACTTCCACCTGCGGAGTGCAGTCATTTTCGGCGCAGTAGTCGGCAGTGAACCGCTCCAGGCCTCCGATGGAGACGCTTTCGCCCTTTATGCCAAGCACGCAACTGCCTTCGCATTGGCTTTCCTGCGGACAGACTCTTCCGCAAACCGCCGGAAGTGAGGAGTCGCGAGCGATGACCGCAGCTGCGGCAGGGATGTCCCCGAGCTTTATCTCCGCTATGAATGACGGAATGTCGATGCCTACAGGACAGGCAGCTACGCAGCGGGGGTTCTTACAGTGAAGGCATCGCGCGGCTTCCGTCTGCGCTTCTTCCAGATTAAATCCCAGGCACACTTCGTCGAAGTTGTGCGCACGCGTTTCAGGGTCTTGCTCCCTTAATTTCACTCTCGGTGTTACCATATCTTTTCTTTCGCAGCAGCCTCTTCTGCCTTATATTGTCCCTGGCGACGCATCGCCTCATCGAAATCTACCAAATAGCCGTCGAACTCCGGTCCGTCCACGCACGCGAACTTCATCTGTCCTCCCACACTTACGCGACAGGCTCCGCACATACCTGTACCGTCTACCATAAGAGTATTGAGACTAACCACTATAGGTATGCCTAACTTTTTACAAGTCAGCGTACTGAACTTCATCATTATCATAGGGCCTATCGCTACCGCCCTGTCGAAATGGTTGCCTTCCGCGACTATCTTTTCGAGTAACGCCGTGCCTACGCCGTGAAAGCCCACAGAGCCGTCGTCGGTGCAGAGGTGCAACTTGTCGCATACCTTTTCCATCTGCTCGGTGTATATGAGGAGTTCTTTATTTCTCGCGCCAATTATCACTTCTACGTGTGCGCCGTGCTCGTGCAGCCATTTGGCCTGAGGATAGACGGGAGCAGTGCCCACGCCTCCGGCGATAAAGACAAATGACAGATTCTTAAGCTCTTCAGGGGCCAAGTCGAGGAAATCGGAGTGTTTGCCCAAAGGTCCGACGACATCGCTGAAACTATCGCCAGGATTCTTCGCGACTATCTTCATAGTGGAAGCCCCGACACTTTGCGTTACTATGTCGACCGTCCCTGCCGCAGCATCGTAATCGCTAATGGTGAGCGGAATGCGTTCGCCCTTAGGATTATCTATTACTATAAGAAATTGTCCTGGCTTAGCGGCCTCTGCAATTCTTGGAGCCGACACTTTCATACGACAAATTGTCGGTGTCAGCATATCTTTTTCCAAAATAGTATACATAGCAGGCGCAAAATTACTCAATTATTCAAAAAAAACACTTATATTTGCAGTCCTATTTTTGCGGATGGTTCCGTAGCTCAGTTGGATAGAGCAACAGCCTTCTAAGCTGTGGGTCGCGCGTTCGAATCGCGCCGGAATCACAAAAGGGTCAACCTATGATGGTTAGCCCTTTTTTGTTTGAACTATAATAAAGTTAAAAATGAAAAAAGTAATCTTATCGGTCGTAGCGCTGGCCGCCATTTCATTAAGCGCTTCCGCACAGGTTTCAGTAGGTGCCGGTTATCTTAACGATGCCACCAAATCCGTCTACAAGGTTAGCAACACCTCTACCGAGAACTCTTGGTGTTCAAATGGTTTCTATGTTCAGGGCATGTACTCTCTTCCTATCGCGAAGGGCTTCGGTCTAGATGCCGGCGTGAAGTTCTCATACCTTCACGGAGAGCAGTCAGGAGATGTGAATGTAGGTAACCTTCCTCTAGCTAACGCTACGAGCAAGACTAACGAGACTTATCTCGCCGTTCCGGTATTCGCAAATTATAAATACAAAATCAACAGGGATTTCAGCGTATTCGCTTTCGCAGGTCCTACCTTCTCATTAGGCTTGACATCGAAGACCGATGTTACCGCTACAGTCTTGGGACAAAACAAGACTACTAACTACGATAACTACGCTAAGGACGACGATGGCGACGCTTCCGACTACAAGAGGGGAAACATCTTCTTAGGCGGCGGCTTGGGAGTAGACTTAAAGAATACATTCCGCATCTCTCTCGGCTACGACTTCGGTTTACTTAACCGCACTTCCGCAGACAACACCACCAGAACCCAGAATCAGTTCTACGTCGGTGTAGCATTCTTGTTCTAATAACAGATTCTCAGATTTCTACGGGTCGGTCCGAAACTTTCGGCCCGACCCTTTTTCGTCTTACGACTGCTCTTTCTATTTCCGTCTCGCGGGGCTTCCGCCAATTCACTTTGGCAGGGTAGATGGCGTAGAGTGCACTCTGTTAAGGGTGGCTTGCCAAAGTGAGACCTTATAAGCTTCACCTTGGCAGGGAGGTGTCGATATACGCATTCTGTGGCACATTGGCTGCCAAAGTGATTTTGATGAGCTAGTTCAATGGCCTCCCGTCCGGTATATCGTGGTTCTTGCCGGATGGGAAGCGTTTCAACATCGTTTCATCCGGTGAAATAGGCATTTGGCCGGATGGGAAGCATCTTAACGTCGTTTCGTCCACCGAAAGGCGGGTTTTGCCGGATGGGGAATGCTATGGTCAGGGGCGCAGGAGCGCTCGAAAAACAAAAACTGCAAGAAACCTCTCAGTTTCTTGCAGTTTGGTGCCCAAAGCCGGGCTCGAACCGGCACGTTTTTAAGGAACACTGGATTTTGAGTCCAGCGCGTCTACCAATTCCGCCATTCGGGCATAGGCGTGTGCGTTAATTCGCAGACGGATTACAAAGGTATGGAATTTTTGTGATTTCACAAATTTTTTCTGCTATCTTTGTGGGCCGACTGACACCAAGGCGGTAAATGTCAAAACTGATATGAAAGAAGTTTTCGTAGTTTACGATGTGGCGGTACGGGAATTCGCAGGTGAATTCTGTAACAAGCTTCGCGCGAGGAGTTTGGGCGAATTGGCCTTAATATGCGACGAGCCGCACAAGACCCTTAACGAGGTAGAGCACATCTGCAGGGCACTGATGAACGCAGGCGCCGATAAGAATTGCACGCTGATCGCGATAGGCGGTGGGGTGTGCAGCGACGTGTGCGGATTGGCAGCGAGCCTCTACAAACGAGGGATAGATTTCGAAATAGTGCCTACGACGCTTCTGGCTATGGCTGATGCTTCGGTTGGGGGTAAAAACGGCGTAAACCTGGATGGAGTGAAAAATATGATAGGCACGTTCAAACTGCCTCGTAAAATCCACATCCGCAAGGAAGTACTGCGCACACTCCCGCGTAAGGAAGTGCTGTCCGGCAGCGCTGAAATTTTGAAAACCTTCCTGCTTTTCGACGAGAAACACTATAACAGGGCAGTGGGAGTCTTTTCGGAATTGGCCAAGATAGACAATGGTCAAGACGGGCAGGCCGAACTGGAGGAGATGCTGGGGGAAGCGGCCGAATTGGCAGAAAAGGCGGCGAAATATAAGCGAAAGGTGGTGAAAAGGGATTTGTTCGACAGGGGGCGCAGGCACATTCTGAATTTCGGGCACACTTTCGCGCACGCCATCGAATGGAGAAGCCACGAGGCCGTATCGCACGGTGAGGCTGTATCTATGGGCATCATCAAGTCACTGAGAATGAGCGAGAAAGAAGGCTGGAGCGAGAAGGGATTGGCAGATAGGGTAAGGGACGATTTCAAAAGGTGCAATCTGCCGGTAGAGCTTCCGTACAGCGACGAAGAATTGCAGGAAGCTCTGAAAAACGATAAAAAGGCCGAGGAAGGCGCAGTGGATTTCGTCTTTTTACAAAGAATCGGAAAGCCATTCAGAAAAAAGATTAGATTATGATTTGTACAAGCCTACAGGGCAAGAACTTGGAAGATATCCTCGGGATAATGGACGACCCATTCGTGGAGATGGCCGAGGTGAGGGCGGATTTGAACCCGCTGGACGAGAAGGATTGGGTGGAATTAGTGGAGACGTGCGAAAAACCGCTGATTTTCAGTTTTCATATAGAGCCGTCACTTCGCGGCGAGGAAAAGGCGCGCGAATGGAATAGGATGCTCGAATTATACAACTCCGTGATAGAAAGCGGAATAAGTTTCGTGGATTTGGACATAAATGCGCCGGTACACGTAAGCCAGAGCATCCAAAAGCTCTGCAAGCATAGCGGCACGCGTCTTATCCGCTCGTTCCACGACTTCGACGGCACCCCGACGAACACCCTGCTTCAGCAGACCATCCTGCGCTGCTTCCGCTACGGGGCAGACATAGCGAAGATAGCTTGTAAGGCCAATTGCGCCGAGGACGTGGCGAACCTTCAGAGCATTTACGACACCCTTCTGGAAAACAACCATAGCATACAGGCGCATCACCTGGTGCTCATTTCGATGGGACCGCTCGGAGAGAAAGCCCGCGTGGAGTGCATCGCGAAGGGCGCGCCGTTTACCTATGCCTTCTACGACACTCCCACTGCCGAAGGCCAATTATCCTACGAGCAAGTCCACGAGGCCATATACAAAGACTGGCGCGGCGTGCATAAGAGCGACTTCAATGCGCCCTGCTCGAAGAGTTTCGCACAAAGGGCCATTATGGCAGCAGCGCTTTCCGAAGGCACTTCGCACCTGACGAAGTTCACCCCGTGTGAAGACAGCCTAAGCGCCATAGAAGTGGCACGTGCGTTAGGAGCCAAAGTCACGAGACGCGGCGAAAACATAAAAATCGAAGGAATAGGCGCGCGCACCCCGGAAAGCATGGAAATCGAAAGCCTTAACGTCGGAGAAAGCGGACTTCTGGCTCGCCTATGCATACCGCTCAGCGCCACGCTTAGCAGCTGCGACACTCTTATAGAAGGTCGCGGAACGCTTCTGGAAAGACCTCTTAAAGGAGCGAGCGACATTATGGCGGCCTTCGGTATTCTCTTGAAGAACGAAAGCGAGCACCGCGACTCGCAAAACCATATCCCGCTTAGGGTAAAAGGCAAATTCTACCCCGGTAGAGCCGAGCTCCCCGGAGCAGGAGGTTCACAACTCATATCCGGACTGCTGATGTCCCTGCCATTTTTCGACAGAGACTCCGACCTATTCGTAAGTGAGCCTAAGAGCATCCCTTATATGTTTATCACACAAGACATTTTGGGTAGATTTGGAATCAAGATAGGAAGCGAGCTGGAAGGCGACAAGAAGATGCTCGAAGAGCAAGACTGGAGCTACTGTAACGGCATCCATTTCCACATAAAGGGAAAACAGCACTTCAAGGCAGCGGACATAGAATTGGAAAGCGACTGGAGCGCCGCCGCGTGCTTCCTTACATACGGAGCGCTTTTCGGAGAGGCTGAAGTACAGGGACTTAACACGAACTCCCTTCAGGCCGACATAACCATCCTGGACATACTTTCGGACGCCGGCGCATGTATAGCCTACGACGAAGACGTAGTGAGCGTAAAACGTGCACCACTCCAGGCCTTCGAATACGACCTCAACAACGCTCCGGACCTCATCCCCATAGCGTCGCTATTAGCGGCGTTCTGCCCCGGCGAAAGCACCATAGCAGGCGTCCAAAGGCTTCAAAACAAGGAATGTGACCGTGCGGCTGCGATACTTGACACCCTCACCCGAATGGGCGTAAGCGCACGAATCATAGGAGACGAATTGAGAGTGAAAGGAATGGGCGTAAGCCGGAGATTTGCCACAGGAAAGCTGTTGAAAGGAGGAAAATACTCTTCTTTCCACGACCACAGAATGGTGATGATGCTCTCGATAGCCCAGATGGCCGCCGACTCGCCTATCGAAATAGACGACAAGAACTGCGTCAGCAAGTCCTTCCCGGACTTCTTCGAAGAGTTGAAATTATAACAAATCGGCCAGAACTATAGCGCACATAGCCTCTACCACGACCGGAGCGCGCAAGGCAAAACACACATCGTGCCTTCCGCCCACGGACAGCGACTGCTCGCACTCCTTTTCGAAATTAAATGTAGTCTGCGGCTTCGAAATGGACGAAGTGGGCTTGAACGCCACCCTAAAACAAAGACTCGCCCCATTAGTCAGACCTCCGTTTATGCCACCTGACCCGTTTTTCACCGGGCCTTCCGGGCCAATCGGATCATTATGCTGAGAGCCTCGCATTCGGGCAGCCTCGAAGCCGTCGCCAAATTCGATGCCCCTTACCCCCGGAATGGAAAAGACAGCATGAGAAAGCAAGCTCTCCATACCATCCCAGAAAGGTTCACCCAGGCCAATCGGCAATCCATCCACATGGCACGACACCACGGCACCCAGGGAATCCCCTTCGGCGCGAGCCGCCTCAAGTAGCCTCTGCCAATTCTCCCGTTCCCGGCTTCCTGCCAATTCGCATACCTCGGCGCGTATATCCACTGCGCTGCCTATGACCTTTTTCGCCACAACTCCTGCCGCGACTATAGGCAAGGTCAACCTGCCGGAAAAATGGCCACCTCCACGATAATCCTCAAACCCGTCGAACTTGATATGGGCAGGATAATCCGCGTGACCGGGACGCGGAGTGGAAGGAAGAAAATCATAGTCCGAGCTATGGACATCGGAATTTCGGAAAACGACACATAGAGGCGCACCTGTGGTGTGTCCTTCGAAAACGCCGCTCAAGATATGAGGGGTATCGACCTCCTTACGTTCCGAAGTGAATCCTCCACGGGCATCGCGACGTGAAATATCTTTCTCTAAATCGCTTTCCGACAACGGAAGTCCCGCAGGGACCCCATCTATAAGAGCCCCTACCGCCACTCCGTGAGATTCACCGAAAACACTTACTCTGAATTGTTTTCCGAATGTGTCCATATTATCTACTTTCTTTTAACAACCTACCCAGTTCGGCTATGTTCTCCACCACCAAATCGGGCTTCGAGCCTTCCGGAGCCTTTTCCACATCATCAAGTGTAGATTCTCCGCTCAAGACCAACACCCCGAAAGCGCCTGCATTTCGAGCCATGGCGATGTCGGTGTAAAGACGATCTCCCACCATCGCTATCTGGTCAGGCGCCAGTCCCAGCCTTTCCCTTATGCCATCGAGCATAGATGGGTCCGGCTTTCCCAAAGTGTGGTCCGGAACGCGACCCGTAGCGCTCTGAAGACAAGCGCATATGGAGCCGCAATCCACCAGAACGGTCTTCTGGTCGGTAGGGCACACCTTATCGGGGTTAGTAGCCAGATAAGTCACACCCTGGGAAATCCACCACGCGGCGCGACAGAGCCTTTCGTAACGAAGGGTCATATCGAACGAAGCCACGATGATGTCCGGCACGTCCTCGGCGCTATCCTCGCAGGAGATGAAACCTGCCTGCTCGAATTGGCTTATCATAGAAGGCGTACCCAGCAGGAAGAGCTTTCTGGCCGAAGGATAATTGGCCCGAATGTAATCGATGGTCGCGATCGTGGTCGTATACATCTGCTCTTCGGTGGCAGGGATGCCCATCTTGGCCAATTTGGCCATATAGTCGGCGAGCGACTTGGATGGATTGTTAGTCAAAAAAGAGTAGGTGATTCCCATCTCCGTCAAAGAGTTCAGGAAATCGAGAGTAAATGGAAAAAGCGTGTTGCTCAGGTATATGGTGCCATCCATATCCAGAGCAACATGCTTGATATTTGAAAGACTTTTGTTCATTACCAGAGTTTTAGGAATACCTCCATAGCCTGGTACTCTGCCATGCCGAGGGCATCGTACTGACGAGCGGTATTCTGTGTACGCTCCTCTGCCCTCTGCCAGAATTCACGTGGGTCTTCGCCAGGGAACGGCACGATGTCCTTCTGTGAAAGGTGACGATAGATAGCGTGACGCTTCTCTACCACCTCGTCAGGAGAAAGTGGAACGGCCATATCTACACTGCCGAGATCCCACTCCATCCACGCGCCGCGATAAAGCCATACGTGACTCTTTGAAATCCACTCTGCACCTTCGTTGCGAAGCTGGTCGAGAGCCTCAAGCGCACATTCCGTACATACGCGGTGTGTTCCGTGAGGGTCTGCGAGGTCTCCTGCCATAAATATCATATCCGGCTTGAGCTCATTCATCAAAGACTTGATGATGTCTACATCGGCCTGTGAACGAGGCAATTTCTGAATGCCGCCCGACTCATAGAAAGGCAGATTCAGGAAGTGTGCGTTATGATCGGCGTCGAGACCGAATGAGCGAACGGCTCCCTTAGCCTCTGAACGACGGATAGCTCCCTTCAGATTAAGGAGTTCGCGTGGTTCAGCCTCGCCCGGACGCTTGCTTGCGATAAGAGCTTTCACCTCGTCAAAACGGTCTTCGAATCCGATTTCACGTGCGGCGTCCATGTGCTGGAGCACTACGTCGTCGTGAACTGCCACGTTACCTGACGTCTCATAAGCCACGTGGACATTATGTCCCTGATGAGCGAGTCTGATGAAGGTACCACCCATAGAGATGACGTCGTCGTCAGGATGTGGGGATAAGATGAGCACGGTCTTAGGATTAGGAAGGGAAGGAACGGGACGAGTAGAATCGTCTGCATTAGGCTTTCCTCCCGGCCATCCTGTGATAGTGTGCTGCAAATCGTTGAATACCTGGATGTTTATGGCGTCATAAGCGCCGCAAGACTCGATGAGTCCGCCGAGTGAATTCTGAAGATAGTCCTGGTATGAAAGTTTCAGGATAGGTTTGTGAACCTGGCCACAAAGCCATACGACAGCCTTACGACGGAACTTAGGAGTCCACTCGCAAGGTCCTATGCACCACGGAGCCACTACTCGGGTGAGGTTGCATCCTGAGTTCTCGTCCACGTAGAATTTGGCATTCTCGTGAAGCTGGAAGTAAGATGCAGGGCAGTCAGGACCCATTTCTCCCTCGACTACGCGAGCCACTACTCCGGCTTTGTTCTCACCCCAAGCCATAAGTATAACCTTGTGGGCAGTAAGCATAGTACCTACACCCATAGTGAGGGCCATACTAGGAGTCTTGGAGATGTCGCCTCCGAAATAATCTCTCTGACGTTTGCGTGATTTGTATGGGAGATGTACGAGTCTCGAACGGGTCAAGTTAGTAGAACCGGCCTCGTTGAAACCGACTTGGCCTTGCTCACCTACGCCCATTACGAGCAGATCCAACCCACGAAGCTCTGTTTCCATTCGGGAGCAGTAATCGGAAACCTCGTCAAGCGAAATGGTAGCGTCCGGAATGAGGATATTCTCCGGAGCTACGTCTATATGGTTGAGAAGTTCCTCGCGCAATATGAAATTACGGGAGTGCTTGGCTTCTGCCGATACAGGATAGAATTCGTCGATGGTATTGATCCTTACGTTCTTGAAGGATACCTTACCCTCGTTATAAGCCCTTCTCAAGTCCTTATACAAGGAGACAGGGGTGGAGCCGGTGGTAAGACCGAGCTTGAACAACTCTCCTGGATGCAACTCGTTGAACGCGTTTATCTCAGCGATGATTTCGTCGCATACCTTTTGACACGCCTCGAAAGGAGTCTCGCAGATTTCTGCATAAACCTTTTCCCTGCTGTGGAGAATGTCTTTAGGAAGACCTTTCTCAATTAGACCGCCATCCTTTGGCAATGAAAAATGTTTCATTATTTAAAATTTTTACCTGCTTTCAATTCTTCAATACCCATCTCCTGAAGCAGTTCACGACAGATTTCAGGGTGATTTGTGGTGATATAGTCTACGCCCAGAAGGATGAGGGTGCGCATATGCTCCTTCTCGTCTACCGTCCAAGCGTTTACGCTCATCTTATGGTTGCGAGCCTTTGTGTACCAAGTAGGGTCGCTATAGAATTTCCAGAAATTGGTGTCAATACCATTGATTCCCAAAGCGGCGAGGGCATCAGGGTTACGATTGTCTTCCGAGCCCAGATACTGCACTGTGAATCCAGGACATTTCTCTGCGAAAAGCAGACACTGCTGAAGGTCGAATGATATGAAAATCACCTGCTTAGGATTATAAAGACCGTGAGCTTTCAACTTCTCGATACTGAGGTCGACTGCCTGGATTTCTCTGGCCAATCCCTGGTGCCATTTCAACTCGAACACGACACGACAATCCTTGTTTTTCTCGAACTGTGTAAGATACTCGTCGAGCGTAGGGATTTTCTCTCCGTTAGGAAGAGTGATGCCTGCGAATTCCGAAGCATTGTGCTCTGCGAATTTCATTCCGTTCACTGCATCGTCGTGGAAAACCATAAGCTCGCCGTCCTTAGTCATATTGACGTCGAACTCACTTCCCCATACGCCCAAATCCTGAGCCGCCTTGAGGGAAGCTATGGAGTTATGTGAATTTCCGCCTGCCTCGCAAGCCCAATAACCTCTATGAGCCACGATGGCTACCTGACGCTTGTCCTTCGCGTTAAGCGGAAGGATGCAAATCGCAGCAAGTGCGCAAAGAATTAACTTTTTCATAATTTTTCTGCTTTTTCTACTGCCTTGAAATATTTGTATGAATTAACCTTCAACTCGCCTACCGAAGCCTCATCTGCCACGATGATGCCATTCTGGTGGTTCTGGAGAGCCGAAACAGTGCACATGTGGCTGTATGGGCCCTCCACAGCGTCCTTGATGGCGCGAGCCTTCTTAGGGCCGAATGCCAATATGACCACCTCGCGAGAATCGGTAACCGTAGCCACACCTACTGAAAGTGCCTGTGCAGGAACCTTTGAAGGGTCGTTGTCGAAGAAACGACTGTTCACGATGCGAGTATCCTCGGTAAGGGTAACCACGCGTGTGCGGCTGGTAAGAGGTGAGAACGGCTCGTTGAATGCGATGTGTCCGTCTTCGCCGATACCGCCGAGGAAGAGGTCGAATCCACCCGCCTCTACGATAGCCTCTTCGTATGCTGCACATTCAGCCTCGAGGTCGGCGGCATTTCCGTTAAGGATGTGGATGTTCTCTGCAGGTTCGTCGATATGCGAGAAGAGATTGTGGTGCATAAATGAGTGGTAGCTCTCCGGATGACTTTCAGGAAGACCTACATACTCATCCATATTGAATGAGATTACGTTTTTGAAAGAGAGTTCTCCGTCCTTTACCATACGAGCGAGCTCGCGGTAGGTTTCGATAGGAGTAGAGCCGGTACAAAGTCCAAGTACAAAAGGCTCAGAAGTGCGTGCAGCCTTTTCCTTGATTTTCGCTGCGATGTGATGAGCTGCCCACAAAGAGCCCTCATTCGAGTTTTGTTTGATTATTACTTTCATATCTTTTATAAAACTAATTTGTCTTGTATACTCGGAGACTGCGAACGAGCGCCGAATCCGTATCTATGTTCATATTAATGTTCTCGTCGAAGTATTTGAGTTCCACAGTGTGCCTTCCGGCCGTAAGGGAAACCCTTATCGGAAGAATGTATCCCTTAGAGGTCCAGTCCTCGGATCCTCTCTGAGGCATTACCACCACGCCTGCGGCCTTCTTGTCCACGAAAAGACTCCTGTTTGCGCACTTGTTGTTAGTAGTGATGTCTCCGTTACCGTTAGAATACTCGAATTCAAGGAGATATTCTCCATCCTCCGGCACTTCCACGTCTACTCTCAACTGCACGCCGAGCTTGTTATCCAGACGGGCATCGTTACATCCCGCGATTATCGGTTTCATTCCCACCCTTACCGGCTCGCTTATGAACGAGAAGGAGGCACTGTCGTCGTTAAACGCCACTACGGCATATTCTCCCGGCGAAGTGGTGGTGAACGAATTGGCCGTTACCTGCTCCTCGAAAGAGCCGTTACGGTAGATTCGATAGTACTGCGCTCCCTTTATGCCGTCCCAGCTCAGGTCGTTTCCGACGGCCTTCACCTTCGGTGTATTCAAATCCCACACCACAGGGCGTATCGGCACGCTGTCCGGTTGAGCATAGTAATCGCTTGTCATCGTTATCTTTACAACATGCTTTCCTTCGAGGAAAGAAGGCACGAAAGCCGACACCAAATCCTTTCCGTCGAGCTGGCAAGTCTTTACGATGGAGCCCTCGCCTATAACCTCCACGTCGAGAGTCATCCTGCGATACTTTAGGCCTTCGATTACCCTATAGCCCTTCATCGATGACGGCACGCAAGGACTCAGCTTGATTCCGTCCTCGGTGTATTCAATACCCAGAAGCGCTCTCTTGAACAGGCCTTCGAAACCTGCCACACTCCACAACTGACGCTCGGAATTCAGAGCCGTCTTCTTGGAGCCGTCCGATGCCACCATATTCTCCATATTCGAGCCGAACACCGTAGCCGCCCGCATATTCGATGCCAATGCGTGCATCACGCCCGCGCGATTTCCTACCTTCGCCGCAGCCATTCCGTAGTACGATGTAACGAACGGCCACACTGCGTCATTATGGTAACTGCCTTCGGATGAAATTTGAGGCGAGAAGATGGTAGGTCCGAAATCACACACCGGCATACTATGCAGAATCCTCTCCGCCTGCTGGGAAGATGCGATTCCCCACAGGATACAAAGACTCTCGCCCAGAGACTCGCTTCGTGGCGATAGATATTTGTAATCCCTACCATACAGATACTGAGCATAATAGCCCTTGTCCTCCATCCAGAGATTCTCGTTTATGGCCAATTTCAACTCGGCTGCCAATTTCGCATATCTCTTCGAATCAGCCCCGCGGATGGTGCCCAGTTTGGATGCCATCGACGAAAGCACCTGCAATCCGCGATAGAAAACGGCATTCGTGCCCAGACACTCACTACCTGCTATGTCAGCCGGCTGCATCCATTTAGGATAGCTCTGTTCGCGCCAATCGATAAAGCTGCTTTCGCCCCGGAACAAACCCGTACTCGAATCGAAAGCCACTGCCAAATCGGCCTCCATACTGCGCTTGGCTATAGGATAAATCTGCTTGAGCCACGCCAAATCGCCTGTCTCCAAATAAACTTCATACGCAGCGATGGTCCACACTACCCTGTCGGTAGAGCAAGGCCAAGAGCCACCTGTTCCGGTGTCCTGGATGATGCGTCCCTTCTTGTCCACCTTACGCATAAGGCTATTCCTTACCAAGTCCGGTTCCAGATGTGCCAATGAGAGAATGGCGCTATATGAGACATCGCGAGTCCACACTCCTTCCCAAAGCTTGCCGGTACGGAAAGTACCGTCGGCCTCAATATTCTTGACCATTTCGGAAATCGCCATGTCATAGAGCATGGTCTCCTGCTTGTCGGCGCCGTGGAAACGGCCGTATTTGTCCGTTACGAAAGTCTGCGGCGCGACATACTCCTTACCATTTTCGATTACCTTTTCGGAAGTAAGCTTATATGACGACGTGGAATAGATGTCATCCTTAGAGTTGTTCCAAGTGTACACCCTTCCGAAACGGTCCGTCACTACTATTTCCACTTCGGAATCGACGGAAGCCGGAGTAGCATAGAAAAGGTGCTCCGTTTCACCTGCGCCTATATATTTCCAAGTAAATTCCTTCTCACGACGATTCTCCACATCGTCTACGATAGTGCGATCCCAGCCACTGAACTGTGTCATAGCGCCTTGGTCCACTCCGTTCTCTCTCCACTCCACCTTCCAAGCAGGGTCATAGTTCCAGACATTGGCCACTACCGAATTACGCTTCATCGGGTCTTCTCCCACCCTGTATGCGGAGAACTGGGTGTCGCGGTCGTGTCCCACAGGCCTGTAATACCAGTCCACTATGTCGTTACCCTTTACGTCATAGACGTAGTAGCCCCACGGAACTCCGTCACAGCTATAGAGACTCTGCCAGAACAATCCGCTCAGAGGAGCATGCACGTGTTCGAAGATATTGTCTTGAATTATGAAGTTTTCGGCATAGTGCTCGTGGGCCGAGCAAAGATGTGCGTTATATGGCTCCAGAATCTTGTAAAGGGCCTTGCGGTTCGTGATGATCTTATTATATTCTTCCTTATTCCACTGTCCCTTACGTGCTTCCCTACTATAAGAAGGAATGTGCATAAAGAGAACTACCGTGTTACCGGCAGGCACGCTCTCGAGGTCCTTTTTAAGCCATTCCAGCTGGGACTCCTCTATGTAGCCCATATAGTGGCGATAGAAATAGAACACGTCGTCGAGCACCACATAGTGCATCTGGCCTTTGTCGAAGGAATAATAGGTAGGGCCATACTTTTCGGTGTAGACGCCTTTCGATTCCTCGTTAGTTCCTACGGCTGCCTGATAGTCGTGATTTCCCATAAGTGCGAAGAATGGGAAACCGGCAGAAGCCGTGGCCTTATGTATTTTCTCCGAGAGTCCACTTGACCACATACCGGCGATGTCGCCACAAGACACACCGAATGTAGGGACTCCGCTCTGCGCCGCAACGGCACGTGCATCTGCCGCAGCCTTGCTTACCAGCTCTATCTCGCTTTCGTTATAGACCTGAACGTCGGCCCATACCATAAACTGATGATGTGTCTCGTCCTTTCCGGTGCGGATAAGGTCGAAATCCATCTTCTGCTTGGACTTGTCTTTCTTTAGGCTCTTGTAGAAAAGAGGGGCTCCGTTTCGCGTAGCCACTTCGAATCCCGCAGGAATGCTTATATACACGAATTTCGAATTATCGTGAACGTAGATCTCGTATTTACCGTCGTTATCGGTACGCACGAAATCGAAACCATCCGTCACCTTTACCCCGGACACCGGACGGCCGCTATCGTCACGCACCACTCCGTTCACCCTTATCTCCTGAGCACTCAAAGTGATGCAACATAGCAGCAGAGATAGAAATACAACGCACTTTTTCATAATCCTATTCTTTTACAAATTCAGCCACCCAGCCTCCACCATTGGCCATATTTACCTCGAGAGGCTGTCCGGCTTCGATGGTCAGGTGCTCTATCTTATAGTCTTCGGCCCAAGAATTGGCATTCACACCATCCTTATGGATGGTCACGCGCCATTTTCCGGACTCGAGGAAGGATGTGTCAAGGGTCAATACTCGCGCGGTCCAGTTGTTCAAACCCGCACTGTACCATCTTCCGTCGGTAGTCTTTCTGGACATCAGAAGGTATTCTCCGGCCACGGCGTCCTGTGCTACGGTCTTTTCCCATACGGTAGGAATCGCAGAGATGAATCGGGTGAAGTCCGGCACCTTGTAGTAGTTCGAAGGAGAGTCGCAAAGCATCATAAGAGGACTTTCGAACGCCACGAATATGGCGGCCTGATGACTGCGCGTGCCCTGGCTCATAGGATGATTCCAGCGAATGGCGAAATCTTCGCGGGTAGCATTGTTCACTGCTCCCGGCGTGTAGTCCATAGGGCCTGCGACCATTCGGGTAAACGGAAGTTTCAGGTCATGGTCGGGCGAGATGTCGTAAGAGCACTTGTCGTGTTCCATTCCGTAGACGCCCTCGTAGGTCATAGCGTTAGGGTATTTGCGCTGAAGCCCTGCCGGCTTGAATGCTCCGTGATAATCTACCAAAAGATGTCTTTCGCAGCACTCCCTCGCGATGTCTTCATAGAAGTTGACCATATTCTGGTCCTGCATCTGCATAAAGTCTATCTTGATGCCTGAAACGCCCCATTTCTGATATACGTCCAGAATCTCGGCTATACCGTCGTTCACGAAAGGAGTCCATAGAGTCCAGAGTACCACGCCCACCCCTTTCGAACGGGCATAGGAGATGATTTCGTGAAGGTCGAGTCCTTCCTTAGGCTCCACTATGTTAAGGGTGGATTTGCTCCAGCCCTCATCCATAAGAATATACGGAAGTCCATATTCTGCTGCGAAATCGACATAGTATTTATACGTCTCGGTATTTACCCCGGCCTTGAAGTCCACGCCATAGACATTGAGCATAGCCCACCACTCCCAGCTTATTTTTCCGGGCTTGAGCCAAGAATAATCTCCCGGCACTTCCGAAGAAGAGAGCTGCCAAGCGAGCGAGTTTTCCAATAATTCACGATCGCTTCCTATGGTCATAAGCCTCCACGGATAGTTCCTCTCCCCCGAGGTGCGGGCTATCACGTCGGCAAGCGAAGTCACCGTGACGTCCCTGTCGGTGCGCATTTCGTAAGCATCGATTACGTGAGGGAACTCAGCGTTAAGGGAGCGACCCTGTGCGGCTCTTAGCATAAGGTTAGGGTAATCGAAGAGGTCGGCCTCGGTGATGACCACTCTCTTTCCTCCTTCGGTTTTCATACTTAGAGGGAGATAGGAATAAGTCTGCCTGTCCACCTCGCTAAGTTTCAATTCCTTAAAGTCAGCCTCGCAATGCGTGATATAGGAAGGATTCTTCTCGTTAGCCCAGTAGCACTTCGCATCCGAAGCGAAATTCCACTGCGAAGTCTCGTCCCTTACCTCGACGTCGTGGTCGTAGTATGTCTCGAAACGATAGGCCACGCCGTTATCATAGGCGCGGAAAACTACGGCCCAGTCCTTTCCGCTACGCAGTTTCATCTCGTTATACCTATCCTCCACAAGTCTGGACTTGGTAGGGACCAGAGCCGTAAGAGTCTCATCTACGGAATGGCGAAAAACCTTCAGTCTCGACAGGTTCTCTCCGAGAACAGTTCCGTCGGACAATCTCATACGAATAACGCTCGGCTCGAGTATCTGTTCCCCGTCCGCCACCACGCTCCAGGACAAATCCGCTCCGGCACTCACCTTCACCTTGATGTTACCTGAAGGCGAAGCGAGCTTGAAATCCTTCGCTCCGGCAGAAAGCACGATGCCGAGCAATGCTATGACCGCTATAACTAACTTTTTTCTCATTTACTTCATTATAAATCTAATTGCACATCCACCCGAAGTCGCTAACTTGATGTTCAACACGTCTTTCGCACTAACCTCCACTTCCCTGTACTGATAGGTCTCAGGACTGGTCTCGTAGCTGGTCTGAGGCGTATCTTCGTATATCTGCGCCATCCACTTGCCCTTTCCCAGGAATGAAAGAGGGACATCGAGCGTGCGCGCATTCTCATCGGTAATGGCACCCAGATACCAGTCACTTCCACCCCTTTCCTGACGTGCCGTGACTATATAATCACCTATCACTGCGTCCAATACCTTAGTCTGTTCCCAATCCGTAGGCACATCGCTGATAAAATCGAATGCCTTCACGCCCTCATAAGCCTCGTACAAATCCGAAGCCATCTGCAGAGGGCTATAAATCACTACATACTGGGCCAATTGCTTACTAATCGTAGTCTTGACCCTGCTGGTAGGAGTATTCGGGTTCGAAAAGTCGAATGTACCGAAAGTATAGTCCATAGGTCCGGCCAGTCCCCTGATGAAAGGACATACCGTCTGATGTTCAGGCTTATTTCCGCCATCTACCTCCCACGCGTCGTGCTCCTGTCCGCGGATAGCCTCGCCTGTCATAAGGTTAGGCCAAGTGCGGCAAAGCCCCGTAGGGATGCAAGGCTCGTGTTCATCGACATTGATTTGATACTGAGCGGCTTTCTCTACTACTTCGTGCAGACGGTTTACGCCATACTGGCCGTCATGCTCTTCCTTGCCATCCATAAGCAAGTTCACATTGCCGGTCTTTATGTAATGCATACCATATTTTTGATAGAGAGCGTAAGCTGAGTCTATCTGTGAGAAATAATGCTCGGTATTCGCCGCCGTCTCGTTATGAATTATCATCTGGACTCCCTTCGAAGCGGCATATTTCATAACCTCGTCGAAGTCGTAGTCCGGATAGGCTTCCGTAAAGCTGAAGCCTGTGCTGTTTTTCATCCAATTACCGTCCCATCCCTTATTCCAGCCTTCTACAAGTACGGCCTGGATGTTATGTGCGGCGGCAAAGTCGATGTATTCCTTAGTGCGCTCGGTAGTGGCTCCGTGCTGAGGTCCGTAATACCAAGTGCGCATATATTTGTGAAGTTCCCACCAGATGCCGATATATTTTCCCGGCTTGCACCAAGAAGTGTCTTCTATCTTGCAAGGCTCGTTGAGATTAAGCATCAAGTGGCTCTCGATGAGCCCTCCGGCCCTGTCGGTAATGATAATGGTTCTCCACGGAGTGGTGCGAGTGTCCGTTACATACACACCTGTTCCGTCCGACCATTTGGTAAGGGATGTCTTCAGGGTAGAAGCATCGCTTCCCACCAGGTTAACCTTCGCGAAATCCAAAAGAGCAGCCTCGTGGATGGAATAGAACCTGCCGTCGGCTCCGGTAATGGTGACCGGAGTATACGCACAGTCTATCTCGTCGAAAGTAGTATGATTACCGTAGGCTTCATAGTAAGGTTCGCTGCGTGGCATCCACCATATCTTATGGTCGGCACGGGCAAATTTGTACTCGGTGAGTTCTTCCCTGATTCGGAACTCTCCCAAATCGTCCGGGAAGATGTATCTGAATCCTACACCGTCATTGAAGACCCTGAACTCCACGTCCAGATGGGCCGTGTGCACTATCATGGAGTTATGATTGTCTTCTATCAGACGACTTTCTCCCCATACGGTTTCCCAAGTCTCCTTATGAGAAGAATGCGTAACGCTCAAAATCTCGGTTTTGTCGCCCAAGATGTTTCCTCCCATAAGCTCGAAACCCAGTTTCGAAGGCACTATCAAGATCTCAGAATCCTGAGAGATGCTATAGCTTAGCTGTCCGCCTTCCGTCTGTACGCTTACTTTAATCCTTCCGTCGGGAGATGTAGCCACCGGCTCGCTTGTGGAATGACTTCCACAAGCGGCCAATGCCAAAACACCCGATAATAATACTACTATCTTTTTCATTTTATTCTCTTACTTGCGCCCACTCGCAGGCAAATTTCCAAATATCCTTGTCGAACTGGAGAGCGCGTCCTTCCACTCCGCTTGCTGTTCCCGACGCCGTGCTGTTCACATATCCGGTACTCCAAGAGTTCACGAATGGCTCTCCGGCATCGAATGCAGCGATTACCGCATCGAAGAATCTCTCCCATCTCACTTTGTAATAAGTATCTACGAGACCATCCCAGTCACGATTGGCATAATCCCAAAGGTGGAAGGAATCGCCCCAAACTGAAATCAAGGTGCGGGCGTTCATCTCGAAGTAGGCCTTCTCCTCTTCGGTGTGGCCCCAACTGCGTGCGTCCGAAATCCAATCATCGAGCGAGAACTCGCGGCGCGTCTTGAGCACTGCGGTTATCTCGTCGCACAAGTCGAGGAATGCCTGCTTGGCAGCTAACATTTCCTCGCGGTTTCCGGCCTTATAGGCGGCGGTGAAGCGGTCGCGTGCGGCCTCGGTGCGGTTACAAAGCACCTGACGATGGACATTGGCCTTATCGTAAGCGAGATACGAGCTCTCGCCCTCGATGCCGCGAAGCAGTTCCCAAGCCTTTTCCAGCTCGGCTGTGTCGTATCCGCGCGCAAAGACGGTCGTCCAGTGCCACCTCTTTTCGAGGTTAGGATGGGCGTTCACCATACTTGCACTTCCCGTAACAGGGTGAGACACACTGACTTTATCGGCTATGATATGCCAGAAGTTCCTGTAATCGGCATCTACCCTGCCGAGGTGTCTGTCGGCTATGTTATCGATATATTCGTCGAGAGTTCTTCCTGTATTCCAAGCCTTTGCGAGCACTGCCTCGTAGACCGGCTCATTTACGCCGAAGCCTTCGAGAGTACATCCCAGGCCAATGAATCCCGGACCTGCATTATCCATAGTATCCTGCATCCACTCATCGTTCTGGTGGAAGTCGCCCTCGATGCCGGTCATGCCTCCGAAATTACCGAGATAACTCCAGATAAAGTCTTGACCATAAAAGCTTTCAGTGCGTTTCCAGATCTGAGTGAAGTCGCAGTAGTAGTCGAGAATAATCATCTTTCCCTTAGGCACTGCCGTAAGGTAAGCCTTGATGTTCTCGTCGGTCCAGTGAGTCTCGTCAGCATAGAAAAGCCAACCCATCTGCAGCCAGATAGCCTCCGCATCCACTGCCGTCATACTCTCGTAGATACCCTTTGAGATCTTCGCGAGTGTCTCCGGGTCCCAGAAAGGAGCGTCCACCTCGTTAAAAGGATCGACACCATAGATATGGTCCGTACCGTAGAGCTTGGTCTGCTCTTCGAGATAAGCCTTCTGAATCTCGGCGAAGTGCTTGTCCATAGGGCTGAGGAAAGTGCAGCGATACTTGTCGGCGAATCCACCCCAATAGCTCACCCTGAACGTATCTAACTTTTCAGGAATGACTTCTGCCAATTCAGCCGGAACGTGTCCTGCGAATGCCGGGAGCACCGGGGTCATATTCAACTCGCGCTCGCGCTTCACAATCTGCTTCTGGAGACGGGCTTGGCCGTCAATCCAGCTCTGCGGAAGCGGTCCCTGCCAATAATCCAGATTACACATTCTCTGCCAAGGCAGATGCGCCGGTCCAGTGAAGAAAGAACGAATCTGCTCGTCCGAGAGGCCGAACTTTTCCCAAACTTTCTGCCAAACGGCTTCCTGGCCCGTAATGGCCAATGGCATATTCACTCCGTTCAGTGCCATCCAGTCGATGAAACGCTCCCACTGCTCCCACTTCCACCACGGCATAGTGTAGCCGTAGGTGCAGTAGTTCAGGAAGAAACGTGCGTCGACGTTCGCTTCGGCCCTGACCTTACCCTCGACTGAAGGCAGACTTTTCGGCAATTCTACCGGATTATAGTCATACCAGCTGACACTCGCCAGGCAGAACTCTTGGAGGTAACGATTGAGTCCGACAGCCATAGAATTGGCATTGTTAGCGCGGATATGAACCTTACCCTTCACGGATTCGAGTTCGTACACGTCTTTTTCGGAGTCTATCTTTTCGAAAACTATCGATTTCGACTGAGGTCCCATTATGCGCTTCGCCAAAGCACTTGCGGACTTTACGTCCTTGTCGCAAGTGCACGAAGCGATGCATGCTATGGCCGCTATGGCGCAAAGAACTGTTTTACGCATTATTTGCTATAGTGTTTGTTCTTAATTCCTAGATGATCACAGTAACGGTCGTAAAGGTGACCGGCCTGAGTGTAAGATGAGTTAGGGCTCATAAAGTGGCTGAACTCAAATGTAATCACGTCGTCCATACCTGCACGACGAGCTGCATCCAACTTATAGAGAAGCTTTTCCCATTTGAGTGGGAGGAAACGAATCGGCATATCGCGGTCGAAGCTCTCCACGTTAGTCCAGCATTTCATACCGTAACGGTCTGCAAGTTTCTTGTTTACACAGAGATAATCGTACAGTTCCCAAAGCTCTACCTGCCCGTCCTGGAATGCGAGGATGTCCACTGCACCCTGAACGTCGCTGAGAATCTCATTCCACTCCTGCTCGTGAGTCTCCACGCTGGTAGCAGTGTCGCCCCACATAACCTGATCTGTCTTAACTCCGTGAATATAAGGAGAAATCATACAAGGAAGACCGCCTGACACTTCTTTAGCGTGCTTGCCCACACCGGCCATAATCTTGGCGATGTTCTTAGTCCTGCGGCTAACCTCCTGGCTAAGATACCATCCCTGGAAGCTCTTGTGGTGGCCATACTTGGCCCAAACCTCGTCGATGAGAGCGTTATTCACGTCGATTTCCTTCTGGTACTCGCCCTCGTGCCACCATTGGCCCGAATCGTAAGTTCCGAAGAAGAATGCCATATCGTATTTGTCGGCCAATGTGAGGAACATCTCTACCAAGTCGACAGGTGGATAGATGGCGTTCGGATTAGCGCTAAGGACTGACTCGAATGGAGCTGCGAGCCATCTTCCGAGGCCACTGCGGATCATAACCACGGTGTTTATGCCCATATCCTTCATACACTGGAAGTCTTTATCCCATTCTTTTACGCCCCAGTTCTGGTGAGGAATGTCCCAGCTGACTTCATCCAGGAAAGTGGCCCTGATAGGCAGGGCCTGTCCCATTCCCGGAGTTTCATATAACTTGTCATTCAGATAGCTTTTTTCGCCCGATTTGCAACCTACGAAACATAAGGTCGCCAATAAGGCGAAAAGGGCGGTCTGGATTCTTTTCATAATATTAGTTTTGTTTAAAAAGAAAGTTAATGTTATGATATTTTTTTATTTAAGAGTTTCGAGAATTTGCCAAATCTGATAGAGGCCTCTTGGAACATGGAAACAGCCTTTCCACTTACCGCCCTTAAGAGGGAGGAGCACCTCTCCGCGGCGGTTCAAGTAGCCATACCATTCAGGATATTCCTGGTCTTTGAAGTGAGCCCACATATAGTCGTTCAACTTCTTGAACCACTCGAGGCACTCTTCGTTTCCTGTAAGCTGATAGCCCTTGATCATAGCGATGGAGCTCTCGAGGTGAACCCACCAGAGTTTCTGATCCCATTCGAGTTCCTGTGTAGGGTAGCCCTTGCGGTCCATAAAGTAGAAGATACCGCCGTATTTCTCGTCCCAGCCATATTTGATTACGCTGAGTGAAATCTCCACGGCCTTGTCGATAAGTTTCCGGTCGTTACGACGGATACCGATGTTCATAAGGAACCACATGGCCTCGAGGTCGTGTCCAGGATTAACCCTACGTCCTTCGAAGCAGTCAATCAGCGAGCCGTCCGGTGCGAGGTTCTCCATAATCACACCGAGTTCCGGCTGATAGAACACGTCCACGATCTCGTGTACGCTTTCGTCGATGGTCTTGTCGATAAGAGCAGGATCGTTAATGATATCCTCTACTTCGAGAGCCATATTACAGATAATCATAGGAAGGGCGAAATCCTTCATAGGACGGGTTCCCGGATAGAGTTTGTTCCACTGTCCCTTAGGATTGGAGCGGCGCGCGAGGATGCGCTCGAAGGTCTTCTTGGCGATTTCTGCATACTCTTCACTGCCTGTAGCCTTGGCGAGCTGGGCAAATGCCATACAAGCGAAGGTGTTCGAGAAGATGTTATACGGCTGAACGATAGGTTTACCCTCGCGGGTTACGGAAAAATAAAAATCATAATTTCCGTCGTGACCATACTTTTTTAGGAATTCAGCACCGTCGATAGCGGTCTGAAGCCACTCCTGGTTCTTCTCGAGATTATTATAAAGCATAGCGAAAAGCCACACTTCGCGACCCTGAAGCCAGATGAATTTGTCGGTGTCGTAAACACTTCCATCGCGATTCAGACAGGTGAAGTAACCGCCAAACTCTTTGTCAATGGAATGGTTAAGCCAGAAAGGCAGACAATTCTCGCGGAGCTCCTTCTCATATTGAGAAGCCAACTCCTTAAAATTAATTTCAGTGCTCATATAGTATTTAAGTATTCTGTTTTTCAATTAAGCCTCTAATTTACGCATTTTATGTGGTCGGTGCAAATCGAAGCAATATATTTCGTATCTTTGCAATTATGAAAAAAACACTACTACTTGCAGCCATAGCGCTGTTTTCGTGCGCCATTTGTAGCGCACATACCATTAAGGCCACAGATGCGAAAGTGTCATACATAGGCCGTACCGAGGTTAACACGGAAGAAGGAACGGTTCGCTTCGACTGGAGCGCCACCACCTTAAGAGTCCGCTTTAAGGGCAGCGCTCTGAAAATCAAATGTTCAGACAGCCATAAGGACTACTTTAACATCTGGGTAGACAAAGCTCAATGCGCCCACCAGGATGCCACTCTCTGCGTAGAGGGAGACACCACCCTTACCCTTTTCAAAGGGAAGAAAGGCGTTCACGAGGTAGTTTTCCAGAAGAGAACGGAAGCGGAGCAGGGTTGCCTGACCATCCACGAGCTCATTACCGACGGCCAATTCCTCGACGCTCCTAAGGGCAAGGGCAGAATCATCGAGTTCATAGGCGATTCATACACTTGCGGTTACGGCACGGAAGCTCCTGCAGAGACCTCTCCTTTCCTTCCTGAAGAGGAGAATCCTTCACTCACCTACGCGGACATATTGGCCAGATACTTCGATGCCGAAGCAGTGCACATCAGTCATAGCGGAAGGGGTGTAGTCCGCAACTACGACGATTTTAACAAGCACGAAAATATGGTAAAGCTCTACGGCCAGACCTTCGACCAATTCGCAGAGACCCCGTGGACTCCGACATACACTCCTGACATAGTAGTCATCTACCTGGGCGGTAACGACTTTTCTACCGGCAAGCAGCCATCGCTCTCGCGTTGGTGCGAAGGATACAAGGCTCTCATCATGAAAGTCAGGGAATTCCACGGAGATGTTCCTATCCTCTGCGTAGCTTGTAAGAATGACGAGACCGTAGGCGCGTGGGTAAAGATGGCCGTGGAAAGATGCGGGCTTAGCGGAGTCTATGCCGCAGAAATCAATGCACAGGCACACAACAACACTACCGACCTGGGCGCTTCTTATCACCCTAATTACAAGGGACATCGCAAGATAGCGAGCATAATGGCTCCATATATAGCTACGATAATGGATTGGCAGATGCCATTTACTCCTTATGAATAAATCACTTACCTTAATAGCGGCGCTACTTCTCGGCAGCGCCGCATCTTCTTATGCACAGGTTTATGTTAACGCCGATTCACTCCCCCTCTACGGAAAGGCTCGCGAGGATACGAAAGAGCGTTACGAGCGTCTCCCGGCCGAATTCGAAGGAAGAAGCCGCGATGCGGTGTGGTATTTGGGACGAAACAGCGCGGGCCTCTACATCCGATTCAACACCGATTCGAAGAACATCTGGTGCCGCTGGACTGCCAAGTTCGGCAATATGATGAACCATCAGACACTTGTCGGCACACGCGGACTCGACCTCTACGGATTGAACGACAAGGGTGAATGGAGATTCATCGCCGCTGCCAAGCCTAACCCAAGCGACAAGACCACCGAGACGAAAGTAGTTGGAAACTTGAAGGGAGTGCCGACGGAATATATGCTCTACCTGCCTCTCTACGACGGAATCAGCAGCCTCGAGATAGGCGTGGATTCCACTGCCTGCATCGAGCATCCGAAAGTGGAGTCGCCTCGCACGGAAAGACCTATCGTGATGTACGGAACTTCCATACTCCAGGGAGGATGTGCCAATCGTCCCGGTATGGCCTACACGAACATTCTCGCACGTAGGCTGGACCGCGAGGTCATTAACCTCGGATTTAGCGGCAATGCCCTGCTGGATATGGAGATAGCCGAGCTTATGGCCTCGGTGGAAGACCCTGCCATCTTCGTTTTCGACTATGTGCCTAACGCATATGACTACCTTATCCGCGAAAAAGGCGAGCAATTCTTCAGAATAGTTCGCGACGCCCATCCGGACGTGCCTATTCTCTTTTTGGAAGACCCTTACTTCGCTCACTACGAGTGGGACTCTCACGCGAAGACAGAGGTAGACAAAAAGAACGCCGCTCAAAGGGAGCTTTTCGAAAAGCTTAAAAAACAGGGCGAAAAACGGATCTATTTCCTCAAGTCCGACGACATGGTAGGACACGACGCGGAAGCTTTCGTGGAGAACATCCACTTCACCGACTTGGGGATGATGCGCTACGCCGACTGGATAACGCCATACCTTAAGAAATATATGAAACGCTAAAAAAGGTTCGACCGGAAAATGGTCGAACCTTTTTTTCTATTTTAAGAAACACTACTTCGCACCATATGGAGAAATATAGGTTTCTTGATGTTGTTTCAACATCGTTTCAGACATTTTCTTAAAAATCAATAAATCATATTGTTTTTCCCCACACGAATCCGTTCCCACATTCATAAATGCTTTAAATCCATCTTTTCCAACTGATACGATTCTAAATATCACTTCTTCATCTTCACCTACGCTACAAACATACCCATCCGATGTAACACCATATCTAAATATTCGGTAGCAATACTCTCTTTTTCCAAATTCCCCCTCACGACAGATATAAAAAGTAAGCATTTCGTCTTTTGCAGAAAAACGAATAGAATAGCCAGGAAGAATGTCACTTAAATATCTTATTTTATTAGTCTTTTTATCTACTTGATAATAGTGTAACCCATCTGTATACCAGCCACCCTCATCCACCAAGTCCGAGAAAGCGGAAGGAACAATACTGCACCCATCAAAATAAGGAAATCCACAGGAATCGAAAAACACTGTCTGTGGAAAATACTCGAACCCAAACTTATATTCATCCAAGCCATCCATTTGAGAGGAAATGGAATACGTAACTTGGGCCCAAAGATCATTTATTTTAATGAAAGCGTCAAATGATTTCTCACCCAAGCGAATAATCCGCATTATCAATTCAGAGGACTCCTTAGATACGACTACACCGTTCACTCCTACAAAAAAATCGTATTCTTTGTATACTCCCCTCTCTGTTCCACTTCCATCATTATAATAAAAGAATTCCCTTAGCGATTGCCCATTTTTATCTACGTAAAATTCCGGAATAAAACCGATATCGGAAACATTAACCAAATTCGTTCCATCAGGAGAAACTAAAGAAATGTGCTCATCTTCTACTTTAAAATAACGTCCCCTTAAAAAACGAGCAATCTGTCTCTCTGATAAAACCATTCCATTAATATATGGGACACCATTCTCATCAAACTCCACACGATCTTCTTCCAAAATGGAGTCACCGAGATTATTCTTGCATCCAACTATAGCAAATATTACCAAAAAGAAAAAACCAATCTTCTTCATAATCAATTACTTAAATTTGGTTTTACATTATATATCGCACGTTTGTTAGCCTTATAATGGATCTTCCACCAATCTGTATGAAAATCATAATACCATCCATCATCCACGCCATTCCATCCCCAATTGCAATGTGACAAATACCCGTATACAGGAAAAACCCTTAAAAAATACCGGCAATTACCATCTATATCATTTTCACTAACCACATCTCCATACAAACGACTTTGTCTTAAAACGCTATCTATTACCCAGATGTGTCCTTCACCTTTATTACTTTTCGCTGAAAATAATATTGGAGACAAATTGACACCCATCATGTCCCAGAACTTGATCGAATAATTCGGAGCATTTGCATAATATTCTGAATCAAACGAATACCCCATCCTAGTTAATCCATTTTTAACGTTATCAATAGTCGTTGAGCCTACCTCTACTCCATTTTTAACAGTCCATTCAATTTGCAAAGCACACGCGACGTCATATAGAAAAGAAGAAACGGCCTCAGATCTATATGTTTCCTCCTTAAAAACTCTTTTTGAAGACAAGAGAGTATCCCAATCATAAAATTGCGGATATTTATGGAAAGTCATAAGTTGGCCAACCGCCACAGAAGCACACCCTATAGGGAAATGAGCATTAGAGTATTTACTTGACTCTTTAGCCTTGTTATTATATGGCTCATATTGTCCCCATTGCGTTCGCAATAAAGCGTTTCTATATTCAAAAACTACTGTTGAATCATATACAAAAGGGGACTGGGAACCATAACTATATGCCTCACTATACGTTAATTCTTTTTCAATAACCGAACTTGAATAGTCAGCGTCATAAAAAATCTCACCACGCATATCTACTTCAGCGTCTTTCGTTTCTATATTTAGGTCTTCAATATATCTGCATAGAGATTGTATGTACTCTCCTAACCCTTTGTTAAAAGTAGTATCTGCAATCTCACCATTGGGGACAAAAACAAGTACATCTTTAAATCCTCTTGTCTTTCCAATAATGGAAAAGCCCTTCTCTCCATTACTCTTATTTAAAAAAGATAATTCATATAATTTATTGGGAGAAATAGTTTTTGTCTTCTGATCCATTTCTCCCATTGATAGTAATACAAATTTATTTTCATTAACCTTTGTCTGACTATCCTCCAAACTATTCACAAAAGAATAAAAAATATCGGAAATATCGTCCTTGCCAATTTCGGCATGATTTGTCTCCAACACGGTCAAATCGTTTGTTACCATTCGACATGAAATAAAGACAAATACTAATGTGGCTATCAGTATTTTTTTCATAAAAGTGTTATTTTTTTACAAATATAACGATATTTATTTAACTATATTATGTGCCTTGTATATTTCCCTGATTTTTGGTTGACTCGATTTCATCCGATGAAATGCCGGTTTTGCCGGACAAAACTGATCATGGTTCTTTCAATTTATTCCCACTCGATAGTTGCAGGCGGTTTGGAAGAGATGTCGTAGACTACGCGGTTAACGCCACGAACTTTGTTTATAATCTCGTTCGAAAGCCGTGCGAGGACCTCGTAAGGCAGACGAGCCCAATCGGCTGTCATACCATCGACTGAAGTCACGGCGCGAAGTACTACGCAGCCTTCATAGGTGCGCTCGTCGCCCATCACCCCGACGCTATTTATAGGAAGCAATATCGCTCCGGCCTGCCACACCTTATCGTACAGTCCTTCTTCACGAAGGATATTTATGTAGATATTGTCCACTTCCTGAAGGATACGAACCCGTTCAGGAGTCACCTCTCCTACTATTCTAATGCCAAGTCCAGGTCCAGGGAAAGGATGTCTACCTATGTGTGAAGGACTTATGCCCAATTCCAGTCCTACCTTTCTCACCTCGTCCTTAAAAAGAAGACGCAGCGGCTCCACTACCTTCAGGGACATATTCTCCGGAAGGCCACCCACGTTATGGTGCGACTTGATCACCACCGCAGTACCATTTACCTTAGCGGACTCCACCACATCGGGATAGATGGTCCCCTGTCCTAACCACTTCACACCCTTCAATTCGGACGCCGCCTCGGTAAACACCTCCACGAAATCACGTCCTATAATCTTACGCTTCTGCTCAGGGTCGGTCACTCCGGCCAAATCGCCCAAGAACTTCTGAGAAGCATCCACTCCACGGACATTAAGTCCCATACCCTTATACGAAGCAAGCACTTCGGCAGCCTCATTCTTTCGCATAAGACCCGAATCCACAAAGATACAGTGAAGCCTGTCGCCTATAGCACGATTCAGAAGAACCGCTGCCACCGTGGAATCCACTCCGCCAGAAAGAGCCATAACCACCTCATCTTCACCTATTTGCTTCTTAAGAAGGCGAACCGTTTGGCTTACGAAACACTCACTCGTCCACTCTGCCCGGCATCCGCACACTCCCATAACGAAGTTTTTCAAGAGCAATGCTCCTTGTTCGCTGTGATGCACTTCGGGATGAAACTGAATGCCCCAAGTATTCTCACCGACGATATGGAACGCCGCCACAGGCACGTCGGCCGTAGAAGCTATTGTCTCAAATCCATCCGGGACTGAAGTAATGGTGTCTCCGTGCGACATCCAGACGACAGAGCCCCGCTTAAGGCCGGCAAGAAGAGAATCGTCCTGTTTCAAGGAGACCAATTCCGCACGTCCATACTCGCGAGTCGGGGACTTTTCGACCATGCCACCGCCCAGATTGGCCAAATACTGCGCGCCATAGCAAATGCCGAGCAGAGGCAGGACGCCCCTTATCCCGCTCAAGTCGATGCGAGGAGCATCCGGAGAGGCTACGGAGCAAGGGCTTCCGCTCAACACCACTCCCCTAACGTCGCCTGCGAGCAGCCCGGGACTATACTTATTAAAGGGAACTATCTCGCAATATACCTGCATCTCCCTGATTCTGCGGGCGATAAGCTGAGTGTACTGCGACCCGAAATCTATTATCAATATCTTTTCCATCTACTTATTATAATTTGGTGCCTTTTCTGTGATCGTTACGTCGTGCGGATGGTTTTCGGCCAACCCGCCCGCGGTTATCTGCACGAAACGCGCCTGTTGCAGGGCCGCAATATTCTCTGCACCGCAATACCCCATACCGGAACGAATACCGCCAATTATCTGAAATACAATGTCGGAAACACTTCCCTTATATGGAACTCTCGCTGCCACGCCTTCCGGAACCAGCTTCTTGGCCCCGCTCTGGAAATAGCGATCGCTTGACCCGGCACGCATAGCACCAAGTGAGCCCATACCCCTATAAGACTTGTACTTACACCCGTTTTCCTCGAAAATCTCGCCCGGAGCCTCGTCCGTTCCTGCGAACATTGAGCCCAGCATCACGCAATCGGCACCGGCCGCAAGTGCCTTCACCACATCGCCGGAATAGCGCATGCCACCGTCTGCAATGACAGGAACTCCCGACCAGCGTGCTGCCTGAGCGACTTCATAAATGGCAGTAATCTGCGGAACTCCCACTCCGGAAACCACTCTGGTCGTACATATGGAGCCCGGGCCAATTCCCACCTTCAACGCATCTGCGCCGGCATTTATGAGCCTTACGGCAGCGGAAGCCGTGGCGATGTTACCCACCACCACATCAATTTGAGGAAATACGCCCTTTATCTTCTTCAAGGCATTAACCACACCCTGGGAATCACCGTGAGCCGAATCCAGCACCACGGCGTCGACTCCTGCGTCCACAAGCGCATGAACGCGTTCCAGAACATTATCGGTAATACCTACGCCGGCAGCCACCTGCAGATTACGGGCCTTTACCCTAGAAACATTCTCGGACTGACATTTCACAGACATATTCTTATGAATGACACCGATTCCTCCGCATTCGGCCATAGCTATGGCCATAGGACTTTCCGTAACGGTGTCCATAGCCGCAGACACTAAAGGAGCCGCCAATTCTATGTGACGGGAAAACCTCGCCTTCAAGGAAACATCCCGAGGCAACACCTCCGAATAGGAAGGCACGAGCAGCACATCATCGAAAGTAAGTGCTTGACAAACAATTTTATCTTCTATAAATGACATATCCCGTAAAATAAAGGGCCGAGCGCAGTGCCCAGCCCATAAAACCACATTATTTCAAATTGCCCTTGAAATCCACATCGCGATCAAACGGATGGAGGAGAGTGTCGATGGCGCGCGCCGCATCGAGTCGCGACAGAGTCTGCTCCTCGGAAGGCTCTATGCCGGTTATCGCCGTCACGTCTTCAGGCATCTTTCGCGACAGGGCGGAAAGCAAGTTTACAAACTCGCTTGTCTTTACAGCGTCCTTCGAATCGCTATGAGCTACCCCATAATACTCATCGAGATAGAGGTCGTCCCAAATAAGGGTGTCGCCTATGCGCATCCACGATTGGTTAGCCCAATCCACATTCTTGCCTATGGCGTGCAAAATGCCCGTACATCCTATTCTTTGAAGCATCTTGAAATCCGGATCATCCTTACTTAAGTCGAGATATGGCTGCAGATAAGCACCAGCATCGAGAAGGGCTTTCTGAATATCCCTAACCTTGACGTCGCGAACTGCACAGCCATTCTTCACTGCAAGAGCCGCGATGGTACCTGCCGCCTGACCTATTTCGCAAACCACAGGCTGAAGACGTGTAGTACCATTTACCAAGTTAGACACGCTGATGGACTTCTCAGCCACTATGAAATCCTCCACGCCAAGCGGCACGAGAGTACCTACAGGCAGCGTGAATGAAGGAACCGGAGCGAACCACAAGTGAGCATAAGTCTTCCACTCAGGGCAGGCATAGTGGTGATGGTCTACAGGGTAATCGCCCACTGCCACACCGGTCCTGTAGCCCTTAAAATCGTACCTGTTCTCCACCTCGTCGACAGTGAACAGATATTCACCCTCGGTGCGGCGACTCTCCCTGTGATATGGGAAGAATGCCAATTTGTCCTCCGTAGGATACTCGTCATCTGCGAGGCCCAGATTCTTGTAGCCCAATTCGGTCTGTATGAAATACAGGAATCCGAGAGTGCGGAGCTTCGCCTGAGCGATGACCGAATCTCTCTGCTCGCGATTCATCTCGATGACATTAGCATAGAAGTCATTTCCTTCGGTAGGCCAATTTATCATTATCTTGCCGTTCTGAAGCTGACCATAAGAAAGCATCATCTCCGGCGACCACTGCCTCTGGTCCTTCTCGAAATAAGTGTTGAGAGGGTTGATACAGCAGTTTACGTAGTTATTGATGTCGTATCCTTCAGGCTTTTCGATAGTCATATCGGCTCCCGGGCCGTAGTCCTTTAGAGTCATTACCATAGTAAGGTCCTGAACTATATTTCTGGCATCCTCGAAAGCCATCTTCTCACCTGTATAGGACTTAGGGTCGAATCCTATATGGTACTTGATGCCACAAGCCTTAGCCACGTCGCCGAGCTCGGTTCCGTCGATGAGAATACGAGTGTCGATGGATTTCTTTCCTTCCGGAGTAGAGAAAGTGACTGTCCATCCCTTTTTCGTCTTCTGAGCGCTTTCGAAACGCCACTCCTTACAAAGCGTGATATTCTTTTCGGCAGCGACCTTCTGCTCAAAGATAGCCTCACCTACTGACGGCTCGAACATGATGTTACTTACCCAGGCTGTCTTAAGAGCCTCATAGCCACCATAATGCTCTGCCAGAGCATCTGTAAACTCGCCGAAAAGTCCTCCGCGAAGACGATAGTTGCCGTCTATGGCGCTTACTCCGGCAGATGTAAGCATACCGCCTATCCACACTGTCTCCTCGGCGATCATAACCTTACTTCCCATACGGGCAGCCTGAAGGCCTGCCATAGTACCGGAAGCACCACCGCCTACGATAAGAACGTCGTACGTGTTTTTATTACACGAAACGAGCCCCATTACAACGAGGAAAATACCAAATAATGTTTTCTTCATAAAAATTATAGTTTTGTTAATTATAATTCGGGAAATTCCACAGGATAAGAATAAAACAGCTTGAACATCTTCCGGATGTCCTCATTCCACAAGCCATCGAACCAGAACTGCGCCTCGCACATAGTGCCCGCCTTACGATTGTGGCAAAACTGCTCGGAAAGCATCTGAGGACTCATAAGATTAGCCCCGTTCTTCAAAATCATCGCCGGCTGGAAGATATTCTTAGAAGTGTTCGCCTTCATATAGGCGATCTGAGAATCCACGTCACGCTCATAATTGGCCGTGACATAGCACTGGACGGTCAGGAACTCGCAAGCCCCGCTCTTCACCCACGATGGCCAATCCTGGCTTAGATTATTGCAAGCCCACGGGTATTTGTTCGGTGCGAAAAACACCATACAACTCTGCCTTTCGGCCTTCACGGCATCGTGCAAATCCAGGGCGAAGCGATTAAGACTTGCCAATTTCCACGCCTGCCAATCCTTATTCTTATTATCTGACGGATAAGGTTTTCCGGTCTGCGTCATATAGGCATCGACGGTTTCCTTATTATAGCCTGCATTTATAGGGGAAGCCGGTAGGCGGTCGTCGCCCTGTATGCCGTCGAGTTCAGGATAGCGTCTTACGGCCTCCACGACGAGGTCTATCATAAACTTCTGCACTTCGGAGCTAAAAGAGTTTAGATAGAAATCGGTCCCGTTATAGTTACAATATCCTCCTCCGCTATTAAGTCCTATCCAGTCCGGATGCTTGGCAAGCAGCGGGTCGTTCATATCGACCGAGCCCACCTTATGCATGAATCCGTACTCAAACCACAGCACTACCTTTATGCCGCGCTTATGACCTTCGCTTATCATATCGGCGATGGCATCTCCGCTTCCTCCGGTATAGGAGCGATACATATTAAGAGAAGTCACATCGGAGTAGGTGGAGTTAGCGAGCAACACTTCGCTCGGCCAAGCGGTTTTCGTAGCAGCCCACGCGCATACATACAGGCAATTGAAGTTAAGCTCCTGGAGCAAATCCATAGACTCGCAGAGGTTAGCGTAGTTGCTGAATGACGACGTGTGTGACGGCGAAGGCAGATACACGCCCCTCACGCCCACATCCTTAGCGAAATGACGCGCTTTCAGCGTATAGGCCTTGAAGGTCTTTCCGTCTTCGGCATATACCTTTATTTCACGAGGTTCGCTGAGATCTATTCCGGAAGCGATGTCAGGCTCCGTAGTAAGCTTATAGTCCGTAGCGAGATCTATCTTGAGATTTTTCAAATCGGCACCGTAAGGCAGGGTAAAAAGATAGTCCGAGCCGTCGAGCTCAGCTCTTATATAATAGTCTTTCAGTTCAAACCATTTGATTTTCACTATATCCGAAGCGGCTACGCGCGCCGAGAAGGTATACTTGCGAGATGCTCCGTTAGAAGCGGTGACGAAAATGGGGAAAGTCTTTCTGAGGTCTACCGACGAGCCCGATACGGGATCGCTCTTACAGCCCTCTGCGAGGTCCATCTCTAAAGTGGCGCTTCCTAAAATAGAGCCGAAAGGAAGCTCGGCATCTACGGCGGACGTCTTTTCGTCTATGGTCAGCACGGCCTTAGGGTATTCTGAGAGTCGAGCGGACACTATCTTCGGCTCCACAGCATCTGGGATAGGCTTTTCCGGGTCAGGAGTATCCGGAGAGACAGATGTAGGCGTGCAGGAGAATAGCGAAATGGCTACCGCTGAAGAGAGAAGCAAAGGTGTCATAAAGCGTGCTATCATAAGTGACTTTTGAAAGAGACAAAAATAATAAAAATAATCAGCACAAAAAAGGAGTCGACCCTGCGGCCGACCCCAAATAATCAACTTATAACTTATGATTTCTCATTATGGAATGAACTTGATGACACCGATTTCACCATGACGAAGACCATAACCGATATTACATCCATATCCGTCCTTTTCTACGCCAAGTCCGGCAAATCCATTACCTGCAGGAGCTGCAGAGATAGGAATCTGCATCATCTTGATGTCTGAAGCCTCGACTTTCTGAAGGCTCTCAGCGAGGTTCTCATTCTTAACAGGAAGAACGCATACCCAACCACCATTGGAGTTAGAGCTTGCATAGTTAGTGTGCAAGAATATCATATACTCCTTACCACGAATGGTTATGAACTGTGGAGTACGAATAACCTTAGCAGTCTTATCCTCAGCTACGAAGTTAGTCATATCCATTGTAGCTACATAAGAGAATTTGTCTGCCTCGCGCTTTACTACGACAGGAGCCAAGCCTTCTGAAGTGATGATGTACTGATCTCCCTTGTAATGATAGATACCGGCTGCACCGCTCTTCTTATTCTGAATTTCATCATCAAGAGCTATCTTAACAGGCTCCTTAGCTGCGACACCATCCTTAACTGCGAACGAATAAACATATTTTCCTATTAGGCCATTACCATTAGCAGCACAGATGAGGATCTCACCATCCTGCCAAGTTCCGCGTAATGAAAGGTAATCTCCGGCACGCTCTGCCTCAGCCTCCGGCATAGTCCACTTAAGAGCTATTTCGTATTCATCAGGACTTGTGAAGTGATATACATAGAAATCGTAGTTAGTAGCTGCCCACTTATTACCTGTAGCTACCACGCCGCAAGCGATAAGATCCTGCTTTCCGGCGTTCTCCACTACTGTTACGCCAGTTACCCAACCGGTAAATCCTGCACCTTCGGTAAGAGTGGCAAGTGTCTTGGAAACAGCACCATTGGCAACGGTAACCATAGGATATGAGCTTACATACGGAGCTGGAGAGCCTTCACCCTTGTCACCTGCAGCTACACCGCAGAGAACTTCACCGTTCCACATAGTGAAACCACGAGAGTCGTTGATACCGAGTGCATCGATATTAGCTGACCAGAGTTTCTCCCAAACCGGCTCGATAACTACAGTTTCCTTCTTTCCGAAAACGACCTCTGTAGGGAAGAACATGGCACCTGCTTCAAGTCTGGCTTCTTTGTCTCCGTTAAGAGCCACCTCTACTTCAGAAGCATAGATGTTATTATCGGTCTTACCATCACCCAAAGTGAGAACACCCTTGAATGTATTAAGCACGTCGATAGCATATTTAGAATGGAAGGTATTGTTACGAATGATAACGTCAGAAGCAGCAGCTACGCGAATAGACCATTCCTTCTGACCGCCACCTACGAACTCATTTCCTTCGAATACGACATTTCTGGAATCGTAAGTCTGATTAGGGCAGTATGCACCATCTGCAGTAGTTACGATCTTACAATTTCTGATAGTCACATCCCAAGCCTGTGAAATCCAAATGGTAGAAACTGAGTTCATGAAATCTGCCGTAGCATCGTTATCATCGGCGATAACGTTAGCATTCTCGAGAAGAACACCAGATGCACCATTCTCTACACGGAAGAGGAACTTGTGTCCCCAAGCATAACTACCGCCGGCATATTTAAGATCCGCATTAGTCACACCTGCTTTCTCCTTAACGGTAAGATTCTTAACGGTAACGCCTGAAGCGATCTCCATATTACCTGCGATGATTGAGGTCTCGCGGTTCTTACCCTGGATAGTTACATTCTTATTAATCTTAACGTTTTCAGCGTATTCCTGCTCGCCGATAGTGATGACATCACCTGCCTTAGCAGCATCGATAGCTTCCTGAACCGTCGCGTATGTGAAAACTCCGTTAAGGGCTACTGTACCAGCCTCTGCAGCTTTACCGATAGTAACGGTAACACCCTCTTTCTGAGGATCCACTGCCTTTACGGTTACTTTCTCTGAGTAACGGTTATTGTCTACGCCATTCTCACCGAGAGTAATGGTAGACGTAGCGGCGATAGTACTATGAATATCGACAACCTTAGGAGTGTCTATGGTATTGTTCGTCATCAACAGATGAGCGTTAGCATAGCCGATACGTACGGCATAGCTTGCATAGCTGTTAGCGATACGGCAAGCATTGAACTTGACATTACCTCCGTAGATCTGAGAGATACGTGAGCCACGTCCGTCGATCTGACATCCGTCGAGAGTTACGAGTCCGGTAGAAGGACAAACATAAAGAAGCGTAGCGTCCTTATATGCTACCAATTCGTCGCTGACCTTAAAGATAACGTTCTTAACGGTAATAGGCTTACTTGCATCCTGCTCGACACACAGACCATAAGGATGAGGGAAATATCCCGCACCATATTTGTCGCCTTCCTTTGCAAGAGGACGAACGCTCTTGAATGCCACTGCAGGTTCGATCGTAATGTCCTTAACCTCAAGTTCGGTATTACGAACGTCGATACCACGAACGACACAGTTTTCAGCCTTACCACCACCGATAGAGCGAACACGGACAACCCATTTCATATCGCTTTCAGGAATGGCGATTATCTCTTCGATAGGAGCCTGAGCTTCTGAAATGGCGATATCTACATAACCATTGGTCTTTACGTCTGCGTTATCAGCCACGCCTGCGATAGCTTCTGCGATAGTCTTGTAACCAGTATTGAATACCATTACAGGAGATGTTCCACCCTGAGCTATCTTGACGGTTTGAACTACGTTATCGAAAGCATCCCTTACATAAACCTCACCGGTACGTGTATAAGCACAAGGAGAAGGAAGAACTTTAACGGTAACAGTATTATCAACTACTGCCTTAGTGCTGACTACCTCTATCCAAGGAACGCTTGTAGTAACTGAATAAGCTACGTTTGAAGTCACCTTGAACTTAGCCTCGCTTCCCCAGAAGTAAGCAACACCATTATATTCACCTACTTCAAATGCGTGCTTCTCGAAATTAAGGGACTTGATGGAAGTCTTACCGTGACCATTATCAGCTGCGAGAAGAACGGCATCGTTAGTAATCACTGAAGGAATCTTAACGATTACTGCGTCACCTTTAATCCTAGCCTCATAAGCGCCACTTGCAAGAACATAAACTTCGGTCTCGGCGGTCTTACCTACGATAGTAAAAGGAATCTTAACCTCCGTATCCGGCTCGACAACAATTTCTCTCGAATCTAAAGAGATGGCAAACTCCTGCATAAGAGGAACCTCAAAAGTAGTTCCATCAGTAAGAGTAAAGATGACCATACCATCCTTAACCTCTACTGACTCGAAGAAAGCATCACCGTCCTTACCATCTGCGCCCGGCTTTCCGTCAGCACCTGCTGCACCGTTATAAAGAGCAAGAACCGAACCATCGCTCAAAGTAACTGACCAACCTGTAGCGGTCTGTTCTACCTTAGAGATGAAATTAGCTTTCTGAAGGGCTTCAATAGCCTTCTTGTTAGACTCGACCTGCTTTTCGATCTGGTCGACCCTACTTGTAAGATTGTCCAGATCACTGGTCAAATCTTTGGCGCATCCTGCAAACAGCATCGCTGCACCGAGAATCAATAATAGACTCTTTTTCATAGAAATAATGTTATTAATAAGTACGTATAAAAATTTTATTTAATTTCAAACAATGATAATCCCGTTCCGGTAACGAAGGCAGCATAATAAAGCTTTCCGTTTATCATTCGCAGTGCTCCCTCGCCACTTCCGTTAGCATTCTTTATATAAACACCGTCTTCCTTAGCATTAGGGTCACCCAGATAGAAGGCATATGACTTCTCGAGGGCTTCGATGCTTTCGGCAAGAGTTTCGCGAGTAAGAGGAGATACCCTAAACTGCCCGTCACTATAATTATTACGCAGAACTACATAAGCCATATAGTTCTCTTCGTTAAAGGTGAAGAACCTGATGCCGTGGGTAGGAGAAGCGATGGTCGCGGTAGGAAAAGTATATTCCGCCTTAGCCATAGTGCCATCCACGGTAAAGAGCGTGCTGGCTACGCCTGCGCCGCCACCCCATACGTATTGGTTATCCTTATAAGGATAGAACGTTCCGTAATTACCCATCTTGCTGTCAAGATCTATCACCTTAGGTTTAGCATTTACCTTACCGCCGGAAACCGTGAAGCAAAGCATCACATTTCCGGATTTGGTATCGTAGCACCAGATCTTTCCGTCGTTCCAAGTACCTTCCGCAGTAATCTTGTCTCCCAGACGCATATCGGAAGTAGTAGTGTATTCAATGATGGTCTTAGGGTCAGATGTAACGGAATCCCACGCATATACCTTAAAGGATGCGCCATTACCCACAGTGAAGCCGGCAGCGATTACGGCATTCTCAAGCGTAGTAATGCCGAAAAAGCGTGTGCCTTCAGGAAGTCCGTTCTGAGAAAGGATTCTAACTGAATTAGGATCCGAAATGCTTACGGCATAAACTCCTCCGAGAGGATTAACGCTATCCTTATCCTTAGAAAGGAAGACATACTCGTCGTTCATGGCGACCGTACGGATGATGTTAGGCTCTCCTGATACCTGTGAGCCGAACCACTTCGCGTCCACCCCCTCGGTTACTGGCTTATAGTATACACCCCATACGCGACTGATTTCGGAAATGCCGGTAGTTACGGCCTTTACATTAAGAGTCTTTTCTACGGAGCCCACGCGCGCTACGAAAGTAACGCCGTTAAGCTTGTCCGAAAAGTCGAAAGAATCGCCTGAGGCGATCTCCTTGTCTCCCACGAAGACTTTAGTGTCGGAAGGAGAAACGACGAACTCGACTACGAGCGAAGTAAGATCCATAGCGGAAGATATCTTGAACTCTCCCGATGTGGCATCTACGCCGGCTACGGTGAAAGAAGTGAATTTGATGGTCGGCTGACCCACCTCCACCGAGAATGTGTAGACGAATTCAGTCTCACTCTTCACGAAAGTAATCTGCTGAGGACCTTGTGCATAGTTAAATGTCTTAGCATACTTAACTTCCACACCTTCCTCAAGACCTTTGAAATCAACCTCGAGAGCCTTTATGTTCTCTTTATCGGCATAATCTACGAAAATCGATACAGTCTTAGCCTTGTTATCCACGGAGACAACGCTTTCGTGCTCTAATCCGGCCAATACTATATTATTATCAGATAACGAAAAACTAACCTCAGGTTTTACCGGGTCATTGTTTTTAGTGTTACACGCTACCGCTGCAAAAAGTATGGCAGCAATAGGAAATAATTTAAAAATTTTCATAATACGGAAACAAATATAAAAATAATTTTTAGTTTTGACAACGGGTTTGTATTTTAAAATTTTTAGTATCTCCGTTATCCGCCACTATATTAAAATAAAGCGAGGTATTATATAAATTATGCCAACCTTCTAATCCACAATTCTTTTCATTACCGTTTTCGTCGGTAAGAACGAGTCTTGCCGCCGATGGGAGACTGGCTTCCACTCGGCATTTTTTTAATGAACTTTCGTTAAATTTTTCTGCATCATCGGGAAAAGTGTAGCTAGCAAGCCCTTTTTCCTCTATATACATACCACTTAACAAATCCACTTCTTCGTATTTCGAGAGGTTCGATTCGTCGTAATATACGAAAGCCTTCAGCGAACGTAATTCCGTAGAGGCATCACGCACCCTCTCGTCCGGCTTCACGCAGGAAAACAGTGCGAAAGCCACCGTCATAAATAATGCTATCTTTTTCATATCCACTACCAATCACTGTTTTGACGAGCCTTTGTATTATTCTTAGTCTCACTCTGCGGGATAGGGAACCTGTCGAATCTCTCAGGATATCGATGCGCCGCCACATCCGCAGCCACCGAAGATGGAGTAAACGAACCGTCCGGAGCCTTCTTCCAAAGCACTCCCGTGTACTTTTTCCCATCCAGAACGGTGTGAGCCCTGCCGGTTCTTCTCAAATCCCAGAAACGATGTCCCTCGTAGCAGAGTTCTATCATCCTCTCGTGCAAGATGACATCGAGAGCCGTGTCCCATGAAGAAATCGGCGCGGTGTAGACATCGTCGCGTCCGAAACGCTTGACTCTAAGGTCATTGATGACAGTGCGAGCCTCCGCGTACTTGCCAGCGCGAGCCAGACACTCTGCCTTTATGAGCTCCAGCTCGGCATACCTGAATTCGGGCCAAGGCTGATATGAACCATTCAACACGAAATCCCGGTTCGTCTCATCCAAGAGCTTACGCATATAGTATCCGGTCACGGTATTTCCCGGAGACTTGGTGGCTCCATAAGGCATATACTTCTGGTCCTCACCACCTTCGAAACATTCGAGGGTGCGTCCTTTCCACAATGCGCCGTTATAAAGCACGGAGCTTGCGAGACGAGGGTCGCGGGCGGAGACATTGGCATTAGTAATGAAGCGCTTGGAGGCATCCGAAGCGTCGAACGGAGTGCCGTCGGCATTATCGAAGGCGTCTACGAATTCCTGGGTAGGTCCGGCATAGCCGCCGCCCTTGCTTCCGCTCAGGCAGTAATCTCCCGGCATAGAGTATTTCATATCGAAGGAGTGGGTAAGCACTGCGCTCGAATAGGCCACGCCCCAGATGACTTCGGAATTGGCCAAGTCTTGGAAGATGGCATCGTAGGAGTCGATGTAGCCGTACAGACCACTGGCTTCAACTGCCTGAACTGCAGACAGCGCGTCGGTGTAGCGCTCAGCATAGAGCATCGCACGGGCCTTAAGGGCGTAGGCGGCATATCTATGCACGCGTCCACGGGCCGATGCAGGCTCCGGAAGATTCTCGCAGGCGAAGTCGATGTCTTGCAGGATGGCATCCCAAGACTCAGACACGCTCTTTCGGGCAGTGTTTTTCCCTTCTATGGACATTTCGTCCAAGGTCTTGTATATGATGATGCCGAGGTCGTCCTTTTTCGAGGCGTGAACCCTCATCATATTGAACTGGACGATGGAGCGGAAGAAGAGGAGCTCTCCGCGAATACGAGCGGCCGAAGCGTCGGAAAAATTGGCCTTATAGGTGTCGAGAGCCTTCAGGGCCTCGTTTATGCGGCGAATGAGTCCGTAGCCGGTAGTCCAGCTGTCGAAATAGTTCTGATCGACTCGCTGCTGCCCGTCCACTGTCATAATCAGGTTACAGTCTCCCGCACCGGCAGCCGTAGCTCCGTATTTGAGAATGTCGGTAAGTCCGTCGGAGAGGTTCGAATTGGCCCCGCCGAGAGCGCAGGAGCCGAAACTTCCCCACTGCGCGCCTATGGAGTAGAACGAATTGAGGTAAAGCTGGGCATTCGTCTCATTTTTCATCGCGTAGGCGAGGTCGTATCTGTCGGTAGGAGTCAGGTCCACTGAACTGCAGGCAGACAATACGCCGACGGCCGCCATGGCACATATTAAATTTCTAATTCTCATACCTTAAAATGTTAAGCTTGCGCCGAGACTTACTACTCTCTGCTGCGGATAATAACCATTGTTTACACTTGGAGCTTCCGGGTCTATTCCCAATGCGGAAAGACCTGAAATGGTAAAGACGTTCGATGCGCTTACGTACAGGCGAAGAGCGTCTACGTAGAATTTGCGGGTGACAGTCTTAGGGAAAGTGTAGCCCAATTGCACGTTCTTAAGCCTCAGGTAAGAAGCGTCGCGCGCCCAGAAGTCACTGGTATAGACATTATTAGGGCTCGACTGAGTACTGAGGCGAGGATATGAGGCATCGGTGTGGTCAGGAGTCCAGCTACCTTCCACGAGATATTTAGGAGGGTTGCTTCCCCACTTGAATGCCTGCGTGTAATAGGTGCCGTCCGAATAACCCAGTGCGGAGTATGTGCCGCAAAGCATAATCTCAGTGTTCGTCGCTCCCTGGAAGAAAAGGACGGCATCGAAGCCGCGCCACTTGAAATTAAAATCCAGTCCGAACATCACCTCCGGAATAGGAGAGCGGGCTATCCAAGTCCTGTCTTCGGCGGTAATCTTGCCGTCGCCGTTCAAATCCTTGTACTTAATGTCCCCGACACGGACTGCATTGCTGGTCTTAGGCGAAGATGCCAAGTCCTGCTCGTCGCGATAGAGTCCGTCGGACACATAACCGAGCACGGCGCCCAGACTCTGGCCAAGCTTGCTCTGGTAGGCCGGGATATTGTCCGAATCGTTTATGGAGATGTACCTGTTTCTGGCAAATGAAGTATTGGCCCCTATCGTATAGGCCAATTCGCCCACTTTGTTCTCGTGCTTGAGCGAGAGTTCGAAACCTTTCACGTCGACCACGCCGCTATTCACGATGGCCGGGAAGTTCGATCCAATGGATGGAGGGTTTTCTCCCGCCTGACTTTGCAAGATATTGGTGGTCACTTTATAAAACACATCTGCTTCTGCGCTGAGAAGTCCGTCCCACAGGCGCAGGTCTGCACCTACATTATAGGTAGTGGTGGTCTCCCAAGTGATGTCGCTGTTAGGAACGGAGGTGGTGGAGATGCTCTGCACCGGCTTTCCGTTTATGACGGCAGTAGGCTTGGTAGACAATGACACGCCCTGGACGTAGAGGAAGTCGGAGATGCTGTCGTTACCGAGTACGCCCCACGAAGCGCGAAGCTTGAGGGCTTCATTCATTCTCCAGCCAAGTGACAGCGCCGGGAACACTCCGAGCCTGTGGCTCTTGGAGAACTTGGCCGACCAGTCGTTACGCAACGAGGCAGAAACGATGTACTTCCCGTCGTAGACATAATTGGCCCGAAGAAGAAGGCCCTGGCGGCCGGTATTAGAGTGGTATCCGCGCACGGAGTTAGGCGTCACGTCGGTAGAGAAGTCCAAATCGGGGATTTCGGTTATGGCGAAGTTCTGCTTTCCGGCTGCAAAATATCTCGACGAGGTGCCGCTCTGCTCCCAGACCAAATCCGCGCCTACTTCGTGAAGGTCGAAGGTATTCTGGTAGTTGAGCTGGGCAGTGAAGGTGTAGCGAGAGAAAAGCTGATGCGATTCGGTGAGCTGGTTCACTCCGGAAGCGAGGTGAGGGCTGTTTCCCGGGGTAAGGGTCAAAGTCTCGTCCGCGCCGGAGTACTTAGGGGTCACCTGATCGCAAGGAAGCAGAAGCTTTTTCTGAAGGGTGTTCTGGAAGTCGTAACTTCCCATGGCCTTGGCCGTAAGCCCCTTAACGAAAGGCACGTTATACTGAAGGGTCACTCCCGTCTGCACGAAAGAGCGATTCTTTTCCTGAAAACCGGAAGCGTCGCGAGCAACAAGCGGGTTCTGATAACCTATATAGACTCCGTCGGGGGTCATAGGCCTGGTGGTAGGTCTGGCAGAGAGGGCGTAGAAGACTATGTTCTTATAGCCGTACTCCGCACCGCCATTATCCAGAGAGGCCGTAGGATCACTCGAACCTGCGCTCACACCATTCTGATGGCGATTCTCGATACGTCCGGACACGTCCAGCTTCAGCGTAAGGTCGTCGGAGAGGTTAATGTCGACATTAGAACGGAGGTTATAGCGCTTGAACCACACATTGTCGATGATGCCGTCTTGGTCGAGATAGCTTCCGCCCACGAAATAGCGAACGGACTTCGAGCCTCCGCTTATGCTGAGGTTATGGTTCTGTCCATAAGCTACTTTCTTGAAGATAAGGTCGAGGTAGTCAGTGTTCCCGAAGATGCCCTGAGGGTCGTTTCCATTACGGATATAGCCTATCTGCTGCTCGGAGTACTCGCGCATAAGCCCGTCAAGGTCGCTCGCCTTGTTATGCCAATACGCGAACTCCTCACCATTGAGAAGTTCTATCATCTCGGCATTTCCGCTCATAGTGAGGGATGCGTTATAGGTCACCGTGGTACTCGCCACGTCTCCGCGTCGAGTGGTTACGAGAATAACTCCGTTCGCACCCTTGACTCCGTAGACGGCGGCAGACGCCGCATCTTTAAGGATAGTTATGTCGGCGATTTCGCTTGGGTCGAGATTAGAGAAATCCCTTTCCACGCCGTCGACCAACACCAACGGAGTGGAAGTACCCGTAGTGCTTATGCCTCGAATGTAAATCTGGGCCTCGTTTTCTCCCGGAACGCCGGAAGTCTGCCTGCTGACAAGTCCCGGGAGCTTTCCTCCCAGCATATTGCTCATATTGTCAGTAGGAGCAGAGGAGAGTTTTTCCCGGTTTATCGAGGCGATGGAACTGGTAAGGGTACCTTTTTTCTGTACGCCATAGCCCACTACCACCGCTTCGTCCAGAAACGTGGTGTCATCTTTCAGCGTCACATTGAAATGGCGCTTGGCACCCACCGGTTCTTCGGCGTCCTGATATCCCATCAGAGTAAAGATAAGTACCGCATCTGCTGATGATACAGATAGGGAGAAGTTACCGTTTTCGTCCGTCATCGCTCCCATGGAGCCGGACGATTTCTGCATTACAACCACTCCTGGGAGGGGCTCACCATCGGCATCTACCACTCTACCCTTCACGGGAATCTGCGCGAACGCCTGAATGCAGAAAAATAATGCAATTAATAATGTTAATGTCTTTTTCATCTTTCACAAGACATTTTATATTCGAGAATTCCGCCTTCGAGCAACTCCTCGTGAGTGACGAAAGGTCGGTCAAGCAACACTCCGTTAAGGCGAACTTCCTTAATATAAGGAGTTTCATACGAATTACCTTCCGCTATGACAGTAAGGGTCCTGCCATTCGAAAGATGCAGTCGTGCGCGCGTGCAAAGAGGCGAGCCGAAGACGTACTTTCCGTCCGCAGGGAATACCGGGTAGAATCCCAAGGCGGAGAAAACATACCAAGCCGACATCTGTCCGCAATCCTCGTTCCCTATGAGCCCGTCCGGAGATGTCGTGTAAAAATCGTTGCACACCTGCCTTATGAGCTCGGCAGCTCTGTCAGTGCGACCCAGCAGGCTGTACAAGTAAATCGTGTGGTGACTCGGTTCGTTACCGTGGGCGTATTGGCCAATCATACCTGTAATATCGGCCGAAGCGCCTTCATTCAGGGAAGAGTCAGCCGCGAACAGATCGTCCAATTTGTAAACTAATTGTTTACATCCGCCGTACAACTGCGCAAGCCCTTCCACGTCGTGCGGGACTAAAAACGAGTACTGCCAAGCGTTACCTTCCACATAATCAGCCTCTTCATGAAGAGAGAACGCCGGGTCGAAAGGTTCGGTGAATGTACCATTTGAGTTTACACCGCGCATAAATCCAGTCCGTGCATCGAAATGGCGGCGGTAGCGCTGCGCCCTCTTCTCGAATTCTTCGGCCAATTCGTCCTCGCCCAAATCCCTCGCCAGAAGTGCGATACACTGAGCGTTTATGCAGTATTCCAGCTCCACCGACACGGACCAATTCACCTTGTCTGCAGGAAGATAGCCATATTCATCCCACAAAGACATACCATAGGTAGGCTGGGAGAGCATAGAGGAGCATGCATCGAGAACCCGCTTGCGGTCTACCCCTTTCACGTGCTTGAGAGCGGCTTCGCAGAGAACGGATATGCTGTGGATGCCCACCATACAGTCAGTCTCTTGATAACCTAACGGCCAAACCGGCAGCCTTCCGGTGCGATCGTAAATGTCAAGCAAAGAGTTACAATAATCCCCCGCGCGCGAATCTATAAGATTATAAAGAGGATGAACGGCGCGGTAGGTGTCCCATAAGGAGAATATGGTATAGTGCGGCCTTTCGCCGCGATCGCTTAAAAGTTGAGGAGAAGTAGCCGTATGATAGAGGGAAGTGTAGAAAATAGTATCCTGTTTCGCGTCGAAGCTTTCGAACTCTATGGTCGACAATTCCTTTTCCCACTTTTTACGGGCATCTGAAAGAGCGCTTTCGAAATTACGGACTTCCCTAAGGTTTTTATCAAGTCTTTGCGCTCCGTTCTGCGAAACGGCCACCCTGACCTCCAGTTCTTCCGGAGAATTCTCGAATTCTATTACGAGATGGCTTTCCGAAGAGGAGTGTATCTTTTTGATGTCACGAGACGTCGTGAGCTTGAACCAGATGGGCTGGTCGAAGGTCCATTCGCTCGAAATGCGCTCGCCTTCTATGGTGCGGCTATTCTTTACTTCCAAATAGCCGCCGTTATAGGCCTTCCTAAAGAGTAGCGACTGAGCCCCGCGGCGCAAATCTATCACCAGAAAGCAAGGCTCCCCTTCCGGATAGGAAAAACGATAGACTCCACAGTGTTCGCTGGCCGTTACTCGAGCCTTTATGCCATCGGAAATGGTAACTGAATAGTAACCTGGAGTACATTCTTCGGTAGATTTGAGAAAATGCTCGCTAGGGTCGAATGCAGATGTGAGCTGCGGGCGAATGACTATGTCGCCATAATCCGCCACGCCTGTGCCTCCAAGCCGAGTTTGGGCAAATCCGGCAAATGTAGAATCGGATGCGTGATAACCGGAACACCAGTCCCAGCCCAGGGTGGTGTTCATGGGGCCCGCATGTACCTGCCCATGAGGCACATCGGCTCCGACAAACACGTGACCGTGTCCACCGGAACCGATAAATGGATTAACTACTGAAATGGTCAGCGCCAGAAGTAAAGCGCAAATCATAAGAGTTTATTTAGCTAAAGCCTTGTCAATACCTTCTTTCACATATTTCCACTGATCTGCCATCTTGAGATGAATCATATCGAATAGGAAATATCCGTCACAAGCATCGTAGCAAGCCTTTACTGAGTTGACTATGGCCTGATTCTCTTCTTCTTGAGAGAATTTTTTCTCAGGATCCCAGTTACCCACGTCAGGACCGCCACATACTATAGGGCAAGCCTTGCCGATTTTCTCCTTTGCAAGTTTGCAGAATCCTTCCATAGTCCACTCCGTGTCTCCGTAGACAGCGTTTGGCTTGGCATAGGCGCCGATGAGAATCTGATCGCAATGGTCGGCATAGCCGAAATTCTTATAATTAGGTGTAGACCACTCAGGGTAATGAGCGTATGTGTCGTAGTCAGGACTAGCCCAGTTCACGCCCACATCGTAGTATTCAGTATACCAGCCACCTACATATACGCCAAATTTGATTTTAGGATTTGTCTCGTGAACGACGGCCGCAGCTCTCTCCACGAAATCGTGGATAACCTTAGCCCTCCACTCATTCCACTGCCTGAAATACTTAGGCTTTTCTTCCGGGATGGTCCAGTAAGTAGTGCCTGCAGGCAAGACGTCATCCGGCCAATTAATGCTCTGGACGCCTATGTAGTTCATAAACATAGTCTTCGAGAGGTCCGAAAAATCGGACTGAAGGCCTGCGAAACGACATCTGTCGAGGAAAATTCCATCCAGATCCTCGTAGCTGGCCAAATCCTTAATCAGGCCAAACAAATATTCCTGGACTTCAGGGTGGGCAGGGTTGAAGAAAATCGTACTCATCGAATCTCCCCTTTCCACGGTCTTTATGCCCTCGGCAGTATTATACATAGTCTCCCAAGACTTCTTAGTCGGGTCTGTAGCCAGGAGACCACTCGCTCCGAGCGGAGAATATGATCCGCCGGCCATAGTGTTCATAGCGGCGTGCACTTTCATACCGTGCTTGTGGCCCAGCTCGATGAAGGCATCGAGGTAATCCCAAGTGGCCGTGCGCTCATAGACGCCCCTCCAGCTTCGACGCTCGGTGTAAGGAATACCCTCGCGTGAGCGGAAAAGCACGTTTCCGTTAGTCGGGCGGACATCGACTACGAGGTCGGTAAATCCTGCCTCCTTAGCCTTTATAATGTCACGCTCTATATTTTCTTTAGAATTGGCAAAGTCCGAGAAGTTAGCCGAAGCGTCGATCCAAATATAACGAGGCTTTGCCTGTTGGGTGCACGCAGCAAGTGATAGTATGGCCGCTGCCAGCATCGTCAGTTTTCTATTCATATCTTTTTTATTTGTTAAGTGCCTTGTCAATACCTTCCTTAGCATATTCCCACTGGTCCGCGAGCTTGAGGTGAATCATATCGAAAAGGAAATATCCGTCGCACGCATCGTAACAAGCCTTTACGGAATTCACTATCGCCTGATTCTCCTCTTCCTGGGTGTACTTATTCTTTGAATCCCAGTTTCCTACGTCAGGACCACCGCATACCATAGGGCAGGCGTTTCCTATCTTATCCTTAGCCAAAGTGCAGAATCCCTGCATGGTCCATTCCCCACTACCATAGACTGCACCAGGCGAAGCATAAGCTCCGATGAGCATCTGGTCGCAATGGTCGGCATAGCCGTAATTCTTATAATTAGGAGTAGCCCATTTGCTGAAATTGGCCGCAGTATTATAAGAAGGGCTCGCCCAGTTTACACCTACATCGTAGTACTGTGAATACCAGCCACCTACATACACTCCGAACTTCACGTCAGGATTTACCTCGTGCACGGCATTGGATGCCTTCTCCACGAAATCATGGATGACCTTGGCGCGAAACTCGAGGAAATTCTTATAGTACTTCGGAAGGGTCGTAAGTTTGTTCGCAGCCGTGTAATCCGCTCCTGCAGGCAGGATGTCATCGGGCCAGCGAAGGGAAAGAATGCCCATATAGTCCATAAACTGAGCCTTCGTCTCCTCTGAAAAGTCGGATTGAAGGCCGGCGTAACGGCATCTGTCGAGGAATATTCCATCGAGTCCTTCGTAAGCTGCCACTTCCTTAAGAAGAGCGATCAGATAGTCCTGAACCTCAGGATGGGCAGGATTGAAGAAAAGATCCTTTCCACTGTCGAGGGCATTCGTAAGCCCGGTGGACAAATTGTAGGTAGTAGCCCAGCTACGTTTCGACGGGTCTCTCATAAGAAGACCGGTTCCACCGAAAGAACGATTTCCGCCTATCATAGTATTCAAAGCTGCGTGTACGCGAAGTCCCAGCGAATGCCCTATTTCGATGAAGGCTGCCAGATAATCCCAGGTAGCCGTGCGTTTAACCTGTGTATAAGTGCCATTCACCCAAGCTCCCAAATATTCTACCGGATGTCCCACCTTAGTAGAAAAAAGGACGTCCCCCGTAGTAGGACGCACGTCCACTACTATATCGGTAAAGCCCGTCTCCTTAGCCTTAGTGAGGTCTCGGCGAATATTATCCTTAGAATTAGCGAAATCAGGGAAGTTAGCCGCAGCGTCGACCCAAATGTAACGAGGCTTTTCGACCTTAGGCTTGTCAGGGTCACCACCCGGAGAAGGCCATTCCCATTCCGGAAGGTTATTCTTACCACTGTCTTCGCAAGCAGCGACACTGAAAAGTGCCGCTGCAAGCAAAAACAAATAACTTATTGATTTTCTCATATTTTACATATCCAGACAGTCGAACTGTACACAAACGAGCTGACCACCGGCGAAGAAGAAATAAGCGTACATATAATAGCCGTTATCCGATAGTCTCAGTGCCACATCACTGCATGCATTTCCGTTAGCCTGATTAATGTTACTCATAGAACCATAAATGCCGACTTCTGACTTCCATACGATATTATCCAGATTAGCGTCTCCCAGGTCGTAGAGATATATCATATCGTCCGCACCCCAAGTGAATGAGTTCACGGAGTTAGCTATCAAATAGCCTACACCATTGAACTTCACATAATCCAGAGCATTACGTACCCAGTTCGAAGACGTATATGGGCTATGACACTTATCCTTGTTAGTCGCACCGTCAATCCATATAGTACCACGGTCCACATTAGCTGTTGTACCTCCGGTCAATTTAGCGTAAGAATTCACGAAGTAGTCTGACTTAGGGTTAGAAGGGTCAGTAGCGACAACATCACAGTTGTAAACCCAACCACCGGCATTTACTGAGCTATTGATGGTAACGAGTTCAGGTTCTGTGTTCAAAACACCATCTGTCACAGTCCATCTGAGGAAATACCATCCGGCATCCTCGAAGCGAGGCATAGTGATGACTGCATCTTTGTCGAGCGAACCGATAACCGAGATGCCACGTCCGTAAGACTTGCCGCCTACGTTATAGCGAATGTACTCCGTAGGGGTACCGTTTATGCCCTTTATGCGATAGACTACGATTTCCTTAGAATCGAGGTTAGTCACGAGGATGTTATCCGACGAGTCGCCCGTAGCCTTGAAGTTACCGAGACTGCTCTTGAATGGAAGCTTGATGGTTCCTTCCTTAGCACCAGTCTTGCGATTAACCACCATCATATCCTCATTACGTGTATTCAGGACGATATAATCCTTAATAACGGCCATAGAGGTCATCATAAGAGGCGTAGCAGGTGCATAAGTATCGACGATCTTATTATTCCATAAAATCTTGCCGCTACCAGGGCGCATACCCTTTTCGAGGGTAGAAGGAAGCTGAACCTTAACGGTATACTCGGCAGTAGTCTTGCCGTCCTGAGCAGTTACGGTGAACTTCACGTCTTTACTGTAGTCGCAAGCGACCTTAGTAGGATCAGTACCTGTAATGGTAGCACCGAAGGAGAGTTCCACCTCGGCAAGCTGCTTGGCAGGAGCCTCATCCTTAATGATGGAAATGACCTTAGTCGATTCGTTTACCACACCCACGAGATTCTCGTCGACGAGCTTGAATGCAGTAACGGCGCAAGCGTTGCTCTTACGAATCTCGCCGCGAACGATATAATCGGTTCTTTCTTTTTTCTGGTTGATGACGGTAATTATATTGTCCTGAGTCAAGTCCATAATAAGGATGGACGGCTCGATGAAGCAATTGTCATCGAGATTAGCTACGACCTTCACCTTCTTGAGGTCATCTTCGGTGAGGTTATATTTGGTGTTAGCCGGATAGGTGTAAGGGAAGACTATGGTAATCACGTGATTATCATAATCTATCTCCGACTTGAAGTGATTCTCCTCACTTGTATCATCTATAAATGAAGCGGTGATGCTGTTAATGGCCTTTGTAGCTTCAGCCTCCGACACCTTGAAATCGGGCTGCTGACACGAAGCCATAAAAAGAGCAGACAAAGCTACCGCAAAATATTTACTCAAGTGTTTCATAAATTATTATCTCCACTCTTCAAATTGTTCGTTAATAAGATTATTGTCTCTAAGCTCTGCGGTAGGGATACCGAGGTTATAGAGTTTCTCAGGGAACACGCGATCCTTAAGGTCGCACTCTTCGTAGTTGAAGGTGGTACCTGTAATTCTGAAAGCGTGGCAGCGGTAGTTGTTCAATCCTTCCGGATATTTCTTATGTGCGATTCTCCATCTACGAAGATCCCAGAACTGATGTCCTTCGTATGCGAGCTCAACCTTGCGCTCGTTACGGTAGTCCTTGAACCAAGCCTCTCCGGTAGTGCTCTTCGCAGGAAGATTTACGCGGGCGCGAACCTCGTTCATAGGAGCCTGATAGTCAGACTTCTTAAGCATATACGCAGCCTCAGCCTTGTTAAGAAGAACTTCGGCATAACGCATCTCTACCCAAGTCTGCGTACTCTTCACACCCTTAAGGTCAGTGTGTTTCTCGTCGATGAACTTGCGAAGGAAATAACCGGTAGTAGTCTTACCATAAGAATATGGAGCCGAGCCATATTTCATAAACTCACCATTTGTTCCGTTTACGGTACAATCCATAATCTTGTCACCGTCAGGGCCCCAAGTGCAGCCATTGTAGTAAATGGTAGCCTTGAAACGAGGTTCGAGGCTCTCGTAGTCAGGACGGGTCTTGACTGAGCCGTCATGATAGCCGCTCCAGTCGTACTTCGTACCATCGGCCTTCTCATAGCTTTCCACCATTTCCTGTGTAGGAGTTCCGAGAGCGCCATAGTCGTAGCCGAAGCACATAGGCACGTAATCTTGGTCAAATGTATGGGTAACACCGTTCTTGTTAAAGTCGAACTCTATGATGGACTCCTTATTATTACCCTTCCAAGACTGTGCATAATCACTTACCAAACCATATTTGTTAAGCTTGATGACAGAATCGGCCGCGTCATAGGCATCCTGCCAGCGACCTGCATAGAGCATGACGCGGGACATCATAGCCCAAGCGCCACCCTTCGTGATTCGACCTCTTTCTGCTGCAGGCCAATCCACAGGCAAGTTCTTAGCTGCATAAAGCAGGTCTTCGTACATATCCTGCCAGAACTCATCCGGAGTAGAAAGGGCCTTGTCGTTTGACTTAGGCAATTCCTTATAGTAGATGATTCCCTTCGGATGACGCTTTGCCAACTGGAAATGCAAGAAAGCACGGAAGAAACGAGCCTGCGCTACGAAAAGTGTGTCTGTCTGTGCATCGAAGTGCGAGAATTTGGCTCTGGAGTTCAAGAATCCGTTTACACGGCGAACTTGGCCATAAGCATTACCCCAAACACCCCACAGACATCCGTCAGGAGTCACTGCGTCAGCATTTGTAACATAGTTGTTCGGATGTCCGGCCTTATTACCGAGTGCTTCCGAACCATATTTGAGCTCATCGGTAAGGCTCTCGGTCATACTTCCACCGAACTGTGCTTCACCGAATTGGCCATACTTATAAAGATAAGTGTAGAATCCGTTAAGATAGTAATTGGCAGACTCCTTAGTTTCCCAAATGGCTGCCTCCGAGAGGGTCGATGAATCCGTAGTACCATCAAGCCATTTGTTGCAGGATACAAGAGCTGCGATAGATGCTAAAATTAATATTGATTTTTTCATAACTCTTTCTCCTTTTAGAATGTAAGTTTAACGCCTAACTGATATACTTTCTGCTGAGGATAGTAACCGTTGTTCACGCCCGGCTGTTCAGGGTCGACGTGATACTTGTTCAATCCACTGAAAGTAAGAAGATTCGAACCCTGAAGGTAGAATCTAAGAGAAGACATTCCCATAGCCTTCGTAACCTTAGCAGGGAGGGTGTATCCGAACTGAAGTGACTTCAGACGAAGATAACTACCGTCTCTGTACCATAATGTAGATGAGAATGCGTTATTAGAGCTGACTGTAGTAATGGATGGACGAGGGAACTCTCCGTTAGGATTGTCCGGTCGCCAAGAATTCTCGAGAAGGAATACAGGTGAGTTACCGCCGTGATAGAATGGCTTGGTGAGGAAGGTGTTATCCATAATACCCTCTGCACCTGTAGCCGTGTACTGTCCCGTAAGGGAAACCGTACGTCCGGTAGCACCCTGCCAAAGCATATCGATATCGAAGCCCTTCCAGTTAGCATAGAGGTTCAACGAACCCTGAATGCGTGGATAGGCACTTGCTGCTACATAACCCATATCCTGAGCGTATGTAATCTGTCCGTCACCGTTACGGTCTATATACTTGATGTAACCAGGGACTACAGCCTTGTCCGACATAACTGCACTGCTGCGAATTTCAGACTCATTCTGGAAGAGACCATCTGCCATATAACCATAGAGAGAGCCGACTTCCTTACCTGTAAGCTTCTGGTATTCAGGAGCGTTAGGTGAATCACCGGCGTAGTAGAGCCATCTGCGGTAAGCATAAGTGAATGTCATCTTCGCACCATAGTTCAAAGAACCGATGTAGTTATCGTGTCTGATGGTGAAGTCGAAACCGCGATAGTCTTTCTTATTATCGTTTCCGTAAGAGAAATAGTATCCACCACGAGATGGAGAGTAAGAACCCGTAACTCCTGAGAGGATGTCGTACTCGTACTTATAATAAACGTCGAATTCCAATCCGAGAAGTCCGTTCCAAGCCTCGAAGTCCACACCGACGTCGTAGCTGTTCATCTTAGCCCAAGTAAGGTTAGGGTTACCGATAACCGATGCGTAAACCATTCCCTGATTTACTCCGCCTAACACGAGAGCGTTGTTTGAAAGACCGAAGAGGTCGACATAGTTAGTAGACTGAAGTCCGTTGGAAGTAGCTGACTTACCGGCGCTGGCACGGAGTTTCAACTCGTTAATCCAAGAAGCGTCGAACCAGTCTTCCTTATGCATATTCCATCCTAAAGAGACGCCCGGAAGAACGACCCAGCGAGCACCTGCCTTGTTAGAAAAGATGTAAGAACCGTCGTAACGGCAAGTAGCCTCGAGAAGGTACTTCGAATCGTAAGCGTAGTTCACACGACCTGCGAATCCGGCAGCACGTGAGTGTGAAGACGATCCTGATACTTTAGGCATCATCTCGGAACCTACGCCCGTCTTGTTAGTAACCTTGCTCAACTCTGCGAGGTTAAGGAAGTCGAGACCATATCCGGTAGCGCCTATAGTGTGGCTCTTTACCTCTCTGGTTTCCACCAAAGCCAAAGCCTTGATCGTGTGCTTACCAAATTCTCTTTCGTAGTTTGCACTCAAGTTAGTGGTGATGGCGTAGTTATAATAAGCCGACTCGGAAAGTGTGATGTTGTTGCCACGAGCATCGTTAGAGACTGCATAAGAAAGGTCGGTAACACCAGCTGTAGGAAGAGTGAGCACTGCCGTACGATAAGGAGTAGCCAAACTTCTGGTATTCTGGAACATCATATCGTATGAACCCATAGCCTTGAGGTAAAGTCCCTTGATGAAAGGCACATCGTAGCGAAGGGCTGCATTTGTCTGAAGATATGTGTTTCTCACATTATTGTTACCTGTCTCGGTAGCTGCTGACAGAGGGTTGACCCAAGAAGAGTTCGTACGAGTGGAAACAGGATAGCTTACGCCGTTAACCTCGTAGTACTTAGGCACGAAAGGAAGTGCACGGACAGCCTGCTGAGGGATATTGTTCCAGTCGTTAGGGTTAGCCGAGAAACCAGGCCGGTTCCTGACCTCGAGACGACCTGCGAGATTCATCTCGAATGAGAGGAAGTCGTTAATCTTAGTATCGACGTTAGAACGGATGTTATAACGCTTGTAATTGAAGTTCTCTACGTTACCGTTCTGATCGAAGAATCCGATGGAGGTGAAGAACTTGGACTTGTCGTTACCGCCGCTGGCGCTGACAGAGTGGTGCTGGGTGGTACCCACACCGAAAGTCTCCTTATACCAATTAGTGTTTCCCCAGCCGTGGCTGCCTTCCTCCATCCACTGAAGATGCTCCTTAGTGAAGATAGGAGTAAATTCCTTACCTATGGCCAAGCAATCGAGCTCGGTTACCTTATTATACCAGTAAGCATAAGAAGGGCCGTCGAGCATTTCAAGCATATCGGTATTCTTGCTGATACCATACTCGCCATTATAGCTGATGCGGGTCTTCTGCGCATCACCTCTCTTAGTGGTAACCAGAATGACCGCAGTAGCATCGAGACCATAGATGGAAGCGGATGTCGCATCCTTAAGGACTGAGATGCTCTCGATTTCGTTAGGGTCGATTTCGTTAAGGTCACGCTTTACACCGTCGACCACGCAAACTGCGCCCTGACCACGTACGAGAATGGAAGCTGCATCGCTACCAGGCTGACCGCTCTGCTGGAGAGCAACCACACCGGCTACGCGGGTACCTACCATAGAAGACACACCCACTGCAGGCGACTTCAAGAGTTCGGCACCCTTCACTGAGCTTACGGCATTGGTCAAATTAACCTTAGACTGTGTACCATAACCGACTACGATGGCATCGTCGAGAGCCATGGCGTCGTCTAAAAGTGTCACGTTGATCTTCGTGCGGGTTCCAACCTGTTCCTTAGCGGTTTTCATTCCGAGGAAGGCGAACTCCAATACGTCCGTTTCCTGACATTCGATGGAATAGAGACCATCATAGTCGGTCATAACACCGGTCTGAGTTCTGGAAATAACCACAGAAGCTCCAGGAATAGGTTCTCCCGAACCATCCACGACCTTACCGTGCACCAAATGTTGAGCATTAGCCGATAGGCCAAAGCAGGTCAACAAGATAGTAGCAACGACTAAAAATCTTGATTTCATAAAGTTGGTTTAAAAAATTTAAAATTTATTAATGTTATTAAACAATATTGCTACAAATATAATATTTCTATTCGGTTTTTTATTAAATTTGCGAAAATAAAAGGTAATACTAGAACATATCATATGACAAATCGTAGATCATTTCTAAAAACTGCCGCTGTAGCTACTACTGCAGCCGCTTGCGCTCCGCTTCTATCCGGCTGTTCGGAGAAAAAAGTATTCACCGGAACATCCGCTGACGGACTCATCGTCCCTAAGGGAAACGCCCTTCGCATCACGGGTACATTCCTCGACGAGATCTCCCACGACATCCCGCACCAGAACTGGGGTCCTAAAGAGTGGGAAATCGACTTTCAGAACATGAAAGCCATAGGAATCGACACCGTAATTATGATTAGAAGCGGCTACAGGAAATTCATTACCTGGCCAAGCAAATACCTTCTCAACAAGGGTTGCTATATGCCTTCGATGGACCTTCTGGAGCTATTCCTCACGCTGGCAGACAAATACGACATGAAGTTCTACTTCGGACTCTACGACACCGGAAAGTACTGGGACACAGGCGACATGCGCGCAGAGATGGAAGCTAACAAATTCGTCATCGACGAAGTGTGGGAGAACTACGGACACCACAAGAGCTTCCAGGGCTGGTACATCTCCACAGAGATCTCACGTGCCACGAAGGGTGCAGTAGAATGTTTCTACACTATGGGCAAGATGTGCAAGGACATCTCCAACAACCTCCCTACGTTCATCTCGCCATGGATCGACGGAAAGAAAGCCGTATCCGCTGCAGGCGGCACGCTTACTAAGGAAGACGCCGTGTCAGTACAGAAACACGAAGAGGAGTGGAATGAAATCTTCTCAGGCATCCACGAGGTAGTGGACGCTTGCGCATTCCAGGACGGGCACATAGACTACGATGAGCTCGATGCATTCTTCTCGGTAAACAAGAAGCTCGCAGACCGCTACGGAATGCAGTGCTGGACTAACGCCGAGTCATTTGACAGGGATATGCCTATAAAGTTCTTCCCTATCAAGTTCGACAAACTCCGTATGAAGCTCGAGGCTGCCGCACGCTGCGGATACGACAAGGCCATCACCTTCGAATTCAGCCACTTTATGAGCCCTCAGTCTGCTTACCTACAGGCAGGACACCTCTACGATCGCTACAAAGATTACTTTAACATCAAATAATAATGGCAAACACTAAAAAGACAAGCGGTTACGTGATCTTCATGGCCATAGTTGCCGCCATAGGAGGAATCCTCTTCGGTTACGACACCGCAGTTATCTCAGGGACTACGGAATTGGTTAAAGGCCAATTCCATCTCACAGACTTTAGGGAAGGATGGTATGTAGGGTGCGCCCTCATAGGCTCCATCTGCGGCGTATTGGTCGCAGGGTCTCTCAGCGACTATCTCGGACGCAAGCTCACGATGCTCATTTCGGCGGCATTGTTCAGCATTTCGGCGATAGGTTGCGCTGTCTGTGCAGACTTCAACGCCCTGGTAGCATTCAGAATCATAGGCGGCGTGGGTATCGGTATCGTATCCATCGTTTCCCCTATCTATATCTCGGAAGTATCTCCGGCTAAAATCAGAGGCACCCTCGTGTCGCTGTACCAATTGGCCGTAACGGTAGGATTCCTGCTGGCATACCTGATCAACTGGGTTATCGACTGCCAGCTCGACCCTTCTTTCGTGGCAAGCGCAGACATCTCCTTGTGGGACAAGATGTTCCAGACAGAGGCTTGGCGCGGAATGCTCGGTAGCGAGACCATCCCGGCACTGCTCTTCTTCTTCATCATCTTCTTCATCCCTGAGAGTCCTAAGTGGCTCATCGTCAAGGGAAGACTTCCTAAGGCTACGGCAGTTCTCTCGAAAATCTATAACGACACCACCGAGATTCAGAACGAAATCGACGTCACCAGAGAGTCCATGGCCGGTTCTGACAACGGTTCTTGGAAGGATTTGCTCAAGCCGGGCATCCTCATCGCCGTGCTCGCCGGAAGCGCCATCGCCATCTTGGGCCAATTTATGGGCGTTAATGCCGTGCTTTACTACGGACCGAAAATCTTCAGCCAGGCCGGATTCGACAACCCTATGTTCTCGACCGTGCTCGTGGGATTGGTTAATATGGTCACCACCATACTGGCAGTCTTCATCATCGACAAGGTAGGGCGTAAACAGCTCATCTACTGGGGAGTAAGCGGAATGATCATATGCCTCATAGCGATAGGAATCTACTTCGCCGCAGGCCCTGCGTTGGGACTTGGGAACGCCTTTATGCTGTTCTTCTTCCTCGCTTATGTATTCTGCTGTGCGATATCCATCTCTGCAGTAGTATTCGTGCTGCTTTCCGAGATGTATCCTAATAGCGTGAGAGGACGCGCGATGTCCATCGCCGGATTCGCTTTGTGGATCGGCACCTATCTCATAGGCCAATTAACCCCTGTCCTTCTGGGGTGGAGCCAGGCCGGAACATTCTTCATCTTCGCAGTGATGTGCATCCCTTATATGCTCATTATGTGGAAAGTCATTCCTGAGACCACAGGAAAGACCCTTGAAGAAATCGAGCAGTACTGGAACAGCAAGGGAAAGACCAGAAAAATTAAATAATAATGAACAAACGCATAGTTTCTATAGATATTCTGCGCGGAGTTACCATCTTCCTGATGGTGCTCAGCGCGAACATCGCTTGGAATTCAGGACTTCCGGCGTGGATGTTCCACTGCCAAGTTCCACCTCCTGACTTTGTTTTCAACCCTGATGTAAAGGGAATTACCTGGGTAGACCTAGTGTTCCCGTTCTTCATCTTCACCATGGGAGCATCCATGCCATTCTCCCTCGGCGGAAAACTGCGTAAGGGAATAAGCGTGGGCAGGGTATCCTTAGACATAGTCAAGCGTTGGATAATCCTCGCAGCCTTCGGACTCGTGCTCGGCAATGCCAATGCCATCTTCTCCTACGAAGAGCCATTGAAGGTACTGACCAGATTCGGAATCTGGATTGGCCTGTTCCTCGCACTGTGGCGCATTCCTCAGAGGGGAAAGGTGAAGCCGTGGATGATAAACTTGGCCGGAGCGCTGGTAGTCGTCGCACTGCTTGCAGTGATCAAATTCGGGTTCGGGGCCAAATTGGCATTCAGCCAGAACAATATCATCATTATGATTCTCTCGCTGCTGGCGCTGCTGGGAGGCTTCATCTGGCTGCTGACTAAGGAAAAGCCGTGGCTTAGGCTGCTGATATTCATAGTGGCGTGCGTGGCGAAGGAATTGGCCTGGCATACGGATGTACTCAAATGGGCCACTCTGCCGGCAGGAATCACTTGGCTGCTGAACTGGAGATATGCCCAATACCTGGTAATCACACTGATAGGTATGAGCGTGGGCGACATCCTGATGCGTGCCAATGTGCGCAGGGAGGCGGTTTGCATAGACCCGCAGAAGGTCTCTACGCTGATTTCCGCGCTGCTTTGTCTGGTGATAGTGCCGGTGATGCTGTGGGCTTTCTATAGCAGACACATCCAAGCAGGCATGATCATCGCCATAGCGTTCGCGATAATCCAGATTTTCCTGACCAGAGACTGTGCCAATTCACCTAAGAACCTCATAGCCCGTATGGGTTACCTGCTGCTGGTTTTGGGATTGTTGTTCGACCCTATCGACGGAGGCATCACGAAAGACCATTGCAATCTTTCGTACCTGCTGTCTACAGGCGGACTTGCCTGTCTGTTAATCAGTTTCCTTTTATGGTGCGAGGGTGCACTCGCCATAATCGGAGGCAAGATGGAACACAGCTTCGCCCTGGTGGGACAGAATCCGATGCTGGCATATACGCTTTCGGGACTGGTACTGAATCCTATTTTCTATATGATAGGACTCGGAGCGGTCGTGGATTCGGCCAGCGCGGGAAATCCTTTTATGGGACTCGTGAGAGGACTTATAATCACGCTTGCGATGATGGCAGTGACCTGCTTATTCAGCAAGCACAAAATTTATTGGAGAAGTTAAATTATGAATAAAGGCTTAGTATACATTTTTCTCGCTTCGGTGGCGCTTTGGGGATGCTCCGTAAGCAAACCTCAGCCAGCAGAGCAGGCAGGCCCGACGATTATCACGGGTAGCGTGCGCGATGAAGCAGGAAAGGCGCTTGAAGGAGTGGTAGTGTCGGACGGAGTATGCGTCGTGAAGACTGACGAGAAAGGACAGTTCGAAATGCCTTACGACAGGGCTTCGGGACGTTTCGTCTTCGTGAGCACCCCTTCGGGCTACAGAAACTCTTCCTTTAGGGGCAAGACATGTTATTATCAGGACCTTACCGCAGACAAGAAGATTTACGACTTCACCGTCGTAAAAAACGAAAAGGACGATAATTTCAACCATCCCATCGTATTCGCCGACCCTCAGATTTCGGATACGCTCGACCTGGTGCCATTCGCGGCGCGCGTGGACGATATGAAAGAGCACGTGAAGAGCTTGGAAAACGACGGAGCGTACAGCTTCGCCATCTGCCTGGGAGACATAGTAGGATGGCAGCACCCTCTCTACCCTCGCATCACCGACAAGCTTAGCGAAGTGGGAATAGATATGCGCTTCGTGATGGGTAATCACGATATGACCAATTGGGGACGCTCGTACGAGACCTCGTTCAGGGAGTTTGAGAAATTCTATGGTCCTGCATACTACTCGTTTAACGTAGGAAAGACCCACTACGTGGTCCTCGACGACAACTTCTACGTGGGAAGGGATTACTTCTACATAGGATACATAGACGAGACTCAGCTGAGCTGGCTCGAAAAAGACCTCGCCACAGTGCCTAAGGACCACAACCTCGTGCTTTGTATGCACATCCCGACTACCCTGAGTAAGGAAGACAGAGACCGCTTTATGTATGACATAATAGGAGACAACCTCTGTAACAAGCCGGGATTCTATCAGATGATAAGCGACTACGACGCCCTGATTCTCTCGGGACACATGCACACTAACACTAATAACATCATCGGCAGCAAGAAAGGCCCTGAAGCGCTTATGGAACACAATATCGGAGGCTTCTGCGGATGCTGGTGGTGCGGAACCGTGTGTGTGGACGGATGTCCTCCGGGATATAAGGTTTACACGTTCAGGGACACTAACGTAGAGTGGTATTACAAGGGCTGCGGCTATGGTCCGGACTACCAGGGAAAGGTTTATCTCGACCACGAGGACTATCCGGGATGGGCAGTGGCTCACGTGTGGGACTACGACGACGCTTGGAAGGTGGAATACTGGGAAGACGGAGTGAAGATCTGCGATATGGAGCGCTTTTCCGGAAAGGACCCTGTGGCCAAGGCTGAATTTGCAGACCCTAGCCAATACAAAATCTCGTGGGTGGCTTGCTGGCCGACACCTAACCTATTCAAGGCTAAGTTCAATCCGGATGCCGAAAAACACGAGGTTAGAATCATCGACAGGTTCGGCCGCATACACATCATAGGTGATTGAAACGTTTATTTCTCATATTGTTGATTGTGCTTTGTGCCGGGGTCTATTCTCCGGCACAAGACATCGATACGCCGGAAGAAGAGTATTTCGATGAATTGCCGGCTGCTACGGTAAGTGCAAAGGGCAAGAAAAAGATTAAGAAATACGGCAAGGAATGGCGTGAGAAATACCGTCTAATCTATAATTTCAACCGCGTGTACCCCTACGCGCTCGTAGGTCGAAAGATGATGGCGCAAGTGGACAGTACGATAGCGGCGGACGGACTGGACAAAAGAAATCGCGACCGCTACATAAAGAACGTGGAAAAGGAGCTTTTCAAGCTCTTCGAACAAGACATAAGGCATACCACCATAAGTCAGGGATTCCTGCTCACAAGACTCGTAGACAGGGAATGCGGTATGACCGTCTATGACATAATCTATAACTATGAAGGAGGCTTTTCCGCCGGATTCTGGAATCTGGTAGGTAAGGTATTCGACCAGGACCTTAAGGCGCACTACGACCCTACGGGCGAAGACGCGAAGACCGAAGAATTGGTCAAAATCTGGGAAAGTGGAGAGCAGGAATGGGCTAATTTCTACTATCAAGTCTTCTGGGAAGACCCTCCGAAGACCATCATAAAGACCGACAAGTTGTCTACTAAATCGTTTATAAGGTAAAATGGGGAGTTCCTCCCTCTAACCAGTCTTTCAGAATTATCAAACGGGCTCCGCCAGGAAGCGTCTCATCCACGGCGCAGTGATAGTGTCCGAAGATGAAGAGATCTATCGAAGGGTCCTGGGACGCAGCATATTTATAGATGCGCTCACTCTCTCCCTTCCATTCATAAGGCGTATGCGTGTACCTGTTCGACTTGGACCAGCGCGTGGCTATCGAGAATGCGAGCCTAGGATGCAGCAGGGAAAAGAGGAATTGGCAGAAACGAGAATGAAAGATGGCAAGCATAAGCTTGTAGGACCACTTGGCCCCTCCTACCCCGTCGCCGTGTCCCATCATCACCTTACGGCCGTCCAATTCCATCACCACAGGCTGATTGTGAATCACATGAATGCCGAGCTTCTCGAAAAAGTGAAATGTCCAGATGTCGTGATTACCGGGGAAGAAATAGACCTGGCTTCCCGCGTCCATAATGTTTATCAACTCTGCGAGCACCCTTATGCCCTCTTTCGGGATAACATCCTTATACTCATACCAGAAATCCCAAATGTCTCCCAGCAGGAACAGCTTATCCTCCGAAGTCCAAGAAATGGATTTCAGCCAATTCACGAATCTATCCTCCCTTTCCTGAGGATTCGAGCCTTTCAAGCCTAAATGGACATCGGAAGCGAAATAAATCATCCTATAATGGTTTTAGCTATTATGACTGCCAATCCTACCACAGCGCAGTAGAATGCAAACCACTTCAGGCTAGCCTTCTTGACGAGGGCTATCATCACCTTGCACGCGAACATTCCAGAGACGAATGCGGCCACAAAGCCCAGAACCAAAGGCAACGCCCCTACGGTAGAAGCAGTCAATTCGCCTCCCACCACATTCAGGAAAGTTTCGCCGAGAATAGGAATAATCACCATAAGGAAGGAGAACTGCGCCACTACGTCGCGCTTCACGCCTACCAGAAGTCCGGTAGAGATGGTGGTTCCACTTCGGGAAAGACCCGGAATCACGGCTATTGCCTGCCCCAGACCTATTACGAATGCCTGCCAGAAGGATATGCCATTACGATATGTATTAGGCTTATACAGCGGACTCATCGTGATCTTGTCGGAGAAATAGAGCAAGACGGCCGTTACCAGCAAGGCTCCTCCTACTACGTAAAGAGAGGAGAAGAGCATCTCTACCTGGTCCTTGAAGAACATGCCCACGATGAATATAGGAATGAGAGAGATGAGAATCTTCAGGACATAATCCATCTCGTCGTTATTCTTAAACTTGAAAAAACCGCACAGGAGCTTTCCTATCTGCTTTCTGAACACTATGATGATGGCCAATACCGTAGCAGCGTGAACCGCCACTTCAAACACCAGGTCCTGCGAGGCCTCCACGCCCAGAAGTTCCTTTGCGATAGTCAGATGACCACTACTGCTCACCGGCAGGAACTCGGTCAATCCCTGCACCAAACCTAAAATAATCGATTGCCACCAATTCATTTCTTTTTCTCTTTAGGAAGTCTTATGATAGATACCACGATAGTTACGATTCCGGCTATGAGAAGGAGCGGTGCCAGCACGATTCGTCTGAAACTGAACATATCGTAATTGAACACCTGAGGGTCGGTCACTCCGCCTCCGCTCATAAGAATATAGCCCAATACCATCAAACCCAATCCGGCCAGCATTACATACAGGCCTTTCTTGTCCATAGGCATCTTGTCTTCGATCTTTTTATCCATATAATTCGTCTTTATCCAATCTAATCACCTTTCCCATCACGATTCGCGCACATAGCAGGCACAGCAGCACGCCCAACAGCACGAGCGAGACGCCGACTATGGCCAAATTGGCCGGAAGGAACAATTCGAATATCTGCGGGAACAGGCTTTTGTGCACATAGGCCAATCCTGCCGCCAGCACCAGGCACGCCACTAGGCCGGATACGGCGCCCATCCCGGCATAGCGAACAAGGAACGGTCTGGCGATGAAGTGGTTACCCGCGCCGACAAGCTGCATAGCGTGAATGCTGAAACGCGAAGAGTAGATGCTCAATCGAACGGTATTCGAAATCAACACGCTGGAGATGAAGGTGAGAAGGATTATGAGCACGCCCAAAATCACGCCCACCTGGGTCATCGCATCGCCTATGGTCTGTACCATCGCGGCTTGGGTAGAGGCAGACTCTATGTAAGGGTAATCCACTATCTTGTCGAGAATTACGTCCAGAGAATCGGCCTGATAGTACTTCGAGTAGACCATCACTTCTATGGAGCTGGGAACGGGCGAGGTCACGAAGACGTCGGCGAAGTCCTTTCCGAGCATATCCACGAGTTCCTGAGTGCCCTGCTCTACACTTATATAGCGAGTTTCCTTTACGAACGGTTCCTTTTCCAGAGCGCGCTGAACCTCCACGGCCTTGACTGCCGGAGTTCCCTTTTTAAGGAAGGCAGTGATCTGGATGTTCTCCTTAAAATAATCTACTATGCTGCTTGCGTTTATGGCTATGGTAGCTGCCAATCCCACAAGCAGGAGTACAAAACTGATGCTTATGACAGAAGAGAGAGACCCTCCCACTATCCTCTTTTTAAGAATATTATTTTTCTTACGGCTCATTTCAAATGGCGAATTTAGGAAAAATTTTCGTATCTTTGAGCCAAATGGAGAATTCTGTAAAAAAAGTACTGTTCGTCTGTTCGGAGATATACCCATATCTTCCTGAAAGCGAAATCGCGACAATAGGTCGTTATCTGCCGCAGGGCACCCAGGAGAGGAAACGCGAAATCCGCTCCTTCATGCCGAGGTACGGATGCATAAACGAAAGAAAGAATCAGCTCCACGAGGTGATTCGTCTTTCCGGTATGAATATGGTAATCAGCGACATAGACAGGCCGCTCATCATCAAGGTAGCGTCCATAGCAGCTGCTCACACCCAGGTTTACTTTATAGATAACGAGGACTACTTCAAGCGCAAGCAGCTTGAGAGGGACGATAAGGGAGTTTTTTTCGAGGATAATGACGAGAGAGCCATCTTCTTCGCCCGCGGAGTGTTGGAGACGGTAAAGAAACTGAGATGGGCTCCGGACGTGATTCACTGTCACGGATGGATCTCACATCTACTTCCCGTATATTTGAAGAAAGCGTATAAAGACGACCCTATCTTCACTAACAGTAAAGTGGTTATCTCTTTTTACAACAATGTGCCTAATGAGACCTTCGACAAGAATTTCATAGAGAAGGCCATGTTCGGCGGAGTCGGCGAGAAGGAGCTCAACCTTCTCAAGGAGCCCAATGGCATAAATCTTGCCAAACTTGCTGCCAAATATGCCGACGGAGCCATTATGGTAGGTGACGGAATACCTTCATCGCTTGTAAGTTACTGTCGCGATCGCGGACTCTCAGTACTGAAGAGCAAATCCAAAAGCATATCGGACGGAAGTTACATAGAAGAGTATAACGCCTTTTACGATCAGTTGTAAGGATGAATTTTAAAGGAAAATTGATTGCGCTCGGGGCACTGGCATCGGCTTGTCTGTCCTGTGTAGAGATAAATAACGAAATAGGAGGAAATTTCATCCCGGAAGACAGTCGCTATGACATCTTCTCCGCGGAGATTCCGCTGGACGAGATAGAGATGAGGATGGCCGACAGCCTTTCCGGATTTTCCAATTCCCACATTACCATAGGTGCCACGAAAGATGACACCTTCGGCTTGTGCAAGAGGGAGTGTGCACTTACGCTAGTGCCTCTCTATGACTCTCTTAATTTCGGTAAGGTTCAGAAGGTTAATCACTTCACCATGACGGCAGCCTTCGATACCACTTCGGTTTCCATCGAAGGGAACGAGCGCATCCTGCAGAGAGTCTACGTTAACGAACTCGAAAGCGGAATAGATTACAAGAAGCTCATAGACGCTAACGACAGGGCCGGGCTGGTAAAGCATAAGAGCGAAAGCGTGGTGAAGGGTACGCCTATCATCGACGGAAAGACCGCCCTCACCCTTAATTTCACGGACGACTTCGCATGGAAGCTGATAAACGGGACTAACGGGCTGAAACTCTCTAAGGAGATGGATGCCTACTTCAAGGCTTTCCCGGGAATCTACATCTATACCGACACTCCTGCATCGAACGGAGGAAGAATAAACACTTTCGACGTCCAGATGAATTACAACAAGACTTCTTACTATCTGGAAAGTAATTACGGAGAGCTGAGCGTAAACTCCATCTTCGACGAGAAAAAAGGCCCTGTGGACACGACATTCTTCTTCTATTATGGTGCGGTTGAGTTCACGCAGCTTGACTCTCTGATTACCAAATACTCTAACGGAACATTCCCGCAGTATGCCATTAATCTCACCAAGCACGAGTCAAGAAGATTGGCAGGAAAGGCTACGGACAAGGTTTTGGTAGAAGGTGGTGCCGGGCTGAAGCCGGTAATTTCGGCAGAGACGCTCAGAAAGCTCACCATACGCACGATTCAGGATACGCTTACCGCACACGACAGGCCAAGTGCCGATTACTCGAAGGCTATCATAAACAAGGCAAGCGTGGTGCTGCCATTCGCTATGGACACGGACTACAAGGAGCTGGACAATCACTTCCCGCCGCGTCTAAGCCCGACTTGCAGAATCTGGACGAAGGAGTCTTCATCTTATATGGGGCTTACGGATTCCAGTATGGAAAAGGAGAATAAGGGCGACATTAACAGAAGCACCTGCATCTATTCTCCGGATATCACATATCACCTTCAGCAGGTCATTCTTAAAGACGAGAGCGACGAAGGATTCAAGACCGGTAACTATGACATCTGGATGCTGCTTATGAGCATACAGGAGACTACCACGTCGAATAGCAGCAGTTCTTCGGGCGATATGAGCGAATACTTGCAGTATCTTGCCTACCAGAACTACTATAACAGCATGTATGGCGGAGGAAGCTACGGATATGGCAGCGGAAGCTATTACAGTAACTACTATAGTTATATGCTGGCGGCGATGTACGCGAGCGGAAACCAGACGAGCACCACGAAGTCCTATAACCTCGATAAGGACAGTTACTTCAAGGCTACGCTCTGCGGTCCGACCAGTACGGACAGAAAGCCGAGCATCAAGCTGGTATTCTCACTTCCTAAAGAATAGACGGGCCGGAAAGCCCATACGAAATAAGAGGTCGCCATCTTCAAATCGGATAGCGGCCTCTTTAACTCTATAATAGGTTAACTATTATTTGCTTGCACCTAATTTTTCTGCGACTTTGTCAACAGCATCCTTTACTGTAGAAATATTAGCTGTCTCTTCATCCGGAATCTTGATACCAAATACCTTTTCAAATTCCATAAGAAGCTCTACTGTGTCGAGAGAATCGGCGCCAAGGTCATTTGTAAAGTTAGCGGTTTCTGTAACCTCTGAAGGCTCTACACCGAGTTTGTCCACGATGATGTCCTGTACTTTCTTTACGATTTCTGCGTACTCCATTTTTTGATTAAGATTTAAGTTTTATAAATAATTGCTCTTTCTCAATTTTATCTAGCAAATATAGTCAAATTTATTTATTCTGCCAAACGGCCTAATATAGGCCCGATTAATGACTCTCCGGCACTGTACCTACATTTAGGTATTGGCTTTTTTAGCGGCATTTTTTATATTTGCAGTTTCTCCTGCTTCTGGAGCATTCTCGAACTCTTTCAGCAGCGCGAGCGTGTCCGCAAAGGCTGGTTTCCCAAAAAGCCGAAGAAATAAGCAGGTTGCTTGAAATATAAGAGCAAAGACTCCAAACACATCACAACCATACTACTACCACGATAAAATCAAGTCACTCTTACAAGCCTTTCGGACCAACTCGTTCGCGTGAACGAAAAGGGAGTCATCGTCTCGAAGATAAAAGCCTTCTACCCTTTCGATATCATCCGTCTCTCCTATTACACGATACGTATTCGGACGATACGGGTCCTTTACTACCTTTTCCACTATCGTCGATTTCTCTAATGGAGGATAATGATAAATCGCACCAAAGTTAAAAATTATTCCTGTGTTTTCAAATTAGGGTCGGAAAGGCGTAACCAGATGCGAAGTCCGTTACAACAGTTGAGGAAGTAGAAGCAATACTTGATGATGTAGACCAGCGTGAAGGAATCGCCGGTATGTCTGAACGAAGATGTCCACATTATGATGGAAGCGATATTGACTCCTATCCAGAAAATCCACTGCTCCATATATGCGGTCGACATAAGGAATTGGCCGATAATGTTACAAACGACAGGAATGGTGTCCAGCACGACGGCCATCTTGATGAAGGAATCTGCCGCACTCTTGTCAAACTTGGCCAGAATCACATAGACTACGAGGCTCAACAGCAGCACGACTCCCGCACTGAGCCAGCGCTGTTTCACAGTCAAGCGACGAGGTCGAACTGTACCCCCCGTCGTCTCGCGCTTCTTCCACTGGAAGAATCCTACGAACTGCATAGGCACGAAATAGACCAAGTGAAGCAATCCGTTTCCGAGTCCCGCTCCGCCGTGTTTCCAATTGATAATGCACACGATACCGTAGATAAGCACGTCGAAAAAGCTGAAAAAGTAAGTGTAGACCTTTCCCACGGCCGAGGTCACGGTGCCCACGACTCCCATAAGCGATGCGAACGCCGAAAGAAGCAAAAGCGCCTTGCCATCCTGCGAAGCTCCTAATTTAAAAGCGGTTACACTGCACACTGCGATGCTCATCCCCACCATAATAAACAAGCCGAACCACTTGTTAAATTTCTCTTCGTTAATCATTTGTCTTTAATTCTGTTTTAATTTTTTCTGCCAATGCCGGCCCGACCAGAGCCGCAATATCTTCTTTCGGGGCCGCTGCGATTCGTGGCACACTGCCGAAATGCATCAACAACCTCTGCGCGGTCCTCTCACCCACACCGGAAATCGACGTGAGCGCGGAACGCACCTGCACTTTCGAACGCATTGCCCTGTGAAATGTAATTCCGAAACGATGGGCCTCGTCTCGAATATGAGTCACTACCCTGAACGCCTGCGAGTTTCTATCCAGAAACAGCGGATACGGGTCATCCAGCAGCACGATTTCCTCCATTCTTTTGGCCAATCCGACCATAGTCATTGAATCCTGCAGGCCCAGTTCCTCTATGGCCTTATAGGCGAAGCCCAATTGGCCTTTACCGCCATCTATAATCACGAGCTGCGGCAAATCATCCGGCGCTTCCTCCATTAGACGGGAGTACCGGCGGTGCACGACCTCGTACATAGAGGCGTAGTCGTTCGCCCCGACGACGGTCTTAATCTTAAATTTGCGATAATCCTTTTTCGAAGGCACTCCGTCCCGAAAGACCACGCAGGAAGCTACAGGGTTAGTACCCTGGATGTTAGAGTTATCGAAGCATTCGATATGAACCGGCAGCGTCTTCATGCCCAGCACGCATTGCAACTGCTCGAGCGCCTCTTTCTTGAATTCGGAAGGGTCTGTCTTCTCTAGCTGGCGCAGGGAATTGAAATGAAACTCCTTAGCGTTTTTTAGACTGAGTTCGAGAAGGGAAAGTTTGTCGCCACGCACCGGAATCTTGAACTCCACTCCATCTATCTGCACGTCGGGAAGAAATGGAACTATCACCTCGCGGGACAAACGTCCGAACTTACTCTCTATCTCTGCGATGAAAGCGCTTAGAACAGAAGCCTGTTCCTCCTCGATAGGAAGACGAAATTCGAGGTTAAGCGACTGAACGATAGCGCCATTCTTAATACGCAGGAAATTACCGAACACACGCGAGGCGTCCTGAATTAATGAAAACACGTCGGCATTAGTGTCTGCGCTACCACTGACTATGCTCTTACTGTAGTGCTCGGACAGCAGTTCGACGCGGGATTTATAGAATTGGGCCAATTCGAAATTCAAATCCTCAGCCGCAGACTTCATCTTGTCCCGGTATTCCCGAATCAGATGAGCGCTGTCACCCTTGAGTATCTGAACGACTTCGTCGATAAAGCTGCCGTAGTCACGTGCGCTGATGGCCCCGGTACAGCAGGCGCGACACTTGCCGATTTGAGAGTCGAGACAAGGACGGAATCGGCCTTTCTGTATGGACGCTTCGTCTATCTTAAGATGGCACGAGCGCAAAGGGTAAAGGCTCATAATGAATTCCAACAGCTTTTTCGCATGATATACGGAGCTGTATGGGCCGAAATACAAGGAGCCGTTTTTCTCCACCCTTCTGGTCAGGAAAACCCTCGGGTACATATCTGCACTGACACATATCCACGGATAGGTCTTCGAGTCTTTCAGGAGGATGTTATACTTAGGCTTGTACTGTTTTATCAGATTATTCTCGAGCAGGAGCGCATCGGCCTCGGTATCCACCACGGAATACTGCGCATCCGCTATCTTGCTCACCAAGACCCTGGTCTTGGCATTCAGACGCTCGGGTGCCACGAAATACTGCGCCACCCTTTTATGCAAATCCTTAGCCTTACCTACATAAATAACATTCCCTTCAGAGTCATAGTATCTATAGACTCCGGGGGAATGTGGAAACAAAGCTATTTTTTCTCTAACGTCCAAGTGCTTCCTTCACTGCAGCCTCTATGGCGTCGCCACGAAGATCACGTCTTAGGATGGTGCCATCGGGGCCGAAAAGCATAATCTGAGGAATACCCTGAATGCCATAAAGGTCTGTAGGAATCCTCTGTGCGTTGATTATCTGATTCCATACCACTCCGTGCTCGGCAGCGGCAGCCTTAGTATTCTCAGGATTATCCCATACGGCTACGCTCAACACGTCGAAGTCCTTACCTGCGTAAGTCTTATAGATTTTCGCAATGTTAGGAATTTCTTCCTTACACGGTCCGCACCAGCTGGCCCAGAAATCGACGAGGACATATTTGCCTCTGCCGATATAGTCCGAGAACTTCACGCCGTCTACCTCGAAATCCTTAAACATAGTGCCTTCTGCCGTCGAAAGAATCGAATCCAGCATCTTGGATGTCTGCTTGACGCTCTCGTCTTCCCTAGCCTTAGGTCCTAAGGAGTTAACGAGTTCCTGCATCTGCTGCGGATTCATCTCGACGTTACGAACCATAACGTTGAATGCAGCCACGCCCACGCTGTTGTTCTTATTAGACTTGATGGTAGAAAGGCATAGTTCCTTAAGAGAATCGTTAATTACCACCGTATACAGGGAGTCGATGACAGCGTGCTTTCTGTCCATAGTCAAAGTCGAGTCCTCGACACATTTCTGATACTGCGAATTAAAACTGTCGAAAAGTTCCTGTGCCTTATCGTTGAATTCTGCCAATTTCTTCTCTTCGGACTTGCCGGAGCAGTTAAACAGGAATGGCAGTGAAAGTGCTAAAATCAAAAAAACTCTTTTCATATAAATTTAAAATTAAAAAAACAGTCGGTCTCAAACCGAAACCGACTGCTAATATAGTAATTTTCTGTGTAAAACTACTTGTTGTCCCTACGAGGACGACGGTCGCCACGACGTCCGCCACGGTCTGAACGACCACCCTGACGGCCAGCGCCGGCTGCCTGTGCATTTGATGCTGCTAAAGCTGCAGGAGTAAGATCCTGTTTGCCATATTTCTCACCATTGCAAATCCAGACTTTTACGCCGAGAGCACCCACCTTAGTGTTAGCAACTGAAAGTGCGTAATCGATATCTGCACGGAATGTGTGGAGAGGTGTACGACCTTCCTTGAACATCTCGCTGCGAGCCATTTCAGCACCGCCTACACGGCCACTGATCTGAACCTTGATACCTTCTGCACCTACGCGCATAGTGTTAGCGACAGCCATCTTGATGGCTCTACGATAGCTTACACGACCCTCGATCTGACGAGCGATGGAATCTGCTACGATGTGAGCATCAACTTCAGGCTTCTTAACCTCATAGATATTAATCTGAACATCTTTCTTAGTAACTTTCTTAAGCTCTTCCTTAAGTTTGTCTACCTCGGTACCGCCCTTACCGATGATGAAACCAGGACGTGCGGCATAGATAGTAACGGTGATGAGCTTAAGTGTCCTCTCGATGATAATCTTCGAAATAGACGCCTTAGCAAGACGATTGTTCAAATACTTGCGGATTTCGTAGTCTTCCGCAATCTTCTCTGCATAGTTTCCACCACACCAGTTAGAGTCCCAACCACGTGTGATACCGATACGGTTGCTGATAGGATTAGTTTTCTGTCCCATATTATTTGTTCTCTACTGGTTGTTTGACATCAAGAACAATTGTAACGTGGTTAGAACGCTTACGGATACGACCTGCTCTACCCTGAGGGCAAGGGCGGATACGCTTGAGCGTACGACCCGGGTCTACCATAATGGTCTTAACGATAACATTACCATTGTCCAACTCTTTTGATTTCTCTGGGTTTTTAGCTTCCCAGTTAACGATAGCACTCTTAAGAAGTACTGCCAGACGACCTGCTGCCTCTCTCTTAGAGAATTTCAGAAGATCGAGTGCACGGTTTACTTCCACTCCTCTCACGGTGTCTGCAACAAGACGCATTTTACGAGGAGATGTAGGTACATCGTTAAGCTTTGCTACTGCTGTGACCTTTTTCTGCTCCTTGAGCTTTTCGGCCATAAGTCTTTTACGAGATCCCATTTCTTTTCTCCTTATTTCTTGTTATTGCCAGAGTGACCTCTGAAAGTACGTGTTGGTGCAAACTCACCGAGTTTGTGACCTATCATCTGCTCAGTTACATAAACAGGAATAAACTTATTTCCGTTATGAACTGCGATTGTGTGTCCGATGAAGTCAGGGGAGATCATACTGGCACGTGACCAAGTCTTGACTACCTCTTTTTTCTTGCTACCATCATTCATAGCAAGAACCTTCTTCTCCAAAGCTTCTTGGATATATGGACCTTTTCTTAATGAACGACTCATAATCTCTAAAGTTTAATTCCTATTATTTCTTTCTTCTTTCAATAATGAACTTGTTTGAAGTAGCCTTAGGATTACGTGTCTTGTATCCCTTAGCTGGCAAGCCCTTACGTGAACGTGGGTGTCCACCGGATGCACGTCCTTCACCACCTCCCATAGGGTGATCGTGAGGGTTCATAACAACACCACGGTTATGTGGACGACGACCGAGCCAACGGCTGCGACCGGCCTTACCATAAGACTCCAAATTGTGATCACCGTTAGATACTACACCGACTGTAGCGCGGCAAGAAACCAGAACCATACGGGTCTCACCTGAAGGGAGACGAAGCACGGCGTGATTTCCCTCACGAGCTGCAAGCTGAGCGAAAGTACCGGCTGAACGAGCCATAGCGGCTCCCTGACCAGGACGAAGCTCGATAGCGTGGATCATAGTACCCACTGGAATTTCACTTAGAGGGAGAGTGTTACCGACCTCAGGGGCAACTCCGCTACCGGATTCCACCTTCTGGCCTACCTTAAGTCCGGCAGGAGCAAGGATATAACGCTTCTCACCATCTTCGTACTGTACGAGTGCGATACGTGCACTACGGTTAGGATCGTACTCGATAGTAAGAACCTCTGCTGGAACATTGTCTTTATTACGCAAGAAATCGATGATACGATACATCTTCTTATGACCACCGCCGATGTAGCGCATAGTCATCTGACCTGTATTGTTACGTCCACCTGTTCTCTTAAGAGGAGCGAGCAACGATTTCTGAGGCTTGTTTGTAGTGATTTCATCGAATGCACTGATAGCCTTATTCCTTTGACCTGGGGTCGTAGGTTTGAATTTTCTTATTGCCATTGTCTATTCCTCCTAGATGTTAGCGTAAAAATCTATCTTATCCTCACCGGCAAGAGTAACATAAGCTTTCTTGTAGTGATTCATACGGCCACGGAGAAGACCTGCCTTTGTGTATCGCTGCTTTCTCTTGCCGTGATAGTTAACTGTATTGACGTCTGCTACGGAAACCCCATAGGCTTTCTCAACAGCGTCCTTGATTTGAAGTTTGTTAGCGTCGCGATCAACCACGAAGCCATAACGGTTCAACTTTTCGCCCTGAGCCGTCAACTTCTCTGTTACGATTGGCTTAATTAAAATTCCCATCTCTTAAGTCTTTTTTATTTAACCCTTGATGCGAGAATGTCCTGTACGCCGTCCACGAACACGAGTGAATTAGAATTCATAATGGTGTAAGTGTTGATCTCATCTACGGTGATAACATTCACGTTAGGAAGGTTACGGGATGAAAGGAAAATGTTGTTTGAGTTAGCAGGAAGCACAAAGAGGACTTTACGGTCACCAGCCTTGATGTTCTCAAGAATCTTGATGAACTCCTTAGTCTTAGGAGACTCCATATTGAATGGCTCCACGAAAGTGATGGCGTTCTCTGCAGCCTTGTAAGAAAGAGCCGAGCAGCGAGCGAGTGACTTCACCTTCTTGTTAAGTTTGTGCCAATAGCAACGTGGCTTAGGTCCGTGAATGGTACCACCACCTACGAAGATACCTGACTTGAGAGAACCGTGACGTGCACCGCCGCCGCCTTTCTGACGACCAAGCTTCTTAGTGCTGTGAGCATTTTCGCTGCGGTCCTTAGTCTTCGATGTTCCCTGACGCTGATTTGCAAGATACTGCACTACATCGAGGTAGATAGCGTGGTCATTCGGAGTGATGCCGAATACCTTCTCATCGAGTTCTACCTGCTTTCCGGATTCTGTTCCGTCGATTTTGTAAACTGAAAGTTTCATACTCTTAAGCCTCCACAATTACATAAGAACCCTTAGCTCCCGGAACGGAACCTTTAACTACGATAAGATTACTTTCAGGAATGAGTTTAAGCACCTGAAGGTTCTCAACTTTAACTCTTTCATTGCCCATATGACCAGCCATACGCATTCCAGGGAATACGCGAGAAGGCCAAGATGATGCACCCATAGAACCAGGGTGACGAAGACGGTTGTGCTGACCGTGGGTCTGACCACCTACTCCGGCGAATCCGTGACGCTTAACTACGCCCTGGAAACCTTTACCCCTAGAAGTACCGACAACATCGACGTATGGAGTGTTTTCGAAAACCTCCAACGATACGACATCGCCTAATTTAAGCTCTCCTGCGAAGTCTGCCTTAAACTCGACAAGCTTACGCTTAGGAGTGGTTCCTGCCTTTTTGAAGTGCCCCTGGAGAGGCGCGCTGGCGTGCTTTTCTGAAATTTCGTCATAGGCAAGCTGTACAGCGGCATAACCATCTTTTTCAACTGTACGTAGCTGCGTAACAACGCACGGACCAGCCTCGATAACGGTGCATGGAAGATTCTTTCCATCAGCACCGAAAACGGATGTCATTCCGATTTTCTTTCCAATTAATCCAGGCATTGGTTTAATAATTAATTGTTTATAAAATAAAAAATTATTCGTCCCTTTTTAAGGGGCTGCAAATATACGAATTACCTTCCTAATTTCCAAACATTTCTCTTTTTTTCAGCAGTTTTAAGTTTTATCGGCCAATTATTGTTATCTTTGAAGTCCATAGAACGACGATGAAAAAGAACACGAAATCCATATATGTCATAGCCCTGGGATTAGGCCTGATAATGGGCTGCTCGGTGGTAAACAGGCACACGACGAAGCCTAAAAGAATAGTAGAAAACATCTATCTGGAACATAGCTCTCCTTACAGTTTGGGAATGGACGGAGCAGTACTCGCGAAGTGCGATTCCGCCATCTTGAAAGCAATCGAGGACAAGAATGCGCCCGGAGCCGTGCTATGCGTGGTGAAAGGCGACAGGATAGTCTACGAGAATGCCTACGGGAACATGCAGCTCATCCCCAAGGCTGAGCCTATGACCGTAGAGACTATCTTCGATCTGGCATCGCTCAGCAAATGCTTCGGCACGACCATAGCCGTCATGCAGCTCGTGGAGCAGAAGAAAATCAAGCTCGACGACCCTGTGGACAAATACCTTCCGGGGTATAAGAATTGGCAGGAAGGAAAGGAGACGGTAAAAATCCGAATCAGGGACCTGATGACGCACACGGCAGGATTGGCCTCCTACATCCCGGTGGACTCCCTGGCAGCGGCTTGGGGCGAATTTCAGAGCGATTCCCTGCGCAGGTACATCATCGAGGAGCTGCCCCGAGGCAGCAAGCCCGGCACCAAGCGAAATTACAGCTGCCCGAGCTTCGTATCGCTCCAGTACATCGTCGAGAGCGTGACCGCCCAGAAGCTTTGCGATTATGTCCAGGCCCACGTCTTCGACCCGCTGGAACTCGAGCACACCACCTATCTTCCTCTCGACAGGGACATTCCCGAAGACTTTATGCCAATCCTGGCGCCCACGGAGGTGCTTCTTCCGGGGCGCACTGCGTCTAACCAGATAGGCCCGGACACGAAAGGCGGCGAGCTGCTGAAGGGACAGGTACACGACCCGCTGGCCCGCAGGTTCAATGCCGGAAATTCCGGAAACGCAGGCATATTCTCGTGCGCGGACGATTTGGCAGTATTCTGCGCGGCGCTTATGAACGGGGGAGAAATCCACGGCAGACGCATCTTGAAGGCGAAGACGGTCAAACAGATGTTCAAGGTGCAAGACCCGAAAATCGGACGCACGCTCGGTTGGGATTCGACCAGCCCGGCATCGTGGATCGTGGGAGACAGGCTCGCGAAGGACCACTGCATCTGTCACACGGGCTACACAGGCACCTCGGTAGTTATGGACTTGGATGAGAAATTGGCCATAATACTGCTTACGAACAACTCTCACCCTTTCGACAAAGGCAACATAGGGCCTACCAGAAAAGCGGTTTCGGAGATTGTGGGCGAGGCGTGCGGAAAAAAGCGGCTTTTTTAGTAGATTTGTAGCGTTATGATAGTGACGTTGATAAACATAGGTTTTCTCAGGATTACTTTTGCGGATGTGCTGGACATCCTGATGGTGGCTGCCGTAATCTACGTCGTCTTCAAATGGATAAAGGGCTCTGCAGCCATTAACATATTCCTCGCCATAATCTCGCTGCTCCTGCTTAGGATGCTGGTAAACGCTCTGAATATGAAGATGATGTCGGCACTGTTAGGCACCATCATCGATGTGGGTACGATAGCGCTGGTGGTGATTTTCCAGCCGGAAATCAGGCATTTCCTCTTCAATCTGGGGCGCAAGGTATTCAGGGGCAGGGACACGCTTTGGAAAAAATTCCTCAAACAAGATAAGAAAGAATTGTCCGCGACGTCCATCGACGAGATAGTGCAGGCCTGCTTCGAGATGGGAGAGCAGAAGGTGGGAGCGCTCATAGTCATTCCTAACCAATCCTCCCCTGAAGACATAGTGTCGACCGGAGACAGGATAGACGCATCTATCAGCAAACGATTGATAGAAAATATATTCTTCAAGAATTCACCGCTTCACGACGGGGCTATGATCATTAACGAAGACAGAATCGTGGCCGCCAGGTGCACCCTCCCCATAACGGAAAGGACTAACACTCCGGCCCATTTCGGAATGCGTCATAAGGCAGCCATAGGCGTGAGCGAGCATTATGACGTGTCCGTAATAGTGGTGAGCGAGCAGACGGGAGGCGTGTCATTCGTAAGCGACGGACACGTGACCCCGGTAAAGAACATTAATACCCTTAAACTCCTTATAAGTGATGACAAGAGCAAGACTGGAAGCGAAGATAGGGTTTGATAAGATAAGAGAGACGATATCAAACAGGTGTCAGACGGAATACGCCACCAGAAGGGTAGCGGAAGAGGAGTTTTCTTCCGATGAAGACATAATAAGTGAAAGACTTGCCATAACCGACGAAATGAGACTCGTGGTTATGTTCGAAGATAGTTTCCCGACTACAGGATATATAGACGCGCTTCCTTTTCTCGAGCCTCTGGAAAAGAGCGGGAGCTGCTTAGACGTTTCGTCACTGGGGAAATTGAGCACGCTTCTGGAAATCTCCAGAAAGCTGGGCTACTTCTTCTCTTCCATAAAAGACGGAGTCTATCCTCTTCTTAAAAAACGAGTTAACAAGATGGCATCCTTCCCGGAGATACGGCGCAGGATAGAGGCCATACTGGACAAATACGGCGAGATCAAGGACTCGGCATCTCCGGAATTGCTCCACATCCGCACGGAGTTGAAGAATAAGGAAGAGGCGGTGAGCAAAAGGGCTCGCGCCATTCTGAAGAAAGCCCAGGTCGACGGCATCGTCGAGGAAGACGCTAACATCAACATCCGCGATGGCAAGTTCCTCATCCCGGTAGGCACTTCTCACAAAAGAAAGATAGCAGGTTACGTCTACGACTGCTCGGCTTCGGGGAAGACCACGTTCATAGAACCTGCGGAAATCGTCGAATTGGAGAACGACATCATAGAACTTCACTTTCAGGAGGCCAATGAGATTCGCCGAATCCTCTTCGCGTTTTCGGAATTCCTACGTCCATACATCCCGGAATTGAAGGCTACTGCCGAAGAATTGGGCGAGATGGACTTCCTGCTGGCGAAAGCGCAGACGGCACTGGACTTCGTGGCCGGCATGCCGGTGATTTCAAAGGATGGCTCGCTGTCTTTGAGAAAGGCACGACACCCGCTTCTGGAGAAATCCTTAAAGAAAGAACATAAGGAGATATCTCCGCTCACCATAAACCTCACTTCAGACAAGCGCATTTTGCTCATCTCGGGGCCTAACGCCGGCGGCAAGTCGGTATGCCTCAAGACGGTAGGTTTGCTTCAATATATGTTCCAGTGGGGCATGCTCATCCCGACTTCGGAAAGTTCGGAACTCCCCATATTCGACCGCATAGAGGTATGTATTGGCGATGACCAATCGCTTGAAAACGACTTGAGTACATATAGCTCCTTCCTTCTGGATATGAAGCAGATGCTGAAGGAAAGCGACAGTCGCACCCTCATCTTGATAGATGAGTTCGGTTCCGGCACGGAACCGTCGGCGGGTGGGGCGATAGCGGAGGCTATATTGGCCGAATTCGACAAAAGGGAAAGTTACGGGGTCATTACGACCCACTACACTAATTTGAAGCTGTATGCTTCGAAGCCGGACACTCACGTAATCAACGGCGCGATGCTCTATGACACGACGAAGATTGCTCCGCTGTTCAAGCTCGAAATAGGATTCCCGGGTAATTCGTTCGCGTTCGAATTGGCCCGAAAGATGGGTCTGCCGGAGCAGATAGTGAAAGATGCCGAGATGCGCGCGGGCGAGGATTTCGTGAATATGGAGAAGACGCTGAGGCGAATCGTGAAGGGTAGAAGGGTGCTCGACGAGAAGATTAAGAAGGTCAAGCACGCGGAGGGGACGCTCGAGGGGCTGACGGAGACCTATCAGATGGAGCTGGAGACCATTCGGGAGCAGAAGCAGCAGATTATCGACGATGCGAAGAAAGAGGCCGAGAGCATAGTGAAGGGGGCGAACAAGCAAGTCGAGAAAACCATTCGCGACATTAAGGAGAGCGGCGCGGACAAGGCGAAGACGAAAGAGGCCAGAGGGGAGCTTCAGGGATTCCTTCAGGCGCTCGAAAATAATAAGCTCAAGCAGCAAAAGACTCACGACGAGTACATTAACCATAAGTTGGAGCAGCTTAAGAAGCATAAGAAACCGGCCAATACGGAAGAGAAGATACGCGAGGAGCAGTTCCGAAATTCGCCGCTTAAGCTCGGCGAGAAGGTTAGGGTGAAGTCTAACGGAATGGTGGGAGAAGTCGTGATGGTGTCGGCGAAGGAGATAAAGGTGGTCATCGGAAGCATAGCGAGCAAGATGACTCCGGACAAGGTGGAGAGAATCTCGTCGAACGAGTACAAACAGGCGGTGAAAAAGACTGTCACTCCGACATACGAAAAGGTGGACCCTGCCATAAAGGCACGAAAGCTTAACTTCTCACCTGAAATCGACATCAGGGGAGAGCGGCTTGCGATGGCGCTGGACATAGTCACGCACTATATCGACGATGCTATGATGTTAGGTATCAGTCCTGTACGCATCATTCACGGAAAGGGCTCGGGGGTGCTTCACGAGGAATTGCAAAAGTACCTCAAGACTATACCTGGAGTCTCTTCGGTGAGCGATGAGGACATAAGACAGGGAGGAAGTGGAGTCACAATCGTAAATTTGGAATAGTTTATGAAAGACAATAGGCAGAATACAGGAAAGAAAGGAGAGGAGCAGGCTTGCCTATATTTGAAAAGCGAGGGGCATCGCATTATCGCAAGAAACTGGATGCACTCGCATAAGGAGATTGACATAATAAGCATTAAGGACAACGTGCTGCACATAGTCGAGGTCAAAAGCAAGACTGCGCCTCTGTCGGCATCGCCTGTGCTCAATGTTAACAGAACCAAGCAGAGGAATTTGGAAATCGCCACGAAGGCCTTTCTTAATTCAGCTGCGAGAAATAATTTACCACAAGACCTGGAAGTGGTCTTCGACGTGATAAGCATAGTCTTCTACGAGGACAAAACCACGATTGAATACTACCCACAGGCATATATACCTACATATGTGTAATAAAAATAACTACTATTGCGTCATAATGGCGGGAGGATTGGGAACGAGATTCTGGCCCATAAGCCGTAAATCCATGCCCAAACAGTTTTTGAATCTGCCCAGCACGGGCAAATCCATGCTGAGACTTACCTATGACCGAATGGCGCGACTGATACCCAGAGAAAACATACTGGTAAGTACGCTCGTAGACTACCACGACATCGTAAAGAAGGAGCTCCCGGAGATTTCCGAAGAGAACATCCTTCAGGAAGTATATAACAGAAACACTGCACCTTGTCTTTATTTTGCGGCCAATGTCATCGCTAAAAGAAACCCCGATGCAGTGATGGTGGCCTGCCCTGCCGACCACTTGATAGAAGATAACGACGACTTCGAACAAGCCATCGGAAAGGCTCTTGAATATGCCGCAGAGCACGACGAGCTCATCACTTTAGGCATAATGCCTACCAGACCTGACGATAATTTCGGATACATCCAGGTATCGGGTGGAAGCGCCGCGATAGAGGCCGGAGAGCCAACTAAGGTAAAGACCTTTACGGAAAAGCCTAGCACGGAGATCGCAGAAGCGTTCATAAAGAGTGGTGAATTCTTGTGGAACTCCGGTATCTTCATCTGGAAATCGGCCCTGATACTGTCCGAGATCAAGAAATACGCTCCTCAAATCGCAGAATTGTGGGAAGAGGCTACGGATTTGAACAAGTTCTATGGGGATTGCACGAGAGTATCCATAGACTATGCCGTGATGGAGAAGACGGACAAGGCCACGGTCATTCCGGCCAAGTTCAAATGGGCCGACATAGGTAACTGGGAATCTCTTTACGACTACCTTCCTAAGGACGCCAGCGGAAACGCCACGAACATTTCGGGAAAGCACTTGTTCAAGGAAGATGCTAATAATGTCATCTATCTTAACAATCCGTCGAAACTGATAGCCATCAGGGGATTGGAGGATTATGTAGTGGTCGACACCCCGGATGTCCTTATGATTTGTCCGCGAGACGACAGCAAGATTCAGGGTTTCCTCTCCGAACTGGCTATGCCTGAATTCGAAGAATACAGATAGTTTTTATGAAAGTTCTAAAATTCGGCGGGACTTCGGTGGCTAATGCCACTGCTATGTCAAGAGTACTCGACATAGTGAGCCAAGCCTCGCGTGAAGACAAAGTTATAATCATATCCTCCGCCATAAGCGGGGCCACGGACCTATTGATAAAGGCCTCCACGGCGTCCGCCAGTCAAAAAATCGAGATTCTCGATAGCCTAAAACATAGGCATTTCGAAATCATCGACAGACTTTTCACGGGTAAGGAGAACAAAGATACCAAAGCCATCATTTCCCAGGTCGACGAAGACCTGAGGAATGCTCCCGAGGCAGATTATCAGAGCTTCGGCGAAATTTTCTCGACGATGATATTGGCCAGAAAACTGGCAGCGGAAGGCATCAACACGCTGTGGCTCAATTCGACGGACCTGATTCGGGTCGAGGGTGGAGTCGTGAACGCGGCGCTGACCTACCGAAAAATCAAAAGCGCAGTGGAGTCTCATCCGGAGGTGAAGGTATTCGTGGCACCGGGCTTTATCGCAAGCGACGAGACTGGGCACGTGTGCACTCTGGGAAGAGGCGGAAGTGATTACAGCGCAGCACTTTTCGCAGCAGCGCTCGATGCCCGCGAATTGCAGATTTGGACAGATGTGCCGGGCATTATGACCACTAACCCTAAGGACGTGAAGAACGCCCGCACCATCCCACAGATGAGCTATCGGGCTGCGTTCTGCTTGGCCTCCCACGGAGCGAAGGTTCTATACGCCCCCACCGTGCAGCCTGCCGAGGAGAAAGGCATTAGCATCAGCATCTTGGATTCCGGAGCGACGAATCTTCCGGGCACTCTCATAAAGAACTTCCCTATGAAGGCGATAGGCGAATGGGTGGGTATAGCGAAAATCGTCGACGAGAAGTATGCCTACCTGACCGTGGTCGCTGACGGAAAGCTGCGAGACGAGAGTCTGGAGGAGCTGGTGGAAAGGCTGCGAAGAAGGGACATCACCATAGCGGAAATAGACCGAGACGACGACTTCGTGACGATGAAAGTGCCTATAGAGCAGCAGGCTGATGCGCTTTACGCCATTCACTACTACTGCTTCGAAACCGAGGAATATAAAAACATCTACCTGGCGGGAGAGGGTGCCGTAGGTAAAGCTCTTTTGAAAATCATAGAGGAGAGCGATGCGAAAATCGAAGTAAAGGCCATTTCGCGACACGAAGAAGACGACGACGAATTTTTCCGAAAAGTACTCTCGGAGGCGGCTCCGAACAGCATATTCGTAGACTGCACCGACAGCGAAACCATCTGGAAATGGTACGCGAAGCTGCTCGACGCCGGAGTAAACATAGTGTCATCTAACAGAAGGGCTCTCAGCGTGCCTTATAAGCACTATGCCTCGATGAAGCGTAGCGCCAGGCTGTCGCACAGGTTCCTTCGCTACGAGACCACGGTAGGAACTGCCCTGCCTATGCTGGATTCCATAGCGACCAGCACGGAAATCGCAGACAAGATACTCAGCATAGAGGCTATAGTGAGCTGCACGCTGAATTTTATTCTAACAAGCGAACTTCCTTTCAATGAGGCCCTTAAAAAGGCTCAAGAGGTAGGACTTACAGAAAAAGATCCATCTGCCGACCTGTCAGGTGCCGATGCTACGAGAAAATTGCTTATATTAGCAAGAGAAGCGGGAGTCAAACTGGAAAAGGAAGACATCACGATAGAGCCTGTCCGGGAAGAAAACATCCGGGAGAACCAGCGATTCGTGGCTTCCCTCGAAAAGGACGACAGCGCGGCTCTGGGCTACAGGGCTTCGATAAGGCTGAAGGACCTTCCGGAAGGACACCCCGCACTTCGCATCAAGGGCACGGAGAATATGATAATCGTAAGAAGCTCCTATCAGACTTCGCCTGTTATCATCCAAGGTCCCGGAGAAGGCGCGAAGATGGCAGCAGCGAGGATACTAAACGACATTTTAAGATAATATGGAGCGAGAACTGTCCACACTCTTCAAATCCATACTCGAAATCGATTCGACTTCGGGTAAGGAGCAGCGGCTTGCCAATTGGCTTTACGAGACGCTGGAAGCTCCGCATAAGGAGCTTATGGAAGTGGGCGACGGTACTTATAACCTTCTGCTAAGATGGGGCGACACTCCTAAAGTAGTGTTCTGCACCCATATGGACACCGTTCCACCTTACATCCCTCCTACATTTTCCGACGACGGTAAAGTCTACGGCCGCGGCACCTGCGATGCTAAGGGACAGATTATCTCCCTCTACGGCGCCTGCAAACGGCTGGAAGCTGCCGGCGAGAGCGACTTCGCCCTGCTTCTCGTAAGCGGAGAGGAAACAGGCTCTTTCGGGGCGAAAGCCTTCAGCGGGAAGCTCGGCGCTCCGCTCCTGGTGATAGGCGAACCTACGGGGAACTTCCCTGTCAGCGCCACCAAAGGTACTTGCTCCTACGATCTACGCTTCATCGGCCAGCCAGTCCACAGCGGATATCCGGAAAAGGGACGAAGCGCCATAGATATGTGGATGGACTTTATGATGGAACTCGAAATAGAAGCCGAGTTCCCCCGCGACAAAGTCTTGGGAGAAACCACTTGGAACGTGGGCCTTCTGCATAGCGACAATCCCCAGAACGTGCTGAGCCCTGAACTCACCTGCAGGCTATACTTCAGGACCACCTTCGCAAGCCACGAATGTGTGAAGAAATGGATGCAGAAAAAGGCAAATGACAGAATTGAAATTACTTACAGAGGCGGAGACGAGCCTCGCGAGTACTTTGTCCCGGAAGGGTTCAAAGGCAAGCCGGCGGCATTCGGCAGCGACGCCCCCCACTTGGCCGGATTCGAGAAGAAGATAATATGCGGCCCGGGAAGCATACTGTCGGCGCACACCCCGCAGGAAGAAGTCAGCCTCGACGATATGGAAATAGCAATAACCAATAACACAAGGTTTTTTAAAACTGTTTAACACTTAAATTATTATCGTATGAAAGCAGTAATTAGCGGATATGGCAAAATGGGCCATATGATTGAGGGAGTCCTCATCAAACACGGTATCGAGATCGCGGCCATCACCGAAGACGTGAAGAGCATTGACCCGGAAATCGCGAAGGAGAGTGTCTGCATAGACTTTACCACACCCGACGCCTTTTCGGCCAATTATGAATTCCTCGCGCACAACTTCAAGGCCGTGGTCGTGGGAACTACCGGCTGGGAGAAAATCAAGACTGAGGTAGTAAACTGCTTCTATAGCGCAAATACCCCTATGATTTACTCTGCCAATTTCTCCATCGGCGTAAACGCCGTGTTCGCTGCCGTGGATAAAGTCAGTGAGATACTTCGTGGATATAACTACATCCCTCATATCGAGGAGATTCATCATACACAAAAGCTCGACTCGCCGTCAGGCACTGCCAAGGTGCTCGCACACATCATCAAGCACGAGTTGGGAGTAATGCCGGACATCACCTCCATCAGAGAAGGCGACACTATCGGCAGACATATAGTAAAATTCAAATCAGACGTGGACAAAATCAAGATTTCCCACGAAGCTTTCAGCAGAGAGGCATTCGCAGAAGGAGCAGTAGTAGCTGCCCAGATGACGGAAGACCTTAAGGGAGTCCACGAATTCAAGGAAATGTTAGCGATAAAATAATGAGTGACACTATTTTCAAAGGTTGCGGCACAGCACTGCTGACCCCGTTCAAAGAAGATCTTAGCATAGATTACGACGCCTATGCACGCCTCGTGGAAAGACAGGTGGAAGGCGGCGTGGACTTTCTCGTTCCACTCGGCACCTCGGCAGAGACGCCTACGCTTAGTCGCGAGGAAAAACGAAAGATTCTTTCCACCACAAGGGAACACGCCCACGGACGCGCCCTTTTGGTAGGATGCGGTAGTAACAGCGTAGACGCCACCCTCGAAAATATGGAGCTCTTGGAAGACGCCGATGCCTTCTTGGTCGTGGTGCCGTTCTACAACAAACCTACCCAAGAAGGTATCTACTTATACTATAAGGCATTGGCCGAGAAAAGCCGAAAGCCTATAATAATGTACAACGTCCCGGGAAGAACCGGGGTAAATATGAGCGCAAGCACTGCCCTTCGAGTAGCGCGCGAAGTCGAAGGAGTCATCGGGGTCAAGGAAGCCTCAGGCAACTTCGAGCAAGTAAAGGAAATTCTCGACGGGGCGCCTGCAGGATTCACGGTCCTCAGCGGCGACGACGACATGACCTTCGACCTTATCGGAGCCGGTGCCGCTGGAGTGATTTCCGTGGCTTCGAACGTTCTGCCTTCTGCCGTAAGCGAAATGGTCCACCTCGCGCTCGACGGCCACACGGAAGAGGCCAAGTCACTGAACGAGCGGCTGTTCCCTCTCTTCAAGGGCTGCTTCGTAGAATCGAACCCCATCCCCGGGAAGGAGGCTTTATGCCAATTAGGCCTCTGCTCTAACCGGATGCGCCTGCCACTCACGGAAGCTAACGAAAACACAAAGCAGACAATAAGCAAAATTTTAGCGGAATGGAAGTAAGTTTGGAGCTTTTTGAAAAGACGATGGCCGACCTCGAGACGGGCAAAGTCAGAGTAGCGCAAAAGATAGACGGACACTGGCAGGTAAACGCAGAGATAAAGCAAATCATCCTCGCCGGATTCGCGATGGGCCGTATTAAGGATATGTCCGAGGGCCAATTCGCATTTTTCGACAAGGACACCTTCCCCGTAAGGGAGTTCAGCACCGAGAACTCAGTGCGAATCGTACCCGGAGGAAGCAGCATAAGACGCGGAGCGTACTTGGCCCCGGGCGTGATAGTTATGCCGCCGGCCTATGTCAATGTCGGCGCATTCGTAGACGAGGGCACTATGGTGGACTCGCATGTCACGATAGGGTCCTGCGCACAAGTGGGAAAACACATACACATATCGGCAGCCACCCAGATAGGCGGCGTGCTTGAACCTGCGGGAGCCCTTCCTACCATCATCGAAGACGGAGCCTTCATAGGAGGCAACTGCGGAATCTACGAAGGAACCATCGTAGAGGAAGGGGCCGTGATAGCGTCGGGAGTCATTATCACCTCAAGCACTCCCCTTTTCGATGCGACTAAAGGCAAATTCGTGCCTAAAAACGAGAATGGTCGAGTGGTGGTGCCTCGCGGAGCCGTAGTAGTAAGCGGCAGCCGGCCCGTAGTCAAAGGGCCATCCGCAGGAAGCGGAATACACCTATACTGCCCTGTGATAGTCAAATACAGAGATGAAAAAACTTCAGGATCGGTTAGTTTGGAAGAATTGTTAAGATAACGATGGACTATTCAAAATTTTATTCTCTCGATGCCTTTAACTTTATGCGTTCTCCCGTGAGGGACATTTTCAAGGCAGTCGATTTGAGTAGCATACACTCTTTCGCCGGAGGATACCCTTCCGCCGACACTTTTCCTCTGGAAAAGATCGAAGAGCTGACTACTACAGTAGTGGAAAAATACGGGGCCAAGGCACTCCAATACGGCCCTACCCAAGGCATTCCGGAACTTCGAAAAGCGATTTCGGCGCGATATGACGTGCCAGCCGAGAACATCCTCATAAGCACATCGTCCCAGCAGGGAATAGATGTGTGCGCTCGTATTATGCTCGACCCGGACGATATAGTCCTCACGGCCAATCCTACCTATCTCGGAGCCATCCAGTCATTCAAAAGCTATCGTGCCCGGATAGTCGGACTCAACCTGACATCCTCGTTTCAGGCAGCCGCAGAGCGCGAGAAGCAGATAGAAAGCCTCATACGCGAAGGAAAGAAGATCAAGTTCTTCTATATCATACCCGATTTCCAGAACCCAAGCGGCGAGACCCTAAGTCTTGCGGGGCGCAGCGAGCTGGTGGCATTGGCCAGAAAATACGACTTCATGATCGTGGAAGACAGCCCCTACAGGGAACTGCGCTACGAGGGCGACCCTGTCGCTACCATCTATTCGCTCGCACCGGAAAGGACGATTCACCTGTGCAGTTTCTCGAAAATCTTCGCACCGGGACTCCGTCTGGGCTGGATAGTGGCCGCAGAAAATATTCTAAATAAAATCTACGAGTGCAAACAGTCGCTGGACTTGTGCGCACCGATTTTCGACCAATACCTTATGGTCGAGTTTATGAATAGCGGAATGCTCGAGGAGAACCTTCCTAAGAGCATAGAACTCTACCGAAAGAAACGCGACCTTATGCTTTCGCTTCTAGAAAAGTATATGCCTAAGGGAGTTAGCTGGACTCACCCCGAGGGAGGACTATTCCTGTTCCTTACCCTTCCGGAAGGCATGGACACCGTGGCTCTTTACGAGAAAGCGCTCAAGGCCGGCGTCGCCTATGTGGCAGGTTCATTCTTCTATCCAGATGGAAGCCACCGCAATACGCTTCGTCTCAACTTTTCGTTCATCGAAACTTCCCGTATGGAAGAGGGCATTCAAATCTTGGCTTCATTATTATGAAATTATACATTTACTCCGGCGCCGGAAACAGTTTCGTAGTGCTTGACGCGCGAAAACCTCTCGAAGTAGACATCCAGGGTCTCTGTAGCCGCTTCGGCACAGACGGACTTATGATGCTTTTCGACGATGCCGAGCTGGATTTCCGAATGGAGTACTATAATTCCGACGGAAGCGGCGGTATGATGTGCGGCAACGGAGGCCGATGCATCGTAGCCTTCGCCGACTTTCTGGGAATTCTCCCGGCCAATCACGCCTTCTACCGCTTTTCGGCACCTGACGGGGTGCACGAGGGGCAGATTCTATCCTCTTGCGGACAGGCCAAGACGGTCAAGCTGAAGATGTGCGACGTGCACGAGTTCGGACCTTCGATAGAAGACGGATACTTCCTCGACACCGGCACGCGCCACTTCGTCAAGTTCGTGGAGGATGTGGAAAAAGTAGATGTGGCTCTCGAAGGGAAACGCCTGCGCTGGAATGAAGCCTTCGCTCCCATCGGGGCCAATGTCAACTTCGTCCAGACGCTTGATCCTTCGACCATAAAGGTACGCACCTTCGAAAAGGGCGTGGAGGCGGAGACCCTAGCCTGCGGAACGGGTGTAACGGCAAGCGCCATAGCTTCCTATATCAGCGGGGCTACAGGAAAGCAAGTGCGCATATTCACGAGAGAGGATGAATTGGCAGTCTCGTTCACGCCGAACGCCGAAACCTTCACCGATGTCTATCTCACCGGTCCGACGCTGCTGTTAGATATTGTCGAGGAGCTGCTTTAGCAAAGAGAAAGAGTTAGCCTTAAGGTCTGCCCAGAAACCGTCGTAGGTTTGCTGGTGGTCGCATTGCGGGGTCACGACGTCGCTAATGGCACGAAAGGACAGAAATGGCACTCCGTAATGGAGGCAAACCTGTGCTATGGCAGCGGATTCCATATCGCAGGCGAGTGCGTCGGGATATAGCTTTTTGACCTTCATATCTTCTTCGAGGGTGGTAAGGAACTGGTCTCCGGTACAGATAAGTCCCTCGTGAAGTGTCACATTCTCGGTTTTCAGCCCGCGAGCGCACGAAAGAAGAGATGAATCCGCGCAGAAACGCTGAGGCAGCCCCTGCACTTGGCCGCGAAGATTCCCTTCGCCGCACCACACGTCGTGATAAGCCACTTGGCTTCCGAGAACGAAATCTCCTACCTTCAAGCGGTTGTCTATGCCTCCGGCCACTCCGGAGTTAATGATGCAGTCCGGCCTTTCCGTCAATATCAATTCCGCAGTCGCCCTGGCCGCATTCACCTTTCCGATGCCGGCCTTCACCACATTTTCGACGCCTGCATTAAGGAGAGCTTCGTATTCGCTCTCCATCGCCACTATAACACCTATTTTCATACTATCCTTATTTTAATCCGCTTTTCAGGAATGCGATGTATTCCTCCACATCCAGATTGTACCCACGAACAGGGGCAAGCAACTCACCTGTCGGCGAAAGCAGCGCGTAGTTAGGCTGGGCATTCACCCCGAAGCGCTCCTTCACGATGTAGGAGTTGGCCCGTCCGACCTGCTTTAGCACCTTGCCGGACGATGTGGTGACCCACTTGTCCTGCGGAAGCTCTTTCTTATCATCCATATAGAGCACGACCAGCACATAGTCGTCGCGCAAAATCTTCTGTACGCGAGAGTCCGACCACACCTTGGCCTCCATCTCGCGGCAATTCACGCACCCGTGACCGGAGATGTCCACGAATACCGGTTTGCCCGATTGGCTTGCAGCGGCCAATCCCTCATCCAGATTATCGTAGGCCTGCAATCCGTGAGGCAGAGGGGTCAAGGCAGAATTGGCCTGAGGACTGCTCGTCTGCCCTAACACGAACTCCTGACTCTCGAGCGGAGGCAGGTAGCCGGAAATCGCAGAGAGTGGTGCACCCCACATTCCCGGGATGAGGTAGATTACGAAGGCGAAATCGATTATGGCGAGGAAAAGCCTCTTTACGGAGACATACTCGACCGGAGAATCATTCTTAAAGCGGATTTTGCCGAGCAAGTAGAAGCCCAGAAGCGTGAAACATACTATCCAGATGGCCAAGTAGAGCTCGCGGTTCAATATGCCCCAGTGGTATACCTGGTCGGCAGTGCTGAGGAATTTCAGGCCAAGTGCGACTTCGATGAAGCCGAGCACGACCTTCACGCTGTTAAGCCAACCTCCACTATGCGGGAGTTTGTCGAGAAGTGACGGGAAGAGGGCGAAAATCGTGAACGGGAGGGCAAATGCTATGCTGAACGCGAGCATAGTAACCATAGGAGCCCAGAATTCGCCGCTCGTGCTTTCGATTAGGACAGTTCCCACGATAGGGCCGGTGCACGAGAAACTGACCAGAACCAGGGTCAAAGCGAGGAAGAATACTCCGCCGAGGCCGTTTCTCGAACTCTTCTTATCGGCGCCGTTAACCCATTTGGACGGAAGCACGATTTCGAATGCTCCGAAAAACGACGCGGCGAACACCATAAACACTATGAAGAACACGATGTTCGGGAGCCAGTGAGTAGAGAGCCAATTGAATATGTCGGCCGTAACGGCATCGCCTCCCAGGAGCCAAGTGAGTCCTATTATCACACAGATAGGAACTGTATAAAGAAGCACTATGAAAAGTCCGTACATAATGGCGCGGAAACGTCCTTTCTTCGCATCGTCGCCTCCCTTCAGGAAGAAGGAGATGGTCATAGGCACCATAGGGAACACGCATGGAGTCAGGAGCATGGCAAATCCCCATAAGATGGCTTGCAAAATCAAGCCCCATAGGGATTTTCCTCCGGTAGAGGCCTTTTCGGGCGTGCCCTCTACCTGAGTGGAGAACTCATACTGCTCCACAGGGCCGCAATTGTCTCCATAGCAAGCCTGCCACGATACCGTTCCGCGGATGTCGGCAGTCTTCTTTAATAGCTTAATGTCTTGAGAGAAAGTGTAGTACTTTACCGCTACATCTTCTCCTTTATATTCGGAGTGGGCGTAGTCCACACGTGGTTCTCCCACCAGTTCGAACGTGCCGTTAGATTCGAAAGATACACTCACCGCATTATAGCCGGACGAGTGCACGAAATATCCATCGGAAATGGCTCCTTCGAGAACTATGGTTTTCTCGTCGCTTTTCGGACTCACCTTCCACACGGCGGAAGACGCCGGTCCCAATCCGACAAGAGCTGAAAGAACTATACTTAAAACTAAACTCATCATATCCTACCTATTTTACTCTAAATTTTCCTTTAAATGAAACTTCGCTGAGTATCAGTCCATAAGGCAGGCTTTTCAGCGCCTGCGTTACGTCTTTCGATGGTTTCATCTCGCAAAAATAACTATTTACTTTCTTATTTCATAATGTCTTATGGTCGTTATATAGGCGCATTGTTTAGGCATTTAAACCAAGTTTTCGATAAGCATATCGTATAATTTCTTAAATTTGCCTTATATGGCTGACGAACTAACATATAAGTATCTTTCAGAAGGGACGAAACTCTCGGTAAAAAAGAGCGATGGGTCCAGCATCATCTATAGAGGGAGCTTTGTGTATGATGTCAGTGCAGATGGTATCGTTACGCTGGAGTCTGTAGGTATTCCTGAGGGCAGGGTGTATTGCATTGATACTCCGGATGGCGAATTATGGGAGTGCTGGGATGTAAAGGATTATCTGGGGAATGTGCGTGCCGTAGTGCGCTCGAACAATGGCTCCACGATAAAGATAAATGATTACCTCCCATACGGAACGAAAATAGAAGAGTATTCTACTTCTTATCAGGTAGGTCATAACAGGTGGCACTATGCCGGAAAAGAGTATCAAGACTTCGGAGGCTCCGATGACGTTAAATTGATCGACTTCGGGTCTAGGTACTATAGTCCCGGACTTGGGCGCTGGACCGCTACCGACCCACAGTCTTGGAAGTACTCTTCCGCTTCGCCCTACAACTACTGTAACAACAACCCCGTGAACTTCGTGGACCCGAATGGGGAGGCGTGGAGGCACATAGAATATAATAATGGATCATTTATAATCTATTGGGTAGAGGATGAGAAAGCTACAGATCCAAATGGTAATTTGCTTCCTGGTTTTTATGAATCTATAGTAGCTTTTGTCCCAGGTAAAGAATTTGACCCAGGTAAAAAGAATAATATAGGTTCATCAATCGCCATAGTATTTGATATCGAAGGGGATATTTCATTCTTTGACGCTTGTACATATCCGAGTGATTTGGAAAAATATCCCACTGTCCCGGAGGGGTCGTACGAGGCTATGAAAGGAATGCATAGAGATAAGTACCCTGCATTAAAGATGTTCGACGTCGGAAAAGACCTATCGAATAATAAGATAGAGTTAGGTTTTGTTAATCCTGCTTATACAGATGGAAGGACATATATTTCTGGAACTAATATCCACAAGGCAGGTAAAAATAATGTTACTACCGCGGTTGATGGTTCGCCTATTGTTTCTCAAGCTTGTTTCTTAATTGACAGATACAGATGGGATGAATTTATGAGCCACTTTGATAAATTGCCCAACTCTTCAAGAGTCGGAATAATAGTAAGACGATAAATATGAAAAGATTAGCTTGTATTTTAACTTTATTTATTTCAGTATGTGTGTATGGAAATACACACATACTGAAAAATTCTAGCGATCCACAGTCAAATGCATCTTCTCAAAAAGAGAGACAGCACAATACCACAGATTGTTGGATTAGTCATGAAAATGAACTGTGGGGTGTCCATCAATATGAGAAAGACTCTCTCAATTTCATCTTATATTTTTATGATTATACTGGACAGATCCAGTTTGCTGTAAAAGATATTGCCCCAAATAATACACCAGTTCCTGAAAATAGTAAAAGATATTGCCCAGGGGCGTTATTTGAATTTAGAGGTAATTGTTCCGGTTTTTATGAAAGCGGACATAAACAAGAATCCGGTGTGTGCTTCTTTGATGAAGACCCTATAATTGACTATTACGAATACGGAGAATGGAAAAAATATGACGACTTCGGAAAATCCATCCCTAATAAATATGAAACAGAGAACAGCGTTGTATTTGAAACCTTTACAGAAGGACAGTTAAATGGAACTCAGGTATTTATGGGTAAAGAACCTAAACATGTGCAAAGAATCAATTATTATGAGATGGGAGCATTAAAAGCTCAAATCATTTTTGATAACGATAACCAGATTACAAAAATAGCATACGAGATAACGCCTAATGACGCCTCGGCAGGGGGAAGATATAAATGCAAATTCATCAGTTACAACACAAATGGAACCAAGGCGAAATCTTGCACGATGTTCTTTGACGGCCCCCTGGATGGAAGTGAAATACTTTTCCCTTGAGTATAAAACATAATGAAGTTCTTATTATAACATTTGCACTATGTTATTTGTTTGTCTTATTAGCTTGTTCTTTTTGTTTGGTATTAATGATTCAAATAATACCAATTTGAAAGAATTCGAAGTTCTAGGAAATGTTGCTGATACATTATTCTGCCTTGGATTCGATGACTATTTATATACCGCCTTCAATATTAAAAACACAATCGACCAAGGGTGGCAAGATAATAATGAAATTGTCACACTTCCTTTTTCCCATTTAGAGTGCTATGAGCATCTCTGGGCAGGATACGATGAATGCCTTAAAAACTATAATATATTTGAGGATGATTCTAATATAGTGGTATTTTCCAAGTATGTAGAAGAGAAAGATGAGTCAAACTATTCTCTTAGATTTGCTTTAATTCAAAGCTCCTATGTAGAACTAAATAGAAAAATTCACATTGGAATGCAGAAAGATGAATTATGTGAAATAATTAATCTTAAACAAAATATAGACAATATAAATGTGATCGTATTTATCAGTAGCCGCAATAACTACATGGGGTACTTCTTTTTTAAAGAAAGTAGACTTTCTTGTATTCTTATTGAGCTCGACGATGGTAATGATAAACATTTTCTTTCCCGATTAAAGAATTATCCCAACTATATAATCAATCATATAGATAAGGATGCCGAATATGTTTTCCAGGGTCTTCCCCATTTTTTGATATTCCCAGACGAATGAAAAAGAAGATATTATTTTGTATAGTATTTATTTTAGGTTTCATTAAGCCTATAAATGCGGCTAAACTCTACACGACACATTGGAGCAACAAACCTGTTGTTTTTTATATAGTTGATACTTTAGGGCGTCATCGGAATCGCGTTGTTGTGTACCCAAACAACCAAAATAAAGGTATTTCAGTAACATACTTATCGGAACGACACGATTCATTTACGATAAAATTACCATTTGAAGGTGAGATTTGTTACTGCGACAAGTCACAATTGTCATTTGCACTTGAATCAGATAAGGAGATGTATCCTTATGAAAATGATTCTTGGCCAATTGCTTTAAAAAAAGGTCAGGAGATTGTACTGTTGGGTGTCGACAACGACAAAATTTATGGCGAATCGGTAATAAACAGTACTAAAGTTTATGGTTGGCTGTATGAATCTTTTGAAAATATCGAGCAAATCAAAAGCAATGCTTTTTCCATTCATAATAATGGAGAATCGCTGGTTCTATATTCCGATCAGGAATTAACAAGAAAGAGAATAGAATTGTTTCCGTATGAACAAGAGGGAAATGCTGGCATTATGCTACATATAAATAAAGCCATTGGGGATATCCTGGAAATACAGGTTAACGATGAAACTTTGTATTGTCAAGTTGGGTCATTGTACACCAATACAAGAAATTACAATGGCGGCCGCTTATTCCTTTTTAGTGAACCGACTAATGAGAGTTCAATTATTGGCATAACGACTATTGAACAAGCTGCCTTGGTAATGGACGCACACGGGACGTGGCTAAAAGTACAATGCATTGATGAATATGATGAACCGATAGTAGGATGGATCCCGTCAAATATGCAATGCCCAAGTCCGTGGACTACTTGTAATTAACATTGCCTCTGCAATACGACTCTGCGTCACCGAGCCTGTCGTGAAGTCGCTAAAAACAGAACAGCACCATATTTCACATTCGATAGGATATAATTTTCAAAAAGTTTACTATATTTGCATCCGATAGGATGTAAATATAATATGAAGACACTATTGTCTACAAAACTCAAATCCCTCCGAAAGGAGTATGGATTGACACAGGAAGACCTCGCCCTGAAATGCGGTGTCGGACTTAATTTCGTGCGTCAGCTTGAGCAAGGAAAACCGACGCTCAGGATGGATAAGGTTAATCAGGTGCTTGCAATGTTCGGCTATGAGCTTGCGCCGGTAAGAACAGATGAACTGAATGAGAACAGCTGAGATTTACTATAAGGACCTCCTTGCCGGCATTCTTACTGAAACAGAATTGATTATAGCGGGATAAATGTACCTCTTGTAGCGGTTTGTAATGTACCGCCTGTA
>ERZ827168.63-NODE-63-length-169616-cov-6.231722_pt1 | contig 169616 bp, 172 predicted proteins | sample MGYA00519868_ERZ827168 | MGnify/ENA primary metagenome ERZ827168 (study PRJEB31778, sample SAMEA3449271) | human gut metagenome | biome: human gut; feature: human-associated habitat; material: faeces | place: United Kingdom | collected 2010/2012 ... | reverse complement strand
TTCCGCCGACCAGACTCTGCAGGTCTTCCGCCATCCCGGTGACCATGCCGTGCAGATTAGAGACTTTCAGCGTTGGCCTTGCACTGGCTCCTTTGCCGTTCATCTCAAATCCACTTCCCTGAATGGGATAGGCCTGATACTGCCGCCCCTGCCAGGTGACTGGTTCACCTTTTTCGTTCTGCTCATTGCAGAAAAAGTAACGATCTCCGCCGACCTCTGTCAGATCAATTTCCCAGAGCACGACCAGCGCGGATTGCTCCGTTTTAGTGCACTCATTGAGTGTTTCCTGCTGTATATCCTGCATCAGTGAGTGACCTCTTCAAAGGTACAGTTAAAATCGGTATACATGGCATTATCCGAAATGCTCCACTCCCTGCAGACAACCCGGACAGTCCTGTTGTGTTTTGGCGGGCGCCACAAAAAAGCACGAATCCCGGCATGACGGGATAAAAAACTGTCCAGCGCGGCACGGGAGTATTCATCTGTGACACGAAATACCGGTTTAAACGTTTTCAGATCCGCATTCAGCCCACCAGCCCGTCGCTGTTCATATCCGTCACCAAACTTTACCGTAATAACTGATGGCTTTCGTGTCGTCTCCATCCCCTCACGGGGGATCCAGTTAAAAACTTCAGGCTCAGGCACTGTATAATCCTCCATCCCGACGCGATGACTGCATAATTGACACAACCCTGCTGTCGATCAGATCCACCAGTCCCCTGGCTGAGCGCGTATCTATCTCGCCATTGCTCCCTTGATTCTGAATGCTAATGTGATACACGGGAGAATAAACAAATCCACCGCCACCATTCACATTGCCAATGGCTCTGACCCCAAGAGAGCCGTCCGCTGCCCGTGTCAGTGGCATGATAGCTTCAGGCCCGGCCTCGCCCATCAGCCCGGCACCTTTCGCAAAAGCAAAATACGTCGGTGTATCCACAATAGTGTTACTGTAAGCACTCAGATTTGCCGATGTGTAAACACCACCTTTTGCGTTTGCCACCGCCCCCGAAATCCATCCGCCGACCGTACCAAGCCACCCTCCGGCACCGGAGAGTGACTTCAGTCCGTTAACAATGGCCGCATTCATCAGAATTTTTGAAACTTCCCGGAGAACTGAACTCCCCCAGTTCCTCCACTCCACAACATTCCCGGCCAGTGCATCGGAAATATTTGATACCAGCCCGTCCATCGTGGAAACAACAGCATCTGCCGCCTGTGAAGCATAATCGGTGGCACTGTCTGCCCAGTTGGTCAGTCCCTCCTGGAGTCCGGCATTCCAGTTATTACGTAAAGCATCGGCCTTTGCATAATAATCCTGCTGATCGCTGAGACGCTCTTCCAGATATTTTTTATTCAGTTCTTTCTCCTGTTTCCACAGGGCTTCTTCAATTTCTCCGGCCTGATACTGTCTCAGCAGCTCGTTATTTTTCTGCTCAAACTCATGCCGGATACTCCACATTTCCTGGAGTCGTTCACGCATCCGTGAGCCTTCACCATATCCCAGCAACTGCGCGTCGTCAGATGCCCGGGCACTGGCATTACTGTCCGCCAGACCGCTTTCATACGCGGCAAGCTGCTCACGAATCTTTTTCTGGTCGATGAGTGCTGCATTCTGCAAAAGCGTTTTTTTCTGCGCTTCTGACAGGGTTGATAATTCGCCCTGACTGACCTGATATTTCATCTTAGCCAGTTCAGTATTCTGCCCTGCCAGTGCTATCTGTTCTTTTTGCTGTTTAATCAGCCGTTTATAAATATCTTCTGTTTTTTCCGCTTCGGTCTTTTTATGCGCTTTGGGTTTATTTGCCTGGTTATTTCGCCAGGCATCCAGTGAGTTATTGATATAATTCTGTCTGGCTGTCCGATACGCCTCTCCCACAAAGCCGAGATCATCCGCAGCATAGCCCAGTCGGGCACGCTCACGCGCTTCCCCCTTAAGGCGGGACAGAGCCAGTTCGCGCTTGCTGTTATTCAGTGCGGTCTGCTGTTTATCATCCAGAGTTGCCTGTGGTAGCCGTAACGGTACATTCACCAGCCCCTGTCGCTGCTGAAGTAATTCATTACCAAGCCCGAGAAGGCGATTAAACTCGGTATGCTTCCCATTCATGATCAACAGGGACTGATACGCTTTGTTTTGTTCCGCTGCCTGTTGACGGATCAACGCCACTCGTCGCTCCTCCAGCCCGGCAAGCACATCCTGAATGGATTGCGCTTTGCCCTGCATTTGTGTGAGACGGGACTGTTCAACTGCCAGTTGATTTGTTGCTTCTGCAAGCCCTTTAAGGATGATTTCAGCACCAGAACCACTCTGCGAACTTTCATCAAGCCAACGTTGATAATCAGCAATTTGATTTTTCAGTCCGCGAATTTTTCCTTCCTGTTCGTTAATCAGGCGATTTTGTTCCTCCAGTGCCTGCCGCGTCTTTTCCTCATTATCTGACGCTTCAGGAAGCGACATTGCCGACGTTTTCTGGCGAATTTCGTCGATTGTTGCGGCATACTGGCGTGCAGATTCTCTGGCCTGCTCCTGATTCTGATACATCGTGTACCAGGCCGTCGCCCCCAGCATGACGAGTCCCGGCACACCACCAACCAGCCCCAGCGCACCACTTAATAAACGACTCCCCACTGACGTGACAGTATTCAGCGTTGTCTGTGCTGCTGTTCTGGCCGCAATATTACGGGTAAGTGATGCCTGGGCAGCAGCCAGTTTCGCTTCTGCGGCTGCCTGTCTTTCAGTACCACGGGTAGCCGCGACCGCCTGTTGCGCACGATAAACCGCCGCACGCGCCCTGGCGGTTGCTATCTGCGTCCCCCGGAGCTGCGCTTCCGCAAGAGCTACTTCGTTTCTGGCTGCAGTAATTAATCCGGCAGTTGCAGATCCAGCAGAAGATGCCATATTGCCAAAATATCGGGCTACCCCGACGGCAACCAGAGCACCGGCAGCGGTTGCCACAGTGTCAATATTGCCTGCAATACCATTCAGCACACCGGAGAGCGTCTTCGTCACTCCGCTTGCTTCGTTCGCACCACCAACCCAGGCCATAAAGGCGTTTTCAACTTTGGTTGCAGAGGATGAAACCGTATCAGGCATTGCTGCATATTCATCACGCAACGCCCCAAGCTGACTAATCAGTGCAGGAACAACCTTATCGGCGGTCAACTTTCCGTTATCCGCCATGGCCTTCAGATCCTTACGGGCAACACCCATTCCCGCAGCCAGCGCACGAATAACACGATCGCCGTTCTCATTCACAGAGTTAAATTCTTCACCGCGCAGCACTCCCTGCGCCAGTGCCTGACTGAACTGCGTGATCACCGAACTGGCTTCTGCTGCACTGGCACCGGATAATTTCAGGCCCGTGGAGATAGCCTCGGTGACTTTCAGTACCTCCTCAGAACTGTAGCCATACTCCCGCATGGAAGCTGCAGAGCGGGCAAAAAGGCTGGCGTTATCAGAAAACGCCGTTCCCGTTCTCTGGCTGATTGCCATTAATTCACGTTGTGATACCTGAAAATCATCAGTGGACTGTGAGGCCTGCTTCAGACGGGCATTTACTGAATTCCACTCATCGGCGAGAGAAATAAGATGACCGGTAGCAAAAGCCCCGGCAAATGCCCCCGCCATATTCAGTGCCGAAGATTTAGCTGTATTTATCTGATCCGTCACTTCTGCCAGTGCACGCCGCATTTCACGGGATGCATCAGCGGACTGCCGGCCTCCGTTCTGCATGGTACGGTAGTAATCCTGCCCCATACGCGAAGCCCGGGAGATCTCTGACTGGAATGACCGGGAATTTGCCGAGATTTTAATAATCAGCTCACGTAATGTCGCCATTTACTTTACCCCATAAAAAAACCGCTTCTGCGGTTTTTTAAGATGATAATTATTGGCAAAACAACTTATATTTTTCCATACTGCTTGGATCATGATCATTAACAATTGTTACAGTCCCATGACTCTTAACTTTTCCATCCACAACTTCCAAATAAACAAAATATGGCTTTTTCCCTGTATATCCACCAAACGTGTTTTTTGAATTAACATCACCACAAACATAACCATATAAATCACCTGACTTATGAAAAAAAGAATTAAATTTTGCACTATCAGGATCAATAAGCTTATCTTTAACTAAGTTTTCCCCTAAAGAAATAACATAATTATCTGATGGCTTACATGCACTAATAAAAAACAAACAAGCTAATGTCACCACTGATTTTCTCATGATTAATCCTCCTGACTTTGAGTAAAGCATTCAATTTCAAAACGATTAAAAAATTATCTTATAGTGAAGACATTAGAGCAACCTCTAATCCAATAAATGGATCATCGCATTTATTTTCTTCTGATTCATGCTCCCACTGAAGAAGCGCATCATTCAGTGGTACTTTGACACCCTGCGCACCGTAAACAGCTGAAACAATCTGGGCAGCCCGGATATCAGCCCGTTCGTCCCCCAGCGGGCTGAACCTGTCAAATTCTGCCCACATCATGATTTCTGATGCGGACATTTCCCGGCGTAACTCTGACAATGTGCGCCCCATCCTGAGTGCCAGCATCATCAGAAAACGCATCCCCGGAAGCGCTACTTTTTTTTAACCTCGCCGGCATCACTGATCAGTTCCAGAGACTGCCGAAGAAGCCGCGCATGCACCGGGCCATACACGGCAATCACCTGTTCACGATCATCCTCTGAAAATACAGGTTGCAGTCCGGTATCACACAGAACATCAATGAACAGTTCAACATCTGCCTCCAGATTTCGGCGGGCGCGCTCCGCAACGGATAACGGTGTCTCATCATCTTTTGCTTTAACGATCTCCTGCCAGCGCAACCAGGCTTCTGCAGAAGGTTCCCGTAATACAACCGTTGCCCCTTCCCATTCAGGCACATCAACAGTTTTATGGCGAAACCCCGACATCGTTGCCAGAGCCAGATTACGGATATTTTTAGTCATCACACCCATCCTCATTAACTGACGGTTACAGTGCAGGAAGTGGAGGTCACTTTGTTAACCGGGCTTGCTGAATCAGAAATCTCGCAGGTATATGCGCCCGCATCACCGGATACTGCCAATGCCTTACTGAACGTTGCCGCCGTCTGTCCGGAAACAGGAGAACTACCTTTCTTCCAGACATAAGAATAAGGCGGCACACCACCGGCAGCCTCAACCACCATTTCGAGTTTCGCTCCGGCAGAAACCTGCAGCGTGCTGTTTAAATCGACCTTCACTTTCAGCGGCTCTGTCGTCAGCACAAGTTTACCTTTCAGGCGCAGGGAAAACGTTGCAGCCACAACACCATTGGTTCCTGCAGACCAGGTATGCTGACGCACCTCTGCCATAAAGGTAAATCCGTTTCCTGACGGAAAAATAACTTTAAAGCCATACGTGGTGTCATTGTCATAGGCACTGCGCAACGCGTTCTGGGCAGCATTGAGGTAAAAGTTGCCTGACATGGAAATCTCTGACGCGGCACCAAGACCGTTAATATTTTCCTGCTCAACAGAACACAGCGTGGTGACATCAATATCCTGCTTTTGTCCTGCGGTAAACTGCACCTCTTTGATTGTACAGCTCAGGCCAAGATAGCTGGCAGAATCCAGGGTTTCTGCTGTTACCGGTGCAGACGAAATCATAATTTTCGTCAGTTGCGAACGCTCAAAATTAGAGGACATACTCGTCTCCTGAAAATAAAAAAACCCGCCAGCGGCGGGTGGGTAAAATCATTAACGACCTCAGGCTATTACCTGAAATTCAAGCGTGGCTCTGCTCAGACGGGAATCAGGATCATAACCCTGAGTTTTAGAAATAACGGAGGGTGCAAGTTGCCTTACCGCATCAAGCGCCTGCTCACGGATATCATCTGCGTCATCAGGTACTGTTGCCCAGACATCGATCTGCACGGTAATTCTGGATTCAGCCTGACCATCAAGCACATCAGACGCCGTGTCAGACACCACAGAAAACACCAGCCACGGCGGAGATACCGCAGGCTTTCCCTCCGTCAGCGGGACCACATAAGGATAAACCTGTCCTCCGGCCAACTGAGACAGCAGGGAATACAGTGTGGCTTCCCTCATTTACTTAAGACCTCATCAATAGCCTGATTCATTCGCTGTATGGCAACCTGCGCCACCAGCTCCTCTGTCGTATCGAAAGCCGGGCGAATGAATGGATGCGCGGGCATGTTTATCGTTCCCAGCTCCACAAAGCGCCAGTAAAACGCATTTCGGGGATCGCTGGCTTTCATGCTGTTATCACTGTTTCCGGTTCGCAGGTTCCGTCCGCGAATGTGGACACCCGAGATAATTTCCCCCCGACGCTTTGAACGCTGCGTGAGAACAACCACATTTTTCTTCAGTTTCCCGGTTCGCTCCGGCGCACGTTCAACAACTGCATCCCGCATAATTTCAGCACCGGCACGGGTGGCATCGCGCAGAACCTTATTGTTTTCTGCCCTGCTGAGCGTCTCCAGATCCCGTGCAATATCCGCCAGGCCGGAAAAATCAAGACTGAAATCCATCACACATTCCCCTTCAGGCTGCAGAGTATTTCAAGCCGGGTGGTGCGTGCATCCGGTATTGGTGGCCCTTCTATACCAAGAATGGCTCCTTTGAATGCACCGGTCAGCACTTTCAGACGTGAAGCTGCCGTCACATCGCGTCGGAATCTCATCCAGACTCTGACCGTAGCCTGAGCGGTTTCTGCACCTCCTGATATTCTCTCCCTCCCGCTGATACCCTTAACTTCTGCCCATACGGTAGCTCCCTCCGTCACCGTCTCCACCGGATGCCCTGACGGAGAGCGGGCGGTGGTGACATTCAGAATAGTTACGCGATCACGTAATCTGCCCGCCTGCATGGTTCCTCCTACAAAGGAATAAAACGATAAGGCTCCAGCAGAGAAGAAAAACCAAACGGGACTGGTGCCTTGCTGACATCTGAGGAATTTTCCCGGTTTTCGTACCAGTGTCCGACCAGCAACATGAGCGCCAACAAAACATCATCAGCTATAAGCACCCCTTCAGGATCACCTTCCGGCACCATCTCCTCATAAAGCTTACGGTTGATAAAATTTTCTGCCTTGCGACAGGCAGCCCGGAAATACAGCATCAGTAACTCATCATCAGTTGCATCATCTGTATCAATACGGCACTGCGCCCTGAGTTTTTCCACTATTGCTGCCATCAGAAACTCCTGCCCGCAACACTGTGCGGGCATAAAAAACTGCATTACGCAGCGGCTTTCTGGCGGGTTGCAGCACCGATCTTCATCAGCTTAATCGCCTGAGAATCCACCAGCATACCGCCGGTTCGTTTGGTTGTATAAAAGCCCACAAACGGTTTGTTGGTGTAAGGATCGCGCAGGATGCGGGTGCCGATACGATCAACGATGGTATAGCCGCGTTTGAAGTTACCAAACGCAATAGCTTTTGCATCGGCAGCAATATCCGGCATCTGCTCATTCTCAACGATGCCATACCCCGCCAGTGAAGAAGGCTGACCCAGCTCAATGCCCGGACGCCACAGATAATTTCCGTCGTTATCCTTCAGCAGGCGAATGGCAAACAGGCTGCTGTTATTCATCATGAACTTCGCGCCGCTGCGATGCGCCTTGCGCAGGGTGTAAATCAGTTTAATGATCGCATCGGCAGTCACGCCAGAAGCCGCACCGGAAGCGATGTGCTGAAGTTTGCCAAACGCACGGGTCTTGTCATCTTCATCGGTGGACTCATAAGCCAGAAAACCTTTTGGTTTTTTGCTGCCGTCGCCACTGGTAAAGGCAATTTCTTCCTGTTCGGCAAATTCCAGCGCCAGCTCACTGTTGATCCAGTCTTCCACATTGAAGAAAGCGTCATCGAGCATTTTCTGGGTGGCCTGCGGGTTACCGTAGATTTCCCCCATGAAAGGTTCAATCAGCCCCAGTCTGGAGGTGGCAGTCTGGGAGCGCGCGTCAGTCTCGCCAACCCATCCGGAAGCCGTGCCGCCCAGATTCACCAGTTTTTTATAATCCGAGCCCCCGAGGGTGATCACAGTGGCTTCCTGGCGCATCACCACCTCATCTTTCAGTAGCGTCAGAATGGTGCGATCCAGTTCTTCCGGAATGGCATAACCGCCATCTTCATCATTGCCCACCTGCAGCGCCTTACGCTCCAGCTCACGCAGGCCGTCTTCACGCCCCTTGCGCATAAATCCGATAAACGCTTCTTTGTGTTCACTGGCAACTTTATTTTGCGTGCCGCCTGCCGGACGCTTGATGTCTGCCAGCTCTTTTTCCAGGTCGCTTTTCAGGTTCTCCAGCTCGCTGATTTGCCCGTTCAGGCTTTCCACCTGTTCGGCCAGCTTGCCTTTTTCCTGTTCGATCGCGTCAATGCGCTTGTCGTTTTTTGCCTTAAAATCGTCAAACTTCTGCTGCAGCTCCTGCGCGACCTGCTCCACATCTTTAATGTCAGCCATTATTTTTCTCCTGGTTAAAATTTAAGATTTTTCAGTGCATTCAGTGCGGCATCCACATCCTCAGCATCACGCAGGGATAAAGCGCCATATCCCCCGGCCATGAATGCTTTGGCCTGGGTTCGCGAGAGTCCAACATCGCGCAGGACTCGCTCAATAATTTTCTGATCAGGGATCTCCCCACGCGCCAGCGCATTTTTCACATCGCTGATGCGTGCCTCATCATTGGAAGGAAACGTCACCAGACTGACCTCCCACAGGTCGATCTCTTTCAGCAGGAATACCCCTTTTTCACGGTCGTACTCCCAGTCTTTCAGGATGTAGCCAATAGAAAGGCCGGTTAAAGAACCGGCCTTCATATGGGCATGTGCACGTTTTGCCAGGGGATCATCATCAACGAGTAATCGCCCCCTGACATAAAGCCCGACATCATCTTCTTTCATTTCGGTGTACACACCGATGGGCTCATCCATGCGGTGCTGCCAGAGCAACGCAGGCAGCGCCTTTTTTTCGCTCCATTTCTGGAGTGTTGTGGTAAAGGCACCGGGGACCACCACATCATCGTGGCTGTCCTTAACACCAAAAACAGAACCGTAACCTTCAAATTCCCCGGAATCACTGACGGATTTCAGGTTCAGCGGTATATCAAGACGCTGTTTTGTCTGCATCTCCACTCTCCTTTTTCTTACCGTTGTCATCGCCAGCAGAGGGACTGGTGGTCATGTTCATCGGTGTCAGATACACATCACCGCCCGGTCTGGGATTCATATCTTCCAGATCACGGCAGTCATTAGGGGAATAAATCCCCCAGTTGATCCCCGTGGCATACGCTTCAAAGCGGGATTTCATGTCGCCACGCAACAATGCTCCGGCATTAAATTTGGCGTAAAACTTCCCCTGCTTGCTCTCCCTGACCAGCCCTGTATTGATCCGTTGCTCAATACGGGTCAGATACGGCACAAGGGAATAGTTAATGAAACCAAGCCCCAGCTCTTCAATATTGTTGAAGGTGGCGCGATCGGTGTTCTGCACCATATGCAGCGGCACGCGGAACAGGCGACAGATTTCTTCCAGCTGAAACTTGCGGGTTTCCAGGAACTGGCTGTCCTCGGCATTCAGTGCCACCGTTTTCCAGTCCAGCCCCATTTCCAGAATCATCGGACGATGAGAATTTCCCAGCCCGACATGCCGTTCCTCAAAATCCTTTTTGATACGCGCATAAGCCTGATCAGAAAGTTGTTGATCCGTACGCAACACACCGGATGTCACTGCACCGTTGCCAAACAACCTGGCACCGTGCTCCTCGGTTGCCGCTGCCAGTGAAATGGCCTCACGCGCATACGCAATGGGATTCAGCCCGACCAGTCCGTCCAGCGTCAGAGTACGCACATGCCAGATTTCATCCTGAGTCAGCACATCCACAGAACCATCCGGAAATGTCACCTGATAAACCGGCTGCCACTGACAGTTCAGCTTCGGCTCCACACATCCCGGATCTATAGGAAGAAGCTCCACCACTTCTCCCAGCGCCTTCACCTTGTAAGCGTAAAAATTACCCCGCAGACACAGGCAGACGATAACCAGCTCCCAGAATTCCTGCGGTGTCATGTAGCCATTGGGTTTTGCCGAAATCAGCTTATGCAGTCGTTCATCCACTGCCCGTGTTTTAAGAGTGCCGGTGATTTTGTAGAGGCTGCAGGGCAGCATACCAACAGACTCCGCCAGCACCCTGACGCAGGAATACACCGCCGTCAGCCGCATGGCCCGCTGACTGCTGATCCGCTTTCCGGTATAGGTGTCGTATGACAACCCAAGTTCTTCCGCAAGCATCCCGGGCGTTGTGACGGGGGTATTATTTTTACGTTGAAAAAGCCCCTGGAAAAACATTACTCACCTCCGGAGGCGACCCGGTGACCACGATCGAGATAACGCGCAACCAGCCACGACCAGCACAGGCACAGCCCCCCGGCAACAACAAAACCTGCCGGGGGATAAATCAGCCATGTGCCATACGACAGCAAAAGCGCCCCCAGCACGCCCACCAGTGGCGTGAGAATTATCAGAAACATAATGACCTCGGTTAAAGCGAGCGGATACCAACGCTGACCAGATGCTCAGACAGATCCGGCTCCGGTTCACCGCCATTGACCAGCATCCGGCTCATTGCTGTAAACATCGCAACAGGACCGTCGATTTTGGCTTCCGGCGTGGATTTATTCGGGAAGATATTGTCGTTTTTGTCCGGTTTTACCGTAACGTTAGACATCATCCAGTTCATGACCGGATGATTGCTGTGATGGAAACGCCCGGCATAGACCAGTGATTCCGTTTCCTTCATGGCCTCTGACAGATTGCGAACCGTCTGCGGAACCTCCACCAGCGGTATCCCTTCTTCAGCCAGTGCCAGGCTGAACTGCATCGCGCTCCACGGGTCAAATCCCAGTTCCCTGAGGTTTTCACCACCAATCCATTCCAGTAAGTCACTTTTTATCTGAGCATGATCGATAACATCACCATCCGTCAGAATCAGCTTATCCATCTCCGCCCACTTCCGGTAAAGTTCTGCCTGCTGCCGCGAGCATCGTTCCAGCCGTCCTTCCGGAAGCCAGAATTTAAAATCGGCATGAACATGCCCGTTATCCGTTCGCCAGAGTTTTGCCGCCGCACAGATATCAATCTTATGAGCAAGGTCAACGCCAACCCACATGGGATACGTTTTCAGCTCATGTCGTGGGGCAATGTATTCGCACTTCTCCCACTTAATCATGTCCATCCAGGCAGACTCTGCTGTTACCCACACATTCATGTGTTTGGTAAAAAAATTCACCCGTGCAGAGACCTGTTCTTTCGCTTTTTTCGCCAAGCGACGCAGATCATCCCAGCGTTTACAGATGCCCAGGCCGGGATTCGCTTTCTGCCAGACCGTTTCATCAAACGGATCATCTCCCTCATCGAGGGTGTAAATAATCGCAAAGTAGGAGTCGTCTTTTACCGCGCCCTCCACGTCGCTGTTATAGCCACGCAATACCTTGATGGCGTAATCACGCTGCTCGTAACAAATCCCTTCCTTGTTAAACCCTGCCGTGGTGATACCAAATAAAAGGGACTGCAGACGAGCACCGGTTGCCGTTTCCAGAACGTCCCACACGTCACGGGTTTTATGTGCATGCAGCTCATCAATAATGGCGCAGTGGATGTTCAGACCATCCAGGTTGTTTGCATCCGAAGAAAGCGGTTCAAATTTTGATGCGCTCTGCTCCTGGTAAATCGCCAGCTTGTTGAAATCAAACAACCGCCCGAGTGTCGACCGGGCTTTTCTGACCATATTTTTGGCGTCTTCAAACACGATTCTGGCCTGGTCACGCGTGGTTGCGGCTGAATACACCTCAGCTCCGCCTTCACCATCTGCCCCCGTCATATACAGGCCGATACCCGATGACAGAGTTGATTTTGCGTTTTTACGGGCGACTTCGTTGTACGCCGTCCGGAACCGGCGCACCATCACCGGACGTCCGCTGCCATCGCTGCGCATGACAACTTCCCCGGTCTCTTCATTGACCAGCGGAATGACAAAACCAAAAATATTAATGAGGATAAATACATGCCAGTCCATCAACTCAATGGGCTGGCCTGCCAGCGCCCCTTTTACATGAGGCACAAATTTGTAGAAATTCAGGATGTGCTGCGCACGGGGTTCACTGAAATAAATCCCCCGCTCTTCGCCGTACTTCAGATCATCAAGAAAACGCTGGCAGGCCAGGCGGACAAATTCGCCAGCAACAATTTCTCCTGCAACAACACGTTCGGCGTAGCGGATCCCGTCAGCCACTTTTGCCATCAGTCTCTCGCTTTTAAAAGCTCCGCCAGCGGATCAACATCATCCGGTCCGGCGATATTTACTTTAGCCCGGCTTGCCGGTGACATACCAAACTCTGCAAGCATTGCCCGGATCCGCTTCCAGGCATCCGCTTTCATTGCCGCCGCGGGGTGCGCCTTAATCAGTACATCACCGCTCTGCGTTTCCGTGCGGTAAGTATACCCCTCAACATCGAGTGTTTCGCAGTGATGCCGATATTCGGTGTAGGCTTCCACCAGCAACTCGAGCGCACGTGCATCAAGCTGAGAAATGATCCCTTCCGCATTCAGCTCTTCCGCCATTCGCCTGAACCAGTACTTCCCCTGAGCCCCTAAATGCTGCGGAATTTTAGGAAGACCTTTTTCATCCTTTTTAGCGGTTTTTTTGTGGTCTTTAACGGGACGCTTTGAGGGGTTGCCTCGTATCAAATGCAGGCGTGGCGGGGTTTTCGGAGGTCCTGACATAATCGGTCTTACCTATCAATCGTTTGTTCACATTTCCAAAAAAAAGTTTTCGAACCTGCGGCGATGTGAGGAAGGGTCAGGCGGCGGTCCCGGACAGCCAGGGCTGCAGGGATTTGACCCGCCCCTCCCAACAAGTGAGAATAATTATCACTTGATTCGTTCGCGCGCTGTTTTCTCTTTGTGGCAGGGCCAGCACAGACTCTGCAGGTTGCTGTTTGCGTCTGTTCCGCCATGCGCTTTCGGGATGATGTGGTCGACAGTTTTCGCCTCGCTCACCACACCGACACGCAGACACAACTGACACAGACCTTTATCGCGCTTCAGAATACGGGCACGAATCACCGTCCATTTTGAGCCATAGCCACGCTGGTGGCGGCTCAGTCCGCGCTGGTGCTGCACCCAGCCTTCACCGCGATGCTTATCGCAGTAACCCGAACTGTCTGTTGTTGTGCCTGCACATCCACGCTTACGACAGGCGCGGGGTATTCGTGATGGCATTGGAATCTCCTTAATACCGGCATTATCGCAGCCCCTCGCTGAAGGGCTGCTGTAATGCCTGTTACTCAGTAACGACTGCGCCTTCCGGTAATTTCATACCTGCAAATACCGGACAACCAGGATGACGAGCATCTTCTGTTGCTTCCAGCATTGACTCACCAAACCACTCCGTCGTGGCGCGACCATCAGCAGCTTTGTAGTGGAGTAAGTACTGGTTTTCGCCATCCGCATACTGCGCGCGGGCTTTAACCTCACCCCATTCATCACTGATGCGCATCTCCACCAGTTGAGACAACTCAAACTTAAACGGAACAGCAGCGGCACCAATTGCAACCGGTTTGTTTTCTGTTTTTTCCATCATCATCTCCAGATATAAAAAAGCCCCGCATTTGCGGGGCTACAAACAGACATCACAGCCAGTTAGCTAAGTCCGACAGACATAAAATCATCACTACCTAAACGATGGGAACCATAACGAACTTCATACTCCCCATTCAATTCAGAACGTTTAGACTTTGCGCCATCCTCCGTTGCATAAATGCCGACCAGATGCCAGGGTTTGTCACGTACTACAGCCCAACCAAGAACCCATCCCTGATTATCAGGATCAGCCTTCAGGTTATTTTCTACAAACATAGTGTTCTCCTTTTGGGTACCCAGAGACATTCTATGTCATTCATGAAACAGGCAACAACGTGGCCGTTACAATCCCCGCCATATTTGCGTTCAGATCACATTCAACAGAAATTTCTTCATCCGTGGCATCCACTTCATATGTCCGGGAATAACACTCCGTGCATTTACCACTGAAGATATCCTTAACCAGAACACGTCCACGCTGCAAAACCCTGAATGGAATCGTTCCGTTAAAGGGCTTTACGGTTACCAGTAATCTCTTCATATCCCCTCCGGATAAAAATGCCCCTTGCCGCCCGGGCTGTTGTTCAAAGTTCATCCTGATTCGGCAAGATTCAGAATGTATAAGACAAATTGGCACACACAGCAGAATTTCATGCTTTCTGGACGCTGGCGCATCCTTCATTTTTCAGCGAAATATTCTGCTCTTACGGGCGATCAGCTCTGCAGACACTGTCGAACACCGTCGACAATTTCGCAGACCTGAGAAGCCGTATCGAAAAGCTGGCGCGCCTTATCCAGGCTGACGCACCCCACCAATAAAAAAGGCACCAGTATCGCTACCAGTGCCCATTTTGCCGCCGCTCGCGGCATTCTGTGTGTCCAGTGTTTTCGGCTCATATCACCACCAACGCACAGCCCAAATCAGAACAGCGACCGCCACAAGGCGAATTGCAAAGGCCGCAGCCCTTGTCAAATCAAGGCTCGCGGGAGTTTCCACTTCAATACCTTTCATAATGGACAACCTCAAAAAGAATCTTTTATACTTTCCCACGAGGATTTTCTCCGTACTCACTACTCACAATTTCCTCTTTGACGTGAAAACTAAAAACCCCGGACTGTTCCAGCAGCCGGGGTTTTGTTTTTTTTATTTACTGGTATGAGTACGGCATTTAGCTATTTCATCCCGGGCTTTACTGTCTCCGCGACAGATACAACGAACCGTGTCACCCGCCAGCGTGGTGATGTAGGCTTCATCCGTTTTTTCCACCGAAATGCATGGTACATTGCCATCCCGGCAATACTCCACTTGGGCAGCAAGGTGAGTGTTGCGCGGGTAAAATTCCAGGCGATACATATTCCCCAGAACATGCACTTCTTCAACCTGACGCCCATCTTCCATTACCGTGATTTTTTTCAGTGCGTACATACGTACCTCCGTTCTTTCGTTTTTTGAGCAATAAAAAAGCCGCTCATGGCGGCCCTGTATGTTCTGCAAGCTATCGTTTCAACTGAAAGTGAGGCCCATCCTTTAATGACCGCCACTCACCGCCCCATTCGATGGGGGTATTCAGCTCTTTCGCTGCCTGCTTAAATGCCTGCGCGATTTTCTCGTACAGAGGCCAGTCCCATGACACCTGGCTGCCAACCCAGGCAACAACATCCACCGCATCACCGGTCAGGTGGCGGCTGTTCATGGTCTGGCTTTTCCCTTCCGCGACCAGCTGTTTCTGGCGTTCTTTCGTGCGCAGCCCTTCCGTAATACCGAAATCAACCTCCGTCAGCTCCAGCGCACGGCGAACGACAGCAACCAGCTGTGGTTTAACGCCCTCCAGATTCTTTTCGCTGCGACGACTGAATCTGAATTTACCCGACATATTCACCTCAACAATGGAAAGATTTTTGTGACGTTCCCGCGTGCGCGTATCACCAGCACGCAGAACAGCAGGTTAAAAAACACTTCCAGCCAGCCCGTTGCTAACGGGCGACCACACAGATAGCTGAGGGGCGCAAAGGCATACAGCAGCATCAGCAACCAGGCCAGCCATGACATCAGCGGTTTATGTCTGGAATCACGACGACGATAAAAAAAGAGCGTCAGCACGATAACCGTGCATAACGCCACATTCAGCAATCCGGGAAGGTTACTTAACATTGCCGCCTCCTCCACCCCGCAGGCGGGAGAACAGGCCGGACACCAGCGATGCAATATCCTGCTGGTGGATGAACGAGAGAATCTTCACCGACACCACGGCCACCAGCACCGCACACAGTGCATCCGCCGATGTACCGTCATAACCTGTTTTTGATGCAATCCAGGCTGACAGCACATGCGCACCCAGCACGCCAACGATAAACGACACCAGAAAATGCGCCGCCACACGCCAGGCTGAAAGCGCCTGCGGCATCGTTGCCACAAATAACGCCCCAGCGAACGCCCCAAACACAATCCCGAAATCCGTTCCGGTAAACAGCCCGAATACCGTCGCCCCGCCGAGCGCCGCAGCCGTACCGGAACCGGACAAGGGTTCAGACATACTTTTTCTCCTGTAAATAAAAAAGGGCCACTGTCGGCCCGTAAAAAAACAACACCCCGTCAAAGGCACCCGCAGATACCTTTTGTGTGGTGTTATCTGATGTGATGTGCGCCGGACGTGGCGCGGATATAAAAAAGGCCCGCCGCAGCGAGCCTGTTTTCAATGAGTGCAAAATTCAATTATTCTTGAGTAACACTTAAACTCATCTCATTGAATGCAGCCATCCTGTAACCTGCCGGTGTAACACCAAAATAACTCCTGAATACGCTGATAAAATAAGATGTAAAATTATAGCCACACTGAGCAGCGATTCTGTTGATGGCGCAACGAGATTGATTCAACAGCATTGCTGCCATTCTCATTCTCTCTGTAAGCAACAACTCACTGAAACAGGTGCCTTCTTCTTTCAGTCTTTTTTTTAACAAACTTTCACTGATACATAACCGCGAAGACACATCTCTCAGAGTCCAGTTTGCTGCAATGTCCGTACGAAACAATGCACTAAGCCTGTCACTAATATTGCCAATACACGCGGTCAGAAACGACGAAAACATTTTCTCTGATGAGAAAAACGCCAGACACGAAAAGGAAAGCATTTCCGCTAAATTGTCCGTATGAATCTTTTCCTCACAAAGATAATCAATCAGGATGCCCATCAATTCTGCCTTGGGAAAACTCACGCAAAGATATCGTGGTATTTGCCGGACTAAAACTACATCCTGTTTTTCGTCTCCACACAACAGGTAACGGATAATTGTCGATTCACTGAGACTTATTCGCCGAAAACATTCCGAAAAGGGCAATAACGATCCAGCTCCCCCCCTGACAAGAAGTGCACTACCACTTTCCAGAGAGAGCTCTTTTCCTTCAAAGAGCACAACAAACGGGGAATGAACAAAAACAACAGAACAAGCTTCATTCATATCAATTGCCCTGACATTACTGGTCACAAGATAAGTATATATCGATTTACAAAAATACAAGCCGAAAGACCAGTATTCGCAACCACCAGCGCGTTTAACGTCCTGTACCGTTTTTCAGGCATAAAAAACCCGCTCAGTGGCGGGTTTAAGCTGTTTGGCGTAGTAACCACTCTTAACAGGATATTCAACTTTTTACGATCGTAAAGCGTTCGGGGAAAATTTTTAAAACCGTTCCAGAGTGCATACCATCGCATCGGCGGGTAGTTTTTCCGTGAAGTCGACCTGACCGTGTTTATCGAAGTGGATCAGTAATGCGCATCCATCATTTTGGGTTGGGGTGTTTTGTGCTGCTGGTGGTTGTTTTTGGCTGAAATAACAGTCTTCCAGTTTTTCGAACACTTCCCACGCCTGATCGGTTTCCAGCATTTTGGCGTGACGGGCTGCTCCGCGTTCTGTCCAGAGGATGAGGTGCTTTGTACGCGGTGCAACTAAGTTACTTTGAGTAACCTTGTTCTTAAATTCCCGCAACTCAGCCCCTTCCAATTTGAAGTAGTGTTTCCCACAAACAAAACGCTCGGCATTGCGTGTATAGTTCACTTTGATGTTATTAGTTTCGGTGCCATAAAGTTGTGCCAAAAGCTCGGTAGTAATGACAGGGATTTGGTTATGGGTGATCGGGGAAAGAGTTTCAACTGAGATTTGAATAGCCATAGGATGATCCTTTTTCTATGTGAATCATCACCACTGCTGACGCCAATCAGTATGGTGGTGAACTGTGCAGGGTTGGCGTAACCGGGAAAAAGGAACCGGCGCGGATCGCTCCGCCCCCACACAGCCCACCATTGAGATGTGACAGTGCAAACGACAATAAAAAAGACGCTGGCGCGTCTGTTGTCGCCTTTTTCATCCGGGACGCCAATCCCAACGCCAGATTTTGCTGGCGCGTGAGGAATATAGCCCCGGACAATGTGTCTGGTCAAGCTCCTACATGATTCGTTCTACGTATCTGTCCATCTCTAGTCGGATATCAAGCATCATCAACATGCCATCAATAACCCCTTCCGCTTTCTGCAGGCGCTTGCCAATACAGGTATCCGAACACCCATGCTTTCGTGCCAACCCCATAAAAGTCATTCCACCTACGTAATAATCCACCAACAAATCGTGCAAATCCTGATTTTTCTTGTTCAACCGGGCCATACAGCCACAAATTATCATTGCATCATCATCAGAACACTGAGGGCGTGATTTCACTTTCGGCGGGATTAATCCTTTAAAACCAGCAGCGATTGACGCCCATGACACATCTTCGTGATTGTTCGCAGCCCATGATCCCCACCGCTCCATAACCTGCTGAATATCACGCACCATCGTTATCACCTGTAATTTCGTAAATCTTCACGCCCAACCGCCCACCAGGAACAGGCAGTCCGCGCACAATATTGATTTCATCAAACTGCTCGTCGTCTATAAGTAGTCCGGCATGCGTCAGCGCATCCAGTGGTGCTTTCAGAATATTGTCCAGGTCACGACGGCGCTTATCCGGCGGCTCTGCAATAATTTTTATTGCCAGCCTTCCGGACAGATTTAATTTCAGTCGCTGCTGGCGAACAATAAGCGCCACATCCCGGCGATAACGCTCCCCTGCTTTTGATACAAAATATGTGCTGCCACGACGACGCCAGTAGGTGTTCACCGTCGGTGGGTAAGGTAAAACACACTCTAAGCGCATCAACGCAGTACCCCCTGCACCAATTTTTCAAATTTTCCAACTTTTGTTTCCAGCTCTGCCACACAATCCACCAGCTCATCCACCGCTTTTTGTGCGCGGTGTTTTGCCTGCATCAGTTCTCTGAGCGCGGGTACCATATCCCGACGAATGGCATCTTTTGTTACGCCTGATTTTTCCAGTTGTTCCGCCTGTCGCAGCATTTCCTGCGCCTGTTTGCGTAATTGTTCAGGGGTAAAAGTCATTGTCTGGTTGTTCAAAAGAAACGCTCCATCTTACTACTGTCGGTTCGTTTATTGCTGTATCTGCGCGGCTGAGGCGGCTGCATTGGGGTGGAAAGAACCTGTGCGCTTTCCTGGTCTACAGGCAGAAAATGTCCGTTATAAAAACGCCGGTAAATTGTCCCCAGAGAACCGTTACGTTGTTTCGTGATATTGATTTCTGCGATGCCCCTGGCCTGCGTATCCGGGTTGTACACTTCATCCCTGTAAAGCATCAGAATGATGTCTGCATCCGCCTCTATTTCTCCGGAATTTTTCAGGTCTGAGTTCATGGGGCGTTTATTGGGCCTGGACTCCACACCGCGGGAGAGCTGGCTCAGCGCAATCAACGGAAAACCACCGGATTTTGCCAGGCCTTTAAGCCCCTTTGAGATTTCACCCACGGCAAGGTCATGACGCCCCGTGCTCCGGGTTTTTATCAGCCCGAGATAATCAACCACCACCAGCGCCGTTTCCGGATGTTTAATCAGGTGGTGTTTCGTTGTTGCGCATATCTCATCAATGGTCAGATTCGCCTGGTCCACCATCCAGATATTGCGACCGGTCATCCGTCCCACCCCTTGTGAGAAACGCGCCCAGTCTTCATCTTCAAAGTGAGTGACAGATTTCAGGCGTGATACCGGCATTCCTCCAGCCGCAGATACCATGCGTTCACCAATCTGGATGTTCGCCATTTCCATTGTGAACAGAAGAACACCATGCCCCTGCTCAGTCACCTTGTCGATGATATCCAGCGCCAGTTCGGTTTTGCCCATTGACGGACGAGCCGCAATGAACACCAGGTCGCCGGGCTCCATGCCACCTGTTTTTGCGTCCAGCTCCTCAATACCGGTCATCAACGTTCTGGATTTCTCCAGTCCCTGATTCCGGCATTCAACACGCTCAACCACCTCCGGAAGCACATCATCAATATGTATCGGCTGAATAATGCCCTTTTCCGTCGACAATGAAGCCATCATGTTCTGCGCATCCTTCAGGACATCTTCAGCTGCTTCACAGGTATGCGCATCACGTAATTTCTGCAGCGCCTCATTCAGTGTTTTTTCTGCATCACGCAATGCAGCATTGCGCCGCAACGCTGCAACATAGTGCTCCAGTGAAGACTTCACCCAGGTTTTACGCCCGGTATCAGTAATCACCGGAGCAAGTTCCGGCATTTCATTACACAGCAGCACAGGATCAATCACACCTGAAACACGAGCCTGTCGGCAGATGCCTGTGTAGATATCCCTATACGCTCGTACAGAAAAAACGTCCGCTGGCAGTGTGGCCAGAATATCCATCACTTCATGATCTGCCCCACGCAGAAAAAACGCGCCAATGACAGCGCCTTCCAGATCATCGTTACGCCATACTGGAGTGGTCATGCAGCCACACCTCCAATATGCGCACGATAGCTGGGCCAGTTAAACGACAACCAGTTGCGTCCCCCGTCTGTGATCCTGTCGGCAATGCGGGGGCTGATGAACGCCCACAACTCTTCCGGTGAAAGGTTGCTGATCAGGATGGTGGGCAGGATGCTTTCGTACCGGGCATTGATAATTTCCTGCAAAATAGCCATTTCAGCCGCGCTGCCAAACTGAACGCCGACTTCGTCGATGATCAGCAAATCCAATGACGCATAATGCTCAATAACTTCATCCGCTGTTTTTTCGCTGTCATTCCGCCAGCAGTTTTTCACAGCACGGGTAAGGCGCATCACATCAGTAATCTCCACACTGGCCAGATGGTTACGGATGATGTGTTTTGCCATAGCCACAGCCAGATGATTTTTTCCGGTACCACAACTGCCTGTCAGAACAAGACTGGTACCGTTAGCCAGAACATCCTCCCAGCTCTCTGCATAGCGGCGGCAGGCAGCAAGATTTCTGGCTGCATCAGAGTTAATCTCCTGATAGTTTTCAAACTCACAGTCGCGAAACCTACAGGCAACACCAGCATTCTCAATCAGCACATCAGCTTTCATTGCAACCAGAGTCCGATGTGTCACATCCATTTCATCCACCAGACACTCCGGACAGCGGGAAATTTTTGAGACAGCGCCCCCCTGCCGATCATCCCACACCAGTATATGCGTACGATATTTACCGTGTTTTTCGCAGCATCCAACCCCTTCAGATTCCCGGCAGGCGCGGTAAGGCCATGGCTTTTCGCCATTCTGAGCAAATGCAATCTCTGCCCGTAACTCATCCATTCGCGCCTGTAGTCTTGTTTGTTTCTCACGTTGGTTAATCGTCATCATCGCTGTCACCTCAGAATGTCAGTTTGTCACTGGATTTACCGAATTTGTCAGACATGGCTCCCAGGCCAGCCAGGACATCGACCTGTCGCTGTCGCCCACCTCCGGGAGCGGCTGGCTGTTGCCAGTAATCTTCGAAGTGACGATCGGGTCCAAAGAACGTCGCAGCCTGCTTCACGAACTGTGTGCCGGTATTTCCTGTAGCACGTACCCAGGCGGCATACCGCTTCACACCATCAAGCATGGTCTCCGGTTTTATTCCCTCCCTGATACGGGCTTTCCAGGCTTTGAAGGCTGCTGACTTGGAATTGCCACCAGCACGTTTGGGATATTCCTGCCAGGCCTGTTCAAATTCCGGTGAATATTCCTGTCGGGCAGAACGTGCTGGTGCAGACGCATCAGCGGATGCGCCAATAGTGTTTTTACTCTCTGTAGTATTCTCTGAAGTAATCTCTGTTGTATTCTCTGTAAGATCGAAATTGGTTTTCCCTTCTCCGCGGCGAGGGGTTTCCCGTGTCCGCGGTGAAGGCTTTCCCTCCTCCGCGAAATTGGGTTTTACAGTTTCCCGAAAACGGGTTTCCCCATTTCGGGAAAACTGATTGTTTTCATTGATAATTTCATTAAGGCGCTCACAATCTATACGGTAGAACATTTTGTGCTCAAGACGCTTGTTGGTTTCAACCAAAATGCCTCTGGACACAAGATGCTTACGCGCTACAGCCTGTTGTTCAAATGTAAGTCCGGTTTCGTGTTGTATCTCTTCACGCGTTTTATGTACGCCTTCCGCTGCATGTGCTTTATCCTGCCAGTAAAAAATCTGACCAAAGAAAATAACAGCGTGCGGACTTCCCATGTATTTAACGAGCCCAGGGTAATAAGCAACCGGATGTCCAAAATCGAGCAGAAGATCAGACGGACGCATAGCCACCTCCCAGGCGTTTAAACATTTTTCCGGACTGAAACGCCACCAGCGGATAACTCAGGGTATGAGTACGTCCCTGAACCTGGCAGACAACTTTCTGGCTTTCAGTGCTGACTAGGCAAACCCGCAGAACGTGACCGTTGCTGGTGGCGAACCACTGCCCCACACGGGGGCAACGGTTGTATCGGTGATACAGGGAATTAACGATGCGGCGAATCATGGGTGCGCCTCCTTGTCAGAACCATTAAGTCTGGAATCAACAAGTGCAGCGCCAAAAACAGCATCTCCTACACGGTCATACAGCTTGCTCGCCAGCGGAGATTCAACGGCCTTAAGCATGGGGTAAAGCTGGCTTTTCCAGATTTGATGGATTTCACGCAAATGCAGGTATACGCCTCTGGCGTTTCGTGCAACAGCTGACATATCAACCGCGTCAGCACCAGATAAATTCTTCTCCATCTGGTTAAAGGCGTTGATGTATGCCTCTTTGAACCTGGCTGCACGTTTGCCAGTGAAGCCCATGGCAAGAAACGCAAAACCGTCGCGGGTGATTTGGTAGCAGGGAAGTTTGCGGCCTGATGCGTCGGTGTATTCACTTAACACAAAATTGTGTTCAGTAAATTCAGCGGAACATTCGAGGTTTCGAATTCTGTCTAAAACCCGCTCATGCCGTTTAGTAAAGTAATTAGAAACTGCAAGAGATGTGGTGACAACACGACCATTGATAATCGTGATTTCAGGGTGAGATTGGGTTGGGAGAGTAGTCATGGTGACAGCCCCTATGTTGAATTCAATGAACTCACCACCAAGGCTTTCCACGACCATATAGGTGGTGAGACGTACAGGGGTGGAAATACCGGTCAACATAGAACCCGGCCCAACCGAAGTTGGCCCTGCACGCCCCACCATAATTTGGGCGTAACGATGCTCATGACACGAAAAAACCGCATGAGCGCGGTTGTGCTCTATATTGAATTTCGGGTTTCCACGCCCGGCCCCCGCTTTATAAGGTGCAGAGACAGTGTAACGTCCCAAAAGTGCAGAATCAATATGTTGGCGAATCATGGGCGCACCTCCCATTGATTACGACGGAAAACAGTGTGATTCAGGTTGGTTTCAGCCTCATGGAATGCTTCAATACAGCTCTCGTAGTACCGCATTGTGCGCAGACTTAACCCAAGCTGAAGCATCATCAGGCCATCAAGGGTGATGTAATAACCTCGCAAAGAGTCACCATAGATGTGATAAGTACCCGGTATGAAATTGCGGGTGAAAAATTCGCGCGAGCAGTTCAGATACTCGATTTTGTCGACGATATTCTGGTGCATGCGCTTGAAGTGGCAGGCAACATGCAGGGAGAAAATAACAGCCTTACCGTTGACGATCTCAATTTTGAGGAATGGGGAAGTTGGGATCGTAGCCATGATGGCAGCCTCCGTATGCAATGGATAACTTCCACCACCGGAAACGCCAATTTCGCTGGTGGTGAACTGAGCAGGGTTGGCGTAACCGGCGCATACGGAAACCGGCGCACCTTTCGGTGCCCCCACCCAGCCCACCATAATTTGGGTATAGCTGAGTTGTAGCAACAAAAAAGACGCTAACGCGCCAATTGTCGCCGTATGCAATTCCAGGACGCCAATCCCGGCACCCGCTTTATAAGGTGCTGGAACAGTGTAACGTCCCGAAATTGCAGAATCAATATGTTGGTTGCGGATCATTTTGTACCTACTCGCCGTCAATCCGCGTTTTCGCGCTGATTCCAGTCATGAACAGCACGTTCTTTCGAATCAGGGATCTGGTTTGCGTTACAGCAAGTACATGCGACGTAATAACCATCATCGCCATCCAGAAAATATTTCACCTCAATGAGTTGTACTTCCGGATTTCCGCAGAACGGGCAAGGTTTCAGATCGACATCACCAGTTACACACGTCTTGGTTTGCATTATTTGTTCTCCTGTAAAAGATTCGCGAGCTCAGTGTTATGGGTAAACAGCCCATCCCATGTTTTCTTCATCGGTAGTTCACCGTTCAGATAATGGCGATATAACCAGGCGGCACCTTTTTTCTTCAGGAGTGGTTTGAAAATCTCGCGCATTTCCCCGTTTTCCTGCTCAACCTGCCCAGAACGCTCAGTCAGGTATTGGTCACGTGCATACGCTTTTACACGCCAGCGCGGATACATAGCCTCCGGACGGTCGTCATACAGCCAGTTACGCTCTTCAAGGAACGCATTAATCTGACGAGTGTTTACACCGTTGAGTTGTTTGCAGAACTGCACAGGAGTGATGCCATCGGCGAGATGGCTTTCGAGTTTGCTGATGTAGCGAGCCTGACGCTCTGCATACCCGAGAGCAAGGCGTTCGGATTTTTTGGCTTCAATCCACGCTTCAGCAGCAGCGATCGGATCGTCAAAGTCTGGAATAGTGTTTGAAGAAGGCGTTGCTTTACGAAAATACGCCTGCTCCATTTTTTCGAAGAACGACCAGGCCTCGTCTGTATCGACGATTTTTGACATGCGGGCAGCGCCGCGTTCTGTCCAGAGGACAAGTGATGTTGTATGTTTATTAACCGACTCGCTAAAAGATAGTCGGAAAGATTTCAGCTCATCACCGCTGATTTTGAAAAAGTGTTTACCCTCAACGAAACGATCTTCGTTTCGAATGTAGTTCTGTTGTATACGGATTGGCGTTGTTCCATATCCCGCCGCCAACGTTTCGGTGGTAACTACACGTACTCCCTGCCACTCAATAACTGGCAAGTTTTCAGGGTTGACTAATTTTTGTTTATTGATCATCATGAAATCCCCTTACTAATCAGAATAAGTCGGGCTGACGGAGTGCGGCCCGGCTTTTCTTTTTTCGTTCAGTAACCGTTCATCGCGTGGACATTTCTGATGAATCACTCTGCCCATCTTCCGTGCGCGCTAGGCTTGGATTTGAAATTTTGCGTAACGAATCAGGAATTCCATCTTCAGGGTGAGGATAAAGATCTGGCCTTAAGCCATGTGGCGTGACCTTCCATGCAACTACTTCACATACGCGTAAAACGAAACGAGCAGGAATTGTGTTTTTTGAAAACCACTGATTCACCGCTTGCGGAGTTACACCAAGGTTTCGTGCAATGGCATTTTGCGCAATTAATGCGCGAAGTACGTCGTAATCATTTCCTTTCATAGCAAAACACCAATATTAACTTGATAACACAAGAATACATCAAGATTAAATTAACATGCAAGTTGCAAAAGGATCGAATACACTAAAATCAAGTAAAGATTTATCCTTGTAAAGAAACCCACAGGACCTGGTCATGAAGAACGTCAAAAACACGGAAAATCGAATAGCCGCGATGCTGAAAGCAAAAGGATGGACTCAGGCTCAACTGGCCCGCAAGTTAGGTGTGAGTGCGCAATCAGTGCAGTACTGGACAACAGGAAAGACATTTCCACGGAGTGATAAGCTTGCGCAGTTATCAGAGATTAGCGGTTATCCACAATCCTGGTTCTTAGGTGAAGACCCCTCACCGACCTTCTCCTCGCCAGAGAAACACCAGACAAGAACAGATAGCGTCGTGTTTAATGTCCTTGATGTTGAGTTCAGTTGCGGTGATGGAACTCATGTCCGTGGTGACTTGATAGATGTAGTGCGCTCAATAGAACTTGATCCTGAATATGCCCGACGTCTTGTTGGAAATCGGGCATTCAAAAATATAGAAATAGGTAACGCCAGAGGAGACAGTATGGCTCCCACAATCTCACCTGGCGACCTTCTTTTTCTCGATAAGACAGTAACTTATTTTGATGGAGATGGCATTTATGCATTTTGTTTTGATGGAGAATGCTACGTGAAAAGACTTCAAAAAATTGGAAGCAAAATCATGGTGTTATCTGATAACCCCAATTATCAACCATGGAGCATCGAAAAAGAGGGTTTAGCTCTGCTTTATATCCAGTCTAAAGTGATCTCATCTGTACCATTCAATATAAACAGATTTGGTTAGTCTTTGATTTTAACGGGCTTTGCCCGTTTTTTTCTGCCTAAAATACACGATATCAATTTTTTCTTGACAGCCTATTTCGCAAAGCATAATATCGCACCATCAACTATAACTTGATTTGATTCAATTTAAAATTGTTGGTGGGTATATGAAGACACTAAACGCAACTCCAGAAACAACTAATTTTATCAACTGCGGCTGTGTTACGCTTGAAGGCTTAGAACTTGATTCCTTTGCATTAAATATTGCAAATTTGCTAAGTGCTGTACGCACATTCCATCTTCTTGATTGTGCTCGCTCAAAGGAACTAGGCATTGAGGTAATGGAATTTATCCATGAATATGCTCTATCTGCGGCTTCTCCTGCACGACAAAAACAATCCTTCCCTAAAAGCTGGCTGGTTAACCTTCACACCCAACGCGAAGCCTGCGGCTTAACAACCGCCGAACTCGCCAGGCTGCTCGATCTCGATGAAGAAATCATCATCCAGTGGGAGAGCGGAGAGTATGAACCAACTATCAGTATGCTTATCCCACTGGCAAATATTCTTGGCTGCGATCCGATGTGGTTATTGACTGGTAGCAATGCTGCAAAGGAGTAACAGCAGTGAATAGTAATATCCATGACAATTTCGAAGGTATTTGTCTGGCATCGGATTCATTTGCAATAAACATTCATAGTCTGTTGTGCGCTGCGCAAGTTTTACAGATGTCAAATAATCAGAATGCAAAAACATTAGGTGATGAAATCCTGTCTTTTGCATGTGAATATTCGAAAGCTGCAGTCAAAAAAGAATTAGCGCAATAACAATAAATATTCACTGAATGTTTATTACGGTTTTATCGCCGGGGATTGTTGCAACCTTTATTCGCAGGAGATTATGTTATGACTTTCCTGAAACATAAGGCATCGTATAAAACTGCCTGCCTCATTGCACAACATGGAGATTCTTATCTTCATATAGCCAACCTGTATTTGCGCAAAGCATATGGGAGATAAATAAATGAAAGAAAAACAACAGAACATAACACATAAAAAAGTAAGAGTGTTGCTAACCATTGAAAATGGTGAAGTAATTTACCAAAAACATCTGTTGGATAATGAATTCGTTGGCTGCATGGATACATTTCTGTGGATGGCAAAAAGAGCTGGCTACACGATTATTCCACCAGCAAAGGAGCAAACATTATGAATCATTCAGATTTCCGACCAGAAGTTACGCCACATGGCATAAAAATTGGCAATACAACCATTAATTTTGTTGATGCCGTACAGCGACTTAATGATGGTGAATACGACAATCCATACTGGCACGGCTTAAGAATCATGCAATGTATTGCTGAAGCCGATGATGCCGGATTCCTGGGAAGATTTTCAGTCGATATGAAGGTTGCTCAATGGCGCTGGCTGTATGTGGCAACGTTTATCAGTGAAGAGGAAAACAAGAACGGCACCATTGATATCCCTAACGATAACGGAACCACAGATCACGCAGTTATTTATAAGGGAAAGCATGGTTGTATAAGTATATACCCGGGGCCACTTCGCATTGCCCTGCAAAACCATGTTGAATGGGGATTTATTGAAAAATATGGCGAAGCTGAAGGCATGGGGAGAGTTCTGTTTCTCTATCAAAAAATGCTCATCGCAGATCCTGATAATGGTTTCATTCTCTCTGCTATGGGGCGCGAAGGGCTTGAACTCCTTCTGGATGAAATGATTAACGACCTGAATACTCATGGTATGCCAGAAGCGCCAGTGACACATTAAATATTAAGAAGACTATAATTCTTCCATTTTTTACTAACCGTTTATATGAAAAGCAACCGTGAATTAAACAGAGTAAAACTGATTTTAATCCTTGCCACAGTGCTTACACTAACAGAAATCATTATTCTCTTTATTGCGCTGTCAGTCGGTTAAAAATATCGGGATACCACAGACCAATGAGACTGTATTTCACAATAGTAATTTTACTGGCAATTATCGCATGCATTTACGGATTACTTGTTCCGTTCCTTATATCCATGAAGGATACGATAGCAGTTATTTCTGGCTTTGCACTGGCGTTTCTGACCCCGCCCTGCATTTATGCCATTTACAAGGGGCTTTCTTTCACTAAGGATAAAAGATGAAAAAAATTATTTTTGCTTTAGCCATTGTTCTGCCGACAATTGGCCTTGTCGGTTGCGATCGCGTTGAACCAGGTAATGTTGGCATCAAGGTAAATAAACTGGGCGACGACAAAGGCGTCGGTGAGGTGGTCGGTGTTGGTCGCTACTGGACTGGCTGGAATACTGAAGTTTATATCTTCCCCACCTTCAAACAAATGAAGACCTACGATGAACCGTTCAGTTTCCAGATGAGTGACGGTACAACCATCGGCTATCACATCGGTGTGGCCTACAAAGTTGATCCATCCAAAGTTACCACGGTGTTTCAGACCTACCGCAAAGGCGTGGATGACATTACCGACACTGACCTGCGCCAGAAGATCGCCGACGCACTCAACCGACTGGCCAGCAAAATGACCACTGACAAATTTATCGACGGCGGCAAGTCTGAGCTGCTGGATGAAGCTCTTAAAGACATTCAGGCAGAGATGACACCTATCGGTATTCAGGTAATGAGCCTCTCATATGTGGGTAAGCCGGAGTACCCGCCAACCGTTATCGACAGCATTAATGCCAAAGTCACGGCAAACCAGAAAACCCTGCAGCGCGAGCAGGAAGTCAAGCAACGTGAAGCGGAGGCCAACATGCTACGTGCGGAAGCTGCCGGACAGGCTGATGCCATTCGAACAAAAGCCCAGGCAGAAGCCGATGCCATTCGTTTACGCGGCGAAGCTCTACGCCAGAACCCAGGCGTCATGGAGCTGGAAGCCATCAACAAGTGGAACGGTACACTGCCGCAATACATGACCAGTGGTGCCAATACACCATTTATCCAGATTAAATAACTTATATGCCCGGCAGGCGCCGGGCTAAGGGAAATGCAGATGAACACCCAGAATACTCAACCGCAAATAATGAACTATGACCCGAATCTGACGTCATGCGGACGCATGGCAAACCAAACCGTTCGATTAACTTTCGGACTATGGGAATACCGCGAAACATTCGAAGTTACTGTCGGCGGCAATCTGACCGGACTGGATGTTATCAGTTGCGCTATTGAAAGCCTGTACGCAACGCTGCCTTATGAAGAAGTCAAGGATGAGCGCACAGGGGAAACAGATATCATGGCCACCATTAATATTGGCGAACTGATATGTCAGGATGAAGACCTGTCCGGAGAACTCTGGCTTGCCGGGATGCTTATCTCAGCAGAAATTATCAGTATTGAACCCGCTACAAACATACGGCTCTGAAGTTCTCACTATTCAGAGAGCAGGAGAAAAAATGTTTGCTTTGATTAATCAGGGACAACTGTATACCGACAGTGCCGGTTACCCGGTAAAAATTATTCGCTGCATAAATAACACCGTGTTGTACAGAAGAATGGATGGGCGAACACAATCGGTAAAAATGAACGATTTTAATGAATCGTTTGAACGGATCGATCACCAGGAATACCGACAAATTCTGGCAGAAACAGAGCAGGAAGCTCATCTGAAAAAATTACGAGCCATGAAAAGGAAGTAGCGAATGAATAAAGCGTTTGAGCTATGGGTACGCCAGCGTTACGGCAATCGTTATGACCTGACGCGAGATGTTGACGGTTTCTACTGCCGTGAAGTTGTGAAACGAATGTTTGAAGTGTGGTGCCACTGCCGTGGGCTGAGTGTTGTGTGAGGTAATACATGGGCAATGTGATTCAACTGGCTCCCAATGAATGGGTTTGTGAAAGCGTTCTTATCGCAATTACCGGGCTCAAACCTGGCACAATTCTCCGAGCCCGGAAAGAATGCTGGATGGTAGGAAGAGAGTATATTCACGTATCGCCAGACGGTAATCCAAAACCTTCCAGTGAATGTATGTATAACAGAAAAGCAATAGATGCCTGGGTCTCTTCAATGAAAAACAAACAACCTGGGTGATTTAATACCATGAAATATGTAAGCTCGTATCGCTCTTGGGCGTCTGGAGGTATCAATGGATAAAGTCAAATATCCAACAGGCGTCGAAAACCACGGCGGCACATTACGCATCTGGTTTAATTTTAAAGGTAAACGTGTCAGGGAAAATCTTGGTGTCCCTGACACTGTCAAGAACAGGAAGATCGCCGGAGAGCTGCGGACATCTGTATGTTTTGCCATTCGTACAGGAAACTTTGATTATGCTGCGCAGTTCCCTGACTCTCCTAACCTCAAGGCTTTTGGGGTAAATAAAAAAGAAATTACGGTGAAAGAACTTGAAGAAAAGTGGCTGGATCTGAAACGCATGGAAATCTCTGCAAATGCATTCAATCGCTATAAATCCGTTGCAAGAACGATGGTTCCGAAAATTGGAGGTAGCAGACTGGTGTCAACGGTGACCAAAGAGGAATTGCTGTATATCAGGAAAGATTTGCTGACCGGATACCAAAATCCAACAAAAGGTAAAGCTCGAGTAAAAGGACGAAGCGTTGTCACAGTAAATTATTACATGACGACAATCGCTGGAATGTTCCAGTTTGCTGCAGATCACGGTTACTTAGAAGCAAATCCCTTCGAGAGAATTAAGCCTCTTAAAAAAGCCAGGGCAGAGCCAGATCCGCTAACTCGTGACGAATTTATTCGCCTGATAGATGCTTGCCGGCATCAGCAGACAAAAAACCTGTGGTCATTGGCTGTGTACACAGGAATGCGTCATGGTGAACTGGTCTCCCTGGCCTGGGAAGATATCGATCTGAAAGCAGGAACAATTACTATCAGGCGCAATTATACGAAACTCGGTGAGTTCACTCTACCTAAAACTGAAGCAAGTACAAACAGGGTTGTGCATCTTATCCAGCCCGCTATCAGTGTCCTGAAAAATCAGGCTGAAATGACAAGACTGGGTAAGCAGCACCACATCAAGGTGCAACTACGTGAATATGGACGTTCAGTGAATCATGAATGTACTTTCGTATTTAACCCCCAGGTGGTTAGAAAAAGCAAACAGGTAGGTTTTATCTACAAGGTAGATTCCATTGGCGACTCATGGGAAACAGCCATTAAGCGTGCTGGCATCAGGTATCGAAAGGCATACCAGTCACGACACACTTATGCGTGCTGGTCATTATCTGCCGGAGCAAATCCAAGCTTCATTGCCAGCCAGATGGGCCATGCAAGTGCCCAGATGGTGTTCAATGTATACGGAGCATGGATGACTGACAGCAATGCAGAACAGATCGCCATGCTGAATCAGAAGCTGGCAGATTATGTCCCAATGATGTCCCATAGTCACCAAAGTGACACAAGAGGTCTATTAAAATCAGTAAGTTAGTCTTTAATACCCGTCATATTAACTGCGTGGAGGGCAACACCACGCTTTACGCCCTGCCGAAACCCGAGGTTGTCCTGCGCTGGCGTGAGCAGACCACAGATGACTTCCGCTTCTGTTTTAAGTTTCCGGCGACCATTTCGCATCAGGCAGCATTACGGCATTGCGATGATTTAGTGACTGAATTTTTGACCCGCATGTCACCGTTGGCTCCGCGCATTGGGCAATACTGGCTGCAACTGCCTGCCACATTCGGCCCACGGGAGCTGCCTGCGCTTTGGCATTTTCTCGATTCTCTCCCTGGCGAATTTAATTATGGTGTGGAAGTCCGCCATCCACAGTTTTTCGCCAAAGGGGAAGAGGAACAAACGCTTAATCGCGGTTTACATCAGCGCGGCGTTAATCGGGTGATTTTAGACAGCCGCCCGGTTCATGCAGCACGTCCACACAGTGAAGCTATTCGCGACGCTCAACGAAAAAAACCTAAAGTTCCGGTACATGCTGTACTGACGGCGACAAATCCGCTGATCCGTTTTATCGGTAGTGATGATATGACGCAAAACCGGGAATTATTTCAGGTCTGGTTACAAAAATTAGCGCAGTGGCATCAGACCACTACGCCTTATCTTTTTTTACATACGCCAGATATTGCCCAGGCCCCGGAACTGGTACATACCCTGTGGGAAGACTTACGTAAAACGCTTCCAGAGATCGGAGCAGTTCCGGCTATTCCACAGCAATCTTCTCTTTTCTGAATTTGCCACCTATCATAGACAGGTGCCATCGGCCATTTTAAAGGGAGTTTGTATGGTAAGCGCGCTGTATGCCGTTTTAAGTGCGTTGTTATTAATGAAGTTCTCTTTTGATGTCGTTCGCCTGCGAATGCAGTACCGCGTTGCCTATGGTGACGGTGGTTTTAGCGAACTGCAAAGCGCTATTCGCATTCATGGTAACGCGGTGGAATATATTCCCATCGCGATTGTGCTGATGCTGTTTATGGAAATGAATGGCGCAGAAACCTGGATGGTGCATATTTGCGGCATCGTTTTGCTTGCTGGTCGTCTGATGCATTATTACGGTTTTCATCACCGTCTGTTTCGCTGGCGACGTTCCGGCATGAGCGCCACCTGGTGTGCGCTGTTGCTGATGGTGCTGGCGAATCTTTGGTATATGCCCTGGGAGTTGGTTTTCTCCCTGCGTTAGCGCACAATACGCCACTTTCTTTTTCCCGGATTTTTACGTTATGTCTCACCGCGACACGCTATTTTCTGCCCCTATCGCCAGACTGGGCGACTGGACCTTTGATGAACGGGTAGCTGAAGTCTTCCCGGATATGATCCAGCGTTCCGTTCCCGGCTATTCCAATATTATTTCCATGATTGGTATGTTAGCCGAGCGCTTCGTTCAACCTGGTACGCAGGTTTACGATCTGGGTTGTTCTCTGGGCGCGGCGACGCTCTCGGTGCGTCGCAACATTCATCATGATAATTGCAAAATTATTGCCATCGACAACTCCCCGGCGATGATTGAACGCTGCCGTCGTCATATTGACGCCTATAAAGCCCCTACGCCAGTAGACGTCATTGAAGGTGATATTCGCGATATCGCCATTGAAAACGCATCGATGGTGGTGCTGAATTTTACCCTGCAATTCCTGGAACCTTCCGAGCGCCAGGCATTACTGGATAAAATTTATCAAGGCCTGAACCCGGGCGGCGCGCTGGTGCTTTCGGAAAAATTCAGTTTCGAAGATGCCAAAGTTGGTGAACTGTTGTTCAACATGCACCACGACTTTAAACGTGCCAACGGTTACAGCGAACTGGAGATCAGCCAGAAGCGCAGCATGCTGGAAAACGTGATGCTGACCGATTCCGTGGAAACCCATAAAGCACGCCTGCATCAAGCCGGTTTTGAGCATAGCGAGCTGTGGTTCCAGTGCTTTAACTTTGGTTCACTGGTGGCATTAAAAGCAGAGGACGCTGCATGATCGACTTTGGTAACTTTTATTCTCTGATTGCCAAAAATCATCTTTCACACTGGCTCGAAACGCTGCCCGCGCAGATTGCTAACTGGCAGCGCGAGCAGCAGCACGGGTTGTTTAAGCAGTGGTCAAATGCGGTGGAGTTTCTACCTGAAATTAAACCGTATCGTCTTGATTTATTGCATAGCGTTACGGCAGAAAGCGAAGAGCCACTGAGCGCAGGGCAAATTAAACGCATTGAAACGCTGATGCGCAACCTGATGCCGTGGCGCAAAGGGCCGTTCTCACTGTATGGCGTCAACATCGATACCGAATGGCGTTCCGACTGGAAATGGGATCGTGTTCTGCCCCATCTTTCTGATTTAACCGGACGCACCATTCTGGATGTCGGCTGCGGCAGCGGTTATCACATGTGGCGCATGATTGGCGCAGGCGCGCACCTCGCGGTGGGGATCGACCCTACGCAACTGTTTCTGTGCCAGTTTGAAGCGGTGCGTAAACTACTGGGTAATGATCAGCGCGCGCATTTGTTACCGTTAGGTATTGAACAACTTCCGGCACTGAAAGCCTTTGATACCGTCTTTTCGATGGGCGTGCTTTATCATCGTCGTTCACCGCTGGAGCATCTCTGGCAGTTGAAAGATCAACTGGTGAATGAGGGTGAACTGGTGCTTGAAACGCTGGTTATTGATGGCGATGAGAACACGGTGCTGGTGCCGGGCGATCGTTACGCGCAAATGCGTAATGTCTATTTCATCCCTTCCGCGCTGGCGCTGAAAAACTGGCTGAAGAAGTGTGGTTTTGTTGATATTCGCATTGCGGATGTGAGCGTTACCACCACAGAAGAACAGCGACGCACTGAATGGATGGTTACCGAATCGCTGGCCGATTTCCTCGACCCACATGATCCGGGTAAAACGGTGGAAGGTTATCCGGCACCTAAACGCGCGGTGCTGATTGCGCGCAAGCCGTAAAGGTCTGGTATTACTGCCGGATGCGGCGTGAACGCCTTATCCGGCCTACAAAACCTTGCTAATTCAATATATTGCAGGGACTATGTAGGCCTGATAAGCATAGCGCATCAGGCAGCTTTACGTTTGCATAACCTCAGCGCCCGTTTCCGGGCGCTATTCACTTCTTACGCCTGAACAGCTGGCTGATCAAACGCCGTTAACTTCGGTGCATTGCCCGTATATTTTTCGATATACACCAACGCTGAGTTACCGGCACAGGCATTTGCCAGCTGCGAGCTGGGGATATCCGCCGTTAACACGTTCGCACTGCCGTTTTTACACAAGCCATTTTCCAGATCTGGCCATGCACCTTCATGCACGCATACCACGCCTTTTTTGATCCCGTCAGTCACCACCGCGCCTGTCAAAATCTGACCACGTTTGTTCCAGACACGGACCAGATCACCATTCGCAATACCAAAGCGAGCAGCATCTTCGGCGTGAATAGTGATCGGTTCACGATCGGCAACCGCATATTTTTTACGCAGTTGCGCATAGTTAAGCTGACTGTGTAAACGGTGTGCCGGATGTGCGGTCAGAAGCTGTAACTGCTTCTCGTCGGCGGTACCTTTCCACTCATCAGGCGCAAGCCAGGTTGGGTGTGCCGGGCAATCCTTATAGCCAAATTTTTCCAGCGTTTTGGAGTAAATCTCAATTTTGCCGCTTGGCGTACCCAGCGCATTTTTCACTGGATCGGCGCGGAAATCACCATAACGAACGTACTGTTCGTTCTTCTCGCTGCGGCGCATTTCGATCAGTTTATTTTGCTGCCAGAAGGCATTAAACATTGGCATAGTGACGCGTTGCGCACGGGCACCTTTCTGAGCGGCATCATAGAAAAATTTCAGCCACGCCATTTCATCTTTACCTTCGGTATAGATCTCTTTTCCGCCAGGTTTCAGTAATTCCGCAAGTTCGGCAAACACGTCAAAATCGTTTCGCGCTTCAAATTGCGGAGCGACAGCCTGCTTCATCGGTACAATATGCTGGTTGCTGTAATCACCGGTCATCGTCAAGTCATTGCGCTCAAACGATGTGGTGATCGGTAATACGATATCTGCATGTTTAGCAGCTGCGGTCCAGTAGCATTCAGAAACGACGATCATCTCCGGTTTCTGCCATGCTTTGATCAGACGATTAGTATCCTGGTGATGGGTAAAGTTACCGCCACCCGCCCACCAGATCATTTTGATATTCGGATACGTTTGTTCTTTACCGTTATGCTGATATTTGCCACCAGGATTTTCCAGCGCATCGACGATACGGGCAACAGGAATCGCCGTCATTCCGCCATCATCAGCGGCCTCGCTGGCCTGTCCGGCAATCGCCGCAGACATTTCCGGCAGCACGCCGCCAACACGCGTCGGGTTGCCACCGTTGGAGTAATGATAAGAGAAACCAAAACCGCCGCCCGGTGTACCAATCTGCCCTAACATCGCCGCCAGCGTCACCAGCATCCAGTGTTTCTGTTCACCATATTGCTGGCGCTGAATTCCCCAGCCTGCCATCAGCATTGTGCGATTCGCCGCCATCAGTTCAGCGAGTTTGACTATCTGCGCTTCCGGTACGCCAGTAATTTCCGCCGCCCAGGCCGCGCTCTTCGGAGTATTATCGCTCTTACCTGTCAGATACTCTTCAAACTGCGGATACCCGGTAGTGTATTTTTCAAGGAACACTTTATCGTGTTTGCCTTGTGTCATCAGGGTATGCGCAATCCCTAACATCAGTGCCACGTCAGTGCCCATATTCGGCGCGATCCAGGTGGCATTATCGCCAAAGAATTCGATGGTTTCGGAGCGGATAGGATCAATGGCAATCACTGGTTTGCCAGATTTTTTCAGCTGATGGAAGTATTCCAGCCCTTGCTCATCGGTACTGCTCCAGGCAATTTTTAAGGTATTCAGCGGGTTCATTCCCCACAGCACCACAACCTGGCTGTTTTCCAGAATCAGCGGCCAGGAGGTCTGCTGTTCATACACCTCTACAGAACCGACCACATGCGGCATGATCACCTGTGCTGCCCCGGTTGAATAATCGCCGCTATGCCCGGAATAACCGCCCGCGAGGTTCATATAACGTTGCAGTAAGGTTTGCGCTTTATGCAACACGCCAGAAGAGCGCCAGCCGTAAGATCCGGCAAAAATGGCCGATGGTCCGTTAGCTTTACGAATACGATCGTGTTGCTCATGAATCAGTTTTAATGCCTGTTCCCAGCTCACCTGTACATAGGTATCTTCGCCACGACCTTTCGCCGGTTGCAGTGGATTATCGAGATAGCTTTTTCTCACCATCGGATGCTGAATACGCGCCGTGGTGTGTACCTGATCCGCCGCCGTAGACTGTAAGGAGTTCGGTATGGTTTTCGCCAGCGCGCCTGTCGAAGAAACAATCTTGCCGTCCTTCACTTCTACGTTCATCGCTCCCCAACGTCCCGCGGTGAGGATTTTACCGCCCTTCTCTTCTGCCCATGCGGGTAGCGGTGCTGCCGATGTCACCACCAGCGCTCCAGCGGCAATACCGCTGTGTTTAATAAATTCACGTCTTGTTAATGTCATAACTTCCTCCCTGATCAACGAGGATCACTGTTTCTCGGTAATATCTTTGGCGTTGTACTGGAAATACCGCGTTAAAATGTCCAGTTCGTTTTCGCTCATGCTGGTTCGTGCCCCCATTCCTTTGGCAATGGACGGCCACGCATTGACGGTGTAATGGTCGGCGGCAATAGGGGCATGACAACCAGCGCAATAGGTATCGTCAAGTTTTTCAGCGTATTGCCATAGCGGTTTACGGTCCGCTAATGCGGGATCGGTAAGCGCACCCTGTAAAGACGCCTGACGCCATTGATTGCCGTATTCGTCAGCCTGCCATTCCCCGTTTACCGTGAGCGCCTTGATACCTTCTTCACTTAATGTGGCTAGCGCCAGCCGTTGACCTGCCGCCAGGGAGAGCGTGTTTTCACTGCCCTGCATTTGATAACCCTGCAACAGAACGATCGGCTGTTTGCCACTGGCATCAACGACGGTGAGATCGGTACCAGGATTCACGGTAGCCAGCTCGCCTATGCGAGAAGTTTTGAAAGGATAAATATGTGCGCCATTAGTCACTGAAGTAGCGGCCTGACTTTCCAGCTCATGCGCCGCGTTGTCATCCATTTTTATTTCTGGCGGAAAATGGGCAATGCCTTTATGACAATCGATACAGGTTTCGCCGCCCTTTTGTGCTTTGTTATGCATTTTCTGCGCAGATTCACTTTGCGAGGCTATATCCATAGCATCAAAAGAATGGCAACTACGGCAGGTTGCAGAGTCAGTTGCCTTTAATTCTTTCCATACTGTTTCGGCCATTTCCTGGCGATGAGCTTCGAACTTATCATCACTGTCTATTTTGCCGCTAACAAATTCATGATAAATATCTTTAGATGCCTTTAATTTAGCAAATAAATAATCCATCCCTGACTTTGGAATATGGCAATCGGCACATTCCGCACGTATCCCTTTCTGGTTCGAAAAGTGGACAGTTCCCTGATATTCCTCAAAAGGTTTACTCATCGAGTGGCAGGAAAGGCAAAATGCTGTATCCGACGTTTTATGTAAGGCTTTTTGCGCCAGCAATAACCCGCCGCCACCAACCACAACCGCTATCAGCAAAAACAATAACCCAATGCGTTTTTTCCCTCGCATAGATTCCTCTAATTAAATTCCAGAACACCGAAATCATTGTATAATTAAATATACAACGAATTAACCGCTTGCATAATTCGGCACAACACTGCCTGAAATAATCGATAAAGAATATGATTTATTACAATGTAATCATTAATTGCTAAGGAATAACCCAGTTGCTATTTAGAATATATATTTATTAGTTTTAGTAATTTAAATCCCATAATTAATGTGAATATATAAAATATTTTTAGCACAACGCTATGTTTACTGTCACCCGCTCAACAGATCACGGTAATCGTTCGTTTTTTATACTGTTCAGGGATAAAAAAAGGCCCCTGTTGAAATTGCAGGGGCCTGGTACGAGCAAGCATCATATTGGGCGACATGATGCAACGGTAAAAATCATTTGGCCTGATGGCGTTCAATGATTCCTTTCATTTCAGCAACCGCCGCCCCGTCTACGACATAACGCGAATACTCGTCCGCGTGTGCATCTGATGACATGGACAATCCTTGATTACGATAACGCATCGGTGAGGCTTGCCACGCTCCCGCGGAGCTATGGACTTCCAACACTCCGGCATCGAGGAAGTGGTGCAGGTTTTCTGCACGGACTCCTGCTCCGGCCATAATGATTGGAGCATCACGATGGGCAATAAGTTCCATAATTTTTGATAAACCTTGCAGTGCGTCTGATTTTTGCCCTGATGTCAGCACCCGGGCAATGCCCAATTCCGCAAGATTATTGAGTGTATTTAGAGGGTTAGCGCACATATCAAAGGCGCGATGAAAAGTCACTGCCAGCGGACCGGCAGCAGCCATTATTTTTTCCATTCGTGACATATCGACATTACCGTCAACATCGAGCACGCCCGTTACCAGTCCAGGAAAACCTAATTCGCGGACTGTGCGCACATCCTCAAGAATGGCGGCAAACTCACCGTCGCTGTAGCAAAAATCACCACCGCGTGGGCGAATTATCGGATGCACAGGGATCGTCACCCGCTGGCGCACGGATTTCAGTACACCCAACGACGGCGTTAAGCCCCCCTCTTTTGGGGCTGCGCATAATTCAACTCTGTCTGCGCCGTTTTGCTGCGCCGTTAGTGCACATTCCATGCTGTAACAGCAAATTTCCAGTAATGCCATTTTTACTCCTTAATTACGCCGACTGCTCGCTGGCAACGATCTCTTCAATGGACCACGGATGAAACTTAATAGTTGTTTTGCCATCGGTGACCGCCAGCGTCGGATTCGGTAATCGCTCATGCTCACCTTTTGGCGAACTGGTTTTCACTGAGATCCCCGGTAGGCTGAGTCCTTCATCAGAAAGCAATGCCAGCGCACGGGCATTCAGCGTTTCTGGATCACCCGGCAGAACGATTTCAATATGTTCCCAACCTTCGTGCGGGTAACGTTTTTCCCCGGGCCACGGTAGCTCCACAATGGAAAACTGCCAGTGAGCAACCTGTACCGGTTCATGCAATTTAAACAGACAAATCGGTCTGCCATTGATCATATTTTCTGACAAAAGCTCGCCACACTGTTCAAACCCGCGACGCCAGCGTTCAGCAGTGGCGTTTTGATGGCAACGCAAAGAAATGTGATCGGCAGTCAGCGGAGTGATATTTAACCCCAGACGGCGGGAAAGTTCATCTAATGCGTGGGTAAATCGCGGTAAATCCGATGCAATATCCTGCAGCTCGTCGATAGATTGCCAGTTCGCCATAATCACTCTTCGTCTTTCAGTAAAAGCGTTAATTTACCCTGTTGCCCTGTGCCAACCAACCGCTGATTTCACGCCGCTTCTGATGCAATAGTGAAAACGGCAATACGCCACGCGCACGTTGCTGACGAAAACAGCCATTTGCAGTATACTCCCGCCCTAATTTCTTTAACTGGTGCGGGCAATTTTTGCTCGCTTCATCAATGTAAGGTATTCCGGTGAATATTCAGGCTCTTCTCTCAGAAAAAGTCCGTCAGGCCATGATTGCGGCAGGCGCGCCTGCGGATTGCGAACCGCAGGTTCGTCAGTCAGCAAAAGTTCAGTTCGGCGACTATCAGGCTAACGGCATGATGGCAGTTGCTAAAAAACTGGGTATGGCACCGCGACAATTAGCAGAGCAGGTGCTGACTCATCTGGATCTTAACGGTATCGCCAGCAAAGTTGAGATCGCCGGTCCAGGCTTTATCAACATTTTCCTTGATCCGGCATTCCTGGCTGAACATGTTCAGCAGGCGCTGGCGTCCGATCGTCTCGGTGTTGCTACGCCAGAAAAACAGACCATTGTGGTTGACTACTCTGCGCCAAACGTGGCGAAAGAGATGCACGTCGGTCACCTGCGCTCTACCATTATTGGTGACGCAGCAGTGCGTACTCTGGAGTTCCTCGGTCACAAAGTGATTCGCGCAAACCACGTCGGCGACTGGGGCACTCAGTTCGGTATGCTGATTGCATGGCTGGAAAAGCAGCAGCAGGAAAACGCCGGTGAAATGGAGCTGGCTGACCTTGAAGGTTTCTACCGCGATGCGAAAAAGCATTACGACGAAGATGAAGAGTTTGCCGAGCGTGCACGTAACTACGTGGTAAAACTGCAAAGCGGTGACGAATATTTCCGCGAGATGTGGCGCAAACTGGTCGACATCACCATGACGCAGAACCAGATCACCTACGATCGTCTCAACGTGACGCTGACCCGTGATGACGTGATGGGCGAAAGCCTCTACAACCCAATGCTGCCAGGAATTGTGGCGGATCTCAAAGCCAAAGGTCTGGCAGTAGAAAGCGAAGGGGCGACCGTCGTATTCCTTGATGAGTTTAAAAACAAGGAAGGCGAACCGATGGGCGTGATCATTCAGAAGAAAGATGGCGGCTATCTCTACACCACCACTGATATCGCCTGTGCGAAATATCGTTATGAAACACTGCATGCCGATCGCGTGCTGTATTACATCGACTCCCGTCAGCATCAACACCTGATGCAGGCATGGGCGATCGTCCGTAAAGCAGGCTATGTACCGGAATCCGTACCGCTGGAACACCACATGTTCGGCATGATGCTGGGTAAAGACGGCAAACCGTTCAAAACCCGCGCGGGTGGTACAGTGAAACTGGCCGATCTGCTGGATGAAGCCCTGGAACGTGCACGCCGTCTGGTGGCAGAAAAGAACCCGGATATGCCAGCCGACGAGCTGGAAAAACTGGCTAACGCGGTTGGTATTGGTGCGGTGAAATATGCGGATCTCTCCAAAAACCGCACCACGGACTACATTTTCGACTGGGACAACATGCTGGCGTTTGAGGGTAATACCGCGCCATACATGCAGTATGCATACACGCGTGTATTGTCCGTGTTCCGTAAAGCAGAAATTGACGAAGAGCAACTGGCTACAGCTCCGGTTATCATCCGTGAAGATCGTGAAGCGCAACTGGCAGCTCGCCTGCTGCAGTTTGAAGAAACCCTCACCGTGGTTGCCCGTGAAGGCACGCCGCATGTAATGTGTGCTTACCTGTACGATCTGGCCGGTCTGTTCTCTGGCTTCTACGAGCACTGCCCGATCCTCAGCGCAGAAAACGAAGAAGTGCGTAACAGCCGTCTAAAACTGGCACAACTGACGGCGAAGACGCTGAAGCTGGGTCTGGATACGCTGGGTATTGAGACTGTAGAGCGTATGTAATCGATTTTTCGTGAGAGTGAAGCCTGATCAGGGTTAGCCGATCAGGCTTTTTTATTGCCATCTAAATGTATTCTGAAAACGGACATGCCATCGTTTTCTCACTATTGAGTAAGAGGCCAGAAGCGTAATATCCAGGCCCAGGAAAACGATAACGGTTCAATTTAAGGAATACCGCAGTGTTTAAATTTCTTGTATTAACATTAGGCATTATCTCTTGCCAGGCTTACGCAGAAGATACGGTTATAGTAAATGATCATGACATTTCAGCCATCAAAGATTGTTGGCAAAAAAATTCAGATGATGATACTGACATTAACGTGATCAAATCATGTCTGCGACAAGAATACAATCTCGTCGATGCGCAATTAAATAAAGCTTATGGTGAAGCTTATCGTTATATAGAACAAGTGCCACGCACAGGTGCAAAAAAACCTGATACTGAACAACTTAACTTGCTTAAAAAATCACAGCGAGCCTGGCTGGATTTTAGGGACAAAGAATGTGAATTAATCCTTTCAAATGAGGATGTTCAGGATTTAAGTGACCCTTATTCTGAATCAGAATGGCTATCATGTATGATCATACAGACCAATACGCGAACTCGCCAGTTGCAGCTATACCGTAACTCTGAAGATTTTTATCCAAGCCCTTTGACAAGAGGATAATTCACATCTTTTTGGCATGTTTTGTTGCAAGCTATTCCTGATAAATAATTGCAACAAAACATCGAGCCTTTTTCGCTGAGTTATTAAACATGCTCGCGAGCGCGTAATTTTTATTTGTCCTTCAGCGATAATTCACAATCACTTCATTCCGTTGTACCTTTAGCGGTGGAATTAACCGCCCACCGCCAGGCACTTCCCAGATAAAGCGCAACGGTTCTGCTGCCGCTATACCGGAAAAGGCCACGGTGGTTCCGCTCTGCCCCTCTAATTCGACACAACGAGATTGCGAACACAAGCGAACCCGCAGTCCTGCAGGTGTCGGGCCGATAAGCTGATAACGCCACGCCACCAGCGTCATCAATCCTGAAGCAGGTTGTCGAGTAGAAAGAGGCGCTGACGACATCGACTCACCGCGATGATTTAGCGTAATTCCGACACTACTTGCCTGCCACATCCCCTCCCCGGCGGCTTGCACTAGCAGCGGAAACAATAATATTGCTAATAAGGTTCTCATCATTTACCGCCAATTGTCGCCGTCATGCGGATATGTCGGTTATCAGATAGTTCCAGATTCGACAGCACCACTAACTGCGGCAAGCTGCGGCGCAGAAAGCGAGACAATAATGGTCGCAGCGCGTGGTTCACCAACAATACTGGCGGCGCACCCAACATCTCCTGACGGGATAGCGCTTCCTGAGTTTGCGCCAGTAAACGATCCGCCAGCCCTGGCTCCAGTCCGCCCCCGCCCTGCAACGCCTGTAGCAACAAACGTTCCAGCGGTGTATCGAGGCCAATAACATGGACTTCATCTTTGCCAGGAAACCACTGCTGGGTAATCGCCCGTCCCAACGCCACGCGCACGACGGCGGTTAATTCATGTGGATCACTTTGGATGGGTGCATGTTCCGCCAGCGTTTCGAGAATAGTGCGCATATCGCGAATCGGTACTTTTTCATCGAGGAGATTTTGCAGCACTTTATGCAGTGTGGTGAGCGTGACGACGCCAGGGACGAGATCTTCCGTCAGCTTTGGCATCTCCTGGGCGACGCGATCCAGCAGCTGTTGCGCCTCCTGACGACCAAACAGCTCTGCGGCATGCTGGCTAATGAGGTGGTTAAGATGCGTTGCCACTACCGTGCTGGCCTCAACCACGGTGTACCCCTGAATCTGCGCCTGTTCTTTTAGCGCACTTTCAATCCAGATAGCATTCAGGCCAAATGCCGGATCGACGGTCGCCTCACCAGGTAACGTCCCGGCAGCGGTACCAGGGTTAATAGCCAACCAACGCCCCGGATAAGCATCACCACTGCCTATCTCCACGCCTTTCATCAAAATGCGATAGCGGGCAGGTTGCAGATCCATATTGTCGCGAATGTGCACCACCGGCGGCAAGAAGCCCATTTCCTGAGCAAATTTCTTACGAATACTACGAATACGGCCCAGCAACTCGCCATCTTGTTGGAAATCAACCATCGGGATCAGTCGATAACCCACTTCCATTCCCAGAGAATCTTCCAGTTGTACATCGTTCCACGTCGCTTCGACAACGGTATTATTCTCTGCCATTTTTACCGGTTTGGGTTCGGCAGGCGCTTTTTGTTCGCGTCCGCGTATCCACCAGGCCAGCCCGAGCAATCCGGCAGTGAACAGCAAAAATACCAGGTTCGGCATTCCAGGCACCAGGCCGAGTAAACCGAGCACGGCGGCGCTTAACAACATAACGCTTGGGTTACTGAAAAGCTGATTCACCATCTGCTCGCCAACATCCTGATCGGTGCTGACACGCGTAACGATGACCCCCGCGGCGGTAGAAATCACCAGCGCCGGAATTTGTGCCACCAGACCGTCGCCAATGGTCAATAGCGTATAACTTTCCGCCGCGTGTCCCATGCTCATGCCATGTTGCAGCACGCCGACCAGCAACCCGCCGACAACGTTAATGACCATGATGAGGATCCCGGCGATGGCATCGCCGCGAACAAACTTACTTGCCCCGTCCATTGAGCCGTAAAAATCGGCTTCCTGAGTCACTTCGGAGCGGCGTTTTTTCGCCTCATCTTCACCAATCAATCCGGCGTTAAGGTCGGCGTCAATCGCCATCTGCTTACCCGGCATACCATCGAGAACAAAGCGCGCACCCACTTCTGCGATACGCCCGGCACCTTTGGTAATGACCATAAAGTTGATGATCACGAGAATGACAAACACCACGATACCGATAGCGAAATTGCCACCAACGAGGAAGTGACCGAACGCTTCGACCACCTTCCCTGCCGCCGCTGCGCCGGTATGCCCTTCCATCAAAATGATACGGGTTGAAGCCACGTTAAGTGCCAGACGCAACAGCGTGGTAAACAACAGAATGGTCGGAAACGCAGCAAACTCAAGCGTACGCTGGGTAAACATCGCCACCAGCAACACCATGATCGACAAGGCAATATTGAAGGTAAACAACAGGTCGAGTATGAATGCGGGCAGTGGCAGCACCATCATCGACAAGATCAACAGGATCAAAATCGGTCCGGCAAGGATTTGCCATTGTGTCGATTTCAGGTTTGCGGGCAGGCGCAGCATCGCGGCCAGATTACTCATGGGACGGTTTCTCGTTAATAAAATCCAGGGCTTCCGGCACCGGAAGATGAGTAGGTTGTACAGGACGCTGTCCACCAGCCAGACGCCAGCGTTTCAGTTGCCAGACCCAGGCCAGCACTTCCGCCACCGCGGCGTACAGTTGACCAGGAATTTGTTGACCGATCTCCGCATGTCGATACAGCGCGCGCGCCAGCGGCGGCGCTTCAAGCGTCGGAACGTTATTTTCAGCGCCAATTTCACGAATGCGCAGCGCGACCAGCCCTGCACCTTTAGCGACCACTTTCGGTGCGCTCATTTTGTTTTCGTCATACTGCAACGCTACCGAATAGTGGGTCGGGTTATTGACAATGACATCCGCTTTCGGCACATCGGCCATCATCCGACGCCGTGCAGCCGCTCGCTGCATCTGACGGATCCGTCCTTTAACATGGGGGTCGCCTTCGCTTTGTTTTAACTCATCACGAATATCCTGCCGCGACATTCGCAGCTTTTTCAGGTGGCTGAAGATTTGGAAAAAGACGTCAAATCCCACCATTGGAATGACACCAAGCACCACCAGCAGTGCGCATAGCCCTACCAAATCCATCGCATTACCCATGGCGGTAATCGGAGACTCGGCCATTAAGCGCATCATCTGCGGCCAGTGATGCCAGAGAAAAAACCCCGTCACGCTACCAACCAGGATGGTTTTCAAAATTGCCTTAAGCAACTCCGCGCCAGTCTGAGCCGAGAACATCCGTTTAATGCCCGGTAGCGGGTTGAGTTTGGAAAACTTCGGCTGCAAGGATTTGCCGCTAAATACCAGCCCTCCCAGCATGACCGGAGAAATGAGCGCCACCAGCACCACGCCGCTAATCAGTGGCAGCAGCGCCAGCATGGCTTCTCTGATCAGCAGAATAATCTGCCCGAGGATCAGATTCGGGTCATTGATAATACTGTGATCAAAATGCAGCCCAGCGGAGAGCATGCCCGACAATCGACGGGCCAGCGACACACCGCCAAACCAGATAACACTAACGCCCACCAGCAAAATCAGCAGTGAGGTCAGTTCACGGGAACGCGGGATTTGCCCCTCTTCCCGCGCTTTTTCTAGTCGGTGAGGTGTGGGGGCTTCTGTTTTGTCGTCGCTCTCGTCAGACACGTCGCCAATCCTGGAAAGAGTATTAAGCGTAAATGATGCCAGAGCGCAAAGCGTTCAATGGTTTGAGTAAGGGGCAAAACAGGCGGGATTTAGGGCTTTTGCTGCCACACATCAAGCATAGTGTGCGTTTGTCGGATGCGGCGTCATCGCCTTATCAGACCGCCTGATATGACGTGGTCACGCCACATCAGGCAATACAAATCAAAATCCAAGACTATCCAACAAATCGTCCACCTGATCCTGACTGGCTACCACACCGGCTTTGCTGGTATCGACCTGAGGTCCATTAAGCAAACTCTGATTTTCACGTTTTGGACGCGACTCCTGTTCCGGGATGTTTTCCAACAGCACCATCAGCAACTGGCGTTCGATCTCCTGAATGACATCCATCATCCGCTTAATGACCTGCCCGGTGAGATCCTGAAAATCCTGCGCCATCATGATTTCCAGCAGTTGCGCGTTAGTAAAGCTGGTATGCGCGGGTACATCTGCCAGAAATTGTCGTGTATCTGTTACCAGTTCACGGGCGTCGGCAAGGTCAATCGGATCGGCAAACCAGTCATCCCAACGTTGGGTTAACGCTTTTGCTGATTTCTCCATTTGATCCTGATGCGGTTGTGACGCCTCAACACTGTTCAGCGCCCGCTCCGCAGCCTGGGCGGTCATCTGCACAACATAGTACAAACGATCGCGCGCATCCGGGATGGCTTCCGCCGCTTCGGCAATGGCCTGATCCAGCCCCAGTTCCCGCAAACTGTCGCGCAGCATACGCGTCAGGCTGCCGATGCGCGCAATGATATCGCCAGCTGAATGCTCGTCAGCAGGTTTGATTGATGGTTGCATCATAGTCGCATCCTCACATGCCCAGTTTCTCAAAGATTTTGTTGAGTTTTTCCTCCAGCGTCGCGGCGGTAAATGGCTTCACCACATAGCCACTGGCCCCCGCTTGCGCCGCAGCAATGATGTTCTCTTTCTTCGCTTCTGCAGTCACCATTAACACTGGCAATGCCGACATCGCGCCATCCGCACGAATCGTTTTCAGCAATTCCAGGCCATCCATGTTGGGCATGTTCCAGTCGGAGATAACAAATCCATAACCGCCTGCCTGCAACTTATTGAGAGCGTCGACGCCATCTTCCGCTTCCTCAACATTATTGAATCCCAGCTCTTTCAGCAGGTTACGCACTATGCGTCGCATGGTGGAAAAGTCATCCACAACCAAAAATTTAAGTTCTTTATCCGCCATTTCACACTCCTGATTTAAATACGTATCGCCTGTCCGGCACTAATTTTTGCCAACATTTGCTGGCTTACCTGGCTAAGATCGACCACTTCGCAGACACCACCCATATTGATGGCCTCACGCGGCATGCCGAACACCACGCAACTTGCTTCGTTTTGCGCAAGGGTCCATGCCCCCGCCTGACGCATCGCCAACATTCCCGCCGCGCCGTCGTTGCCCATACCGGTCAGGATCACCCCAACCGCATTACGCCCCGCCTGTTTGGCGACAGAATGGAACAACACATCTACCGAAGGCCGATGACGGTTAACCGCCGGGCCATCATGAATTTTGATTTGGTAATTTGCGCCACTACGCGCCAGCTCCATATGCCGATCGCCCGGCGCAATATAGGCATGCCCCGGCAAAACACGTTCCCCGTCTTCGGCTTCTTTAACCCCGATCTGGCAAAGCTTATTAAGTCTGTCGGCAAAAGAGCGGGTGAAACCGGGCGGCATATGCTGGGTAATTAACAGTGCCGGGCTGGAAAGCGGCAACGGTTGCAGTACGTGACGAATTGCCTCAGTTCCACCCGTTGAAGCACCAATCGCAATCAGTTTTTCAGAACTCAACAACGGCCCTGCCTTCAGCGTTGTCGGTGCCGACAATGGCTTATGTGCTGCAAGGCTCGCCTTTGCTGCTGTACGCACCTTTTCAGCAATCATTTCGCTGTACGCCAGCATTCCTTCGCGAATACCCAGTTGCGGTTTGGTGACAAAATCTATCGCCCCCAGCTCCAGCGCGCGCAGCGTGACTTCTGACCCTTTGCCGGTCAGGGAAGAAACCATCACAACGGGCATTGGACGCAAACGCATTAATTTTTCGAGGAAATCCAGTCCGTCCATCCGCGGCATTTCAACATCCAGCGTCAATACATCAGGATTGAATTTCTTAATCAAATCACGCGCAACCAGCGGATCAGGGGCGGTCGCCACCATTTCCATGTCGCTATGGCTGTTGATGATTTCTGTCATGATCTGGCGCATCAGTGCCGAATCATCGACAGATAACACCCTGATTTTGCTCATCGTTAATCCTTACTTAGCGCATACACCGTCTGACCACGCAGCGTGAAGCGGCGCTCAAGGTGGCTAAAGTTTTCAGAGTGACCCGCAAACAGCAATCCGTCGGGTTTAAGGAGCGGAACAAAGCGGCGCAAAATCTCCTGCTGGGTAGTTTGATCGAAGTAGATCATGACGTTACGACAGAAGATCGCATCAAACGGCCCCGGCACGGTGTACTGTTTCGCCAGTAAATTCAGCGGGGCAAAATCAACATAGTTCGCCAGCTCCTGACGCACGCGTACCAGCCCTTCATGCGGTCCCGTCCCTCGCATGAAATACCGTTGCAGTTGCTGCGGCGTCAGGTTTTTCAACTCTTCATGGCGATAGATACCGCTTCTGGCTTTTTCCAGCACTTCGGTGTCGATATCACTGGCAAACACTTTCCAGCGTCCGGGCGCGGTGCCCAATGTGTCAGCCAGCGTCATCGCAATGCTGTACGGCTCTTCGCCGGTCGAAGCCGCCGCGCTCCATACGCGATACTCGCCAGAACGGCGACATGCGTGATCCGCGAGCAGAGGGAAATGATGTGCCTCACGGAAAAATGCCGTCAGATTCGTGGTCAGCGAATTGATAAACGCCTGCCACTCACCGCTGTGCTGATTAGATTCCAGCAAGTTCAGATAATGACCGAAATCCGTCAGTCCCAGCGAACGCAAACGACGAACCAGTCGGTTGTAAACCATGTCGCGTTTATGGTCAGCCAGAACGATCCCGGCTCGTTGATAGATCAATTGACTTATCCGCCGAAAATGCGCGTCGGAAAGCGCCAGGCGCTCGGTCATCTGTAACAATAAAGACGTTTGCCCACAGGGCAGAGATGAAGTCATAGCGCCTTCTCAATCACTTCAGGATACCACTGGCGCAATTTGTAACTGCGCCGACTCATGTCGTGCTACTTCATGTTCTTCAAGGGTAAATACCGCCACACGCGACGAAAGATGGTCGGCCTGATTCGCCAGTTGTTCCGTTGCCACCGCCGCTTCTTCTACCAGCGAGGCGTTCTGCTGAGTCACCTGATCCATCTGGCTGACAGCCTGTGCAACCTGCTCAATCCCCCGCCGTTGTTCTTCCGACGCCGAAGCAATTTCTCCCATAATGTCGTTCACGCGGGTCACCGAACTGACAATATCGGTCATGGTCGCGGCGGCGTTATTCACCAGTTTCGAACCCTGCTGGACACGATTGACTGACTCTTCGATCAGCCCTTTGATCTCTTTTGCTGCCTGCGCGCTACGGCTGGCAAGATTGCGCACTTCACCTGCCACTACCGCAAAACCACGCCCCTGCTCTCCGGCGCGAGCCGCTTCCACTGCCGCATTCAGGGCCAGAATATTGGTCTGGAAAGCAATTCCGTCGATAACGCTGATAATGTCGCCAATTTTTTGCGAGCTGGTGGCGATCTCCTGCATGGTGTGAGTCATGGTACTGACCTGAACACCGCCCGCCTGCGCCGTTGTCGCGGCATTTTTTGCCAGTTCCGACGCCTGTCGTGCGTTATCGGCGTTTTGCCCTACCGTGGCGGTTAATTGCTCCATACTGGCGGCCGTTTGTGCCAGCGATGCCGCCTGCTGTTCGGTACGACTTGAGAGATCGTTATTGCCTGCGACAATCTCCGCGATACCAATGTGCATCTCCTGGCTTCCCTTACGCACATCACTCACCGTCCCACGCAAAGCCTGCTGCATGGTCTTCAGACTGGCAAAAATGGCGGTGATCTCATTGCGACCATATACCGCAATCGGACGCGCCAGATTACCCGCGGCAATGCTGTCAAAATGGCTACCGATAATGGCCAGTGGTTGAACAATCATCTTGCGCGTCCACCACAGCGCACTGCTGATGTAGATCGCCGCAACAATAATCATGCTGATAAACACCAGCGCCGAAATCTGATAGTTACGCTGGCTTTGCGCACTGGCGGCTTCCAGCACATGGTTGATCTCCAGCTGCCAGGCCTCAAAGTTAACGTCAAACGCATTCTGTGATCCCTGCACCGGCGCAGTGAGGAAATCCGAAAGTTGATTACTTTCAAGCCAGGTCGCCTGATGTTCGAGATCGTTGTGCCAGCGGGCAAAACTTTTCTCCGTCTCTTTTTGCAATGCCCTGACGTGCTCGTTGCCCGCAGTCATCGCCATAAAACTTTTAAACAGCGTGGTGGATTGCGTCAGACTGGCGCGCGCCGTCGTCATCAACGTTTTAATGTCATCCGCCGGATAACTAAGCGCTGTCAGAGTGCCTGCTTTGTTCAGCGCGGTACTGGCCTGTAACATTACCGCCCGAGTTTGCGCTAATGCCGCACGTTGCTGATTGCTCTGCTCGACCTGATTCAGTCGTTGCAAATCGTCGCGAAATGCCCAAAAAGACATGCCGTTACTGCCAATCTGCAAGATCCCGCAGAGAATCAAAATTAAAAACAGCGTGGTCGAAATTCGAATACGATTAAACATCAACGCTCCCCATCAGGCGGCAATGACCGCGTTAGTAAATACTCGTCAAAATGTTTCCCAGTTTGGATCTTGTTCAGCAATTCGCAGTCGTGGCTGTGCCGGTGGTTGCTCACTGGCAGGACGGGATGGTGTTTGCGGTTTATTGGTGAGTGGGCTGGCTGCCAGACGAAACGCGGAAACCGCTTGCGTTAAACGACTTGCCTGTTCTTCCAGCGCAGCTGCGGCGGCAGCTGATTCCTGCACCAGCGATGCGTTCTGTTGCGTGACGCGATCCATTTCCGAAACCGCCAATGCGACTTGATCGATGCCACGGCTCTGTTCATCCGATGCCGATGCAATCTCGCCCATAATGTCAGTCACGCGAGTGACAGCATTGACGATATTGTTCATTGTTTCCCCGGCGCTTTCGACCAGCACCGAACCGGTATCAACGCGCGAGACGGAGTCTTCAATGAGAGCTTTGATCTCTTTTGCCGCCTGGGCGCTACGACTGGCAAGATTACGCACTTCGCCCGCCACCACGGCAAAACCACGGCCCTGTTCACCCGCTCGCGCGGCTTCAACCGCGGCATTCAGCGCGAGGATATTAGTCTGGAAGGCAATACCGTCGATAACGCTGATAATGTCGGCAATTTTCTTCGAACTATCGGCGATCTCATGCATCGTTTTCACTACGCCATCCACCACTTTGCCGCCGTGCTGGGCGGTGTCGGAGGCACTTTGCGCCAGTTGCGAGGCCTGGCGGGCGTTATCGGCGTTTTGCTTCACTGTCGCGGTGAGCTGCTCCATGCTGGCGGCAGTTTCTTCCAGCGCGGATGCCTGCTGTTCAGTACGGGAGGAAAGATCGGTGTTGCCCGCCGCAATTTCACGGGTACCGGCATAGATGGCATCTGAACCTTCGCGGACATGAGTGACGGTGTCAGTCAAAGAGCGTTGCATATGTGAAACGCTCTGCGCCAGGTCGCCCATTTCACTGCGCCCGTCAATGGTCAGGGTATTCGCCAGGTTACCACCGGCGATTTCGCGAATGTGAGCAATAATTTTTGCCAGCGGTGTAAGCAACATACGGCGAATGCCGTACCACGCCACCAGCAGAATCAATACCACCACCAGCGCGATAACCGCCAGTTGCCACTGGGCAAATCGGTAATCATCTGCGTTGTCAGTGACGATATCGCGATACAGTTTTTCACTGCTGAGGGCGTACTGAGCAAACGCTTCGCCCATTGCATTTTGCATTCCCTGGGTTGGCTGAGCGAAATAAGCTCCAGTATTGCCATAATCAAGATAATCAATCAGTTCAGTTAATGCTGTGTGATAGTTTTTATATTTTTCATCAATATTACGACTGGTAGCGACCATTTCAGGTAACGGTGCCATACTTTTGAATTTTTTATAATGAGTCGCGGCCTGGGCCAATGTTTTCCTGGCGCTATCGAGCAATTCAACTTTGGCATTACTTTGTTGATTGGAGGAATCCATCATCATTCGCACCGCTGAACGACTCAGGTTAATGCGCGTTTGCAGCATTAAATCCCAGGTTGACGTCAGCTCGCCCTGCTGTTCCCGTAATTGATTGGAAACCACAAAGCTCTTCTGGCTATGGTGAAGGGAAGAAAAAAACAGACTGCCGGAAATAAGCTGTAACAGTGCGAATACCCCCAGCACCATTACCAACAGCGTGACTACGCGGATACGGTTAATCATAAGGCACCTTCCTGAAAACAAGTTGATCTCGTTATCGGCAAGGAAGGGGGAAACTTTATTGCTGATGCCACCCGCCGCGAAATTGAAATAAAAAACCCGATGCGCAGATCATCGGGTTCATTTCAATTGAGGAAATCAGGAGAATTACGCCACTTCTGACGCCGCGCTATCTAACAGCGCCATCTCTTCGCTGTTCAGCAGTTTTTCGATGTTCACCAGAATCAACATCCGGTCGCCCAGTGCGCCCAGTCCAGTGAGATATTCTGTTGAAAGCGTCACGGCAAATTCCGGTGCCGGACGAATTTGCTCCGCCGTCAATGAAAGCACATCTGAAACGCCGTCAACCACGATGCCGACCACCCGCTGTCCGAGATTCAGGACGATAACTACCGTGTTGTCGTTATAGTCCACATCCACCTGGCTGAACTTAATTCGTAAGTCAACAATCGGCACAATAACGCCGCGCAGATTCGTGACGCCTTTGATAAACGCTGGCGTGTTCGCAATCCGTGTTACCTGATCGTAGCCACGGATCTCCTGCACTTTCAGGATATCAATACCGTACTCTTCATCACCAAGGGTAAATACCAGAAATTCCTGGCCTGACGGCTCGCTGGCCAGCTTTGTTACATTCGTCATACCGGTCATATTGTTACCTTTTTACTCATTCAGGCGGCGGTGTTCGCCATACGTTGTTCGCGGTTTATCGCCTGCAAGGCGGAGACATCAACAATCAGTGCCACGCTGCCGTCGCCAAGAATGGTCGCAGCAGAAATGCCGGGGACTTTGCGATAGTTACTTTCAAGGTTTTTAACTACAACCTGATGTTGACCAATTAATTGATCCACCAGCAAGGCGTAGCGGCGACCGCCACTTTGTAAGATCACCACAATTCCCTGGGTAGCTTCGGTTTTCGCGCCCGCGACGTTGAACACTTTCCACAGTTCGACGATGGGCAGATATTCACCCCGCACTTCCAGCACCCGCTCGCCGCCGGCCAGTGGATGGAGATCGGCTTCACGGGGTTGCAGTGATTCCATAACAGCATTCAGCGGCAGAATGAAAACTTCATCCGCAACGCGTACGGACATGCCGTCGAGGATGGCCAGCGTCAGCGGCAGTAAAATGCGGATCGTAGTGCCAGTACCCTGCTTCGACTGGATTTCGACATGACCGCCCATCTCCTGGATATTACGTTTAACGACGTCCATGCCGACGCCGCGCCCGGAGACGTCGGTGACCTGCTCTGCCGTGGAGAAGCCTGGTGCAAATATCAGCATCGCGACTTCGTCGTCGCTCATGTTTTCGCTGACAGTCAAACCTTGCGAGGCCGCTTTTGCCAGAATTCGCTCACGGTTTAGCCCCGCCCCATCGTCGGTCACTTCAATGCAAATGTTGCCGCCCTGATGTTCGGCAGACAGAATTAAATTTCCGACGCTGTTTTTACCTGCGGCGAGCCGTTTTTCTGGCAGTTCAATACCGTGATCGAGGCTATTGCGTACCAGGTGGGTCAGCGGGTCGATAATGCGTTCTATCAGGCTCTTGTCAAGCTCGGTGGAACTGCCCACCAGCGTCAGTTCTACCTGCTTGCCGAGTTTTCCCGCCAGATCACGCACCAGCCGGGGATAGCGACTAAAGACATATTCCATCGGCATCATGCGAATCGACATCACTGATTCCTGCAAATCACGAGCGTTACGTTGTAACTGCCCCATGCTGGTAATCAAATCACCATGATTAACCGGGTCCAGTTCGCTGGAACGCTGGGCAAGCATGGACTGGGTGATAACCAGCTCGCCGACGAGGTTAATTAATTGATCAACCTTTTCTACCGCTACACGGATGCTGGTGGATTCACTGCTGCGCGTCGTTTTTTCCCGCTCCACGCGACCGGTTGGCGCTTGTTCGGCTGCCAGTTTAAGCACTGGTGGGGTGGATATTTTTGGCGAGACTTCTACTGTTTCAAAGGTAATCTGATCGGCTTCAATCACAAAACAAAGTACCGCTGTGATGTCATCTTCGGCGATGTCGCCCGGTAATATTGCCGAGAGAGAATCCGCCCCTTTCACCACGTCAGTTAACGTTGTCAGATGCCCCAGTTCTTCTTCCAGCAGGTCGACTTCCCCGGCCTTCAGGCGCGAAAGGATAATTCGTCGCGGCGACTGACTGCGATTCTGCTCATCTTGCGGTTCACTTTTGGCAACCACACTTAATCGGGTCACTGCGGATGGCATTTCGCCTTTCGCTTCTAATGCCAGTTGACGCAAGGCCTGGCAGATATAATCGAAGCTGGCGGCATCCGGCTCTTGCGACTGTTTATAAGCGTCGAGCTGTTCTTGCATGATGTCCTTCGTTTCCAAAAACAGATTGATAATGTCGGTGTTGAGTTGCATCTCACCTCGTCTGGCTTCATCGAGCAGGTTTTCCATCAGATGCGTGGTTTCCTGCAAAACGCTGAAGCCAAAAGTTCCTGCCCCTCCTTTGATCGAGTGGGCAGCCCGAAAGATGGCATTCAATTGTTCGGCATCTGGCGCTTCCGGCTGCAAAACCAGCAGATGCTGCTCCATATCAGCCAACAGTTCGTCCGCTTCATCAAAAAATGTCTGATAAAAATCGCTTATATCCATGCTCACGCTGTCACCTCGGTTCGGCTGATGGCATTGTGGGAACACTGACCTGTGGTGCAACCTCAGGTTTTTCCAGGGCGCTTACTGGCTCATTCTGGCTTTCGGCGTTTTCATGCAAAATGGCCTGTTCGGCTTGTTTGTTCAGTACCAGCAGGCTGATGCGACGGTTGACGGCATCATCAGGTCCGCGATCGCTTAAGCGCATCGTTGCCGCCATGCCGACGACACGTAACACTTTGCCGCTATCCAACCCGCCGACCATCAGTTCGCGGCGGGATGCATTGGCCCGATCGGCAGAAAGCTCCCAGTTGCTGTAACCTTTCTCACCGCTGGCGTAGGGAAAATCATCGGTATGACCTGAAAGGCTAATACGGTTGGGAATACCGTTCAGTACAGGCGCGATGGCGCGCAGAATGTCGCGCATATAGGGTTCGACATCGGCACTGCCGGTTTTAAACATCGGGCGATTCTGGCTATCGATGATCTGAATACGTAGACCTTCCTGGACCAGATCGATTTTGAGATGTGGACGTAACGCCCGCAGTTTCGGATCGGACTCTATCAACTGGTCGAGATCACCCCGCAATTTCCGCAATCGACTTTGCTCCATGCGTTTTTTCAACTCTTCGATGTTCGGCTGCTTATTCACTTCCCCCTGGCTTTGGGTGTAATCATCGCCACCGCCGGGAATTGGGCTTTCACTATTAGAAATGCGATCGCCGCCCGTAACCGCAGTCGCCAGTGGAGTCCGGAAGTACTCCGCAATCTGAATCAACTCTTTTGGGCTGGAGATGGAGATCAGCCACATCACCAGAAAAAAGGCCATCATCGCGGTCATAAAGTCGGCATAAGCAATCTTCCACGATCCATGTGCTGCCCCGTGGCTTTTGGCTTTGCGTCGTTTGACGACAATAATCGGATGCGCTTGATTCTTCATGCTTCCTCGGTTGTCGTCTGTTGTTGCGGATTTTTCACCGCACGCACATGCTCTTCCAGTTCAATAAACGACGGACGTTCGCTGGAATAGAGCGTTTTGCGACCAAACTCAACGGCGATAGGCGGTGCGTAACCGTTCAGATTAGAAAGCAGTGTGACTTTGACGCACTGCATCATTTTGCTGGTTTCGGCGCTTTTCTGACGTAAAACACTCGCTAATGGGGAAATAAATCCGTAAGCCAATAAAATGCCGAGGAAAGTCCCCACCATCGCATGTGCGATAAGCGCCCCCAGCTCGGCGGCAGGACGATCGGCTGAACCTAACGCGTGAACGACCCCCATTACAGCCGCGACAATACCAAACGCCGGAAGTGAGTCCCCGACCAGCGCCAGACTGTTCGCCGGGACTTCTGCCTCGCTTTCGTGCGTCTCAATCTCTTCATCCATCAGGGCTTCGATTTCGAAGGTGTTCATGTGACCGCTGATAATCAGGCGCAGATAATCGACGATAAAATCAAGCATGACGCTATCCGCGAGGATGCGTGGGTAGCTGGCGAAGATCTCGCTCTCACGGGGATTTTCAATATCACGTTCCAGCGAAAACATCCCCATCTGCCGCGATTTCGCCATCAACCGATAAAGCAGAGCCAGCAGATCCATATACATTGCTTTGGTGTATTTGGAGCGACGAAACAGCAACGGCAGCGCTTTCAGCGTGCCTTTAATCGCTTTTCCATTATTGCCGACAATAAACGACCCAATCCCTGCACCGGCAATAATCACCAGTTCAGCGGGTTGATAGAGTGCTCCAAGGCTTCCACCGGTCATCAAATAACCGCCGAAAACTGTACCGAGAACAACCAGGTAACCTAATAAGATAAGCACGACATCATCCTTCCACTGTTGACCATGACAGGATGTTCAGTCGTCAGGCGTTAACGCGCGATTGGGGCAAAAAAAAGCAGCGGTACGTCGTTACCGCTGCTGGAATGTTGCGCCACACCGTATCAGTTAAACAGCCTGTACTCTCTGTTCATCCAGCAGTTGTGGGATAATATCGGCAGGATTCTGGGAAAGTTTACGTCTTTTTACTGCCCGGGATGGCGGTTGACATAAGCTGCAGGCAAAGCTGCCAACAGGCTGGTGAGCGTGGGTAATAAAATTGCCGCCGCAGCAGTTGCAGCTGGAAAGTTGCAGTAATCCACTTTCAACAAACCGCACCAATGTCCAGGCACGGGTTAATGCCAGCAGCGGTCCTTCTTCTGCTTGCGGGCACTGTTCAAGGTATAAACGGTAGGCTTTGATCACCGCATCGACGCCATTACACAAACCGGTTTTCAGTAAAAACTGCCATGCATTACAGAACATCGAAGCATGAACGTTTTGTTCCCAGGTCATAAACCAGTCGGTTGAAAATGGCAGCATGCCTTTCGGCGGTGGGCTTCCGCGCAGTTCTTTATAAAGTTTTATCAGGCGTCCGCGACTTAACTGTGTTTCGCTTTCCAGCATCTGCAAACGAGCGCCCAGGGTGATCAATTCCATTGCCAGCTGAATATCCCGCGCTTCCTGAACAATGCTTTTTTCACTCATGATCAGGCCCTTTTCTTGCGCAGCGCTTCTTCAGGCTGATTAACATCATTCAGCAAGCGTGTTGAGAGCATGATGCCGGTATGAATTTGCTGGAGATCGTCAACGCGGGAATCTTGCGTCAACTGAGTAATCGTCTGGTGGCTGTCAAAACGGAAGTGACAAACCAGCTGATTGGTTTCTGCCAGCTTAACCATTTGCGGAAGAGTCAGTGCCGCTAATGTTGTCGCCATTTCTTCATTTATGCCGAGACGAAACATAGCGGACGCTTTGTCCTGAACAATCAGACGCTGTGCAAGTAGTAAATATGACAAGTTGATGTCATAAATGTGTTTCAGCAACTCGGAGGTATGCATTATTCCCACCCAGAATAACCAACTTTATTTTTATGCGGTTTCACCGCACCCCGTGATGTCGCCGGGAAGCCCCGGTAAAAAATAATTAGCATTAGAATAGTTGCGATAAGCTGCAATAAGCAGAGCCACCTTTTTGGTTTAATAAGTCCTTACAAATAGAAGGGGGTCTTTACACTTATCTAAGATTTTTCCTAAATCGACGCAACTGTACTCGTCACTACACGCACATACAACGGAGGGGGGCTGCGATTTTCAATAATGTGTGATACAGATCACACAAAACACTCAATTACTTAACATAAATGTATAAGTCATACTTTTGTTTTGGGTGTATTTCAATCTGTTAAAAAGTTTTTCGCTACGCTAGCAAGCAAAAATGAAACAGGAATAATCGAAATGGGATGTTGCGCACAGTTAAAATAACTCACCGTAAATAATCATCTGCTATAAATAATCACTTTCATGCAATACCAGATAAGCTATTTTTAAACAGACACTTACCGCACAACAAACTAATTAAATACAAAGAAAGGCAACAATCAACTTAATGTTAATAAAATGTTTTGCATATATTAACCACTTGTTTAATGCGGGGAATCAGTACATTATTTTCTTATAATTACAGTTGAAATCATATGATCACCGAGAGTGATTGATTAATTGTCTTTACTAATAATCAGACTAATATTTACCTGTTTGACTGAGTTGGGATTGCGTCGTTTCTCCATTAGGAGTAAAGCTTTAATGTCACCTGAAGTTCACAGAATAAGGAACAGGTTATGAGCTATAGCAATATTCTTGTCGCCGTTGCGGTTACACCGGAAAGTCAGCAACTGCTGGCAAAAGCGGTATCTATCGCCAGGCCAGTAAAGGGACACATCAGTTTAATTACTCTCGCTTCCGACCCGGAAATGTACAATCAATTAGCTGCGCCGATGCTTGAAGATTTACGCAGCGTGATGCAGGAAGAAACGCAAAGCTTTCTTGATAAGTTAATTCAGGATGCGGGGTATCCCGTTGACAAGACGTTTATTGCCTACGGTGAGTTAAGCGAACATATTCTGGAAGTTTGTCGCAAATATCATTTCGATTTGGTGATTTGCGGTAATCACAATCACAGTTTCTTTTCGCGAGCATCCTGCTCGGCGAAAAGAGTGATTGCCTCAAGTGAGGTCGATGTGCTGTTAGTTCCACTTACGGGAGATTAACCGCTCCTACGCAAGCTTAGGAAAGGTAGCAACTTTATCGCGCTGCTGGCTTTCCGCGCTTCGCGGAACTATCTGCTTTAGGTCGCTAATGAAGCACTCCTGCCAGTGGTTAATATCGTTTTTCACGATAACGTCCAGCATTTCTGCATGACGGGAAATACGTTCCGCCAGCGACATAGTCAATGCACGATCCAGCGCAGCTGCAACTTCGTCACGATCGTAGGGGTTAACAATTAACGCCGACGTTAACTCGTTTGCCGCTCCCGCAAATTGCGAAAGAACAAGAACGCCCGGATTGGCTGGGTCCTGAGCGGCAACATACTCTTTTGCCACCAGGTTCATCCCGTCACGCAGTGGCGTCACTAAGCCCACGTCAGAGTAGCGGAATATTTTCATCAGTAATTTACGGTCAAAATGCTGATTCAAATAATAAAGCGGCGTCCAGCCTAATTGCCCGTATTTACCATTAATTCGTCCAGCTTCATTTTCGAGCTGATGACGAATATCCTGATAGGCTTGCACATCACCACGCGACGTTGGTGCAATCTGGGTATAACGAATTTTACCATGATGCTGCGGATATTTTTCCAGCAACGCTTCATAGGCGAGAAAACGCTCTGGCAAACCTTTGGAATAATCGAGCCGTTCGACAGAAAAGATATTTTGTACGTTTTTCAGTTCCGCTTTAAGTTGCGCCAGTTTTGGCGGCAGTGGCCCGGCAGCCTGTTTGGCTATTTCTTTTGGCTCAATGCCAATCGGGTAAACTTCTGTTCGAAACGCTTTGCCCCAGGCTGTATGGCTTTTTGCGCTACGTGTCGTGACGCGGGTCAGGTTAGAAAGGCAATCCAGGAACGCCAGACGATCGTTTTCTGTCTGGAAACCCAGCAAATCATAATCACAAAGCTGTTCAAGCAAGGTGTCACATGTCGGCAGCGCGTTGAAGATTTCCGGTGTCGGGAAAGGAATATGCAGAAAGAAACCAATGCGATTATTCACTCCCCGTTTGCGTAATTCATGCGCAAATGGCAACAGGTGATAATCGTGGATCCAGATAATGTCATCGTCTTGCAACAGCGGCAGTAATTTATCTGCCAGCAACGCATTTACGCGTAGATAGCCGTCCCAGGCAGGACGCTGAAATTGCACCAGATCGAGCCGATAATGAAAAGCGGGCCAGAGAACGGCATTGGAGAATTGGTTGTAGTATTCGTCAAGGTCCTGTTCGCTGAGGTTAAAAGAGGCCCACGTAATGTTACCCTTTTTCACCTTTTTTAGTGGCTGATCCTCATTCCCTGTTTCGCCACTCCAGCCAAACCACAGTCCACCTGCAGCTTTCAGTGCCCCCAGTATGCCAACGGCAAGGCCACCGGCACTGGCGGCGTGCTCGTCTGGTGGTGCAATCCGGTTAGATACTACGACTAAACGACTCATAGTCATCACTCCTGTTATTTTCTCTTTTTTGTTGTAATGCGGTGGTTATCATTTCAAGCCAGCTCCAGACATCCGGCACACCCGCCAGTCGCCATGATGCCTGAGTTGCGCCTGTGCCAATTTTTACTGACATTCCGCCCAGTCGGTTAACGACTGCGAAGCCAGATTCATCGGTTAAATCATCGCCCAGAAATACGGGCGTTCGCCCGATAAAGGGAGCTTCCTGCATAAAGGCAGCAATCGCCTCACCTTTACTGGTACCTCTCGGTTTGATCTCGACAACACACTTTCCCTGCTGTAACGCCATTTGTGGCCAGATCTGAGTAATACGTTGCGCTAATGTCATTAATGCGTCTTCATGCTGCGGAGCCTGACGATAATGCAGCGCAAAAGCCATCCCTTTCGTCTCCAGCTCCGCGCCGGGATACTGGGCGATGACCGTATGCAGTTGCACGCTAATATCACGCGCAATCGCATCCGGCAGATGAACGATATGCGTTTTACCATTGATGTCACGGCGCTCCGCCCCATGCACGCCCGCTAACGGGAAGCGATAAGGTTTTGCCAGTGCGTCCAGCTCCACCATTGAGCGCCCTGATATCAATGCCAATGCACCATCACTTGCGGTTGCCAGTAGCTGAAGTCCTTGCAGAATATTGTCAGGTACGACGACCTGATCGGGATGCGGTTTGATTTCCGCCAGCGTTCCATCGAGATCAAAAAACCAGGCATATTTCGCGGATAGTTCAGGGGTTTCGGTTAACGGTTCTGTCACCCGGTTCTCCTCCTTCTCTTTTCTTATTGTTTTGCGCAGAACGCGCTTTACAGACATGTAAGTATAGACAGTGTGACGGGGGTCGCCATTTGCAACGAAGAACAGCCAACCGTTGTGGCGGCTGGCTGTGGTGGGAAAAAACGTTAAATTGTTGTGGAAAAAAGCATCAGACAGTGCGTTTCGCTTTTTGCTTGTAACGGTCGAAGATCACCGCTGCCAGCAGGATTAAGCCGCGAACCACGTACTGCGCGAAAGGAGAAATATTAAGCAGGTTCATGGCGTTTTCCACGGTGCCTAAAATTAAGATACCCGCCACCACATATGAGATTTTTCCGATGCCACCTTTCAGAGAAACGCCACCTAAAACGCATGCGGAGATAACAATAAGCTCATAACCAATCGACGTCATTGGCTGCCCACTAGTCATACGTGAAGCCAGAATAATTCCGGCTATCGCAGATACCAGGCCAGAGAGAACAAAGATAATAATTTTGGTGCGAACAACCGGTACACCCGCCAGACGCGCAGCCTCTTCGTTCCCGCCAATCGCCAGGGTATTACGACCAAAGGTGGTTTTATTCAGCAGCAAACCAAAGATAATCAGACACGCGACGGTGAGCCAGATTGGCGCAGGCAGACCGAACCAGTTAGCGTAACCAAGGGCAAAGAAGCTTTCATCTTCGATACCGACCGCTTTACCGTCGGAAATGATGTACGCCAGACCTCGAACAATCTGCATCGTTGCCAGTGTCGTGATCAGAGCATTTATTTTCAGTTTGGCGATAACAAAGCCATTGACCAGGCCACAGAGAATGCCAAGCAGCAACCCCGCTGCCACGCCAATCCACAGGCTTTCAGTCAGGTTGATAACCACCGCCGTGGTGACACCCGCACAGGCAATTACGGAGGCGACAGAAAGGTCAAAGTCACCGGAAGCAAGGCAGAACAACATGCCACACGCCACCATCCCCGACATGGAAATTGCCAGGCCCAACCCTTTCATATTAATGAAGGTGGCAAAGTTCGGGACAAAAATGGCACAGGCGATAAAAAGCACCGCAAACACCACCAGCATGCCGTACTGATCCCAGATACGCCCGAAGCTGAATGACGACTTAGGTGCGCCAGAACCCGATGTAGAAACAGAAGACATCATACTCTCCTTACTCAGGCAACTGCCTGGCTGACTTTAGGCATCGCAAGGCTCAGTGCCTGACGCTCATCTGCCTGCTCGTGTAACAATTCACCGGCGATTTCACCTTCCCGCATCACCACTATCCGGTCGGCAACGCCGAGGACTTCAGGTAAGTCGCTGGAGGCAAACAGCACCGCCACACCCTGCGCCGCCAGCGCATAAATTACGTTATATATTTCGTGCTTAGCACCAACATCAATGCCGCGCGTAGGTTCATCCAGCAAAATGACCTTCATCTCTTCCGATAACCAGCGGCCCAGAATGGCTTTTTGCTGATTTCCGCCTGAGAGATTCATGATCAGTTGCTCAGCGCCCGGCGTTTTGATGTTGAGCGAACGAATGTGGTGATCGGCATTGTTTTCTTCCCAACCGTTGTTGATTACACAACCGCCAAGCACATGTTTACGTCTGGCACTGATGTTGATATTGTCGCGAACGGAGTGCACAGGAATAATGCCTTCCGCTTTGCGATCTTCCGGGCAGAGCATCATGCCTGCGGCAATGGCGTGGCTCGGTTTACGAATATCGATCGGCTGTTGGTCGATATAAACCTGACCGGCGGTGATTTGCGTCCCGCCAAACAAGCCTTTCATTAATTCGCTACGCCCCGCCCCTACCAGACCAAACAGCCCAACAATTTCACCACTGCGAACCGCCAGATTTATTGGCGTACGCACGCCTGGTGCTTTCACAGCATCAAGACGCAGGCGCTCCTCGCCATAACTACGCGGTTGCCAGCCGTAGATATCGCCAATGTCGCGCCCGACCATCGCCTGCACCAGCGCGTCGTGGTCAACCTGCTGCATATCGGTAAAGGTATTGACATAACGCCCATCTTTAAAGACGGTGATGGCATCGCTGAGGGCAAATATTTCTTCCATACGGTGAGAAACGTATAAGATCACCCGCCCCTCTTTTCGCAGTTCACGAATAACGCGGAAAAGATTGTCGATTTCACGGGCAGAGAGGGAGCTGGTTGGCTCATCAAAGGCGATAATTTTGGCATTACGCGCCAGGGCTTTGGCAATTTCAACCATCTGCCACTGACCAATGGAGAGATATTTCAGCGGCGTGTCCGGGTCAATATCCATACCAAGATGTTTAAGTTGTAAACCCGCCTCATAATTCAGCAATGAGCGATTCACAATGCCGCCTTTATGCGGCAGCTGGCCGAGATAGATGTTTTCCGCGACGGTCATTTCCGGCACGAGATGCAGTTCCTGGTAAATAATCGCCACACCCGCGTTAAGTGCTGCGGTCGTGTCGGAAAAGGACATTTCCTGCCCATTAATCACTACAGAACCCGTGGTTGGCGCATAGTTGCCGCTGAGGATTTTTAAGAGAGTTGATTTTCCTGCGCCATTTTCACCCATCAACGCATGAACCTGACCGGCATAGCAGTCAAAACTAATATCCGTCAGCGCCTTAACGCCGGGAAACGTTTTACCGATGCCGCGAAATGAGAGATACGGGGTAGACTGTTGCATAACGTCTCCGTGAATCACTGGTCGTTCACACCCCCTCTGCATCATGCAGAGGGGAATTTTTCCGGCAAATTACTTACCGCCTAAACCTTTTTTCTCCAGTTCTTCTTTAAAGTTGTCACGCGTGATCAGTACCACGTCGGTAACTTCGGTAAATTTTGGCGGTTCAACGTCTTTTGCTACCCAGTTGTAAAGCATTTCGCTGGATTTATAGCCATGAACATCCGGGCTTGGCAGCAGAGAACCGTAGAAGCCGGTTGCCTGTGCTTTAGACAGTTCGCTTACTGCATCCACACCGTTAATACCAATACCGATGATATCGGCTGCTTTAAAGCCCTGACCTTCGGTTGCACGTACGCCGCCAAGTACGGTGCTGTCGTTCATACCGACGATCAGCCAATGTTTAACTTCCGGATGTTGAACCAGCATTGAGTTGGCAGCGTCAAATGCCCCCGGGATGTCGTTAGATTTGGTAGGTACCTGATAAATTTGTTTTTCCGGGAATCCGGCCGCTTTCAGTGCGTCCATAGAACCCGTTGTACGGCGGCGGGCGGTATCCAGTTCGTTGGCGGTAATCGCCATCACCGCGCTTTCTTTGACATCCCAACCCCGTTTCTGCATCTCTTTATACAGTTCCTGGCCCTGACGTTCGCCAATTTTAGTCGCCGCCATCATCACCAGCGGAACGGTATCCATTGGCTTACCTTTGGCGTTAACAAACTGGTCATCCACGGCAATGACTTTCATATCGTAGCCACGCGCTTTCGCGACGATGGCAGAGCCGAGTTTGGGGTCCGGAGTACAAATAACGAAACCTTTTGCGCCACTGGCGGCCAGGCTGTCGATCGCGTTCAATGTTTTTTCGCCATCCGGCACGGCAATCTTAATAACCTCAAACCCTAAATCCTTCCCGGCTTTATCGGCAAACTTCCATTCGGTCTGGAACCACGGCTCTTCCGGTTGCTTCACCAGAAAGCCGAGCTTCAGGTTCTCCGCCATAGCGGATTGTGACATAACGGCTGCCAGACCAATGGCTGCCAGGGCTTTAGTAAATTTGTGCATGGTTCTCTCCAGCTTTAGTGTCGTTTTGTGTAGGGCAAAAACGAATGACATTCGTTAAATTAATCGGAAAACAAAGCATTACCTTTTAACTAAAAGATAAGTGACTGTGTTGACATAGTTTTAGCGAGAAATTAATTCTCCATAGGAGAGCAATATCACATCGCAGAATTACAGTGAGAACGTGCATAAATTTAGCGGGAAAAGACATAAGGGAAAGCCAATTTGTCAGACAAATTGTCGAATGCACAGCAGATTAATCCATAAGATTAGCCTGGAAATCCTTGTTGTCTTTGGTACCCATGCGGGATGTCTTCTTTTTAACCAGTCAATAGGCCGCATTACCTGACGTTGAGCTTTTGATATGGCGTAATAACCGCAACTCAAAGATGTGGGAAATGCGCGTCATTCATTTCGCCATTAATTATCACCGTGCTCATTAATTAACAGAACACGTATAATGCGAGCCATCTCGCAAAAATGAAAAAACGTTTTATAAAATCATTGCTTCATCATGAATTTAAATCTATCGATTAATATCAACAAGATACAAAAAGCACTATCATTAAAATTCATTGCAGTTACATTGATTTCATCAATGAAATGTAAAAATATATAAACTTGATGATTTAAGCATTTTCTTATACCCGTTCAGACGTTATTCTTATTTCAGATCATCGTCAGAATTGACTCCACGATCACATTTCGGACCGGCAGAAAGGAATTATTCTGCAAACAGTAATTATGGTGTTTTGATTTATCTTGCACCTCTCCACTTCTGGATATAAGGATATTAGGTATGGCAACCGCTGGAATGCTTCTCAAACTCAACTCTCAAATGAACCGCGAGTTTTACGCATCCAATCTCTACCTTCACCTGAGTAACTGGTGTTCTGAACAGAGTCTGAACGGCACCGCCACTTTCCTTCGCGCCCAGGCACAGAGTAATGTGACCCAAATGATGCGCATGTTTAACTTTATGAAGAGTGTCGGCGCTACCCCCATCGTTAAAGCCATTGATGTTCCCGGCGAAAAACTGAACTCTCTGGAAGAACTGTTCCAAAAAACGATGGAAGAATACGAGCAACGTTCTAGTACGTTGGCACAGTTAGCCGATGAAGCGAAAGAACTGAATGATGATTCAACCGTCAATTTCCTGCGCGATCTGGAAAAAGAACAGCAGCATGATGGCCTGTTGCTGCAAACCATTCTTGATGAAGTGCGCAGTGCGAAACTTGCTGGTATGTGCCCAGTGCAGACCGACCAACATGTTCTGAATGTCGTGTCGCATCAGCTGCATTGATCATACATCGGCGCTAATGCATTGCGCCGATGAAGTTTTTGAGAAACCGCTGCCTCATCTTTTTGAAGCAGCGGTTTTTTAATGGGATTCGCCTTGTGGGGTAAACTTGAGTTCAATCAGCGCGATGGCTTTTTGGATTGCCCGCATGGTGACCGGGTCTGCGGCGGCGGGATGGTTAGTAAAGTCGATATTCTTCAGCTGGCTGGACATTTTTTCGCGAACTTCAACGGGCGCGATTACATCGAGAACATCCAGAATTTGTTTGATAACCAACTGGCAAGCAACCACATCAGAAACCAGTTCCTGATCGGCATTCAGCGTCTGGGACATCGTAAACTCCTGATAGCATTTTGAAAGCCGTTATAGTAGCGGCTTCACATCTTCAACGATAGTCACATCCACCCTCATCAGGACACAAAAAAACCTGCCGGAGCAGGTTTTTTGTTATCGGAACATATTGCCTGGCGGTACGTCTTTGAACGTCTTGCAATAGTTATTGAACATACTTTTCAGGATTTTGCGCAGTTTCATCGCGGCACTCCGACCATTTGTTATACAGGTGTTATTGTCTTTGCGCTTATAATATGACAACCATCACAAAAATCAATCTTTATGTGATACAAATCACATAAATACCCCTTTAATGTTATAAAAATGATAATCAAAGAACAGCCCCCCTATTTCTGACACCTACAGATGGCAAGAAATAGCGCCTGCCAGGCGTCTTTTCCGGCCATTGTCGCAGCGCTGTAACGCGTAAGATACTGCTTTCTTTTACTCTTCTGGCTGGACCATGAGACTTCTGATTCTGACTCTTTCATTAATAACGCTGGTGGGGTGCACAGTTACTCGCCAGGCTCATGTGGGCGAAGTTGACGCGGCAACAGGTATTGTACGGTTGGTTTATGACCAGGCTTTTTTGCAGCATGCCCATACCGATCGTTATGTCAGTCGCGGGATCGCCGATCGCGCATGCCAGCAGGAAGGCTATACCCACGCGATCCCCTTTGGTCAGCCAGTAGGCAACTGTAGCCTTTTTGCGGGTTCCTTATGTTTGAATACGGAATTCACTTTGTCATATCAGTGCCATCATTCCGCCTTCCCTGTCTTTCTCTAAATATTTTAATCAGCGAGGGGGTCTTCGCTGATTAAAGAAATAGCGGTAATGCGTTTTATTCCCATTCGTATTTTTAATAATTGAAGTTTATATTTTACCTTTTGCAAATAATAAAATAACAAATTATAGTGACGCCACAGCAACAAATATAACCTTTGTGGAGCACTATCATGCTGAAACCAGAAATGATTGAAAAACTTAATGAGCAGATGAACCTGGAACTGTACTCTTCACTGCTTTATCAGCAAATGAGCGCCTGGTGCAGCTATCATACCTTCGAAGGTGCTGCCGCGTTCCTGCGCCGTCACGCCCAGGAAGAGATGACGCATATGCAGCGTCTGTTTGATTACCTGACTGATACCGGCAATTTACCGCGTATTAATACCGTTGAATCTCCGTTTGCTGAATATTCCTCACTTGATGAATTATTCCAGGAAACCTATAAACACGAACAATTAATCACCCAGAAAATTAACGAACTGGCTCATGCTGCAATGACCAATCAGGACTACCCAACATTTAATTTCCTGCAGTGGTATGTTTCTGAGCAGCATGAAGAAGAGAAACTGTTCAAATCGATTATTGATAAATTAAGCCTGGCAGGCAAAAGCGGCGAAGGTCTGTATTTTATCGACAAAGAACTCTCTACCCTCGACACACAAAACTAATGCTCTCCGGCGGCAGGTTTTCTGCCGCCGTTTCAAATCAGTGACGGCAAATCTTACTCTGATCGGTCGAAAAACCTTCTTCTGAAGGTATAAATTTGCCTTTTGCTGCCAGAAACGCTACCAGCTCTCCCGCTGTCATCCCTTCTGCCGAGCAAGTGTGAAAACGTGCCTGTTCACCAAAACGCGCTTTAATCGCAGCTTCCAGACTGGCATGCGTATATTGCTCGCCTGATTCAATCATCATATTTAACACTTCATGACCGTGAATAGAGTCCATCGTTCCTCCTCAAAAAAAGCCTAGCGTAGCGATTGCCGCTTATGAAGACTTTGCGCCAGCGCAGGACTGAATGCTTTTTATTGTACATTTATATTTACACCATATGTAACGTCGGTTTGACGAAGCAGCCGTTATGCCTTAACCTGCGCCGCAGATATCACTCATAAAGATCGTCAGGACAGAAGAAAGCGTGAAAAACAGAACCCTGGGAAGTGTTTTTATCGTGGCGGGAACCACAATTGGCGCAGGTATGCTGGCAATGCCGCTGGCTGCGGCAGGTGTTGGTTTTAGCGTCACGTTAATCTTGTTGATTGGGCTTTGGGCGTTGATGTGCTACACGGCGCTATTACTGCTGGAGGTGTACCAGCATGTTCCGGCAGATACCGGTCTTGGCACACTGGCAAAACGCTATCTGGGACGCTACGGTCAGTGGCTGACGGGCTTCAGTATGATGTTCTTAATGTATGCTCTGACTGCGGCATACATCAGCGGTGCCGGTGAATTGTTGGCCTCCAGCATCAGCGACTGGACAGGTATTTCAATGTCGGCAACCGCTGGCGTGCTGTTGTTCACTTTTGTTGCCGGTGGCGTGGTTTGTGTTGGAACATCGCTGGTCGATTTATTTAACCGTTTTCTGTTCAGCGCCAAAATTATTTTTCTGGTGGTGATGCTGGTATTGCTGCTACCGCATATTCACAAAGTGAATCTTTTAACCCTGCCGTTGCAACAGGGGCTGGCACTGTCTGCAATCCCGGTGATTTTTACGTCGTTTGGTTTTCACGGTAGCGTGCCGAGTATTGTCAGCTATATGGATGGCAACATTCGTAAGCTACGCTGGGTGTTTATAACCGGTAGTGCGATCCCCCTGGTGGCATATATTTTCTGGCAGGTGGCGACGCTTGGCAGCATTGATTCAACAACCTTTATGGGATTGCTGGCTAATCATGCCGGATTAAACGGGCTGTTACAGGCGTTACGCGAAATGGTGGCCTCTCCGCATGTTGAGCTGGCAGTGCATTTATTTGCTGATTTAGCCCTCGCCACGTCATTTCTCGGCGTTGCGTTAGGCTTATTTGATTATCTGGCTGATTTGTTTCAGCGTTCAAATACCGTTGGTGGAAGATTGCAAACTGGTGCAATTACCTTTCTGCCGCCGTTGGCGTTTGCACTGTTTTATCCACGAGGATTTGTGATGGCGCTGGGTTACGCCGGTGTGGCGCTGGCGGTACTGGCATTGATTATCCCTTCGCTGTTGACCTGGCAAAGCAGAAAGCACAATCCTCAAGCGGGTTACCGGGTCAAAGGTGGTCGTCCGGCGCTGGTGGTGGTGTTTCTCTGTGGTATTGCTGTGATTGGCGTGCAATTTTTGATTGCGGCAGGGTTGTTACCAGAAGTGGGGTGATTAGATAGCCTCAAATTCCTTATTGGGTGCCAGAATTAACGCTGACACCCAATTTGACTTCTTAATGCAGGCAGCACTGCTTAAATTTCTTACCACTGCCGCACGGACAAGGATCGTTACGCCCCGGTTTCTCTTCTGCTTTGATCGGTTGCTGAACAGCTTTTTCCTGCGGATGCGCCATCCAGTATGCATGTAAATCAAGCGCCGCCAGTCGAATGGCATCTACGCTCTCTTCAAACGCTTCTGGCGACATCTTCTCTACCCGCTCGAAGTTTTCCTCAGTACCGTGCAGCGCTATCGCCTCCAGCGCTGGTTTTAACGAATCGGGCAATGTTGACCAGTCAGAAAGTGCCACGCCCCGCATATAGCCAAAGCACCACTCCTCAACAATCGTCAGCTCGCTGCCATCAACTTCTCGCAAGCCGAATAACGGCTCAAACTGCTCCGGGAATTCGTTCAGACGCTCTGCGGTATCGGCCATATGTTGAAAAGCCAGGTTCATAAAGCGCGTCATCTCTTTCTCTGACGCCCAGCGCGGCACATAGTCAGCCCCACCCCACACGGCAACCAGCCACTGTTCCGGTTCAATCTCTTGCGGAGAACTCAACACCGCCGTCAATAAACCGTCCAGCTCCGCCACATCAAGGATGGCGTGGTCAGTGTTGTATTTGGTCAGAATATCGTCCAGCCATTCCAACTCACTTTCGTTTAACGGTCCCGTTTTCATACGCTTTTCCTTGTGGATCTCAACTCGCCAGCACCTATCTTACATGCCGGTCCGTATCAGAGATACTTTTTGAGTGGCTTTGCCGGTGATTAAAAATCAAGGAGGGTGTAACGACAAGTTGCAGGCACAAAAAAACCACCCGAAGGTGGTTTCACGACACTGCTTATTGCTTTGATTTTATTCTTATCTTTCCCATGGTACCCGGAGCGGGACTTGAACCCGCACAGCGCGAACGCCGAGGGATTTTAAATCCCTTGTGTCTACCGATTCCACCATCCGGGCTCGGGAAGAAAGTGGAGGCGCGTTCCGGAGTCGAACCGGACTAGACGGATTTGCAATCCGCTACATAACCGCTTTGTTAACGCGCCAAATTCTTCAGGCCTTTCAGCCAGACATCCGCTGACGCCGATGTCTTTTAAACTGGAGCGGGAAACGAGACTCGAACTCGCGACCCCGACCTTGGCAAGGTCGTGCTCTACCAACTGAGCTATTCCCGCATTCATCAAGCAATCAGTTAATCACTTGATTTTATTATCGTCTGGCAATCAGTGCCGCCGTTCGATGCGTTGCATTCTACTTACCTGGCGCGATGAGTCAACGATATTTTTCACCACTTTTGATCGTTTGCTGAAAATTGCGCCGAAACGATCACTGATCAAGCAAATCTGCACGCGCAGCGCTCAAATATTGCAACATTGACCACAGAGTCAGTACCGCAGCCACAAAGAAAAGTGCAATACCGGCGTACTCAACCCAAATGTTCGGACGCCACAGCAGCCAGGCCAACGCCACCATCTGGGCAGTGGTTTTCACTTTCCCAATCCAGGAGACAGCCACGCTACTGCGTTTACCCAACTCCGCCATCCATTCGCGTAGCGCAGAAATAATAATTTCACGGGCGATCATCGTTGCCGCCGGTAAGGTCACCCACCAGCTGTGGTAATGCTCGGTTACCAGCACCATGGCGATAGCCACGAGAACTTTATCTGCTACAGGGTCAAGGAAAGCACCAAACCGGGTACTCTGGTTCCAGCGGCGTGCCAGAAAACCATCGAACCAGTCAGTCACCGCCGCGACGCAGAAAATGAGCGCGGCGGCAAACGGCGACCAGGTGACAGGCAGATAAAAGACCAATACAAAGAATGGGATAAGGATGACACGGAACAGTGTAAGCAACGTAGGGATATTAAATTGCATAATGACGGGTAACTATCTGTTGTCAGTAAGATTACCCCTATGTTGCTACAGAGACATCAATGTTTCAACGACCAGAAGATCTTTTCTGCCAGACCTTGCGAAATACCCGGCACTTTTGCAATTTCCTCGACGCTGGCGTTACGTAAACCTTGCAAACCGCCCATATATTTCAACAACATTTGCCGGCGTTTTGGCCCGACGCCTTCAATGGTTTCCAGGGAACTGGTATTTTTGACCTTCGCCCGTTTTTTACGGTGCCCGCCAATCGCGTGATCATGTGATTCATCGCGAATATGCTGGATAACATGCAGCGCGGGAGAATCTGGCGGCAAACTGAATCCCTCACCTTCCGGCTCAAAGAACAGCGTTTCCAGCCCAGCCTTACGATCTGCTCCTTTGGCAACGCCAAGTAGCAGCGGATGATTTTTATCCCATGAGACATCCAGTTCGGCGAAGACATTTTTCGCCTGCGCAAGCTGGCCTTTGCCGCCGTCGATAAGGATCACATCCGGAATCTTACTGTCGTCGATGGCTTTACCATAACGCCGACGCAGCACCTGATTCATCGCCGCATAATCATCGCCCGGCGTGATGCCAGTAATGTTATAGCGCCGATACTCCGCACGCAGCGGGCCGTTAGCATCAAACACCACACAGGAAGCGACGGTTTGTTCACCCATGGTATGGCTGATGTCAAAGCACTCCATCCGCTTCACTTCCGGCAATTTCAACACGCTGGCAAGTGCTGTAAGCCGCTGGTGAACGGTAGATTGCTGCGAAAGTTTGCTGGTTAAGGCCGTCGCCGCATTGGTGCGCGCGAGTTTCAGGTAACGCGCCCTATCGCCGCGAGGTTTGGTTTGAACATTAATCTTGCGTCCCGCCAGTTCTGAAAGGGAATCGGCGAGCAGCGTTTTATCGCTAAGATTAAAATCGAGCAGGATCTCACCCGGTAAGGTGCGCATCTGGCTGCCTTGTAAATAGAACTGACCTACGAAGGTTTCCACCACCTCGCTCAGTTCCGTACCGCCAGGCACTTTCGGGAAATAGCTGCGGCTGCCGAGCACTTTGCCCTGACGAATGAACAATACGTGGACACAAGCCATGCCCGCATCGAACGCCACACCAATAACGTCGAGGTCGTCGCCGGTATTGGAAACGAATTGTTTTTCGGTGACGCGTCGCACTGCCTGAATTTGGTCGCGAATACGTGCAGCTTCTTCAAACTCCAGACTCTGGCTGGCAGTTTCCATACGACTAATGAGTTGCGTAAGCACCTGATCATCTTTGCCAGACAAAAACAGGCGCACATACTCGACCTGCTGAGCGTATTCTTCTTCACTCACCAGTCCTTCAACGCACGGCCCCAGACAGCGCCCTATCTGATATTGCAGACATGGACGCGAGCGATTGCGATAAACACTATTTTCGCACTGGCGAATGGGGAAAATCTTTTGCAGTAGCGCCAGTGTTTCACGTACGGCATAGCCATTCGGGAACGGGCCGAAATATTCACCTTTGGCATGCTTCGCACCACGATGCATCGCCAGACGCGGGTGGGTATCGCCACTCAGGAAGATAAAGGGATAAGATTTATCATCGCGTAGCAAAACGTTGTAACGCGGCTGATAGAGTTTGATGTAGTTGTGTTCCAGCAACAGCGCTTCGGTTTCTGTATGAGTAACCGTTACATCAATTTGCTGGATCTGGGCGACCAGCGCTTCGGTTTTGCGCGAAGCGAGGTTGCTACGGAAATAGCTGGAAAGCCGTTTTTTCAGGTCTTTCGCTTTGCCGACATAGATAACCGTACCACCAGCATCGTACATGCGATAAACGCCTGGCTGGCTGGTTACGGTTTTTAAAAACGCTTTTGCGTCAAACTGATCACTCACTGACTTGATAATGTCTCCGCATTACACAGACCATGGCGAATTGCCAGGTGAGTCAGCTCAACATCGCCATGAATGTTTAGTTTACTGAACATACGATAGCGGTAGCTGTTCACCGTTTTCGGACTGAGATTGAGCTGTTCTGAGATCTCATTGACCTTCTGGCCCTTGGTGATCATCAGCATAATCTGCAATTCACGTTCAGACAAACTGGCAAATGGGCTTTCTGTTTTTTCTGGTTCGATCTGGCTTAACGCCATTTGTTGAGCGATGTCAGAAGCAATGTAACGCTGCCCTGAATAGACAGAACGGATCGCACTCACGACTTCCTGCGGAGCCGCGCCTTTGCTGAGGTAGCCCGCAGCACCGGCCTGCATGACTTTCGCTGGTAAAGGGTTTTCTGTATGGACGGTAAGCATGATGATTTTGACATCAGCTGTGGAACGCGCGATTTTACGCGTCGCCTCAAGACCGCCAATGCCCGGCATACTCATGTCCATTAGCACCACGTCAACGGCATTTGCCCGGCACCACTTAACGGCGTCTTCACCGCACGATGCCTCACCGACGACTTTTATACCCTTTATATCTTCCAGAATGCGTCGTATCCCTGCGCGCACCAGTTCGTGGTCATCAACAAGTAGAACGTTGATCAAAGGAATATCTCCAGAAATAGGGATAACGCTACTGATAGTTAGTCATTCGTATATTAGCGGTTTTTATTGCAACTTTGAAACGTTAAAAATGGTGGGTATTCGATTTTTCTCTCGTTTTTGTAAATTCGATTGTCCACAGTTATGGTCACGCCCGTCACCAACGGCTTCCGGGATCGTTTCACAGTAAGCCCTGCGATGAAATGTGACAAAAATTGACTTTATTCAGCAAAAATGAAAATCAGCCCGCTGAATATGTAACATTAATTAACCCGAACAATACGGGCAAAAAACATTCATGATAAAAATATTTATTGGTCATTATATTAACGTATTTTATAGCACTGCCGATATCACGCTCAAAAAACAACCACTGCTATTTTTAGCAAAGCTTATGGTATACTCCGCCGCCTTAACATTTTTCACCGCAAATTTTCATTGCAACATGACGAGGAAAATAAATGAGTACGCCTGATTTTTCTACTGCCGAGAATAATCAAGAACTGGCAAATGAAGTCTCCTGCCTGAAAGCGATGCTGACGCTGATGCTGCAGGCGATGGGACAAGCTGACGCGGGCCGCGTGATGTTAAAGATGGAAAAACAGCTTGCGCTGATCGAAGACGAAACCCAGGCTGCAGTATTTTCCAAAACGGTTAAGCAAATTAAACAAGCCTACCGTCAGTAATATAAAACCGGCTGATAGCGTGCCTTTCAGCCGGTTTTTGCATCTGGCACGCAGGACAGAAAAGAGATCAAATTAAGCCAGTAGCGGCCGCGTAACAGGCAACCTGGGTCTTATTTGGTGCATTAATTTTTTTCTGCATGTTTTTCTGGTGGAAATTGACCGTATTCTCAGAGATTGACAAAATCATCGCTATCTCTGCTGATGTCTTCCCTTCCGCCGTCCACCTCAGAATTTCTTTTTCGCGCTTGCTGAAATTCATCTCTGGCGTCATCACTATTTCATCATTTAACCGCATCAGAGCCATCAGACTTTCGCGCACCAGTAACTGCATTTTTAATTGCAGCTCATCACTAAGAATGGGTATTTCGCGCGCGCTGCAACGGGAAAAGGACAAAAAGCCCAGCGCCCGGTTTGGCAGCATTAAATACTGAGTGACACCGCGGCGTAAACCATGTGCGCGCGCGGCTTCCCATAACGGCTGTGCTTCGCTGAATAAGTCATCATTCCACATTAAATGGCCCTGACTAAAGTTTTCAGGGTTCAGCACCGGATCAATTGCGAGAAAGTTTTTTGCCTGATAATAACTAACCCACGCCTCAGGGTAATTGGTGTAAAAAGCCACTTTAGGTCGCGTGAATGGTACCGGGTGGCGAACACATAACGAATAGTAATCGTACTCCAGCAGCTGAGCCTGAAGCTCTATTTCATGGTAGACCTCTTCTGCGGCCTCCATCCTCTGAAAACGCAACAGCATCGTGCGACGCCAGCTGAAAAAATCCGTATCCTGCATAGTAAACCGCAACGCCCCTGAGAGTGAGTATCATTTATAATGATAATTCAAACTATCACATAAATAAGATTTATATATAATTTATATTATTCAGGCAATGAATTACTTTTGCAAGCCATCACATTCTCTTATGTTATTAATGAGTTATGCTGATTTGTTAAGCAGTTTTATCAGGCTTGAAATGGCGTTCCGCCCCGACTGTCGAATCGTCGGGGCTGATTTTTTCTTATTATTGCAGCAGAAACTTCTCGAGGAACTGGCGGGTGCGAGGCTGCTCGGGATCGGCAAATAACGCTTTTGCGGCCCCCTGCTCGACTATCCGCCCCTGGTCCATAAAAATCGCCCGGTCCGCAACATCCCGGGCAAAGCTCATTTCGTGTGTCACAATCACCATCGTGCGCTTTTCCTGCGCCAGCTGACGGATGGTGTTCAGGACTTCGCCCACCAGCTCTGGATCCAGCGCCGACGTTGGCTCGTCAAACAAAATCACTTCAGGACGCATTGCCAGAGCACGCGCAATCGCAACACGCTGCTGTTGACCGCCAGACAAACGACGTGGATAGCTGGTTTCTTTACCGGCCAGCCCAACTTTTGCCAGTAGCTCGCGAGCGCGCGCCGTAGCCTCTTCTTTTGGTTCGCCTTTGACGATCACCGGCCCTTCAATAATGTTTTCCAGCACCGTACGATGCGGAAACAAATTAAAGTTCTGGAAGACAAACCCGACGTGCTGACGCAACTGGCGAATCAGCGATTTTTGCTGACTTAATGAACGTGCAGTATCAATAGTGATATCGCCAACGGTGATCGTTCCCGCTTCGGGTTGTTCCAGCAGATTTATGCTGCGTAGCAACGTGGTTTTGCCGGAACCACTCGGACCGATAATTGCCACCACTTCGCCAGGCTTTACCTCGAGGTCGATACCGTGCAGCACCGTCTGACCGTGAAATTTTTTCACCAGGTTCTTAACTTCAATGGCACTCATTTTGGTTCTCTCTCCTGGCGATTAAGTTGATTCTCAAAATGGTTCTGCAACGTCGATAACACAGTCGCCATGATCCAGTAGATGAGCGAAGCCGCCAGATACATGGTGAACACCTCCAGCGTACGCGAGGTAATCAACTGCGCCTGACGGAACAGCTCCGGCACCTGGATTGTCGCGGCCAGCGACGTATCTTTTACCAGGCTGATAAAGCTGTTCGACAGCGGCGGCAACGCCACACGCGCCGCCTGTGGCAAAATCGCGCGACGCATGGTCTGCCACGGCGTCATACCAATACTGGCTGCCGCTTCCCACTGACCTTTATCAATAGAAGAAATGGCGGCGCGCAGCGTTTCGGCAGCATAGGCGGCAGTGTTCAGCGACAGACCAATCATTGCTGACGGAATGGGATCTAATTCGATACCAAACTGCGGCAGGCCGTAATAGATCATAAACAGTTGTGCGATGAGCGGCGTACCACGAAAAATAGAGATATAAAAACGCGCCAGCCAGCGCACGGGCCAGATTGGCGACAGGCGCATCAGCGCGAGAATAAACCCGAGCAGTAAGCCAAAAAACATGCCGCCGATACTGAGTTGCAGCGTATACCCAGCCCCTTTCAGCAGGAACGGCAAGGAATCAATAACCAGTTGTATACTTTCTTGCATGAGCGTTCCCGGAGCTAAACGTGGGGATGATAGGCGAACAGCGCAGGCGCACCGCCGGTATGAATAAACAGAATCGGCCCTTCATCTTTGAAGCGTTTCTGACTGATACCGTCAATCAGACCCGCCATCGCTTTTCCGGTATACACAGGATCAAGCAGAATGCCTTCCAGCCGCGCCAGCAATTTCACTGCTTCCATGCCTTCGTCGTTCGGCACGCCGTAGCCAGGTGCAAAATAGTCATCCCAGAGTAAAATTTCCGCTGATGCGGTCAGCTCCAGTTCTTTCGCAATCGCCTGTTGTAGGTTAACCACTTTCGGCAATTGATCGGCAACGGAACGCGACACGGTCACGCCAATCAGTTCGCTTTCAGGCATCAGGTGTTCCAGCCCAACAGCCAGTCCGGCGTGAGTTCCGGCACTGCCCGATGCGACTACCACCGACGAAATATTAACCGCCCCTTCACACTGTTGCGCGATTTCCAGCGCACTCTCAACATAACCCAGCGCGCCAAGAGCATTAGAACCGCCAACCGGAATGACATACGGGCGAAAGCCTTGTGCTCCGACTCGCGTCGCCAGCTCTTCCAGTTGGGCATTGGGATCGGTCAGTGCGTTGCACATTTCAATCTGGGTATTGAACAGATCCAGCAACAAGCGATTGCCGTTGGTTAAATAGTTTTCTGCGGTTGTGCCAATAGGATTTTCCAGCAGCGCCACGCAGTGCAGACCGAGTTTCGCCGCAACTGCGGCAGTCTGCCGCACATGGTTAGACTGGATCGCCCCGGCAGTAATCAGCGTATCGGCACCTTCGCGCAGAGCATCTGCCGCGAGAAATTCTAGCTTACGTAATTTATTGCCGCCCATTGCCATGGGGGTGACGTCATCCCGTTTGATGAAGATTTCCCGTCCTAGATAATCAGAAAAGCGCGGCAGATATTCGAGCGGCGTTGGCGCGCCGATAAACTCCAACCGTGGAAAACGGGTTAAATTATGCAGTGGCATAACAGCCTCCGATGTGTGTTGTTGTGATTTTCTTATTATGCACGCTGAAAACGCGTAAATAAAAAAGGCGCTAGTGAAAGCGCCCTTTTTTGTCATTATGCTGATTATTTGGTCACATCAGCACCAAACCATTTTTCGGAAAGGGCTTGCAGAGTGCCATCTTTTTGCATTTCCGCAATTGCATCATTCACTGCTTTCAGCAGGTCCTCATTTCCTTTACGCAGCGCCACGCCAGACTCCTGACGGGAGAATGCTTCACCGGTTACTGCCAGCGTATCGTTGGTTTTCTTCACCAGATCCAGCGCCGCCAGGCGGTCAACGAGGATCGCATCGATACGGCCTACGCGCAGATCCTGATATTTGGTCGGGTCATCATCATAGGTACGCACATCGACGCCCTGAACATTCTGACGCAGCCACTCTTCATAGTTGGTGCCCAGACCAACACCCACTTTTTTGCCTTTCAGATCAGCAGCCGTTTTAATGGTGCCTTCGTTACCTTTTTTCACCAGCGCCTGAATACCAGAAATGGTGTACGGGGTTGAGAAATCGTATTTTTTCTTGCGCTCATCAGAAATGGTGACCTGATTAATCACCACATCAATACGTTTAGAGTCCAGCGACGCCAGCATACCGTCCCATTTGGTCGGTTTTAGTGACGCCTCAACGCCAAGATGTTTTGCCAGCTGTTGGGCAAATTCCACTTCAAAACCGGTTAATTTGCCGTCATCCCCCTGAAAACTGAACGGCGGATAAGTTCCTTCCAGACCTACCAGCAGCGTGCCGCGCTCTTTGACTTTATTAAGCAGACCTTCATCTGCAAAACTTTTAACGCTCATGCCCGCAACCAGCGCCACGGCCATCACACCCATCAATGCCTGACGTCCCAGATGTGCTAATTTCATATTCACCCCGAATGTTGTTATGTCTGTTTGCAGTGTAGAGCCATTGTTTGTAAACACAAAAACAACTCCGCTACATCTTATTCTTATTTAATATATATCAGAAGAAGGCAGGCTGGAGGATTTCTGCACAAGTCCGGTACAGGTTTGGCGCTGATAGTGTTGATACTTCCGTAACGCGATGCGGTAATTGTTGGTGCTGGTGGTGGGCAGCCACGGGGCGAGGATTTCATCAAGGAAACCGTCCTGCAGCTGTTCGAGGGAAATATTTTGCTCGTGTAGATGATTCCCCAAACGGCGCAAACGAACGACATATTCACGCACCGTACCTGGGCTCATTTCAGTTTGCTCAAAAAGAAATTGCTTAAAGCCGATAATATCGAAAAAATCACTCTGCGTTTTGCAGTGTAAATCACCGCAAAATCGGCACAATGCCGCCCATGATTTTTGTTCCGTTTGCCAGCCATTTTCATCAAGCAGCGTGTCCAGGCGGGAAATCTCGATTTTATTCACTATTTTGCCGTCGCGAACTAAGGTAATGCGATCGAGTAATTTACGGCAATGCGCGCAATGGGTCTGGCTGTGTTTAAAGTCTTTAAGATAGCGGCTTAATGGCCGTCTTTTCAGGTGCTGCACCATCATTAAGAACTCCTGGTAGTCAAAGTTAAAGTGCGGCATTTACTGACGTTATAACTTACCCAGTTTAGTGCGTAACCGTTTAATAGCCTGGCTGTGTAACTGACTGACCCGCGATTCCCCGACCTCCAGCACTGCACCAATCTCTTTGAGATTCAGCTCTTCCTGGTAATAGAGGGTTAATACCAGTTTTTCGCGCTCCGGCAGCGTTTCGATGGCTTCCATCACCCGCTGGCGCAGATTACTGTCCAGCAGTTGTTGTAGCGGGTTTTCTCGCTGATGATCATCAGTAACCAGTTCGATGCTATCGCCGTGCTCTTCGCGCCACTCATCGTAGGAGAAGAGCTGGCTGTTATTGGTGTCGAGCAACATTTGGCGATAATCGGCAATATCGATCCCTAAACGTTCCGCTACCTCAGTTTCCGTGGCGTTGCGGCCAAGTTCCTGCTCCAGTTGCCCTATTGCCTGTGCCACTTCACGCGCGTTGCGTCGCACGCTGCGCGGCACCCAGTCACGGCTGCGAAGTTCATCCAGCATAGCGCCACGGATACGCTGCACTGCGTAAGTTGTAAATGCCGTTCCTTGTAGGGCGTCATAGCGTTCGACGGCATTAAGTAACCCAATGCCGCCCGCCTGTAGCAGATCGTCAAGTTCCACGCTCGCGGGCAGTCGAACCTGCAGGCGCAATGCTTCGTGACGCACCAGCGGGACATAACGCTGCCACAGCGAGTGTTTATCCATTACACCTTCAGCGGTATAGAGTGAATTCACGATAAACAGCCCTGCGTTATATGAGTTATCGGCATGATTATCCGTTTCTGCAGGGTTTTTAATCGGACGATTAGTGGGTGAAATGAGGGGTTATTTGGGGGTTACCGGTAAATTGCGGACAGAAAAACCCCCGCCGGTGGCGGGGGAGCACGTTGCTGACAAATTGCGCTTGATGTTGCCGGATGCGGCGTAAACGCCTTATCCGGCCTACAAAAATGTGCAAATTCAATAAATTGCAATTCACCTTGTAGGCCTGATAAGCGCAGCGCATCAGGCAATTTGGCGTTGCCGTCAGTCTCAGTTAATCAGGTTACGACGATTAACCCTGCAGCAGAGACAGAACCTGCTGCGGTACCTGGTTAGCTTTTGCCAGCACGGAGTTACCTGCCTGCTGGATGATCTGCGCTTTCGACATGTTGGACACTTCGGTCGCATAGTCGGCGTCCTGAATACGGGACTGCGCTTCAGACAGGTTGGTAGTGGTGTTGTTCAGGTTGGTGACTGCGGAATCCAGACGGTTCTGCACCGCACCGAGGGAGGAGCGGAATTTGTCGATGGAGCTGATGGCTTCGTCCAGAGCTTTCAGGGGATCGGCGGTGGTTTCGGCTTTGGTTGCTGCATCAGTGGTCAGGCTACCATCTTCTGTCGCATAAATAGTGGAGCCTGTATCGTTAGTCACGCTACCGTTAGTATGAGCGAAATAATTGACAACTTTACTGGTTTGGTCTGTGATTGTGCCGCTGTCATCAATGTTTGCTGCATTGCCATTGATAGTGACAGCATTGCTGGTCACGTTGTAAGTATCACTACCATCACTTAAGGTGAAATCTTTATCCTGAAGGATGCTCGCCATTTGCGAAGCTGAGATAGAGATATCGGCAACATCTGCCGTGGTATTATCAACTGCCGTTGCGCCCAGCGCTCCCACCGCGGCATTACCCGCAGTTGCAGCGGCTCCCGCATCACCCGGAGTACCAGTAGTAATTGAGGTCGCATATGCGGCATTATAAGCCGCGTCTTTTAACACCTGAGCATTACCACCAGCAGAAGTGATGGTCATTCCTTTTGCTTCGATTACTGTCCCAACAGCTGCTGCCGCAGAGTTACCATAGGCATCTTTGCCTGTAGTATCTGTATTGGCCATCAGGTTATCCCAGGTTGCAGCTTTGGTTGTGCCACTACCTGTTTGGGTCAGGTTGCCCTTCTCATCTAAATACAGCGCCTTACCATCGCTGGATGTAATCGTACCATCTTTGCTAACGTTAACTTCTTGCGATTTAGAACCAATAGTCACTTTAGCGGTAAATGTATCGCCAGCGTTTGGTGCCAGTGTGCTCAACAGAGAATCTTTAGATGCAGCCGTTGCGCTAAAGCTGTATGAGTTAGAGTCCTTATGATAAGTATAAGTCCCCCCAGTTGCAGCTATACCTGTGCCGTTATTACCAGCAAACGTAATTTCGTCGCCATCTTTAGCAGCAGCCAGTACATTGCTTGCAGTCGCGGCGGCAAACTGGACATTTTTGCTATAAGTTACGGTGCCATCAGCAGCTTTAGTACCCGCTGTAAAACCAGCCAATGTCAGATTATCTGTAGTCGCAGCGGTATTCGCTACAGAACCTTTACCGTTAACGTTAAAACCAGCCAGATTCAGCGTATCAGAGTCAATTTTCTTCAGATCAATAGTAATCGTTTCGCCATCGTTCGCGCCGACCTGAATTTTCATCGAGCCATCTTTTGACAGTACGTTCACGCCGTTGAACTGGGTTTGGCCGGATACGCGGTCAATTTCATCAAGACGGGATTTGATTTCGTCCTGAATGGAGTCCAGGTCAGAGGTGGAGTTAGTTCCGGTCGTCGCCTGAACCGTCAGTTCACGAATACGCTGTAAGTTGTTGTTGATTTCGGACAGCGCGCCTTCGGTGGTCTGCGCAACAGAAATACCGTCGTTGGCGTTACGTGCAGCCTGAGTCAGGCCTTTAATGTTAGAAGTAAAACGGTTAGCAATCGCCTGACCTGCGGCGTCATCCTTCGCGCTGTTAATACGCAAGCCAGAAGACAGACGCTCGATAGAACTCGACAGCGCAGACTGGTTCTTGTTGATATTATTTTGAGTGATCAGCGAGAGGCTGTTGGTATTAATGACTTGTGCCATGATTCGTTATCCTATATTGCAAGTCGTTGATTACGTATTGGGTTTCCACCCGTCGGCTCAATCGCCGTCAACCCTGTTATCGTCTGTCGTAAAACAACCTTTAGAATTTTTTTCACAAACAGCCATTTTTTGTTAGTCGCCGAAATACTCTTTTCTCTGCCCCTTATTCCCGCTATTAAAAAAAACAATTAAACGTAAACTTTGCGCAATTCAGGCCGATAACCCCGGTATTCGTTTTACGTGTCGAAAGATAAAAGGAAATCGCATGGCAAGTATTTCATCGCTGGGAGTCGGGTCAGGTCTGGATTTAAGTTCAATCCTCGATAGCCTCACCGCCGCGCAAAAAGCGACGCTAACCCCTATATCAAATCAGCAATCGTCGTTTACCGCTAAACTTAGCGCCTACGGTACGCTGAAAAGCGCGCTGACGACTTTCCAGACCGCCAATACTGCATTGTCTAAAGCCGATCTTTTTTCCGCCACCAGCACCACCAGCAGCACCACCGCGTTCAGTGCCACCACTGCGGGAAACGCTATCGCCGGGAAATACACCATCAGCGTCACCCATCTGGCGCAGGCGCAAACCCTGACCACGCGCACCACCAGAGACGATACGAAAACGGCGATCGCCACCAGCGACAGTAAACTCACCATTCAACAAGGCGGCGACAAAGATCCGATTACCATTGATATCAGCGCGGCTAACTCGTCGTTAAGCGGGATCCGTGATGCCATCAACAACGCAAAAGCGGGCGTAAGTGCGAGCATCATTAACGTGGGTAACGGTGAATATCGTCTGTCAGTCACATCAAATGACACCGGCCTTGATAATGCGATGACACTCTCGGTCAGCGGTGATGATGCGCTACAAAGTTTTATGGGCTATGACGCCAGTGCCAGCAGCAACGGTATGGAAGTCTCGGTCGCCGCCCAGAATGCGCAGCTGACGGTCAACAACGTCGCCATTGAGAACAGCAGCAACACCATCAGCGACGCGCTGGAAAACATCACCCTGAACCTGAACGATGTCACCACGGGCAACCAGACGCTAACCATCACTCAGGACACCTCCAAAGCGCAAACGGCGATTAAAGATTGGGTGAATGCCTATAACTCGCTAATAGATACCTTCAGCAGCCTGACCAAATACACCGCCGTAGATGCGGGAGCTGATAGCCAGAGTTCTAGCAATGGCGCACTGCTCGGCGACTCCACGCTGCGGACGATTCAGACGCAGTTGAAGTCGATGCTGAGTAATACCGTCAGTTCTTCCAGCTATAAAACGTTGGCGCAGATTGGTATCACGACCGATCCCAGCGATGGCAAACTGGAACTGGATGCCGACAAACTCACCGCTGCACTGAAAAAAGATGCCAGCGGCGTAGGTGCATTGATTGTTGGCGATGGTAAAAAAACCGGCATCACGACCACCATCGGCAGCAACCTGACCAGTTGGCTTTCGACAACGGGCATTATCAAAGCCGCTACCGATGGCGTTAGTAAGACCCTGAATAAATTAACTAAAGACTACAACGCCGCCAGCGATCGCATTGATGCGCAGGTCGCGCGCTACAAAGAACAATTTACCCAACTGGACGTTTTAATGACCTCGTTAAACAGCACAAGCAGCTACTTAACGCAGCAGTTCGAAAACAACAGTAATTCCAAGTAATCATTATTCATCGGGAGACAGGTCATGTACGCGGCAAAAGGCACCCAGGCCTATGCACAAATTGGCGTCGAAAGCGCCGTAATGAGCGCCAGCCAGCAGCAGCTGGTCACCATGCTATTTGATGGAGTGCTGAGTGCACTGGTTAGAGCGCGCCTGTTTATGCAGGACAACAATCAGCAAGGCAAAGGCGTCTCTTTGTCAAAAGCGATCAACATCATTGAGAACGGACTGCGGGTGAGTCTTGATGAAGAGAGCAAAGACGAATTAACCCAAAACTTGATTGCTCTTTATAGCTATATGGTCAGGCGCTTGCTGCAAGCCAATTTACGCAACGATGTCTCCGCAGTCGAAGAAGTGGAAGCATTAATGCGCAATATTGCCGATGCCTGGAAAGAGTCGTTACTCTCCCCTTCTTTGATTCAGGACCCAGTCTGATGAACCATGCACCGCATTTGTATTTCGCCTGGCAACAACTCGTCGAAAAAAGCCAGCTCATGTTACGCCTGGCAACGGAAGAACAATGGGACGAACTCATCGCCAGCGAAATGGCGTATGTGAATGCGGTGCAGGAGATTGCACATCTGACTGAAGAGATTGACCCGTCCACCACGATGCAGGAGCAGCTCCGCCCGATGCTGCGCCTGATTCTCGACAACGAAAGCAAGGTAAAGCAGTTATTACAGATTCGGATGGATGAACTGGCGAAACTGGTCGGTCAGTCATCGGTGCAAAAATCGGTGTTAAGTGCCTATGGCGATCAGGGCGGCTTTGTGCTGGCTCCGCAAGATAACTTATCGTGAATCTTAACGAGCTAATGGCTCGCGAATAATCCGATTACGGCTACGCTTCAAATGTTCCCCTTGAATGGAGTCGAAGAATGCGTAATCCCACGCTGTTACAATGTTTTCACTGGTATTACCCGGAAGGCGGTAAGCTCTGGCCTGAACTGGCCGAGCGCGCCGACGGTTTTAATGATATTGGTATCAATATGGTCTGGTTGCCGCCCGCCTATAAAGGCGCATCGGGCGGGTATTCGGTCGGCTACGACTCCTATGATTTATTTGATTTAGGCGAGTTTGATCAGAAAGGCAGCATCCCTACTAAATATGGCGATAAAGCACAACTGCTGGCCGCCATTGATGCTCTGAAACGTAATGACATTGCGGTGCTGTTGGACGTGGTAGTCAACCACAAAATGGGCGCGGATGAAAAAGAAGCTATTCGCGTGCAGCGTGTAAATGCTGACGACCGTACGCAAATTGATGAAGAAATCATTGAGTGCGAAGGCTGGACGCGTTACACCTTCCCCGCCCGTGCCGGGCAATACTCACAGTTTATCTGGGATTTCAAATGTTTTAGCGGTATCGACCATATCGAAAACCCTGATGAAGATGGCATATTTAAAATTGTTAACGACTACACCGGCGAAGGCTGGAACGATCAGGTTGATGATGAATTAGGTAATTTCGATTATCTGATGGGCGAGAATATCGATTTTCGCAATCATGCCGTGACGGAAGAGATTAAATACTGGGCGCGCTGGGTGATGGAACAAACGCAATGCGACGGTTTTCGTCTTGATGCGGTCAAACATATTCCAGCCTGGTTTTATAAAGAGTGGATCGAACACGTACAGGAAGTTGCGCCAAAGCCGCTGTTTATTGTGGCGGAGTACTGGTCGCATGAAGTCGATAAACTGCAAACGTATATTGATCAGGTGGAAGGCAAAACCATGCTGTTTGATGCGCCGCTGCAGATGAAATTCCATGAAGCATCGCGCATGGGACGCGACTACGACATGACGCAGATTTTCACTGGGACGCTGGTGGAAGCCGATCCTTTTCACGCCGTAACCCTCGTTGCCAACCATGACACCCAACCGTTGCAAGCCCTCGAAGCACCGGTCGAACCGTGGTTTAAACCGCTGGCGTATGCCTTAATTTTGTTGCGGGAAAATGGCGTTCCTTCGGTGTTCTATCCTGACCTCTATGGCGCGCATTACGAAGATGTCGGCGGTGACGGGCAAACCTATCCGATAGATATGCCAATAATCGAACAGCTTGATGAGTTAATTCTCGCCCGTCAGCGTTTCGCCCACGGTGTACAGACGTTATTTTTCGACCATCCGAACTGCATTGCCTTTAGCCGCAGTGGCACCGACGAATATCCCGGCTGCGTGGTGGTCATGTCGAACGGGGATGATGGCGAAAAAACCATTCATCTGGGAGAGAATTACGGCAATAAAACCTGGCGTGATTTTCTGGGGAACCGGCAAGAGAGCGTAGTGACCGACGAAAACGGCGAAGCAACCTTCTTTTGCAACGGCGGCAGCGTCAGCGTGTGGGTTATCGAAGAGGTGATTTAAATTCATCCCCGGCGGCAAGCCGGGGAGATTTCATTACGGCAATGGCGTCGGTAACGGCGCTTTATCCAGCGCAGCGGCACACTCTGCCGTCGGGCGATCCACACGCTCCATCGTCATACCATCGTACTCAATGGTGTTACCGTCACGCTCAACCTCGTACAGCTCACGTTTTACGGTAACGTTAGTGAGATCATCAGACATCAATGTCAACTTGCCCGGCACAGCAATCACCCGCTGCCACTGACGGCAATCAAGAGTATCGCCCTCTTTAGTGACAATCAGGCTGCCTATCGCTTCCGGACTGACCAGCGCACGTTGCGGCCCTTTGGTCTGCCAGTAGCCCGCCAGCCAGTCCGGCGCGGGGGTTTTCACGACATTGTTATAGTTTTCGACTTCGGCACAGCCCGCCAGCAACATGAGCGCGCCTGCAATTGCGAGTTTTTTCATCATTCATCCTGCATGAGAAGAAAAGAGGATTGTGGCATTAAAGCCCTGATGTCGCCAGCCTTTCCAGGTTCAGAGAGAAATTTGATCTAACTATTATTTTTGTGAATTATTACCCCGAAAATAAATTTGCATGGTGTATGATTCGCGACTCTTGTTTCAAACCTTCTGAGTTCAGAGGCTACATTCATGTCATGGCAGCAATTCAAACACGCCTGGTTGATTAAATTCTGGGCGCCCATCCCCGCGGTCATCGCGGCGGGTATTCTCTCCACTTACTATTTTGGCATCACTGGCACCTTTTGGGCTGTCACGGGTGAATTTACCCGTTGGGGCGGCCAGCTCCTGCAACTGTTCGGCGTCCATGCTGAAGAGTGGGGTTATTTTAAAATTATCCATCTGGAAGGATCGCCATTAACCCGCATCGACGGGATGATGATCCTCGGTATGTTTGGCGGCTGCTTTGCCGCAGCGCTGTGGGCCAACAATGTCAAACTACGCATGCCGCGTAGCCGTATCCGCATTATGCAGGCCATCATTGGCGGCATTATCGCCGGTTTTGGCGCGCGTCTGGCAATGGGCTGTAACCTGGCGGCATTCTTTACCGGTATTCCTCAGTTCTCGCTGCATGCCTGGTTCTTTGCCATCGCCACTGCCATTGGTTCATGGTTTGGCGCGCGCTTTACCCTGCTGCCCATCTTCCGTATTCCCGTGAAAATGCAGAAAGTTTCTGCCGCCTCACCGCTGACGCAAAAACCGGATCAGGCGCGACGTCGTTTTCGTCTCGGGATGCTGGTCTTTTTCGGCATGCTGGGCTGGGCGCTGCTCACGGCGATGAACCAACCCAAACTGGGGCTGGCAATGCTGTTTGGCGTCGGCTTTGGTTTACTGATTGAACGTGCGCAAATCTGCTTTACTTCGGCGTTCCGCGATATGTGGATCACCGGACGTACCCATATGGCGAAAGCAATCATTATTGGTATGGCGGTGAGTGCCATCGGGATCTTCAGTTACGTACAGTTAGGCGTTGAACCCAAAATCATGTGGGCGGGACCAAACGCGGTAATTGGTGGTTTACTGTTTGGTTTTGGCATCGTGCTGGCAGGCGGCTGCGAAACCGGCTGGATGTACCGCGCGGTAGAAGGCCAGGTGCACTACTGGTGGGTCGGTCTGGGCAACGTGATCGGCTCAACGATTCTGGCGTACTACTGGGATGATTTCGCTCCGGCGCTGGCCACCGACTGGGACAAAATCAACCTGCTGAAAACCTTTGGCCCGATGGGTGGCCTGCTGGTGACATATTTGCTGTTGTTTGCTGCGCTGATGTTGATTATCGGCTGGGAAAAACGCTTCTTCCGCCGTGCGGCACCGCAGACTGCTAAGGAGATCGCATGAAAAATATCGTTCCTGATTACCGCCTTGATATGGTGGGTGAACCCTGCCCTTATCCGGCAGTCGCAACCCTTGAGGCGATGCCGCAGTTAAAAAAAGGGGAAATCCTGGAAGTGGTGAGCGACTGTCCGCAGTCGATCAATAATATTCCACTGGATGCGCGTAATCACGGCTATACGGTGCTGGATATTCAGCAAGACGGGCCGACCATTCGTTATTTAATTCAGAAGTAATCCCTCATTCCCGCTGTGGCCCACAGCGGGAATATCGTTGCCTCTGTACCACATAGATTTTACCCGCCCTCTCTCCTATTCTTTTCAGTATGATCTCAGGAGGTTTCTATGTGTGGACGCTTTGCCCAATCCCAAACGCGTGAAGATTACCTCGCGTTTCTCGCGGAAGATATTGAACGCGATATTCCCTATGATCCCGAACCCATTGGCAGATTCAACGTCGCACCGGGAACCAAAGTCCTACTGCTCAGTGAACGTGATGAACACCTTCATCTGGATCCGGTTTTCTGGGGATATGCTCCCGGATGGTGGGATAAACCGCCGCTGATTAACGCCCGCGTAGAAACTGCCGCAACGAGTCGCATGTTTAAACCGCTCTGGCAACATGGTCGGGCAATCTGTTTTGCCGATGGCTGGTTTGAGTGGAAAAAAGAAGGCGACAAAAAGCAGCCTTATTTTATCTATCGTGCTGATGGACAACCTGTTTTTCTGGCCGCGATAGGCAGCACACCGTTTGAGCGTGGTGACGAAGCCGAAGGATTTTTAATTGTCACTGCAGCAGCAGACCAGGGTCTGGTAGATATTCATGACCGCCGCCCGCTGGTACTGTCGCCAGATGCTGCGCGGGAATGGATGCGGCAAGAGATTAGCGGTAAAGAAGCCTCAGAAATCGCGGCCAGTGGCTGTGTTCCAGCAAACCAGTTCTCCTGGCACCCGGTATCGCGCGCGGTGGGTAATGTTAAAAACCAGGGCGCAGCGTTAATTCAACCTGTTTGATAAGCCTGGAGATTATTGATCAATAATACTGCGTCATAAGAAATCTCTATTAGACAAAGATTTCAGCACCTGTTGGCATATTGCAAAAATAACACCAATACGGAATCGTCATGTTCACGATTAAAACAGATGATCTCACCCATCCAGCAGTGCAAGCATTAGTGGCTTACCATATTTCCGGCATGCTGCAGCAGTCTCCCCCCGAAAGCAGTCATGCTTTAGATGTGCAAAAATTACGTAACCCGACAGTGACATTCTGGTCAGTATGGGAAGGCGAACAACTCGCAGGAATTGGTGCGCTGAAGTTGCTGGATGATAAACACGGCGAGCTGAAATCAATGCGTACCGCGCCAAATTATTTACGTCGTGGTGTCGCCAGTCTGATTTTACGCCACATTTTGCAGGTCGCCCAGGACAGATGCCTTCATCGCCTGAGCTTAGAAACGGGTACACAGGCTGGATTTACGGCCTGCCATCAACTTTATTTGAAGCATGGTTTCGCTGATTGCGAACCGTTTGCTGATTATCGACTTGATCCACACAGTCGATTTTTATCATTGACGCTATGCGAAAATAATGAATTGCCATGAGCCAGACGCAGCACATTCTTGCATTCGACGTGCTGCGCCTTTATTTATCACCAGCAGGAAACGCCTTGTCCATAGACGCCCCTTCCACATGCGCCACAAGAAACCTCTATTCCAGTGACACAATTGCGCCTAATTAATTACATATAATATTTAATTATGAGTTCCTCACCATCTATTACATACTTTTTAACCATATCGGAATATTTATCATAATCAGCGGGATTCGTAACAATATATTTTCGCTGCGATCTTTCATAGCAAATCCCTGTCAAAGTCCATGATATAAAAATGTCTCTTCAAAAGAATTACATTCTTTAAAAAGTAATTCTTTATTGCTATATATCGCAGAGACAACCTCAATATCACACTCCATACGTGCTTTCTCCAGATGATTTGGGAAGTATTGAATTTCTTTTATCTTATTATCGCCACAATTAAACAGCTTAGTAGTCTCAGGCATTGCTGGTATTTACCATATTTTATTGCGATAAATAGAAATTGTCATAGCCTTTGACGGAGATGAGTCAACACGCGATATCAGATTATTATCTACGGAGACCTGGGTAATTCCATCGGATACTTTTGGAAATACCATATAATTATTGAAATCGAGCTCTAATTCTTTGCAGAATTTGGGAATTTGTATTGTGGCAAGGCCATTATGACGAAGATAAAGCACCTCAATCCAGGATGGAAGAGGTGGCAAAGACCCCAAGTGAAGATCTGTTAAGTCAAGTTTACTATTGTGGAGTTCAACACATTTAAACAATCTCACCAATGCTATATCCACATTTTTTTTGAAGTCATTCGATGCGCCTTCTTTTAGTGAATTAGCCCAGTCGCTGAAACCTTTGCAAAGTCTGGAATCTGTAATTTTCGTAAAGTTGTCTAGAAACTCTGCAATATTAGTCGATATAAACTCTAATTTATGCCGAATGGGTGGGTTACCAGTTCCCTGATTTTTTCTATCATGATAAAACCTATCTTATTATAAATCGAGAAATCTTGAAACCAGAGACTATAATCACCCCATTCGAAATATTCTGAGTGCAATAACTTAAATTCTGACAGCATATTAAATAATTTGCTGTCTTCACTAATTGGTGTAAACTTACCATTTCCAAGACAACTGACTAACTCACTTGATAATTCATTTATGATTGCATCATCAGATACTAACTCATGTTGTTTTATCGTAGATTCAGTATTAGATGTGACTTTATTTAATTGAACCGGCTGAGTTTTTAACGAAAGATCATTTAATGGAAACATTTACACTCCTGTTTAATAAATTATATTGCCCAGGGCGCATTCTAAAACACAATAAAATTACCACTATCAAAAATCGCTCATATCCATCGCCCGGAATATGAATAAAAACATCAACAAAGATTAAATTATCCAGAGGTTACTGTTGCGTCTGTGGTCGTAACAACATCCGACGTGGTGATGTGTCAAATGAGACGCTCTGATGTTCAGGGGGGTTATCGCGTATACGGATCGTGGATGGCAGAAAACGTTCAGGATCAGGTATCCATTTTAAACCAGAAAATGAGTGAGTTTGCCCCATCCATGCCCCACGCGGTGAGATCGGATGTAATCAACAACAGGTTACAAAACCTACACCTGCATGGACATTACTTCCTGATACGCCGCCACCAGCTTATTACGCACCTGAATCCCCATTTGCATAGAAACTGAGGCTTTTTGCATATCGGTCATCACATCGTTTAACGCCACGCCGGGTTCACCGAGAGTGAATTTTTCTGCCTGCGTGCGGGCGGCTGTTTGTGTATCGCTTATGCGATCGAGCGCGGCGTGCAGCTGCCCGGCAAAACTAATGGTCGGTTGCGGCAGTGATTCCTGCGCACGCGCACTCATCGCCGTAGCCTGTAACTGGCTGATAACCCCTTCAATCCCCTGTATCGCTGACATTTTCATCTCCTGGATAATTTCTGGTAGCAAAGCCTACCAGTAAGTCAATAAGACAAAGGCGCTAAATAGCAACAAAAAAACGGGTTTATTGGCGGATAGAAAAAAACGAAAGCACAAATAATGGGAGCGTCAATTTTTCGAGTTTGCTGACCCGGGAGTGAGTCTTGTTCCACTTTGCCAATAACGCCGTCCATAATCAGCCACGAGGTGCGCGATGAATGCGACTGCAGCCCAGACAAAATCTCTTGAGTGGCTTAATCGCCTGCGTGCGAATCCGAAAATTCCATTGATTGTTGCCGGTTCCGCGGCAGTGGCGGTCATGGTCGCACTGATCCTGTGGGCGAAAGCCCCCGACTACCGCACATTATTCAGCAATCTTTCCGATCAGGATGGTGGCGCAATTGTCAGCCAACTAACGCAAATGAATATTCCTTACCGCTTCAGCGAAGCCAGCGGCGCTATTGAAGTTCCGGCAGATAAAGTTCACGAACTGCGTTTGCGCCTGGCACAACAAGGTTTGCCCAAAGGCGGCGCGGTCGGTTTCGAACTACTCGATCAGGAAAAGTTTGGTATCAGCCAGTTCAGCGAACAGGTGAATTATCAGCGGGCGCTGGAAGGCGAGCTTTCTCGTACCATCGAAACTATCGGCCCGGTAAAAGGGGCGCGCGTACATCTGGCAATGCCGAAACCGTCTTTATTCGTCCGTGAACAAAAATCCCCTTCTGCATCGGTGACGGTAAATCTGTTACCCGGCCGCGCACTCGATGAAGGGCAAATTAGCGCCATTGTGCATCTGGTTTCCAGCGCGGTGGCTGGTCTGCCGCCGGGGAACGTCACGCTGGTGGATCAGGGCGGACATCTGTTAACCCAGTCCAACACCAGCGGGCGCGATCTTAATGACGCTCAGTTGAAATATGCCAGCGATGTCGAAGGCCGTATTCAGCGGCGTATTGAAGCGATCCTGTCGCCGATTGTCGGCAACGGTAATATTCACGCCCAGGTCACGGCGCAGCTGGACTTCGCCAGTAAAGAACAAACGGAAGAACAGTATCGCCCTAACGGTGATGAATCTCAGGCGGCGCTTCGTTCACGCCAGCTTAATGAGAGCGAGCAAAGCGGTTCCGGTTATCCGGGCGGCGTACCGGGGGCGTTGTCGAATCAACCGGCTCCTGCGAATAACGCGCCAATCAGCACGCCTCCGGCAAATCAAAATAACCGCCAGCAGCAGGCGAGCACCACCAACAATAGCGGGCCGCGTAGCACACAGCGGAATGAAACCAGTAACTACGAAGTCGATCGCACCATTCGTCATACCAAAATGAACGTGGGCGATGTGCAACGTCTGTCAGTCGCGGTTGTGGTGAATTACAAAACTTTGCCAGATGGCAAACCGTTGCCTCTCAGCAACGAACAGATGAAGCAAATTGAAGATCTGACCCGCGAGGCGATGGGCTTTTCTGAAAAACGCGGTGACTCGCTCAATGTCGTTAACTCGCCGTTCAATAGCAGTGACGAAAGCGGCGGAGAACTGCCGTTCTGGCAACAGCAAGCGTTTATCGATCAGTTGCTGGCTGCCGGTCGCTGGTTGCTGGTACTGCTGGTGGCGTGGCTGCTGTGGCGGAAAGCGGTACGCCCGCAGCTAACACGTCGCGCTGAGGCGGTGAAAGCTGTGCAGCAACAGGCGCAGGCCCGTGAGGAAGTGGAAGATGCGGTGGAAGTCCGCCTGAGCAAAGACGAACAACTACAACAACGGCGCGCTAACCAACGTCTGGGGGCAGAAGTCATGAGCCAGCGTATCCGTGAAATGTCTGATAACGATCCGCGCGTGGTGGCGCTGGTCATTCGCCAGTGGATAAATAACGATCATGAGTAACCTGACAGGCACCGATAAAAGCGTCATCCTGCTGATGACCATTGGCGAAGACCGGGCGGCAGAGGTGTTCAAGCACCTCTCCCAGCGTGAAGTACAAACCCTGAGCGCTGCAATGGCGAACGTCACGCAGATCTCCAACAAGCAGCTAACCGATGTGCTGGCGGAGTTTGAGCAAGAAGCTGAACAGTTTGCCGCACTGAATATCAACGCCAACGATTATCTGCGTTCGGTATTGGTCAAAGCTCTGGGTGAAGAACGTGCCGCCAGCCTGCTGGAAGATATTCTCGAAACTCGCGATACCGCCAGCGGTATTGAAACGCTCAACTTTATGGAGCCACAGAGCGCCGCCGATCTGATTCGCGATGAGCATCCGCAAATTATCGCCACCATTCTGGTGCATCTGAAGCGCGCCCAGGCCGCCGATATTCTGGCGTTGTTCGATGAACGTCTGCGCCACGACGTGATGTTGCGTATCGCCACCTTTGGCGGCGTGCAGCCAGCCGCGCTGGCAGAGCTGACCGAAGTACTGAATGGCTTGCTCGACGGTCAGAATCTCAAGCGCAGCAAAATGGGCGGCGTGAGAACGGCAGCCGAAATTATCAACCTGATGAAAACTCAGCAGGAAGAAGCCGTTATTACCGCCGTGCGTGAATTCGACGGCGAGCTGGCGCAGAAAATCATCGACGAGATGTTCCTGTTCGAGAATCTGGTGGATGTCGACGATCGCAGCATTCAGCGTCTGTTGCAGGAAGTGGATTCCGAATCGCTGTTGATCGCGCTGAAAGGGGCCGAGCAGCCACTGCGCGAGAAATTCCTGCGCAATATGTCGCAGCGTGCCGCCGATATTCTGCGCGACGATCTCGCCAACCGTGGTCCGGTGCGTCTGTCGCAGGTGGAAAACGAACAGAAAGCGATTCTGCTGATTGTGCGCCGCCTTGCCGAAACTGGCGAGATGGTAATTGGCAGCGGCGAGGATACCTATGTCTGATAATCTGCCGTGGAAAACCTGGACGCCGGACGATCTCGCGCCACCACAGGCAGAGTTTGTGCCCATGGTCGAGCCGGAAGAAACCATCATTGAAGAGGCCGAACCCAGCCTTGAGCAGCAACTGGCGCAACTGCAAATGCAGGCCCATGAGCAAGGTTATCAGGCGGGTATTGCCGAAGGTCGCCAGCAAGGTCATAAGCAGGGCTATCAGGAAGGACTGGCCCAGGGGCTGGAGCAAGGTCTGGCAGAGGCGAAGTCTCAACAAGCGCCAATTCATGCCCGGATGCAGCAACTGGTCAGCGAATTTCAAACTACCCTTGATGCACTTGATAGTGTGATTGCTTCGCGCCTGATGCAGATGGCGCTGGAGGCGGCACGTCAGGTGATCGGTCAGACGCCAACGGTGGATAACTCGGCATTGATCAAACAGATCCAACAGTTGTTGCAGCAAGAACCGTTATTCAGCGGCAAACCGCAACTACGCGTGCACCCGGATGATCTACAACGTGTGGATGATATGCTCGGCGCAACCTTAAGTTTGCATGGCTGGCGCTTGCGGGGCGATCCCACACTCCATCCTGGCGGCTGTAAAGTCTCCGCCGATGAAGGCGATCTCGACGCCAGTGTCGCCACCCGCTGGCAAGAACTCTGCCGTCTGGCAGCACCAGGAGTGGTGTAATGACCACGCGCCTGACTCGCTGGCTAACCACGCTGGATAACTTTGAAGCCAAAATGGCGCAGTTGCCTGCGGTACGTCGCTACGGGCGATTAACTCGCGCTACCGGGCTGGTGCTGGAAGCCACCGGATTACAATTGCCGCTCGGCGCAACCTGTGTCATTGAGCGCCAGAACGGCAGCGAAACGCACGAAGTAGAAAGCGAAGTCGTTGGCTTTAACGGTCAACGGCTGTTTTTAATGCCGCTGGAGGAAGTCGAAGGTGTCCTGCCCGGCGCGCGTGTATATGCCAAAAACATTTCGGCAGAAGGGCTGCAAAGCGGCAAACAGTTGCCGCTCGGTCCGGCGTTATTAGGTCGCGTTCTGGACGGCAGCGGTAAACCCCTCGATGGCCTGCCCTCCCCCGATACGACGGAAACCGGTGCGCTGATTACCCCACCATTTAACCCATTGCAACGTACACCGATTGAACATGTGCTGGACACCGGCGTGCGCCCAATCAATGCCCTGCTTACCGTCGGGCGCGGGCAGCGTATGGGTCTGTTTGCTGGGTCCGGCGTTGGTAAAAGTGTGCTGCTGGGGATGATGGCCCGTTACACCCGCGCCGATGTCATTGTCGTGGGTTTGATTGGTGAACGTGGGCGCGAAGTAAAAGATTTCATTGAGAATATCCTCGGTGCTGAAGGGCGTGCACGCTCAGTGGTGATTGCCGCTCCGGCGGATGTGTCTCCGCTCCTGCGAATGCAAGGTGCCGCCTATGCCACGCGCATTGCCGAAGATTTTCGCGATCGTGGTCAGCATGTGTTGCTGATTATGGACTCCCTCACCCGCTACGCGATGGCCCAGCGTGAAATTGCGCTGGCGATTGGCGAACCACCCGCCACCAAAGGTTATCCACCGTCGGTGTTTGCCAAATTACCGGCACTGGTCGAGCGTGCCGGAAATGGCATTAGCGGCGGCGGCTCGATTACCGCGTTTTATACCGTGCTTACTGAAGGCGATGACCAGCAGGATCCGATTGCCGACTCCGCGCGGGCGATCCTCGACGGTCACATTGTGCTGTCTCGCCGACTGGCGGAAGCCGGGCACTATCCGGCTATCGATATTGAAGCGTCGATCAGCCGCGCAATGACGGCGTTGATCAGTGAGCAACATTACGCGCGAGTGCGCACCTTTAAACAGCTGTTGTCGAGTTTTCAGCGTAACCGCGATCTGGTTAGCGTCGGCGCGTATGCCAAAGGCAGCGATCCGATGCTCGACAAAGCCATCGCCCTGTGGCCGCAGCTGGAGGGCTATTTGCAACAAGGCATTTTTGAACGCGCGGACTGGGAAGCGTCTCTCCAGGGGCTGGAGCGTATTTTCCCGACAGTATCATAACCCAGGAGATAACGGCAGATGGCAGAACATGGTGCGCTGGCGACCCTGAAAGATCTGGCAGAAAAAGAGGTAGAGGATGCCGCGCGCCTGCTGGGTGAAATGCGTCGCGGATGTCAGCAGGCGGAAGAACAGCTCAAAATGCTGATCGATTATCAGAATGAATATCGCAATAACCTCAACAGCGATATGAGTGCCGGGATGACCAGCAACCGCTGGATCAACTATCAGCAGTTTATCCAGACGCTGGAAAAAGCCATTACTCAGCATCGCCAGCAACTTAATCAGTGGACGCAGAAAGTTGACATTGCCCTGAACAGCTGGCGAGAAAAGAAACAACGTTTGCAGGCCTGGCAGACACTGCAGGAACGGCAATCCACGGCGGCACTGCTTGCAGAAAACCGCCTCGATCAGAAAAAGATGGATGAGTTCGCCCAGCGCGCCGCCATGAGGAAACCTGAATGATTCGCTTAGCGCCCTTGATTACCGCCGACGTTGACACCACCACATTGCCTGGCGGCAAAGCCAGCGATGCTGCACAAGATTTTCTCGCGTTGTTGAGCGAAGCATTAGCAGGCGAGACAACTACCGACAAAGCGGCCCCCCAGTTGCTGGTGGCAACAGATAAGCCCACGACAAAAGGCGAGCCGCTGATCAGCGATATTGTTTCCGACGCGCAACAAGCGGATTTACTGATCCCCGTGGATGAAACACTGCCTGTCATCAACGACGAACAATCCACATCAGCACCGTTAACCACCGCTCAGACGATGACGTTGGCTGCGGTGGCTGGCAACAATACGGCAAAAGACGAAAAAGCGGATGATCTGAATGAAGACGTCACCGCAAGCCTGAGTGCCCTTTTTGCGATGTTGCCGGGTTTTGACAATACGCCCAAAGTGACTGATGCGCCGTCAACCGTGTTACCGACAGAGAAACCAACGCTCTTCACAAAACTGACCTCTGAGCAACTCACAACAGCACAGCCTGATGACGCCCCCGGCACGCCAGCTCAGCCATTAACACCGCTGGTAGCAGAAGCCCAGAGTAAAGCGGAAGTCATCAGCACGCCTTCGCCGGTGACTGCTGCCGCCAGCCCGCTAATCACTCCACACCAGACACAGCCACTGCCCACCGTCGCCGCACCTGTTTTGAGTGCACCGCTGGGTTCTCACGAATGGCAACAATCATTAAGCCAGCATATTTCGCTGTTCACCCGCCAGGGGCAACAAAGTGCAGAGTTGCGTCTGCACCCGCAGGATTTAGGTGAAGTGCAAATCTCCCTCAAAGTGGATGATAATCAGGCGCAAATCCAGATGGTTTCACCGCATCAGCATGTACGCGCCGCCCTGGAAGCAGCGCTGCCGGTACTGCGTACGCAGCTGGCCGAAAGTGGCATTCAGTTAGGGCAAAGCAACATCAGTGGCGAAAGCTTTAGTGGTCAGCAGCAGGCCGCTTCCCAACAACAGCAAAGCCAACGCACAGTAAACCATGAACCTCTGGCGGGGGAAGACGACGATACGCTTCCGGTTCCCGTCTCTTTACAAGGGCGCGTAACAGGCAACAGCGGCGTTGATATTTTCGCCTAACGTCAGAGGTAGCACCGTAATCCGCGTCTTTTCCCCGCTTTGTTGCGCTCAAGACGCAGGATAATTAGCCGATAAGCAGTAGCGACACAGGAAGACCGCAACACATGACTGATTACGCGATAAGCAAGAAAAGCAAGCGATCGCTTTGGATCCCGATTCTGGTATTCATTACCCTCGCGGCCTGTGCCAGCGCAGGTTACAGCTACTGGCATTCGCATCAGGTTGCCGCTGACGACAAAGCGCAGCAACGCGTCGTGCCCTCCCCGGTCTTCTATGCGCTGGATACCTTTACGGTCAATCTGGGCGATGCGGATCGCGTGCTTTATATCGGCATAACCCTGCGCCTGAAAGATGAAGCTACCCGCTCGCGGCTGAGTGAGTATTTGCCGGAAGTCCGTAGCCGTTTGCTGTTACTGTTTTCGCGTCAGGATGCTGCCGTACTGGCGACAGAAGAAGGCAAGAAAAACCTGATTGCCGAGATTAAAACCACGCTTTCCACCCCGCTTGTTGCCGGGCAACCGAAACAGGATGTCACCGACGTGCTGTATACCGCTTTTATTCTGCGATAACGACATGGGCGATAGTATTCTTTCTCAAGCTGAAATTGATGCGCTGTTGAATGGTGACAGCGAAGTCAAAGACGAACCGACAGCCAGTGTTAGCGGCGAAAGTGACATTCGTCCGTACGATCCGAATACCCAACGACGGGTTGTGCGCGAACGTTTGCAGGCGCTGGAAATCATTAATGAGCGCTTTGCCCGCCATTTTCGTATGGGGCTGTTCAACTTGCTGCGCCGTAGCCCGGACATTACCGTCGGGGCCATCCGCATTCAGCCGTACCATGAATTTGCCCGCAACCTGCCGGTGCCGACCAACCTGAACCTTATCCATCTGAAACCGCTGCGCGGCACAGGGCTGGTGGTGTTCTCGCCGAGTCTGGTGTTTATCGCCGTGGATAACCTGTTTGGCGGCGATGGACGCTTCCCGACCAAAGTGGAAGGTCGCGAGTTTACCCATACCGAACAGCGCGTCATCAACCGCATGTTGAAACTGGCGCTTGAAGGCTATAGCGACGCCTGGAAGGCGATTAATCCGCTGGAAGTTGAGTACGTGCGTTCGGAAATGCAGGTGAAATTTACCAATATCACCACCTCGCCGAACGACATTGTGGTTAACACGCCGTTCCATGTGGAGATTGGCAACCTGACCGGCGAATTTAATATCTGCCTGCCTTTCAGCATGATCGAGCCGCTACGGGAATTGTTGGTTAACCCGCCGCTGGAAAACTCGCGTAATGAAGATCAGAACTGGCGCGATAACCTGGTGCGCCAGGTGCAGCATTCACAGCTGGAGCTGGTCGCCAACTTTGCCGATATCTCGCTACGCCTGTCGCAGATTTTAAAACTGAAACCCGGCGACGTCCTGCCGATAGAAAAACCCGACCGCATCATCGCCCATGTTGACGGCGTCCCGGTGCTGACCAGTCAGTACGGCACCCTCAACGGTCAGTATGCGTTACGGATAGAACATTTGATTAACCCGATTTTAAATTCTCTGAACGAGGAACAGCCCAAATGAGTGACATGAATAATCCGGCCGATGACAACAACGGCGCAATGGACGATCTGTGGGCTGAAGCGTTGAGCGAACAAAAATCAACCAGTAGCAAAAGCGCTGCCGACGCGGTGTTCCAGCAATTTGGCGGTGGTGATGTCAGCGGAACGTTGCAGGATATCGACCTGATTATGGATATTCCGGTCAAGCTGACCGTCGAACTGGGCCGTACGCGGATGACCATCAAAGAGCTGTTGCGTCTGACGCAAGGGTCAGTCGTGGCGCTGGACGGTCTGGCGGGCGAACCGTTGGATATTCTGATCAACGGTTATTTAATCGCCCAGGGCGAAGTGGTGGTCGTTGCCGATAAATATGGCGTGCGGATCACCGATATCATTACCCCGTCCGAGCGGATGCGCCGCCTGAGCCGTTAGTGATGAATAACCACGCTACTGTGCAATCTTCCGCGCCGGTTTCTGCTGCGCCACTGCTGCAGGTGAGCGGCGCACTCATCGCCATTATTGCCCTGATCCTCGCTGCCGCCTGGCTGGTAAAACGGCTGGGATTTGCCCCGAAACGCACTGGCGTTAACGGTCTGAAAATTAGCGCCAGTGCTTCGCTGGGCGCGCGTGAACGGGTTGTGGTGGTCGATGTGGAAGATGCACGGCTGGTGCTCGGCGTTACCGCAGGGCAAATCAATCTGCTGCATAAACTTCCCCCTTCAGCACCAACAGAAGAGATACCGCAGACCGATTTTCAGTCGGTCATGAAAAATTTGCTTAAGCGTAGTGGGAGATCCTGATGCGTCGTTTGTTGTCTGTCGCACCTGTCCTTCTCTGGCTGGTTACGCCCCTCGCCTTCGCGCAACTGCCGGGTATCACCAGCCAGCCGCTGCCTGGCGGTGGACAAAGCTGGTCGCTCCCGGTGCAGACGCTGGTGTTCATCACCTCGTTGACGTTTATTCCGGCAATTTTACTGATGATGACCAGTTTCACCCGCATCATCATTGTTTTTGGTTTATTGCGTAACGCGCTGGGAACACCCTCCGCGCCACCTAACCAGGTATTGCTGGGGCTGGCACTGTTTTTGACCTTTTTTATTATGTCACCGGTGATCGACAAAATTTATGTCGATGCGTACCAGCCATTCAGCGAAGAGAAAATATCAATGCAGGAGGCGCTGGAAAAAGGGGCGCAGCCGCTGCGTGAGTTTATGCTGCGTCAGACCCGTGAGGCAGATTTAGGGTTGTTTGCCAGACTGGCGAATACCGGCCCGTTGCAGGGACCTGAAGCCGTGCCGATGCGCATTTTGCTCCCGGCCTACGTGACCAGCGAGTTGAAAACCGCATTTCAGATAGGCTTCACGATTTTCATCCCTTTTTTGATTATCGACCTGGTGATAGCCAGCGTGTTGATGGCATTGGGGATGATGATGGTTCCCCCAGCCACCATTGCTCTGCCCTTTAAACTGATGCTGTTTGTACTGGTGGATGGCTGGCAATTGCTGGTCGGTTCGCTGGCGCAGAGCTTTTACAGCTAGAGAGGCCAAATGACACCTGAATCGGTCATGATGATGGGGACTGAAGCGATGAAAGTCGCGCTGGCACTGGCTGCCCCGCTATTGTTGGTAGCGTTGGTCACGGGCCTTATCATCAGTATTTTGCAGGCCGCCACGCAGATTAACGAAATGACGCTGTCGTTTATTCCAAAAATCATCGCCGTATTTATTGCCATTATTATTGCCGGACCGTGGATGCTCAATCTGTTGCTGGATTACGTCCGCACCTTGTTCACTAACCTGCCGTATATCATCGGGTAGCCCGAACAATGATGCAGGTGACAAGCGATCAATGGCTTTCCTGGTTAAGCCTGTACTTCTGGCCGTTACTGCGCGTGCTGGCGCTGATCTCCACCGCGCCAATTCTGAGCGAACGCAGCGTGCCGAAACGGGTAAAACTGGGTCTGGCAATGATGATCACGTTCGCCATTGCCCCATCATTACCTGCCAACGATATTCCTGTTTTTTCGTTCTTTGCTCTGTGGCTGGCCGTGCAGCAGATCCTGATCGGTATTGCGCTTGGTTTTACCATGCAATTTGCCTTTGCCGCTGTGCGAACCGCTGGCGAAATTATCGGTCTGCAAATGGGGCTGTCATTTGCGACATTTGTCGATCCGGCCAGCCATCTTAATATGCCCGTTTTAGCGCGTATCATGGATATGCTGGCGTTACTGCTGTTCCTGACATTTAACGGTCATTTATGGTTGATTTCACTGCTGGTCGATACCTTTCACACCCTGCCGATTGGTGGCGAACCGTTGAACAGCAATGCGTTTCTGGCACTCACCAAAGCAGGGAGTTTGATTTTCCTTAACGGGCTGATGCTGGCGTTACCGCTCATTACTCTGCTGCTGACACTGAATCTGGCATTAGGTTTACTTAATCGTATGGCCCCGCAATTATCCATTTTTGTTATTGGATTTCCATTAACTCTGACTGTCGGCATCTCTTTAATGGCGGCATTAATGCCGTTAATTGCGCCTTTTTGCGAACATTTATTCAGTGAAATTTTTAATTTGCTGGCTGATATTATTAGTGAATTGCCATTAATATAATTCCGTAACGTTTATCATGTTATCCTAAGGATTATCCGAAAAATAATACCTACGAACATCTTCCAGGATACTCCTGCGGCGAAATATTTGTTTTAAGCTCACTCACATATCGCAACATTTACTTTACTTTAAGACAATTCCAGGCAAATTATACAACACTTTACGGGATAGTAAGTCCGCCTGAAAAATCGCGAGAGTGGCGCATTAGGTGACCCATGTTGTTCCGTTTAGTCATGATGAAATATTCAGGTAAGGGGAATTATCGTTACGCATTGAGTGAGGGTATGCCATGTCAACGATTATTATGGATTTATGTAGTTACACCCGACTAGGTTTAACCGGGTATCTGTTGAGTAGAGGGGTTAAAAAAAGAGAAATCAACGACATTGAAACCGTTGATGACCTTGCCATAGCTTGTGATTCACAGCGCCCTTCAGTGGTGTTTATTAATGAGGACTGTTTCATCCATGATGCTTCTAACAGTCAGCACATCAAGCACATCATTAATCAACATCCCAATACGTTATTTATCGTTTTTATGGCAATTGCCAATGTTCATTTTGATGAATATCTATTGGTCAGAAAAAATTTATTGATAAGTTCTAAATCGATTAAACCGGAATCTCTCGACGATATCCTTGGCGATATTCTGAAAAAAGAGACAACGATAACCTCTTTTTTAAATATGCCGACGTTATCATTGAGCCGAACCGAATCGAGTATGTTGCGAATGTGGATGGCAGGTCAGGGAACCATTCAAATCTCTGACCAAATGAATATCAAAGCCAAGACCGTTTCATCGCATAAAGGTAATATTAAACGTAAGATCAAAACGCATAATAAACAGGTTATCTACCATGTCGTCCGACTGACGGATAATGTGACTAATGGTATTTTTGTCAACATGCGCTAACACATTCTGACTGGTGGTTTCCCACCAGTCAGGCTGAATAAGATTACTCTGCTTTCTCCACAAAGATACCGTCCTGATGCCCTGCTTCATTAAAGAACCAGATGCCGAGCGGGTAGTCTTCCAGCGAAACCAGGTACATTGTGCCTTCACTAAACTCCTCAACTGCCAGTACCACGCCAGGACGACGCGGACCGCCATCCGTTTTGACTGTTACCCGATCATTCACCTTCATCGTTTTCCTCCTGTGGCTTTGTGCCAGTGTAGAACAATTTCGTTTTTCTGGCAGCGCCAGGCGCGCGCGAGTGCTGATTTTCTCGACGGTCTATACTTAAGAGATGCCAGGCGGACTTAACGACTGGCGGCAACAACAGAGTAACGGTTGCGAGGAAAGATGATGAAAACCGCAAAAGAGTACAGCGATACCGCAAAACGTGAGGTCAGCGTCGATGTCGATGCCCTGCTGGCGGCGATCAATGAAATTAGCGAAAGCGAAGTTCATCGCAGCCAGAACGATTCTGAACACGTTAGCGTCGATGGACGTGAATATCATACATGGCGTGAATTGGCGGATGCCTTCGAACTGGATATTCATGACTTCAGCGTCTCTGAAGTGAATCGTTGAATGCACAATAAAAAAATCCCGACCCTGAGGGGGTCGGGATGAAACTTGCTTAAGCAAGAAGCACTTAAAAAATTCGTTACACCAGGAAATCTGATGTGTTCATCACCTTATCCGCAATTTTTTTCGCTGACAAGAAAATATTCGCCATATGAATGATTAACGCTACTTATGAATAGAAATGTGACGCACGTCACCCCTTGGTGGCTCTGGCGTCAGCGGGATCGCTCCCGAAAAAATCATCTTTGATAATTTGTGCTGTTTTGAGAATCATCCTGGTAAGGGGAGTACTGCGCGACTATGTTTTCAATTCAACAACCACTACTGGTTTTTAGCGATCTTGATGGCACCCTGCTGGACAGTCATAGTTATGACTGGCAACCGGCAGCCCCCTGGCTCAGCCGTTTACGCGAAGCAAATGTTCCCGTCATTCTCTGTAGCAGTAAAACATCAGCGGAAATGCTGTACTTGCAAAAAATGTTGGGGCTACAAGGTTTACCGCTGATTGCAGAGAATGGCGCAGTGATCCAGCTTGCTGAACAATGGCAGGAGATAGACGGTTTTCCACGCATCATCTCAGGTATTAGCCATGGCGAAATCAGCCAGGTTTTAAATACGCTACGCGAGAAAGAACATTTTAAATTCACGACTTTTGATGATGTCGACGATGCAACCATCGCCGAATGGACGGGATTAAGCCGTAGCCAGGCGGCGCTGACGCAGCTTCATGAGGCGTCGGTAACGCTAATCTGGCGCGACAGTGACGAGCGTATGGCACAATTTACCGCTCGTCTGAACGAACTGGGCTTACAGTTTATGCAGGGTGCGCGCTTCTGGCACGTACTGGATGCCTCTGCCGGAAAAGATCAGGCTGCCAACTGGATTATCGCGACCTATCAACAATTGTCAGGCAAACGCCCAACCACACTTGGCCTGGGCGATGGGCCAAACGATGCGCCCTTACTGGAGGTAATGGATTACGCGGTGATCGTGAAAGGGCTAAACCGTGAAGGGGTGCATCTGCATGATGAGGATCCGGCCCGCGTCTGGCGAACGCAGCGTGAAGGACCGGAAGGATGGCGTGAAGGGCTGGACCATTTTTTCTCCGCCCGTTAAGCGTTATCGCTCGCGAATACCCGATTACGCCCGGCCTGTTTAGCGAGATAAAGCCGACGGTCGGCCAGTGACTGGAGTTGTTCAAAATCATAATCACCGGTTTCCTCGCTGCTGCTTACCCCCAGCGAGGCACTGATGCGTATCGTCGTACTCTTGGCGATCAACATCTCTTTTTCAATTAACTTCAGGCGAATACGTTCTGCGACCTCCGCAGCTTCCGTCAGACTCGCGCCTGGCAGAATCACACAAAACTCCTCACCACCGACCCGCCCGGCAACGTCCTGCGCACGCAAGGAACTGCTAATTAATCCGGCTGCATGAGAAAGAACACGGTCGCCCGCCTGATGACCAAAGCGGTCATTAATCGCTTTAAAATGATCAAGGTCGACCTGAATGACAGAAAAAGGATGTTGGTGTGTCTGACACAATTTAGCGAGCGGACGGGCTTTTTCGAACAGTGCGCCACGGTTATATAAACGCGTTAAGGTGTCGTGCCACGCCTGCCACTGCAACGAGCTTTGCAGAACATACATGTTGCTGACCATCCGGCGAATCACATACCAGGAGATGAGTAACATGGTGGTAAAGAGCGCCCACAGCAGGGTTAATGCAATGCTGATACTGCCGAAATCGCCGCGCACGCCTTCGCTTAACGTATGGACGCGCACCAGCACACCGTCGAAATGGTCCAGACGTTCCCAGCTAACATAGCGACTGTCCATACGAATGCCGCCCCGCGTGTCATGTTCCATTGCCTGCGCCAGCAAGGCCAGTTCACGAGGATCAAAAATATTCCCTGTTGGATGGTCAGGATTGGAAGAGGTCAAAAATCTCAGCTTACTGTCATAGAGCTGATACTCACCATCGAGGTTTTTATCGATGGCGTTTCTTAAAAATTGCTGCATAGTACGCACGGGAATACTCATCCCCAGCACGCCATACCAGTAGTTATTACTGTCTACCGGAACACTGACGGTAACCTGCGGTTCAGTATTGCTGGCGTGTTCCGGTTGCGAAGTGAACCAGCGTACCGCGCGGTGACGATTTTCTCGTTGTGAATGGCCGATAAACCAGGGTTGGGTGACATAGCCGTAATAACGCGTCGGGACATTGCGCGTAAACAAGGTCGGCTGCGTCGAAACGTAAAATCCGGCACGCGAGACATACATCGCCTGTTCTACCATCGACGAGGAGTTGTGTGCCAGTCGCAGCAAGTAACCAACTTCCAGTGCAGCGGTAATTTCATTGTCGATGCTTTCATTTTCGCGAGACAGGAGATTCCCCTCGCTGACTAATGCATCCGATACGCCATTGACTGACAGGGTGCGTCGTCGGTTGAGTTCGATTTGCCAGGCGTGCTCGTCGCGATGCTGTTCGAACTCGGTTACAGCATCACGCAGAGAGGTGAAATCCAGTGGCGCTACGAGAGCTTCGCGCATGCCATTACGCAAAAAGATCAGTTTGTCGACGTTATACTGCAAATGCTTATCGAGCGCGTTGGCTACGTTTTCCAGATGATTACGCTGGCTGGAGATATAGGCATCTTCCAGCACCACTACTTCACGCCAGGTGAGCAAGGTGGAAAAAAGCAATACCACGATAAAGCAGAGATTAACGATATGACCAGGCCCCAGGCGGCGTGCGAGTTTTTTCAACCAGCTCTGGTTTTCCATTTTTGTCTCGTGCTGCACCCTGACGACTCCCCACCTGCTTTTTTATGATTCTGGCATAACCTGGCGATAGCGTACCGCAAAACAGCGATAATTTTATAATGGTGGCATGATAAGACGCGACTATCATTCATTGCAGGCATTGGCACACCAGGCCGGATGTGATCCGGCCTGGTCTTAATGATACCCTTTCAAACTTCTTCCGCAGAACGACTCCCCTCCCCCGGAACAAGCTCGGTTTCATGAAAAGCTTCCCGCTTGACCCCGTAACCGTCATACCAACGACACTCAACCATACCGCTGGAGTATCCAGTGACAATCATCCGCGGGCCGCCCTCTTTAACCGTAACTTCCTCACTAACCATAAAGCTCATACTCGCCTCCTTTTTTCGAGTGAAACTTGTTCACCTTAGTTGAAGATGGCGAATTTTGCATAATAGCCTGTGCGAGTTTTAATGTGCCTGACCGCGCATTTTCTCTACGGCTTTCACTCCCAGCACCACGATGCCACCGATGATAAATCCAAGAATCAGATTTAAAACAGTCGGTAATATCATCGCCACCACTGCACTTTGCTGCCCGGCGAAATGTTCAATGGCGTGATGCAGCGGCGCAATACCATGTACCACAATCCCGCCGCCGACGAGGAACATCGCCAGCGTGCCGACAATCGATAACGCTTTCATCAGCCAGGGCGCGATAATCAATAACCCTTTACCTAATGCCTGCATCAGCGCGCTGGATTTTTCCGCCAGCCAATACCCCAGGTCATCAATCTTAACGATAACCCCTACCAGACCGTAGACGCCCACGGTCACTACCAGCGCGATGCCTGAAAGCACCAGCACCTGATTAAGCAACGGCGCTTCGGCCACAATCCCCAGCGTGATGGCGACGATTTCCGCAGACAATATAAAATCGGTACGAATCGCCCCTTTTATTTTGTCCTTTTCAAACTTCAGCGGATCCTGCGCCGCCAGCTTCTCCAGACGCTGCTGGCTCTGCGCCGGATCTTCCTTATGTTTACGCGCCTCCAGCATATGCAGCACTTTCTCTACCCCTTCAAAGCAGAGAAACGCGCCACCGATCATCAACAATGGCGTAATCGCCCACGGGATAAACGCACTGATGATCAGCGCCAGCGGCACCAGAATCACTTTATTAATCAGCGATCCTTTCGCCACGCCCCAGACCACGGGAAGTTCCCGGTTGGCCCGCACGCCTGAAACTTGTTGCGCATTGAGCGATAAGTCATCCCCTAATACACCGGCGGTTTTCTTCGCCGCCAGTTTGCCCATCACGGAGATATCGTCCAGCAGTGTGGCGATATCATCGAGCAACGTCAGTAAACTACTCCCAGCCAAAAGCATTCCCTCTCATTTTTATTGTTGAAGGGTGTAAGTATGAAGCAAAAACGGCAGCTCTGATACTTGCTTCACAGGTCAACATTTTTTTAACAATCAAGTGCAATTATATCTCTCGCCAGCAGAATGATTTTCACGTTTACTATGAACCACCTTTTTATTTCCACCGTGAGGGATTATGCGTTTCCGCCAGTTGTTACCGCTTTTTGGCGCGCTGTTTGCGTTGTATATCATTTGGGGCTCAACCTATTTTGTCATTCGGATTGGCGTGGAAAGCTGGCCTCCGTTAATGATGGCGGGCGTTCGATTCCTGGCAGCCGGTATTTTATTGCTGGCATTTTTGCTACTGCGCGGACACAAGCTCCCCCCGCTACGTCCGCTGCTCAATGCCGCGCTGATTGGCCTGTTATTGCTGGCTGTCGGTAATGGCATGGTGACGGTTGCCGAACATCAAAATGTTCCTTCCGGCATCGCCGCCGTAGTGGTTGCAACCGTGCCCCTCTTTACCCTGTGCTTCAGCCGCCTGTTTGGCATTAAAACGCGCAAACTGGAATGGGTGGGTATCGCCATTGGGCTTGCCGGAATCATCATGCTCAATAGCGGTGGAAATTTAAGCGGCAATCCGTGGGGCGCGATTCTGATTTTAATCGGCTCGATTAGCTGGGCGTTTGGCTCAGTTTATGGCTCGCGCATTATCTTACCTGTAGGGATGATGGCGGGTGCGATTGAGATGCTGGCGGCAGGCGTGGTGTTAATGATCGCGTCGATGATTGCGGGTGAAAAACTGACGGCGCTCCCTTCCCTTTCAGGCTTCCTTGCGGTCGGCTATCTGGCGCTGTTTGGTTCGATTATCGCCATTAACGCTTATATGTATTTAATCCGCAACGTCAGTCCGGCTCTCGCCACCAGCTACGCTTACGTTAACCCGGTGGTCGCGGTCTTGCTGGGTACGGGACTGGGTGGAGAGACGCTGTCGAAGATTGAATGGCTGGCGCTCGGCGTAATTGTCTTCGCGGTGGTACTGGTCACGTTGGGAAAATATCTCTTTCCGGCAAAACCCGTAGTTGCGCCAGTTATTCAGGACGCATCAAGCGAGTAAATGAATCCCCTGCGTGTCGATCTGCGCGCTGGCACCTTCGCCGCAGATCCACTCTTCCAGACGCTCGGTAAGCGCTTCATCCGTCAGCTTCTCGCGCCCACGTAACGCGCACTCCCAGACAATCAATACGCGCCAGCCGAGTTCCTGCAAGCGACTGATATCGCGGCGATCGCGCTCAACATTTTTACCTATCTTCTCCAGCCAGAACTCGGTTCGAGTCGCAGGCACTTTAAACAGATAGCAGTGATGATGATGCCAGAAGCAGCCATGGGTAAATATCACGCAGCGATATTCATCAACGACAAAATCCGGGCGTCCGGGCAGACTGGCGTCCTGAACGCGAAACGCCAGTCCCTGCCCGGTTAACAGACTGGCGAGGCGCTTCTCAATCGCCGTATCACGCGTGGCAATCGCGCGCATATTTTTGCTGCGAGTGGCCTTATCGTGAACGTCGGCCATGTTGTGCCTCTTGCTGACGCAACGCCACCGCCTGTTTGATTTTTGGCTCAAGCAGTTTTGCCACCGCGGCAAAGACCGGCACGACCACCGAGTTACCGAACTGGCGATAGGCCTGAGTGTCCGAAACCGGAATGCGGAATTTCGCTTCTCCCGGCGCTTCAAAACCCATTAAGCGCGCGCATTCCCGAGGCGTTAACCGACGTGGACGATGTTGCTGATTCAGCGGATCGTCAAAGTCTTTTTCACCCGTGGCCATATCCCATCCGCGATCGATTAAAATTTCCGCGCCATCTTTGTAATAACGCGCAGACAGCGTACGGGTTACGCTTTGCGGATTGTTCGGATAAACCATTCCATAACCGAAGCCGTTACCGCGCGCCTGATGTTTTTTCGCATATCGATAGAGGTACTTCCACAGCACCGGCGTCAGGATATATTTCGCCTCGACCATCGGGTCCAGCAGCTGCGCCAGCGTCACTCGCTGCGCAGGGAAACATTCGCTGATATCACGCAGGGTAAAATCGGCTTTCAGATTCAGATCGCGACGAAAACCCACCAGCACGATGCGTTCACGGTGCTGCGGCAGGAAATGTTTACCATCGATGATTTTCGGATCGTCCGGCCCGTTATCTTCTGCATCAGCCACGTCATAGCCCAGTTCGTCCAGCGTCTGCATGATGATGCGGAACGTTTTTCCTTTATCGTGACTTTTCAGGTTTTTGACGTTTTCGAGCACAAACATCGCCGGACGACGCGCGTCGATAATGCGCACCACATCAAAGAACAGCGTGCCCTGGGTATCGCAGGCAAAACCGTGCGCCCGCCCGAGCGAGTTCTTTTTCGATACGCCAGCTAGCGAAAATGGCTGACATGGGAAACCGGCCAGTAAAACATCGTGTTCAGGAATGTGTTGACGAATATGTTCCGCCGCCGCCTCATCACTCACGCCTTCTTTATGGCTGAGGGTGATGTCGCGGATATCTTCATTAAAATGATGCGTCGCCGGGTCGCAATAATGGTTGGCTTTATAAGTGCGTACCGCATGTTTGTTCCATTCGCTGGTAAACACGCACTGTCCGCCAATCGATTCAAAACCGCGACGGATACCGCCAATTCCGGCAAATAGATCGATAAAGCGAAACGCATAATGCGGATGATGCGCCGGTGGTTTGGGTAACAACGTTTGCAGATGGGCGAACTCTTTCTCACTTAAACGGTGCCATGCCGAGTCATTCGCCAGCGCACGTTTTAAAATTGCCGCGCTCCAGTGATTCTCACCCACACCATTAAGCTGCGCCACCAGCGTTTTAACATCATAAATTTGCAGCAGTTTCTCCAGCATTGCCTGTGCGGCATTCCCGGTGCTGTATGAATCGGTTACTGATATATTTTCCTGCATAGGTTTAACCGGCCATCTGAGATGGCCGACAGGTTAACATAATTACAGCCATTTAGGGCCACGCGCTCAGCCCGCGGGTGAAAACGCATCTATCACCTTGTGATCGACACCTTCATTCTCCCCCGCCAGTTCGGCACTGAGCTTCGCCATAAACTCGACTAAAAAATGCGCGTTGTGCTGCGCCAGCTGCTTGCCTCTTACGGTTTGCATGGTTTGCGGTAGCTTCAGCAACTTAGTCTGGAAATGATCCAGCGCGTAGCGTTTATCATCAAGCGGGCGATACTGTGCGAACGGATCTTCGCCATCAAACAGCGCCACGCCCAATGCCCCTGAAACGGCAAACACGCGCGCCAGGCCAATCGCCCCCAGGGCTTCCAGCCGATCCGCATCCTGGACGATTTTAGCTTCCGTGGTTAAGGGGGCGATTTGCGCGCTGAAACTGTGAGCGGCAATGGCATGACAAACGGCCTCGATTTTCTCCGCCGGAAATTGCGCGAACTCTTCACGGAGCAGGCGACGCGTCTCTTCTGCCGCCAGGATTGAAGAACGCTGCCGTTGCGGATGATTTTTCGCCAGGCTCACAATATCGTGAAAATAACAGGCGGTTAAAATCACCAGCATATCGACGTCATCATCTGCCGCCAGCTTCTGTGCCGTAGCCCAGACGCGGCGAAAATGACACACGTCATGGGCCGCGTCCTGGTGCTGATGATGGTTTTTCAACCAGTTTTCGAACTGTGCCTGCCAGTGTTGTAAGTCCATACGCGCTCCGTTGCCAAAGAGTCGCAACCTTAGCAGTTTTTATTCATAGCGTCTGCTACGTGCGGGACGAGGCCGAGTATACCAGGCAATGCTGCCTAACAATGCCCCGACCAGAGCCATAAATAAAAATCCAACCAGTGCCCCTAACCACTTTCCCGCGGTAGAGCCTAAATCGCTTTCAAATCCCGACACGGGGGCATCGGGGATTCGGCTCATCACCCAGACGTAACGCGCCATTGCCCAGACGAAATAGCCACACCATGTATAGAAAGCCCACAAAGCCAGTTTGCCGCCAGGGCTGCGAGAGAGTCTCTCTTCCATTTTTGTCGAACCGTATTCCATTTTGAAATAACCCGGAAAATTCAGACTTAGTACTATTATGTGATAAAAGTCACATTTTTCCACATTGAATGAGCCAGTCAAGACTCAATCATTTTTTGAACAAATAGATAAATTTTGCGCAACGGCAGTGAATACAGGAAAAATCGTTTTGAGCGATTTTATTTATCTTTGATATCGGCTTTATTAATTCATTTAATCAATATATTAGCACTGAATACAATTATACCTTTTTATTTTTCTGTGTCATGATGCCTCCGTTATTAGCCTTTTATCGTCTTGTTTATATTTTTTGGGCCGGCATGATGCCGACTTTTTTTTATGCCTTCATTAATGTGCGCGTGATCACACCAGCCGTTTAGCGCAACAATCATTGATACTCCCTATCTTTCCGTTCAACTCATAACTTATTGATATTCATTTATAATCTTCATGAATGTTTATATTCAGAATTCATAATCCTGAATTATATTAAATAGATTAGAAACATTTTGAAATCTTTTAAATACATTTGTTACATGTAATCCTTAAAATAAAATGAACTTCATAGAATAGTATCCAAATGTGCTTTTTTTTGGATAACGGCACTTATTGATATATTCATGAAGATTATAATCACAAGGGAATACATAATGAAAAGAAAAGTTCTGGCAATGCTGGTCCCGGCGTTATTAGTTGCTGGCGCAGCAAATGCGGCTGAAATTTATAATAAAGATGGCAATAAAGTTGATTTCTACGGCAAGATGGTTGGCGAACGCATCTGGTCAAATACTGATGATAATAACAGCGAAAACGAAGATACCTCCTATGCTCGTTTCGGTGTTAAAGGTGAAACCCAAATCACCAGCGAACTGACTGGTTTTGGTCAGTTTGAATACAACCTCGACGCCAGCAAGCCCGAAGGTGAAAACCAGGAAAAAACCCGTTTAACCTTCGCCGGTTTGAAATATAACGAGTTAGGATCATTTGACTATGGCCGTAACTACGGTGTTGCTTATGATGCCGCAGCTTATACCGATATGTTAGTTGAATGGGGTGGCGATTCCTGGGCTTCCGCTGACAACTTCATGAATGGTCGTACCAACGGTGTTGCAACCTACCGTAACTATGATTTCTTTGGCCTGGTTGATGGTCTTGATTTTGCGATTCAGTACCAAGGCAAAAACAGCAACCGTAGCACTAAGAAACAAAATGGTGACGGCTATGCGTTGTCTGTAGACTATAACATCAATGGTTTTGGTATCGTTGGTGCATATAGCAAATCTGATCGCACCAACGATCAAGTTGCCGATGGAAACGGTTCAAATGCTGAACTGTGGTCATTGGCTGCAAAGTATGACGCGAACAATGTCTACGCAGCTGTAATGTACGGCGAAACTCGTAATATGACTCCGGGTTCTATTGATACAGGTGTTGCCGATCGAGAAGGCAATACAATAATGCGTGATCAACTTATCAATGAAACCCAGAACTTTGAAGCGGTTGTTCAGTATCAATTCGACTTTGGTCTGCGTCCGTCCTTAGGTTATGTGTACTCTAAAGGTAAAGATATCAAAGGGGTACCTGGACATAGATATGTTGACGCTGACCGTGTGAACTACATTGAAGTTGGTACCTGGTACTACTTTAATAAGAACATGAACGTTTATACTGCATACAAATTCAACATGCTGGATAAAGATGACGCCGCCATTACTGGCGCAGCAGCTGATGACCAGTTTGCAGTTGGTATCGTCTACCAGTTCTAATCAGCCAACTCGCTGCGGCGTGTTACTGTAAAACTTAACACTAGCCTGAGTTCGTCCCTCATCGAACTCAGGCTTTTTTATTGGCATTTCATCTCCATCTGCGGCACACGCAATTGCCGAAGCATATCGATACAGCACCTTACCCTGCCCCTCCTGGCACAATAACATCAACCAGCTACTCTTCAAGCTAACACCCAAATGCATTTCTTTATGAATTAATCCGTAACAAACACGCTTCCCATATAGAAATATTTGCAAAAATAGTGCATGAAATAAGCTTTTTCTCTACCAATCCGCGATATAAATATTCATCAGCACCACAATATTCCACAGCACTAAATCTCTCCCCGCCACCCCGTACCTCTGATAATGGTCTAAAATCATTGAGGCCACTTGCGACGACGTTACTCAATAAGGAAAATTTGGCGTGAATAATATTCAACACCAGTGCAGCATCATCATTACATACTTACACCCGCCGACTACCGCTTTCGATATATTGACTCAATTTTCCAGCCTGGTTAAAAATAGCGACCAGCTCAGTCGCAAATATAGTGACTACCCTAACTAAGCAACAATAAGGAATACACTATGACTGTTCAAACAAGTAAAAATCCGCAGGTCGATATTGCTGAAGATAATGCATTCTTCCCTTCAGAATATTCGCTTAGCCAATATACCAGTCCTGTCTCTGATCTTGATGGCGTGGACTATCCAAAACCGTATCGCGGTAAACATAAAATTCTGGTGATCGCCGCGGACGAACGTTATTTGCCGACCGATAACGGAAAACTGTTCTCGACCGGTAACCATCCGATTGAAACGTTGCTGCCGTTGTATCATCTCCATGCTGCAGGTTTCGAATTCGAAGTGGCGACCATTTCCGGCCTGATGACCAAGTTTGAATACTGGGCTATGCCGCACAAAGATGAAAAAGTAATGCCATTCTTTGAGCAGCATAAATCGTTGTTCCGCAATCCGAAGAAACTCGCGGAGGTTGTCGCCAGCCTCAACGCTGATAGCGAATATGCAGCAATCTTTGTTCCTGGTGGTCATGGCGCACTTATTGGTTTACCTGAAAGCCAGGACGTAGCTGCCGCTTTACAGTGGGCAATCAAAAATGACCGTTTTGTTATCTCCCTTTGCCACGGCCCGGCGGCTTTTCTGGCGCTTCGCCACGGCGATAACCCACTGAATGGTTATTCCATTTGCGCATTCCCAGACGCCGCAGACAAACAAACGCCAGAGATAGGCTATATGCCGGGTCATCTCACCTGGTACTTCGGCGAAGAGCTGAAGAAAATGGGCATGAACATTATTAATGACGACATCACCGGGCGAGTACATAAGGACCGTAAACTTCTCACCGGCGACAGTCCTTTCGCAGCGAATGCGTTGGGTAAACTGGCGGCGCAGGAAATGCTGGCAGCTTACGCGGGTTAATCCCTGTTACGTTTGAATGTAAGCGCATAATCAATCGCAGCTGCGTTAGTACTCACGACGTGGCTGCGTTTTTTCACGGTTAATTTATGGCGTACTGAAGCCCTATGTTAATTTCTTTGCGGTAACGTAATCCGGAACACATTATGCTTATTGAGATAGTGATACGTAGCACTTCCCCCATGCAATTCGGCAATCGCTTTGACTAAAGAAAGACCAAGTCCCTGACCTACGGAATGACGCGAATTATCTCCCCGCCAAAATCTACGGAAGAGTTTTTCAGGCTCATTAATTTTCGTTCCAGGGCTGGCGATATCAATATTAAGATAGCTGTTGGTATCAAGAAAACTGGTTATATGAATACGCGATTTTTCTGGCGAATATCGAATAGCGTTAACAATAAGATTCGATAACATTCGTTGCAGTAAAATTTTATCCGCAAAGATTTGCTGATTGCACTCGACATTAAAGCAAATCTCTTTCTCGTCTGAAAGATATTCAAGATAGTCCAACAAATTTTCGACTTCCTTATTGAGAGAAAGCGAGTCCAGTTTCACCAAAACATTGTTTTTATCTGCCCTGGCAAGAAACAGTATGTTCTCCGTTAACCGCGAAATATTTTCCAGCTCTTCAATGTTTCCGGCAATTGTTTTTTGATATTCAGCGATACTCCTGGTTTGACTGAGCGTAACCTGATTCTGACCCAGTAATGCATTAATTGGCGTTCTAAGTTCATGAGCGAGATCGTCAGCAAACTGACTTAGACGCTCAAAATCTTTGACTAAAGCATGATGCATTTTATTCAACGCCTGCCCAAGAGGTTTTAGTTCTCTCGGTAATGCGCTAACCTCAACAGGCTCCCGGCTATCGTTATAATTCAGCGCTTCCGTTACACCACTCAACTTTTTGATCTCTCGTAACCCCGTTCGGATTAACAGCGGACTTAATACTGAGCACAGTATAATGGCGACAATGCAAATTATAATGCTATTGATTTTATACTGTTCAAGCATGTTATGTCTGGCTGAAGCCAATTTAGCCACAGTAACCGTTAATGATGGCGAAACTTCATCAATATTAATTCGTAAAGCATCTATCTCTGTATCATTAATAATGCTTCTGTAAATGCCAGCTGCGCTGATTGTCTCACTAGCAGGTATGTTATTTAACATGCCATCACTGACATTTGTCCGGTTAACAATTTTATTGATGCTATCACCATGAATGATCAAGATATCCTGACTAACATCCATCATCCGGTTAAAGTACACAGGTAACGTATCTGGATTTACCCCATCAATTAACAACTGCTTGATCTGTGCTGTCCGGTTAATGAGTGTTGTATCATCGCGCCATTTCAACTCACTTGCCAGGCCATTATAGAGAGTCCAGACAATTCCAGCACCAGCAACAGACAGTAACAATATAAAAAGCAAGGTTAAACGGACGGTTATAGACAATCTTTTCATTATTTTTTTACCGCTACGAACGAATATCCCATCCCACGGATTGTGGCAATTAGCTTTTCAGGAAAAGGATCATCAACTTTTGCGCGGAGCCTGCGAATGGCGACATCCACCGTATTGGTATCACTATCAAAGTTGATTCCCCAAATTTCACTCGCAATAACCGTTCTGGGTATAATTTCGCCAGCTCTGGAGGCCAGTAGCCAAAGTAACTGAAACTCCTTGCGCGTCAGTGTAATACTGATATTGTCCCTGCTCACACTTTGACTAACAGAGTCCATTCTTAAGCCGCTGATTTCTAATGTTGAATTCAAAGCGTGATGTTGCCTTAATTGTGCCCGAACCCTTGCCAGCAACTCAGAAAATGAAAAAGGTTTTACCAGATAATCATTTGCCCCACTGTCCAGCCCTCTGACTCTGTCATCGACAGAATCCCTTGCAGTAAGGCAAATAACAGGGGTTTGCTTTGCTGTTCTTAACGTTTGTAAGATCTGCCAGCCATCCATACCCGGAAGCATAATATCCAGAATGATCAATGCATAATCATCCTTCAGCGCAAGATAAAGCCCATCTCTGCCATCAGAAACGGCATCGATGACATAACCCGCTTCGGAAAGCCCCTGCGTTACCCATTCCTGGGTCCTTTGATTATCTTCAATAAGTAGAATCTTCATGAAAATAATATGCCATAAATCATATGTTATAGAAACAGCCTGGTTCATTACAAAATTGTAATGCTGCTGTAAGGTTACCCTGGACGCTTTTTCGCTATCCTCAAAACTCATTCACATGACAAGGATATAAACATGTTAAAGCGTTATTTAGTACTCTCCGTAGTAACGGCTGCATTTTCATTACCTTCTTTGGTCTATGCTGCACAACAAAACATTCTTAGTGTGCACATTTTGAACCAGCAAACAGGAAAACCCGCTGCCGACGTGACAGTCACTCTTGAAAAGAAAGCGGACAACGGCTGGTTACAACTTAATACCGCCAAAACAGATAAGGATGGACGAATTAAGGCACTGTGGCCCGAGCAAACTGCAACTACGGGCGATTACCGTGTCGTATTTAAAACCGGGGACTATTTCAAGAAACAAAATCTTGAAAGTTTCTTCCCTGAGATCCCCGTTGAATTTCATATTAATAAAGTGAACGAGCATTATCATGTGCCTTTATTACTTAGCCAATATGGGTATTCAACCTATCGTGGCAGTTAATGCATAAATATGTAAAAGCAGATCTCTGCTACTGTTAGGGAGGACACTCCCTGACAGATTAACAGTAAACGGCTCTTGCTGGCTAACGACAAAAAAGTGTGATGGCTTATGAAAAAGAATCAATTTTTAAAAGAATCAGATGTTACGGCCGAGTCGGTATTCTTTATGAAGCGTCGGCAGGTGTTAAAAGCACTGGGCATCAGCGCGGCTGCACTTTCTTTGCCCCACGCTGCACATGCCGATCTGCTTAGCTGGTTTAAAGGGAACGATCGCCCGCCCGCCCCCGCCGGAAAACCGCTGGAGTTCAGCAAGCCTGCCGCCTGGCAAAATAACCTGCCACTGACGCCAGCAGATAAAGTCTCCGGCTATAACAACTTCTATGAATTCGGGCTGGATAAAGCCGATCCCGCCGCTAATGCTGGTAGCCTGAAAACCGATCCATGGACACTGAAAATCAGCGGCGAAGTGGCAAAACCATTGACCCTCGATCACGATGATTTAACCCGTCGCTTCCCGCTGGAAGAGCGTATTTATCGTATGCGCTGCGTGGAAGCGTGGTCGATGGTGGTGCCGTGGATTGGTTTTCCGCTGCACAAATTGCTGGCGCTTGCCGAACCCACCAGCAATGCGAAGTATGTCGCTTTCGAAACAATTTATGCACCGGAACAGATGCCAGGCCAGCAGGACCGCTTTATCGGCGGCGGGCTGAAATATCCTTATGTCGAAGGATTGCGTCTCGACGAAGCAATGCATCCGCTCACACTGATGACCGTAGGTGTTTATGGCAAGGCGTTACCGCCACAAAATGGCGCGCCGGTGCGACTGATTGTGCCGTGGAAATACGGCTTTAAAGGAATTAAATCGATCGTCAGTATTAAGCTGACCCGCGAGCGTCCGCCAACCACCTGGAATCTGGCAGCGCCTGACGAATACGGTTTTTATGCCAACGTTAATCCGCATGTTGATCACCCGCGCTGGTCACAGGCTACCGAACGATTTATTGGTTCAGGCGGCATCCTCGATGTACAGCGCCAGCCAACGCTACTGTTTAATGGTTACGCCGACCAGGTGGCATCGCTGTATCGTGGCCTGGATTTGCGGGAGAATTTCTGAATGCGTCTGACAGCAAAACAGGTGACATGGCTGAAAGTTTGCCTGCATCTTGCCGGATTGTTGCCGTTTCTCTGGCTGGTCTGGGCGATCAATCACGGTGGACTGGGTGCCGATCCGGTGAAAGATATTCAGCATTTTACCGGTCGCACTGCACTGAAATTTTTGCTGGCGACCTTGTTAATCACACCTCTGGCACGCTACGCAAAACAGCCGTTATTGATACGCACTCGCCGCCTGTTAGGCTTATGGTGCTTTGCCTGGGCGACACTGCATTTAACCAGTTACGCATTGCTGGAGCTGGGCGTGAATAATCTGGCGTTATTAGGCAAGGAGTTAATTACCCGGCCTTATTTAACGTTAGGAATTATCAGCTGGGTTATTTTGCTTGCTTTAGCGTTTACTTCAACCCAGGCGATGCAGCGAAAACTCGGCAAGCACTGGCAACAGTTGCATAATTTCGTCTATCTTGTCGCTATCCTGGCCCCAATACATTACCTGTGGTCAGTGAAGATTATTTCACCGCAGCCGCTCATCTACGCTGGGCTGGCTGTACTGCTTTTAGCCTTACGGTATAAGAAGTTGCGTTCCCTTTTTAACCGGTTACGCAAGCAGGTTCACAACAAATTATCTGTATAACTTCATATTGCCGACAAAGTACGCGTTATCCCTGCCGGATGTGGCGCGAGGGCCCTATCCGGCCTACGCAGATCACATCAGGTTATGTTTCGTTTGTCATCAACCTCAAATTATCAACATAATTCATTTTATTTCAATAAGATAGATAAGTACACCTGAGAAAACTATGCTCTCATCTCCTAAGAGTTGTTGCATTTTGCCATATGTTACAATATAACATTACACATCATATACAATGACTCTGGAGGAAAGTGTTTTGGCGATTCGTCTTCACAAACTGGCTGTTGCTTTAGGTGTCTTTATTGTTAGCGCTCCTGCCTTTTCGCATGGTCATCACTCACACGGCAAACCCTTAACAGAGGTCGAACAAAAAGCTGCTAATGGTGTTTTTGATGATGCCAATGTACAAAACCGAACGCTCAGTGACTGGGATGGAGTCTGGCAATCCGTTTATCCTTTACTGCAAAGTGGCAAACTTGACCCCGTCTTTCAGAAGAAAGCGGATGCAGATAAAACTAAAACATTTGCTGAAATTAAAGATTATTATCACAAAGGTTATGCAACAGATATCGAGATGATTGGCATTGAGGACGGCATTGTTGAATTCCATAGAAATAATGAAACAACATCCTGTAAATATGATTACGATGGATACAAAATACTCACCTATAAATCAGGCAAGAAAGGCGTTCGTTACTTATTCGAATGTAAAGATCCTGAAAGCAAAGCCCCTAAATATATACAATTTAGCGATCATATAATTGCACCACGAAAATCATCTCATTTTCATATTTTTATGGGTAATGATTCACAGCAATCTTTATTAAATAAAATGGAAAACTGGCCAACGTATTATCCATATCAGTTGAGTAGCGAAGAAGTGGTCGAGGAAATGATGTCTCATTGAGTATTCTCATGATAACGCCTCGATGCCGCTTTAGTAAGTCATCATAACTGCCACTGGTCCATCCACAAACGCCACTGAACGCAAGCTAGCTACAGACACGCTCATCACTATGACGTGTCTGTATATTAATAAGCTAACCCGCATTGAGTTAACCAATAACGGATTCCATACACAATACGGCCAACAGAGAAAGATACCTGTGCTCACGCCATTGCTTATATTGGCTGGTTACAATGTGCACTATCAATTTTATAAATAACAAATTCTTAAAACCACATCTGTATAAGGAATTTTTAAGGTTCGTGGGATAGCTTGACTGTGAAAATTACAGGAGCTACAAAAATGAACCGATTCTCAAAAACTCAAATTTATTTACATTGGATAACGCTGCTTTTCGTTGCAATAACCTATGCCGCGATGGAACTCCGTGGCTGGTTTCCTAAAGGTAGTAGTACTTATCTGCTGATGCGAGAAACACATTACAATGCGGGTATATTCGTTTGGGTGTTAATGTTTTCACGCCTGATTATAAAACACCGTTATAGTGATCCTTCTATTGTGCCACCGCCACCTGCCTGGCAAATGAAAGCGGCTTCGCTAATGCACATCATGCTTTATATAACCTTCCTTGCGCTTCCTCTGCTGGGGATTGCTTTAATGGCTTACAGTGGAAAATCGTGGAGTTTCCTTGGTTTCAATGTGTCTCCCTTTGTTACCCCAAACAGCGAAATTAAAGCACTGATAAAAAATATTCACGAAACCTGGGCAAATATAGGTTACTTTTTAATCGCAGCTCACGCTGGCGCAGCACTCTTTCATCACTACATTCAGAAAGATAATACTCTGTTACGAATGATGCCTCGCCGCAAATAAGTCGATCCCCTGACAAGGAAATGTGAACCATGGACATCAACGCGTCATAAATGTTTACGCAAGTGCACAATGCACCCTTTCCACTATCAACAAGGAGGAGCAGAAACTGTGTAAATCGTACAATGGTAAGACTTATCAAAAATACAGGTTAATTTTGGTATTTAAACCTTTTTTACTTGTTAGTATGATACAAAGGCTTTCAAAAAAGCTGGGAAATTCAACAACTCTTGGAAATTATGGACTTTGTCCCGCGGCTTTAATCTGACGGCCGCGTTCCTTTTTTGACTCAATTATTGACCCCTTCTCTACGCAACTTCAGTTCCCACCACCAACTTTGCGGCAGTTTCATAGGATGAATGTCTAAAAGAATAATGGTGAGCGATAAGAAAACGACTGAATAACTGCACATTTTCGCTCGAAAGCTTCCTGTCAGATCCATAGCGAATCAAGTGCTGAATGTCACAGTATCGAACAGAAAACAGTGACGATCTAACCCTTCAAGAATATTCTACGATTGTTCTGTTTAGGAAAAGCAAGGCGGGAAGTCGGGAGATAAGTCATTGATAAAGTGGCGGAGAGAGGGGGATTTGAACCCCCGGTAGAGTTGCCCCTACTCCGGTTTTCGAGACCGGTCCGTTCAGCCGCTCCGGCATCTCTCCGTTCAGATGGTTGCCATGATGCCAGGAAATTTGGCATTTTAACAGTCCCTGTCCGTGCAATTTTGTTCAAGTGACGAGTTTGCGAGCAAAACGATGATTAAGTGGCCCTGGAAAGTACAAGAATCAGCACATCAAACTGCCCTTCCCTGGCAGGAAGCACTATCGATCCCCCTTTTAACGTGTCTGACGGAACAGGAACAAAGCAAATTAGTCACTCTTGCCGAACGTTTTTTACAGCAAAAGCGGCTTGTTCCTTTACAGGGCTTTGAACTGGATTCATTAAGAAGCTGCCGGATAGCACTTCTATTTTGCCTACCCGTTCTGGAGTTAGGACTGGAATGGCTGGATGGTTTTCATGAAGTCTTAATTTATCCTGCGCCATTTGTGGTCGATGATGAATGGGAAGACGATATCGGTCTGGTGCATAACCAACGTATTGTTCAGTCAGGTCAGAGCTGGCAGCAAGGGCCTATCGTTTTGAACTGGTTGGATATACAAGATTCTTTTGATGCTTCTGGTTTTAACCTGATTATTCATGAAGTCGCTCATAAGCTGGACACCCGTAACGGCGATCGCGCCAGCGGAGTTCCCTTCATTCCGTTGCGTGAGGTTGCTGGCTGGGAACACGATCTTCATGCTGCAATGAACAACATTCAGGAAGAAATCGAATTGGTTGGCGAGAATGCGGCGAGCATTGATGCTTATGCTGCCAGTGATCCTGCTGAATGTTTTGCCGTACTTTCTGAATATTTCTTTAGCGCCCCAGAACTTTTTGCTCCTCGTTTTCCTTCATTGTGGCAACGTTTCTGCCAATTTTATCAACAAGATCCTTTGCAGAGACTGCATCACGCTAATGATACAGACTCGTTTTCGGCGACGAATGTTCATTAATTAACAACTTTTGCAGATTAATTAACCAATTGAAATGACTTATGAAATTTAGTGTTGACAGACAAGGTACCGCTAAGTAATATGCGCCCCGTTCACACGATTCCTCTGTAGTTCAGTCGGTAGAACGGCGGACTGTTAATCCGTATGTCACTGGTTCGAGTCCAGTCAGAGGAGCCAAATTCTAAAAATTCGCTTTTTTAGTGCAATGTCACTGACCTTAGTTGAACATTGTTTTTTAACGGATAGCGGGTTTTTAACATCTTAAGCGCCCTCGACCTTTATGGTTGAGGGCGTTTTGCTATGAACGCCATCACCATTTTCCCCTCGATTATAAAACTTGAGTTATTCAGTACTCTCCCCTCTTGCAACTCACACCCAAAACTGCCTAACGAAAAGTTATTAATTTTCAATCATATTGCTATCAGGATTTACATTTTTTCGCTGTGCTAGAAAGGGCGCATTTATGTTAGCTCGTTCAGGGAAGGTAAGCATGGCTACGAAGAAGAGAAGTGGAGAAGAAATAAATGACCGACAAATCTTATGCGGGATGAGTATCAAACTACGCCGCTTAACTGCGGGTATCTGCCTGGTAACTCAACTTGTGTTCCCTATGGCTGCGGCAGCACAAGGTGTGGTAAACGCCGCAATCCAACAACCAGTTCCTGCACAAATCGCCATTGCAAATACCAATACGGTGCCCTACACCCTTGGAGCGCTGGAATCGGCCCAAAGCGTTGCCGAACGTTTCGGTATTTCGGTGGCTGAGTTACGCAAACTCAACCAGTTTCGTACGTTTGCTCGAGGTTTTGATAATGTCCGCCAGGGTGATGAACTGGATGTCCCGGCACAAGTTAGTGAAAATAATTTAACCCCGCCACCGGGTAATAGCAGTGGCAACCTTGAGCAACAGATAGCCAGTACTTCACAGCAAATCGGGTCTCTGCTCGCCGAGGATATGAACAGCGAGCAAGCGGCAAATATGGCGCGTGGATGGGCCTCTTCTCAGGCTTCAGGCGCAATGACAGACTGGTTAAGCCGCTTCGGTACCGCAAGAATCACGCTGGGCGTGGATGAAGATTTTAGCCTGAAGAACTCCCAGTTCGATTTTCTCCATCCGTGGTATGAAACGCCTGATAATCTCTTTTTCAGTCAGCATACTCTCCATCGTACTGACGAGCGTACGCAGATTAACAACGGCTTGGGTTGGCGTCATTTCACTCCCACATGGATGTCGGGCATCAACTTCTTTTTCGACCACGATCTTAGCCGTTACCACTCCCGCGCCGGCATTGGCGCGGAGTACTGGCGCGACTATCTAAAATTAAGCAGTAACGGCTATTTGCGACTGACCAACTGGCGCAGCGCACCTGAACTGGACAACGATTATGAAGCACGCCCGGCCAATGGCTGGGATGTACGCGCAGAAGGCTGGCTACCCGCCTGGCCGCACCTTGGCGGTAAACTGGTCTATGAACAGTATTATGGCGATGAAGTGGCCCTGTTCGATAAAGATGATCGGCAAAGTAATCCTCATGCCATAACCGCTGGACTTAACTATACCCCCTTCCCGCTGATGACCTTCAGCGCGGAGCAACGTCAGGGTAAACAGGGCGAAAATGACACCCGTTTTGCCGTCGATTTTACCTGGCAACCTGGTAGCGCGATGCAGAAACAGCTTGACCCGAATGAAGTCGCTGCACGGCGTAGCCTTGCAGGCAGCCGTTATGATCTGGTGGATCGCAACAACAACATCGTTCTGGAATATCGTAAAAAAGAACTGGTTCGCCTGACCCTGACAGACCCCGTGACAGGGAAGTCAGGAGAAGTGAAATCACTGGTTTCGTCGCTACAAACCAAATATGCCCTGAAAGGCTATAACGTCGAAGCCACCGCTCTGGAAGCTGCCGGTGGTAAAGTGGTTACAACGGGTAAAGATATTCTGGTTACCCTGCCGGCGTACCGGTTCACCAGTACGCCAGAAACCGATAACACCTGGCCGATTGAAGTCACCGCTGAAGATGTCAAAGGCAATTTGTCGAATCGTGAACAGAGCATGGTGGTCGTTCAGGCACCTACGCTAAGCCAGAAAGATTCCTCAGTATCATTAAGTACCCAAACATTGAACGCGGATTCCCATTCAACCGCCACACTGACTTTTATTGCTCATGATGCAGCAGGTAATCCTGTTATCGGGCTGGTGCTTTCGACGCGTCACGAAGGTGTTCAGGACATCACCCTGTCTGACTGGAAAGATAATGGTGACGGAAGCTATACCCAAGTCCTGACCACAGGAGCGCTGTCTGGCACGCTGACGCTTATGCCACAGCTGAACGGTGTGGATGCGGCTAAAGCCCCCGCCGTGGTGAATATCATTTCTGTTTCGTCATCCCGAACTCACTCGTCAATTAAGATTGATAAGAACCGTTATCTCTCCGGCAATCCTATCGAGGTGACGGTAGAACTGAGAGATGAAAATGACAAACCTGTTAAGGAGCAAAAACAGCAACTGAATACCGCAGTCAGCATCGACAATGTGAAACCTGGTGTCACTACAGACTGGAAAGAAACCGCAGATGGCGTCTATAAGGCAACCTATACCGCCTATACCAAAGGCAGTGGGCTTACTGCGAAGCTATTAATGCAAAACTGGAATGAAGATTTACATACCGCTGGATTTATCATCGACGCCAACCCGCAGTCAGCGAAAATTGCGACATTATCTGCCAGCAATAATGGTGTGCTCGCCAATGAGAATGCAGCAAACACCGTCTCGGTCAATGTCGCTGATGAAGGAAGCAACCCAATCAATGATCATACCGTCACGTTTGCGGTATTAAGCGGATCGGCAACTTCCTTCAACAATCAAAACACCGCAAAAACGGATGTTAACGGTCTGGCGACTTTTGATCTGAAAAGTAGTAAGCAGGAAGACAACACGGTTGAAGTCACCCTTGAAAATGGCGTGAAACAAACGTTAATCGTCAGTTTTGTCGGCGACTCAAGTACCGCGCAGGTTGATCTGCAGAAGTCGAAAAATGAAGTGGTCGCTGACGGCAATGACAGCGCCACAATGACCGCGACAGTCCGGGATGCAAAAGGCAACCAGCTCAATAACGTCAAGGTCACTTTCAATGTTAATTCATCAGAGGCGAAACTGAGCCAAACCGAAGTGAATAGCCACGACGGGATCGCCACAGCTACGCTGACCAGTTTGAAAAACGGTGATTATACGGTTACGGCCTCTGTGAGCTCTGGTTCCCAGGCCAATCAACAGGTGAATTTTATCGGTGATCAAAGTACTGCTGCCCTGACCCTCAGTGTGCCTTCAGGTGATATCACCGTCACCAACACAGCTCCGCTACATATGACTGCAACCTTGCAGGATAAAAATGGCAACCCATTAAAAGATAAAGAAATCACCTTCTCTGTGCCAAACGACGTCGCAAGTCGGTTCTCGATTAGCAACAGCGGAAAAGGCATGACGGATAGCAACGGGACTGCAATCGCCTCCCTGACCGGCACGTTAGCGGGCACGCATATGATCACGGCTCGTCTGGCTAACAGCAATGTCAGCGATACACAGCCAATGACGTTTGTGGCGGATAAAGACAGAGCGGTTGTCGTTCTGCAAACATCGAAAGCGGAAATCATTGGGAATGGCGTGGATGAGACGACTCTGACAGCAACAGTGAAAGATCCTTTTGATAACGCAGTAAAAGATCTACAGGTTACCTTCAGTACCAAGCCGGCAGATACTCAACTTAGTCAGAGCACAAGCAATACTAACGACAGTGGTGTTGCTGAAGTTACCCTTAAGGGCACGGTTTTGGGTGTTCATACAGTCGAAGCCACACTGCTTAACGGCAATGGCTATACGACGACAGTCAATATTGCGCCCGATGCCAGCAACGCGCAGGTCACCCTGAATATCCCTGCTCAACAGGTGGTGACGAATAACAGTGACAGCGTGCAGCTTACGGCGATGGTGAAAGATCCGTCGAATCATCCGGTGGCGGGGATAACGGTAAACTTCACCATGCCACAGGACGTTGCGGCAAACTTTACCCTTGAAAATAACGGTATTGCCATCACTCAGGCCAATGGCGAAGCGCATGTCACGCTGAAAGGTAAAAAAGCGGGCACGCATACGGTTACCGCAACGCTGGGTAATAACAATACCAGTGATTCGCAGCCGGTAACATTTGTGGCGGACAAAACCTCGGCTCAGGTTGTCCTGCAGATGTCAAAAGATGAGATCACAGGTAATGGCGTCGATAACGCAACGCTAACTGCAACGGTTAAAGATCAGTTCGACAATGAGGTGAATAATCTTCCGGTAACATTCAGCTCAGCCTCTTCAGGACTCACCCTGACCCCGGGAGTAAGTAATACCAATGAGTCTGGCATCGCGCAGGCCACTCTCGCAGGCGTTGCCTTTGGTGAGCAGACGGTCACTGCATCACTGGCTAATAATGGTGCCAGCGACAACAAAACTGTGCATTTTATTGGCGACACAGCGGCGGCAAAAATTATCGAGTTGACGCCTGTCCCAGACAGCATAATCGCCGGTACCCCGCAGAACAGCTCCGGCAGCGTCATCACCGCCACAGTCGTTGATAATAATGGCTTTCCGGTGAAAGGTGTGACTGTGAACTTCACCAGCAGAACAAACTCTGCCGAAATGACGAATGGCGGCCAAGCCGTAACGAACGAACAGGGTAAGGCTACCATCACTTATACCAATACCCGCTCCTCGATAGAATCAGGAGCGAGACCGGATACCGTTGAGGCCAGTCTGGAAAATGGTAGCTCCACGCTTAGCACATCAATTAATGTCAATGCTGATGCGTCTACGGCACATCTCACTTTGCTACATGCACTTTTTGATACAGTCTCCGCAGGCGAGACAACCAGTCTGTATATTGAGGTGAAGGATAATTACGGCAACGGTGTCCCCCAGCATCAGGTAACCCTCAGCGTTTCACCAAGTGAAGGCGTGACCCTCAGTAATAACGGTATATATACTACCAACTACTACGGCTATTTTTACGCAAGCTTTACCGCTACAAAAGCCGGGGTTTATCAAGTGACGGCAACCCTCGATAATGGCGATTCGATGCAACAAACAGTGACCTATGTGCCGAACGTCGCGAATGCTGAAATCACGCTGGCAGCCTCGAAGGATCCGGTAATTGCCGACAATAACGATCTCACGACACTAACAGCAACAGTCGCTGATACAGAGGGCAATGCGATAGCCAACACTGAAGTAACATTTACTCTGCCGGAAGATGTGAAGGCGAACTTCACGCTGAGCGATGGCGGTAAAGCGATTACTGATGCTGAAGGCAAAGCGAAAGTCACGCTGAAAGGTACAAAAGCAGGCGCTCATACTGTTACAGCATTGATGGCTGGCGGTAAGAGCGGACAACTGGTGGTGAACTTTACTGCGGATACGCTCACTGCGCAGGTTAATCTTAACGTTACCGAGGACAATTTCATCGCCAATAACATTGGGATGACCAAACTTCAGGCAACAGTGACTGATGGAAACGGCAACCCGTTAGCCAATGAGGCGGTAACATTCACACTACCGGCAGATGTGAGCGCAAGCTTCACTCTCGGACAAGGCGGTTCCGCCATTACTGATATCAACGGCAAGGCTGAAGTTACACTGAGCGGTACAAAATCCGGCACCTATCCCGTGACAGTTAGCGTGAACAGTTACGGTGTCAGTGTTACGAAACAGGTGACGTTGATTGCCGATGCTGGTACCGCTAAAATGGCTGGTTTTACCGCATCATCAAGCTCATTCACCGCGAGCATAACCGAGGGCGCGACCCTGACGGCAAGCGTCACTGACGCTTACGGCAACCCGCTAGAAGGTATCAAGGTCAATTTCCGCGGCCCCGCCACCACGCTGAGTAACACCAGTGTCGAAACGGATGCTCAGGGTAAGGCAGAAATCCTTGTGACAAGCACCATTGCTGGAACGAAAGTAGTTACAGCTAATTTGGCAATCGCACCTACCGAAGCCGCCATTCGAATGTTAACTGTCAACGCAGATGTTGATTCTGCGACGATCACCAGTCTGGAAATGCCTGAAGGTCAGGTAATAATCAGAGAACCCATAGCGGTTAAAGCACACGTCGACGACCAGTTTGGCAATCCAGTTGCTGACCAACTTGTGACATTCAGTGCAGAGCCGTCAAGTTTTAACATGGTCATTAGTCAGGATACGGTTTCTACGAATAGGCAGGGTATAGCTGAGGTCACCATGACGCCTGGAAGATACGGTTCGTATACTGTGAAAGCATCCCTGGCGAATGGCTCCTTTTATGAGAAGGACCTGGTGGTAATCGATCTAAGACTAACACTCACGTCATCAAGTCAACTTATCGGCGTCAATGACCCATCGGGAGCAACTCTGACTGTAAGGTTAACTCATGCAAACGGGGCTCCATTGAGCCATGAACTCGTTACCTTTAGCGTAACGCCCGAAGGTGCAACGTTAAGTAGCCAAACAGCGACAACCAACACTTCAGGTGAGGCACAAGTCGTTCTGACCAGCAATAAAGTCGGTACATATGCGGTGACAGCATCGATCCATAGCGGCGTAATTATTGAGACACAGACAACCGTGAAGGTTACTGGCAACCCAAGCACCGCACATGTTGCTAGTTTTATCGCTGATCCGTCGACTATCACGGCCAACAATAGTGATATCAGCACGCTAAAGGCTACTGTTGAGGATGGCAGTGGTAACCTGGTCGAAGGGGTCAATGTAAACTTCGTCTTAAAAAGCGGCTCTGCCACATTGACGTCATTAACAGCGGTGACCGATCAAAACGGACTCGCGACAACGAGCGTTAGAGGAGCTATGACGGGGAGCGTCACGGTAAGCGCAGAAACGAGCTATGGTGGAGCGCAAACAGTAGATATAACGCTGGTGGCAGGCCCGGCAGACGCTTCGCTGTCCGTCCTTAAGAACAACCGGTCATCACTGAAAGGGGACTTTACCGAAAGTGCTGAACTACACCTTGTTCTGCACGATCTATCAGGCCATCCGATCAATGTTTCTGAAGGGATGGAATTTGTGCAATCAGGTACCAACGTGCCCTATGTGCAAGTTAGTGCAATTGACTACAGCAAAAATTTCTCCGGCGAGTACAAAGCCACTGTTACAGGCGGCGGAGAGGGTATCGCAACGCTGATCCCCGTGTTGAATGGTGTTCACCAGGCTGGTCTGAATACCACGATAGAATTCATTAGCGCGGAAACCAGACCAATGACCGGTACAGTGTCAGTGAATGGTGCAAACCTACCGACAGCTTCATTCCCTTCGCAGGGATTTACCGGGGCGTATTATCAGTTGAATAATGACAACTTTGCACCAGGAAAAACGGCGGCTGATTATGCGTTTTCAAGCACTGCCTCCTGGGTAGGCGTTGATGCTACTGGTAAAGTGACATTCAAAAATGACGGTGATAGCAATACTGTAGAAATCACAGCAACCCCAAGATCAGGTGGCGCTATTTACCAAACGCAAGTACGGGTGAAGGGCTGGTGGAAAGATAACAATAATATTATCTTACCATTAAGTCGTGCTGAAAATTATTGTAATAACGAGATCGGCAACGGTTACGCGATTCCTGGCGTGAATCTTTTAAGCAGTGGAGAAAACCGACGCGAAATAGGGTCACTGTTCGGTGAGTGGGGAGATATGGGGCATTATATGGACGCTGATTTTTATTCAGAAATATATTGGTCTTCTAATACCGCAGGTGGAGGCCGACAATACATTGTTTCCCTGGAAAACGGGGCGCATGGCTCTGTTCAAACATCTGAATATTTTCATGTGGCATGTTATAAAAAGAGCTAATTTTTCGCTATATTTTCTTACAGAGTGCTCCATTCGGGGCACTCTTTTTTACATTCCCTCTATAGAGCTTGCTCTTCTCTCACCGAAAATGAATAAATAAAAATGCGATACCGCCAGATTCGCGTTCGGTGTGACTATGATCGTATCCGGTGAGTACAGCTTTGATCCAAAGGCTGGTTTTCTGTGATGATTGACCAGCCTCAGAGTATTGATGACACCACCGTTCATAACAGATCGGCATTACTATGCATAAGTACTGTCTCATATTCTCGCCAAAACACTTTTTAATGCCTTTGCGAATTCATCCAGACTTATATTGTCAATTTTTTGCCCAACGACGACTGACTCCGAAACATCGGCCATTGCGGGCCATCGCGTTTTGTAATCAGCATAAATTGCAACAACGGGGGTATTATAGCCACTTGCCATATGTAATATTGAGGTGTCAGGAGTTATTGCGATATAAGCATCTTTTATGATTGCTGCTGAACGTTTAATCGAGGGTGATAAGGATAAACGGTAGACATTATTATAACAATCCACTAATACCCTGGCTTTATCTTCCCCTTTTGGTCCATGAACGATCACTATTGGTATATCTGTTTCACTTTGAATTTTTGCTATTAGATTTTCTGCAATCGATAGTGAAAATGTACGTTCCTGTGAGCTACCTTCTAAATTAAGCGCAATGTAAGATCCTAACGATCGCATTTCCTCGCGCACCTCATCGAGTACATCCTCACTTAGTGGCAATTCATATATTGGCCTGACTGCTGGAAAACCCGCCTCACGCATCATAAATGCCCATGTCATGGGTACGGGAGCCCGGAGATTCTGATCCATCCGGGACGCGTTCTTACACACAGGGGAATAGCACTTCATGGTTAAACCAACAACCTGAAAATTCGTTTTTGCTTTCAACTGACTGATAAATAACATCGTTTTCAGGTTCTTTTTACGCATCGCCTCTATACAAAGATCCGGCGTACCGTATTGCTGTGTTATGTTCTTCGCTAAATCTTTTATTTCTTTTAATGTTGCGTGATCCTGCATAGTCATTGTGACTAATGTTAATTTAGTCTGTTCAAGTTTGAGCGCATTAAAGACTTCTAAATTAATTGTCGACGTAACAATTAGTAGATGCTTAATTTTATGCAATTCAAGCGCCCGAATAACAGGAAAGATGGCCATAGCATCACCAATCTGATCGGGAATATGGATGACAACAAAATCTGTTTTTTCAATATTGAAATTATAAGCTTTATAATCGTAGTAACTAAATGCAATACGTCTCAACAATGATGCTAAAAACATACCTAACCTCGCCTCCCTACTGGTTATAATGCAATGCAGTCTATCAGACTCATCAGGGTGCCATTTTGTGCATATGCGGACTTTTATGTTTCATATCTCAAACCTGTGGGTCCTCTGCTTAATCCTTAAACAACACCAGCAACTCCTGCGCTTTCATCTTCCAGCGAATTTTTCATGTTGCCGCTAATCAGCCATAAAATCATTTGCAGATGCGTTCTGTCGAGGTAGTCTCATAAGGTTCGTTTATAGATCGACGGCAATGTGAGTTACCTTTTCCATACTAATTATAAAAAGACAGTACAAACAGGATCATTATGGACTCCACGCTCATCTCCACTCGTCCCGATGAAGGGACGCTTTCGTTAAGTCGCGCCCGACGAGCTGCGTTAGGCAGTTTCGCTGGTGCCGTCGTCGACTGGTATGATTTTTTACTCTATGGCATTACCGCCGCACTGGTGTTTAATCGCGAGTTTTTCCCGCAAGTAAGCCCGGCTATGGGAACGCTCGCCGCATTTGCCACCTTTGGCGTCGGATTCCTTTTCCGTCCGCTCGGCGGTGTCATTTTCGGTCACTTTGGCGACCGACTGGGACGTAAGCGCATGTTAATGCTGACCGTCTGGATGATGGGCATCGCGACAGCCTTGATTGGTATTCTTCCTTCATTCTCGACCATTGGGTGGTGGGCACCTATTTTGCTGGTGACACTGCGTGCCATTCAGGGATTTGCCGTCGGCGGCGAATGGGGAGGCGCGGCGTTGCTTTCCGTTGAAAGTGCGCCGGAAAATAAAAAAGCCTTTTACAGTAGCGGTGTACAAGTTGGCTACGGAGTAGGTTTACTGCTTTCAACCGGACTGGTTTCATTGATCAGTATGATGACAACTGACGAACAGTTTTTAAGCTGGGGCTGGCGCATTCCTTTCCTGTTTAGCATCGTACTGGTACTGGGAGCATTGTGGGTGCGCAATGGCATGGAAGAGTCCGCGGAATTTGAACAACAGCAACATAATCAAGCGGCCGCGAAAAAACGCATCCCGGTTATCGAAGCGCTGTTACGACATCCCGGTGCTTTCCTGAAGATTATTGCGCTACGACTGTGCGAGTTGCTGACAATGTACATCGTTACCGCCTTTGCACTTAATTATTCAACTCAGAATATGGGGTTACCGCGCGAACTTTTCCTTAATATTGGTTTGCTGGTAGGTGGATTAAGCTGCCTGACAATTCCCTGTTTTGCCTGGCTTGCCGATCGTTTTGGTCGCCGCAGGGTTTATATCACAGGCGCGTTGATCGGAACGTTGAGCGCATTTCCTTTCTTTGTGGCGCTTGAAGCACAATCTATTTTCTGGATAGTTTTCTTCTCCATAATGCTGGCAAACATTGCGCATGACATGGTGGTGTGTGTGCAACAACCGATGTTTACCGAAATGTTTGGTGCCAGTTATCGCTATAGTGGCGCTGGAGTCGGTTATCAGGTTGCCAGTGTGGTTGGCGGAGGATTTACACCTTTTATTGCCGCTGCACTCATCACTTACTTTGCCGGGAACTGGCATAGCGTCGCCATTTATTTGCTGGCTGGATGCCTGATTTCCGCAATAACCGCTTTGTTGATGAAAGACAATCAACGCGCTTGATAGCCTGGCGAAGATCATCCGATCTTCGCCTTACACTTTTGTTTCACATTTCTGTGACATACTATCGGATGTGCGGTAATTGTATGGAACAGGAGACACACATGAATAATAAGGGCTCCGGTCTGACCCCAGCTCAGGCACTGGATAAACTCGACGCGCTGTATGAGCAATCTGTAGTCGCTTTACGCAACGCCATTGGCAACTATATTACAAGTGGCGAATTACCTGATGAAAACGCCCGCAAACAAGGTCTTTTTGTCTATCCATCACTGACCGTAACCTGGGACGGTAGCACAACCAATCCCCCCAAAACGCGCGCATTTGGTCGTTTTACTCACGCAGGCAGCTACACCACCACGATTACTCGCCCTACTCTCTTTCGTTCGTATCTTAATGAACAACTTACGTTGCTGTATCAGGATTATGGTGCGCATATCTCGGTGCAACCCTCGCAGCATGAAATCCCTTATCCTTATGTCATCGATGGCTCTGAATTGACACTTGATCGCTCAATGAGCGCTGGGTTAACTCGCTATTTCCCGACAACAGAACTGGCGCAAATTGGCGATGAAACTGCAGACGGCATTTATCATCCAACTGAATTCTCCCCGCTATCGCATTTTGATGCGCGCCGCGTCGATTTTTCCCTCGCGCGGTTGCGCCATTATACCGGTACGCCAGTTGAACATTTTCAGCCGTTCGTCTTGTTTACCAACTACACACGTTATGTGGATGAATTCGTTCGTTGGGGATGCAGCCAGATCCTCGATCCTGATAGTCCCTACATTGCCCTTTCTTGTGCTGGCGGGAACTGGATCACCGCCGAAACCGAAGCGCCAGAAGAAGCCATTTCCGACCTTGCATGGAAAAAACACCAGATGCCAGCATGGCATTTAATTACCGCCGATGGTCAGGGTATTACTCTGGTGAATATTGGCGTGGGACCGTCAAATGCTAAAACCATCTGCGATCATCTGGCAGTGCTACGCCCGGATGTCTGGTTGATGATTGGTCACTGTGGCGGATTACGTGAAAGCCAGGCCATTGGCGATTATGTACTTGCACATGCTTATTTACGCGATGATCACGTTCTTGATGCGGTTCTGCCGCCCGATATTCCTATTCCAAGCATTGCTGAAGTGCAACGTGCGCTTTATGACGCCACCAAGCTGGTGAGCGGCAGGCCCGGTGAGGAAGTCAAACAGCGGCTACGTACTGGCACTGTGGTAACCACAGATGACAGGAACTGGGAATTACGTTACTCAGCTTCTGCACTTCGTTTTAACTTAAGCCGGGCCGTAGCAATTGATATGGAAAGTGCGACCATTGCCGCGCAAGGATATCGTTTCCGCGTGCCATACGGGACACTACTGTGTGTTTCAGATAAACCGTTGCATGGCGAGATTAAACTTCCCGGCCAGGCTAACCGTTTTTATGAAGGCGCTATTTCCGAACACCTGCAAATTGGCATTCGGGCAATCGATTTGCTGCGCGCAGAAGGCGACCGACTGCATTCACGTAAATTACGAACCTTTAATGAGCCGCCGTTCCGATAATAAGTTCTGAACCTTCTTATCAAAAATAGATGTGAAGGATTAAGTAAGACATCTGGCAAATAGCCCGCAATAAACGCGGGCTATTTGCTTCCTTGGGCGGATACGAGTTTTATTATCGTCTTAATGATTTCCACATATTAAAAGCAAGTATGCTTTCAAAACACAATTATAAAAAATCCCGCCAACAATATAAGTTTTTATAAAATTAAATATAAGATTATGGCTTTAGAATATTTTTATTTCTAATAGACGAGATTTTTCCTGTTATGATATAATATGCCGAATTAACACATGTTAACGATTTACCAGTAATGTAAATAAATTTTCGAGGAGATCATTCCAGTGGGACGTAAATGGGCCAATATTGTTGCTAAAAAAACGGCTAAAGACGGTGCAACGTCTAAAATTTATGCAAAATTCGGTGTAGAAATCTATGCTGCTGCTAAACAAGGTGAACCCGATCCAGAATTAAACACATCTTTAAAATTCGTTATTGAACGTGCAAAGCAGGCACAAGTTCCAAAACACGTTATTGATAAAGCAATTGATAAAGCCAAAGGCGGCGGAGATGAAACGTTCGTGCAGGGACGTTATGAAGGCTTTGGTCCTAATGGCTCAATGATTATCGCCGAGACATTGACTTCAAATGTTAACCGTACGATTGCTAACGTTCGCACAATTTTCAATAAAAAAGGCGGCAATATCGGAGCGGCAGGTTCTGTCAGCTATATGTTTGACAATACGGGTGTGATTGTATTTAAAGGAACAGACCCTGACCATATTTTTGAAATTTTACTTGAAGCTGAAGTTGATGTTCGTGATGTGACTGAAGAAGAAGGTAACATTGTTATTTATACCGAACCTACTGACCTTCATAAAGGAATCGCGGCTCTAAAAGCAGCTGGAATCACGGAGTTCTCAACAACAGAATTAGAAATGATTGCTCAATCTGAAGTTGAGCTTTCCCCAGAAGATTTAGAAATCTTTGAAGGGCTTGTTGATGCCCTTGAAGATGACGACGATGTACAAAAAGTTTATCATAACGTCGCAAATCTCTAATTATCTTTTAAAGAAATCTGTCTTTACGGCAGATTTCTTTAATCTCATATAATTCTTATAAAAAATATAATATTCAACTCGTCATATTGATTATAAAAATTCCCCCAGAGAAATAATATTTATTAAAATTCCAGGTCTTCTTTTTCTGATTACCGAAGACAAAGTGGCAATTACGTATAGTTTCCCGATAAAGACGCGACAGCTACATCCCGCATAAGGCATTTTTCTCTTTATCTTTGTACGGTACTTCATGGAACAGAATTTTTGACCTTGTGAATCGTGATGTCTGTTGGGGAGAGGCAATTTGCTCACTGAAGCGTGAGACTCGATTAAGCGCACGAAACACAGAAATCAAAAAACCCGGTCACTTTTTACAAAGTGACCGGGTAAAAATAATTTTTATTTTTTAACTGCTTTGAGACTCATAGAGATGTCTCAAAACTAAAATTTGGCTCCTCTGACTGGACTCGAACCAGTGACATACGGATTAACAGTCCGCCGTTCTACCGACTGAACTACAGAGGAATCGTGAGAACGAGGCGAATATTAGCGATGCCCACCCACAATGTCAAAGCCTGTTTTTTAAATTTGAAATCGTTTGCTGAAATAATCTGCATTTTGTCGTTTATTCCGACACAGCTGGCTTTTTTTCACACTTTTGCGGTTCGGGTCGAGGGTATTTCCACAGCCAACGTCCAGTAACCATTCGCCAGTAAAACAGCACGGCCCGCACAGCCCAGTCGGCAAACATTCCCATCCAGACGCCAACCACACCCCAGCCAAGCATTATTCCCAGCACATAACCGACTACAACCCGGCAACCCCACATGCTCAACATAGAAACCCACATAGCGTAACGGGCGTCACGAGCCCCCTTAAATCCAGCGGGTAGCACCCATGAGGCGGACCAAATAGGCATAAATAAAGCATTTAGCCAAATCAGAATCACAACGACATGTTTAACCTGTGGATCCTGGGTGTAAAACGATGCCATAACCCCGGCAAAGGGAGCCGTTAGCCAGGCGATGGCCGTTAATCCAAGAGTGGACAGCCAGAACACATGCCGCAACTGAATCTCTGCTTGCGCTATCTGCCCTACCCCCAACCTTCGGCCTGTAATGATCGTAGAAGCAGAGCCGAGCGCACTTCCGGGTAAGTTGATAAGAGCCGCAATTGAAAACGCGATAAAATTTCCGGCAATAACACTGGTCCCCATCCCGGCAACGAACATTTGGGTTAATAACCGACCACTGGTAAATAACACTGATTCGACACTCGCGGGAATACCAATCCCCATGACTTCCCAGATAATGCTAAAATTCAGCGGTTTAAAATAGCTCTTTAACGAAATCCTTAGTGCAGGATTAAAACCAATCGCCAGCACCCACAAAATTGCAACTGCGCCAATATAACGAGAAATGGTTAAACCCAACCCAGCCCCGACAAATCCCAATCCCGGCCAGGAGAAAAGGCCGTAAATCAATATGCCGCTAATAATAATATTAAGAATATTCAGGCTACCGTTAATCAGTAGCGGTATTTTCGTATTCCCTGCACCACGAAGTGCCCCGCTACCAATTAGAGTGATGGCAGCTGCTGGATAACTGAGTACCGTCAGCTCCAGATAAGTCAACGCCAGTGCTTTAACTTCTGTCGTGGCATCACCCGCGACGAAATCAATAATTTGTTCGCCAAAATGATGAATAAGCGTTGCCAACAGTACGGCAAACAACGTCATGATCACCAATGACTGCCGCGTCGCCACCCTCGCTCGTCGTCGATCCCGCTTACCGAGACTAAATGCCACAACGACAGTAGTACCAAGATCGATAGCAGCAAAAAAAGCCATAATGACCATATTGAAGCTGTCCGCCAATCCCACGCCGGCCATCGCATCTTTTCCCAGCCAGCTGACCAGAAAAGTGCTCAGGACACCCATCAACAGGACACAGGCATTCTCCATGAAGATAGGAACAGCAAGCGGGGTTATCTCGCGCCAGAACAACACTTTGTAGCTCTTGCGTTTAGCGTGCCAGCGAGTGCCGTGAACAACCTGGCGTAAAGCAGAGGAGATATTCAAAGCCGACCTTAATTGCAGAAAGTGAAACCACATTTCAAATAATGAGGGAGAATCAGCAAAGCTGCAAAGATTTTCGCCAACAAATTGTCTGCAAATGCAACAAACTGTTGATAGAAACGGCAAACAGTTGGGGAATTTAAAAATCGGGTTTGACAAAAGATTTTTCGCCGTTAAGATGTGCCTCAACAGCGATTCCTCTGTAGTTCAGTCGGTAGAACGGCGGACTGTTAATCCGTATGTCACTGGTTCGAGTCCAGTCAGAGGAGCCAAATTTCTGAAAAGCCCGCTTTTATAGCGGGCTTTTTGCTATATCTGATAATCAATTTCCTCTTCACTGTTTTCCATCACCTGCCGCTTGATATCCTCAACTGAAAGTCCTGCATTACAAAGTTCCAGAAAGCGCCAGACATAGTTACGCTGAAGTTGTCCTCGCTTCAGTCCCAACCAGACAGTATTAGCATCAAAAAGATGCCGCGTATCCAGGCGGATTAAATTCTTTTCCTCTTGTTCACCGCTGGATTGTTCGGCAACTATTCCGATCCCAAGCCCAAGAGCAACATAGGTTTTAATGACATCAGAATCCTGCGCACTTAATACAATATCTGCCAGCAAACCTTTGCGGGCAAATGCGTCATCAATACGTGAGCGCCCCGTAATCCCCTGTCGGTAAGTGATTAACGGCCACTTCGCTATTGATTCCAGCGTCAATGGTGAAAATTGCGTCAAGGGATGATCGTGTGGAACAAGCAAACTATGATGCCAACGAAACCACGGGAAGGCGACGAGCTGCGGGTCATTACTCAAACGCTCGCTGGCGATACCAATATCAGCTTCGCCATTTTGCAACAACGTCGCAATTTCCTGTGGCGTACCCTGGATTAGCTCGAGCCGTACCTCCGGGAAAAGTTCGCGAAAAGCTTTAATGACCTCTGGCAAGCTATAACGTGCCTGAGTATGCGTCGTTGCAATAGTGAGAACGCCAGACGTATCGTTGGTAAACAGGTCTGCAAGCCGACGAACATTACTGGCTTCATTCAGAATACGTTCTGCAATGACCAGTAATGCTTTGCCCGGTTCAGTCATGCCCAGCAGTCGCTTACCTCGTCGAACAAATATTTCGATGCCAAGTTCATCCTCCAGTTCCCGAATATGACGGCTGACGCCTGACTGTGAGGTAAAAAGCATATTCGCAACCTCTGTCAGGTTGTAATCCTGACGTGCAGCCTCGCGGATTATCTTTAGTTGTTGGAAATTCACGGTAAACTCCGGGCAGTTCAGATTTCCCGTTATTGTTAAAGTCTAACGCCCGGCATAACAAATAATAAAAACCCGCATCTTATTCCATCCCGATATAACGCTTAGCTCACCAATTGCCACTGCCTTTTTTCCATCACTGGAGAACTAATCACTGACATTAACAACTCTTTCACTGCCTGTGCCTGTGGCGATAAGTTCGCTCTGGCGGGTAAATTTAATGACAAAGAGAGACTCATGGAAGGAGTGGTAATGCGTGACATCCACCCATTTACTGCGCCACATAACGAACGCGCGGCCGATTCGGGTAATACTGCAACGCCCATGCCGCTGGCAATCGCTGCGGTAAGCGTGGCAATAGACTCAATTTCACCAATGACTTTTGCCGTGAGCCGCCGTAGGGAAAAAGCCTCATCAACACGAAGTCTAACAGCACTGTAATCACTGGGGAGAAAGAGGTTCATTTGCGCAATAGCATTAACATCAACGCTTTGCCCCGGGCAATCTTGAGTTCCTACCAGGAAAAGATCTTCTTTCAGCAAAGCCTGACTGGATACACCAGCCACAGGGGAATGCTCATAAATCACCGCCATATCGAGTTGATGATTTATCAGTTTTTCGTTAAGTACTGCACCGCTATTTTCATGAAGATAGATAACGACCTCCGGGAATTCAGCGCGAACCGCCTGTAATAAGGGCATGGTGATAGATGACGCAGCGGTTCCTGGCGCAAAGCCAATCGAGACTTGCCCCGATAATGCCTGACCAACGTTATGCACCGCCAGTTGGGCCTGCTCACACTGACGTAAAATGGCCCGCGCATGGGTATAGAGAATTTTTCCGGCGTCTGTTGGCGTAACGCCCCGTTTTGTGCGAATCAAAAGTTGTTGATTTAACTCACCTTCCAGTGTGGCAACCTGCTGGCTGAGCGCTGGTTGTGCGATATGCAATACTTCAGCAGCCTGGGTCAGGCTACCAATATCTACAATTTTTACGAAGTATTTCAGGCGTCTGAAGTTCATGTTGCCTCCGGTTTTTGAGAATCGGCCCAAGTGCCGCCATTACTTACAACCAGACTGCAAGATGCTTGCCAGTTTTATTTTGGCGTTGATGTACAAGCTAACCAACTGTCAAATAAGAGATTATGATAGATTCGTCATTGGCTCTTTTCACCAGCAGTCGCGTTCCCCTGCCCTATAAAAGGAGGGTATGCACCACGATGGTTCATTACCAATAAGATTGAAATCTCATCACTTTGTTGAAATTGACAGCAAACAAACAAAAAAATGCATTTCACCCTTTGACATCACCATGCACTGCCATTAATATGCGCCCCGTTCACACGATTCCTCTGTAGTTCAGTCGGTAGAACGGCGGACTGTTAATCCGTATGTCACTGGTTCGAGTCCAGTCAGAGGAGCCAAATTCAAAAAAGCCTGCTTTCTAGCAGGCTTTTTGCTTTCTAATTACCAACGCTCTTAAAACATCTGTCTTGAACCAGAACTAATTTGCACAGGCATTCCCGATCGTCGTTGCAACGCAGCATTTGCGCGATTCACATCAACTTCTTGCCCGTTGATAAACGCCCGCAAAGATGGGGTTACCGGCAATGGCACTTTTCGGTCAGACTCATATTCTGCACGATTGCGCGACAGCGGCTCATGAACTTCCAGCCAGTTCGAGCCATCTGGTTCAGTGGTGTATTTTACTGGCTGGTCGATAATTTGCACACGCGTTCCAACAGGAACATTATCAAACAGATATTTGATATCGTCATTGCGCAGACGAATACAGCCCTGACTTACCCGAAGTCCAATACCAAAATTGGCATTGGTACCGTGGATGGCATACAACCTGCCAATATAAATCGCGTACAGCCCCATGGGATTATCGGGCCCCGCAGGAACAAATGCGGGCAAACTCTCCCCTCGTTTCGCATATTCGCGCCGAGTGTTCGGCGTTGGCGTCCAGGTTGGAGCTTCTTGTTTACGTTCAACGGTAGTCACCCAGTTACGCGGGGTTTCTCGCCCAGCCTGGCCGATACCAATAGGAAAGACTTCCACAGTATTACTGTCTGGCGGGTAGTAATAAAGACGCATCTCAGCGACGTTAACCACAATCCCTTTACGAACAGTGGCGGGCAAAATCAGTTGCTGCGGAATGGTGAGTTGCGAGCCAGACTTCGGCAAGAAAACATCAGCGCCCGGGTTCGCTTCCAGCATGTTACTTAACCCCTGCCCGTATTGTGCGGCAAAAGTCTCCAGCGGCTGGGTATTGTGATCAGGAACTGTTACAGTAAACGACTGCCCCACTAAACGGCTACCCTCTGGAGGTAATGGATAAGTTACCGCCAGGCTAGTATGGCTGGCAAAAAGCAGAGCAAATGAGAAAAGAATATTTACACGACGCATCATGTCCCTTTCCTAAGTCGCGAAAGCTATCCGTTAAGTATAGCTTTTATCAGACTTTTCGTTTTTAACTGTTCAAATCAGAAGTCGTATTCCCCGGTAGAACAATATTACTGGCAGCAAGTTCGCCCATGTTGTTATATATCGCACAGGCAGCTTCGATGATGGGCATCGCCAGAGCTGCGCCACTCCCCTCACCTAAACGCATCTCCATATTGAGATAAGGCTCCAGCCCCAAATGCGACAGCGCTATACGCGCCCCTTTTTCTGCCGACAGGTGAGAAGGAATGAGATACGGTTTGATTGCAGGAGACATCTGGCAGGCTGCGAGCGCAGCAGCATAAGAAAGAAATCCATCCAGCAACACGGGTAAACCGCAGGCAGCAGTGCCTAACATCACGCCAGCCATTCCGACCAAATCAAATCCACCCACTTTTGCCAGGACATCAACGCCATCCTGAGGATTTGGTTGATTCAACGTAATCGCCCGGCGCACAACATCAATTTTATTAGCCAGTTTATCTGTCGGCAGGTTTGCGCCAATCCCAACCACTTCTTCAGGATCCCGGCCAGTGATTGTGCTGACGATTGCCGCTGCCGGTGTCGTGTTTGCCATCCCCAGTTCACCTACACCAAACAGCGTGACCCCGTTTTTTGCCAGCTCCCGCGTATAACATATGACGTCGAAAAGCAACTTTTCAGCCTGACGGCGACTCATTGCCGGAGCTGAAGCAATATTGCCGCTACCTCGTGCGACACGCATGTTGATAAGCCCGGGGATAGGCTCAGCAGTATCAATACCAACATCAATTACGTGGACGTTAGCGCCCGCTTGTGCTGCCAGCACACACACGCCGGTTGTTCCGCGGGTCATATTTTCAGCCTGAATGGCTGTCACTTCTTTTGGGGAAATAGCGACCCCTTCCTCCCAGACGCCGTGATCGGCACACATAACCAGTACCGCTTTTTTGCCCACATGCGGTATGCCATTCAACCCCGGCATGCCTGCCAGTTGTATGGCAAGCGCCTCCAGCCTTCCCAGGCTACCAACAGGTTTGAGTAACCCGTCAATATGCCGTTGTGCACGCGACATAGCGGCAGGATCGATAGCAGGGATCGTATTCAGTAAATCGGCAAGTGTTTGCATGTCACGTCTCTTTATAGCAGTGCCAGCAGGAAGACCAGTTCACCAAGCTCTATAGCAGCTCCCAGCGTATCGCCGGTTTGCCCGCCCAGCGTACGTTTGAGAAGCTGACCGAGGATGAAAATCGCCACCATCGTCACCACCATAGCAGCCACACCATGCATACCCGGCAATAATACGGCAGCAAAAATAGCGGCTAAGCCGAGTGTGACGCAGGTTTGTCGCCCATCAATTTTGCCAATGAACACATTGCCAAGTCCTTCTTCCCGGGCATAACGATGACGATACATCAATAATGCAGCAGTCCCGCGGCTGACCGCACATGCTGCCGCCAGCGATGCAAGGATCGGTTCGCCACGCAGAGCCAACTCGCTTAACACCAGAATCTTTGCCAGTACAACAAAAATCAATGCCAGACCGCCGTGGGTGCCTAAACGGCTATCACGCATGATTTCCAACATGCGATCGCGGCTACGTGCAGAAAATACACCATCACAGGTATCGGCGAGGCCGTCCAGGTGGAATCCCCCGGTCATCAGCGCCAGCACAAGTACGCTAAACAGTGCCGCCAGTGGTACGCCACACCATGCCTGCAGCACCATGAAAACCAGCCCGCTAATCGCGCCAAGCAATAATCCAATTAAAGGAAAAGTAATAATACCGCGAGAATAATGCTCGAAATCCAGTCCCTGGGACCAGCGACGCGGTACAGGCAGACGCGTAATAAATGAGAGCATCGCCCAAAATAATTTACTCATTTGATTTTTACTCCAATACCCGAAACCACCAGCCATACTTCATTTGCCGCAGCGGCCAGCTGCTGATTTACCCGCCCGGCAATATCACGAAAATGTCGTGCCAGACGACTCTCCGGCACAATCCCCATTCCCACTTCGTTAGTCACTAATACAACCTTTGCGGGGCAACGTTGGCAGGCAGCAATCAACGACTGAATCTCAGCATTAATCGCCTGTTCCATCGCCTGATAATCCCATTCATCAGGGTCTTTATCGCCGCCATAATCAAACAACAGATTAGTCACCATTGTGGTAACGCATTCCAGCAACACAGCTTCATGTGGGTTAATGTCTGCATGAATTAATTCATCAAGATGTTGCCAACGCTCCACCGTGCGCCAGTGCGCCGGACGGCCTTGCCGATGATGTTCTATCCGTGCAGCCATCTCATCATCAAGGATTTGCGAGGTGGCGATATACAGAACCTGTGAAGAGTCCCCAATAAGCGCCTCTGCATGGCGACTCTTCCCGCTCCGTGCGCCCCCCGTCACCAAAATCATCATACCGACTCCTGATTCAATTGTATGATGGTATTCATTGAACAGAACAATGGATCCCCCACCGTTGCTGACCACAAAACATTTACGCGATTAATACTGCGCGTAATATAATTAAAAATCCAGCATTCTCAATCCATTACGAAAGAAGATGGCATTGTGGAATAGCCAGACTTCCTCGTGTTAACGTCCGATCATTGGAGTAGTCACCAAAGCAGATTTAGCCAGCATGGAAGAAATATCTTTGATGAAAGTTTGGTTACGGGAAGCTGGAGCGCACAACGTGTTAGTAACCAGTGCGGTTAATAACAATGGAATTGCAGAACTGTTAGCCTTGCTGCATACAGAAGAAGGCTGTCGCTAATTTCGACAGGTTCTCAGATGAGAATGATGACGGTGATACACAGAAAAGAATCAATGAGCAATGAGGGTTGCCAGGCAACCCTCATTGAATAAAACAGGAATTACTTCGCTTCGCCGTTTTTCATTTCGCCCATAGCTTTCAGCTTTTTGGAGATATCGCGGCGTTCTTTGGAGAGCTCGGCATTTTTGATGATGTAATCGTCAACGCGATCTTCATAGTCACCTTTCATGCTGGCGATGATGCCCTGGATTGCTTCAACGCTCATCCCCGGCTTGATGTAATCGCTCAGGTTGTCCAGCAGCAGGACGCGCTTCTGGTTGTCACGGATCTTTTTCTCAACGTCCTGAATTTCACGTTGCAGTTTGTTCTTACGACGGAACAGACGAACAAATTCCAGTACGTCCTGGAATGAAGGCTTGGTAGTTTCCATTTTTATACCCCTGATAATGTGAGAGTCGGATTCGTTTAAGCAACCGCTATTCGTTAGGGCCAACATTACTCATAGCTGCCGCAGATGACAATGCTTTTATCCCTTTTCACTATCATACCCTTTATCCTTGCTGAATCGAAGCAGCAGCAAGATGATTCTGAAGTTCAGGAATTATTTGCGCAAGGCCCGGCAAATCAGATTCGATAGCAACTCAAGCTGATGTGCCGTTTCCATGTTCAGCCACACATAACCATAGATTGGTGTTTCCACAACCTTCAGGTCATGGTGGTTATTGAGCAACTGACGCAGCTCTTCCACAGCATCGTTCAATTTTTCCGTATTAGCAAAAACCGGCTGCGGATTACCTTCGTACAGCGCATGAACAAGGCTCAGCAGTATTTGCTGCATCATGTGCTGGGTATCACGAAGTTTTTGCGCGTTCAATAACACGAAATGGCTGGGGCGCGTGGCCCAGTACGCATTGATTTGCAACTCCAGCATACAAACCAGATTGCGATTAATGGTCTGGATACCTTCATATATCGATTTTGGAATACGAGTTTCTTTGCTGGCGGGCGCAATCAGCCCACGCATTTTCACGGCATCGGTCAGGAGTTTTTGTAGATGGCTTTCCAGACGTGGGCGTTCGAGTAAGTTCGGTGAGAATGCAGATTGATAGACCCGATTATACTCGGTCAGACTTTTCGCCAGTTGAATACGCCAGTGGATGAACGCCCGTTGTGGCCAGATACCGGTAAACAACATTGCCAGTAAAGAGCCGAGGATCACATCGCCGCTTCGCCATAACGCCGTATCAATTTCACCTGTCGGGGAACCCACAACAATTGCCAGCGTCACCCCAATCAATAAACCTTGATACGGTTTCTTGCCCAGCGCCAGCCAACCGCAAAGAAACATAGCCGCCGCGCACCAGACTAACATCAGCGGTAACGAGATTAACTCCAGTTGCAGAGCGATAAGACCTAAAATCGAACCCAACACCGTACCGCCAATACGTTCGAAGGCGCGAGGGACAACGTTACCCCAGAACGAGATTGGCCCCATAATCACCACCATGGTGACCAGCGGCCAGGTACTTTCCGGGATAGTAAACAGGCGGATAATGAGAAAAGTGAGCAGGAATGCCAGCGCGACCCGAGTACCATGCACAATGCGGTAATGGCGGTATACCCGGATTTCAAACGGGCTTAATGACTTATCGGCACGCACGCAGAAACTCCATAATGAAGATTAAAAGCGCTCATAACTCATCTGTCGGCCAGAAGGCGCGCCTCTGAATTATCCGACGGACAAACCGGGAACAGTGTAATTTCCCGGCAGGAGCGAAAAAATTGAAAGGCGCATCTTACTCTTTTCGCTTTCAAAAAAAAGAGTGGTCATCGCGTCAACACACCGCCCTGAGATGAATTAGTGATGTTTTGGCTGCACCGCAACATACATTTCGATATCCCAGTACCCATCTTCCGCGCCATTGTTCAAATAAACCTCGAAGCAGGGCTTTGGTAACATTTCATAAGCACTGTCCTGCAAGAGGCTATTAAAGAACTGATACCAGGGTTTAGCAAAATCATCACCGACTACACGAGCTACCGCCACCGCATACTGACCACCTGAAATTTCTGTCAAAATGACGCCCTCACTGTTTTCGGGAAGCGTAAAGTAACCCGGCACCGTCACGACGGTGTCGCAGCGTAATTTTTCGGCGGGTGTTTCATCTGGATTGTCGTAATAGACAGCAACCCACTCCTTCGGCACAATATTTTTGCTATCTACCCACATCATCAACTGCTCAAAGCCTTTCTTTACCGTCTGTTCCCACGGGCCAACGAGATGGAAACCTGCAACGGTACGTTTCTCTTCCTGCTTAATCTCGTAGTTCATGACGCCTCCATTAATACTGTTTTTATATACAGTATAATTGCAAAATTAAAACCACAAGGAATGAGTGTTGATTATGCGAGCAGACTCGCACTCCTGCCAGTCTGCTGCAAAAGAAAGGTCAGGCCTTATGGTGGAAATAATCACTCAGGCGAGAAAACATGCTGCCTTCCCCGACAGATTCCAGGGTAACCAGCGGCCAGTGCGCCACCTGTTTATCACGGTCGTAAAGTTCAATTTCCCCTACCCGCTGATGGGCGCTAATTGGCGCGGTGAGCTCTTTACCATCAAGGGTATATTTGGCTTTGATATGTGGAATTTCGGCTTTCGGTAGCACCATCCAGAACTCTTGTTCCGTTCCCAGGGCGATATTTTCTTTATCGCCATACCAGATGCGTTCCGTACCGACCTTTTTCCCACGGTGCAAAATTTGCACCGTAGTAAAGTTTTGTTGCCCCCAACGCAGTAATTTTCTTGCCTCTTCCTCACGACCTTTTGCGCTGTCAGCACCCATTACCACTGCAATGAGACGACGCTGCCCATCTACAGCCGAAGCAATGAGATTAAACCCGGCACCAGAAGTATGACCCGTTTTCAGGCCGTCAACATTCATGGTTTTATCCCACAATAACCCGTTACGGTTTTGCTGGGTGATACCGTTCCAGGTGAGGCTTTTCTCACTGTACATATGATAAAACTCGGGCTCGCCGTGGATGATAGCACGAGAAAGCACAGCTAAATCATAAGCCGAGCTATGCTGACCTGGCGCATCCAGGCCATGCACTGTTTCAAAATGCGTATCCTTGAGATGCAGCTTCTCGGCATAGTTGTTCATCATTTCAACAAACTGCCGTTGCCCACCGGCAATATAGTCAGCCAGAGCAACACAAGCGTCATTTCCGGAATCAACAATTAAACCACGGCTTAAATCACGTACCGATACGCGATCGCCCTCTTTCAAAAACATCAGTGAAGAACCGACAAACACCGGATTATCTTTCGCCCACGCATCGCGCCCCACGGTGACAATATCGTCTGGCGTAATGCGATGACTATCGATAGCGCGATCCACGACATAACCCGTCATCAGCTTTGTCAGGCTGGCGGGATTGCGCTGTTGATGCTCATTACCCGCAGTGAGGATCTGTCCGGTGGTGTAATCCATCAGTACCCAGGACCCGGCATGAATCTCTGGAGGCTGAGGTGAAAAAGGAATGTTTTCCGCCGCAAAACCAGACGATAAGTTAAAAACGAACAAAGAAGCAGCAATAATAAGACGGCGTTTCAACAGCAAACCCTCAGGAGTTTCAAATAGCTGTTCTTTTTACGGAAATACTTATGAACTGGCTGGAATAAAGTGCAAGAAAATGTGACTACTCTCTCATTTTTATCTGACATGATCTGTTGCCACTCGCTGTCAAATTGTCGCGCTAAAGCTGATTAGCACGGTGATATTTGATACTCTGGCAGACAGCAGAAATAACGGATTTAACCTAATGATGAATGACGGTAAGCAACAATCTACCTTTTTGTTTCACGATTACGAAACCTTTGGCACGCACCCCGCGTTAGATCGCCCTGCACAGTTTGCAGCCATTCGCACCGATAGCGAATTCAATCTCATCGGCGAACCCGAAGTCTTTTACTGCAAGCCTGCGGATGACTATTTACCCCAGCCAGGAGCAGTATTAATTACCGGTATTACCCCGCAGGAAGCACGGGCGAAAGGCGAAAACGAAGCCGCGTTTGCCGCCCGTATTCACTCGCTTTTTACCGTACCGAAGACCTGTATTTTGGGCTACAACAATGTGCGTTTCGACGACGAAGTCACACGCAACATTTTTTATCGTAATTTCTACGATCCTTACGCCTGGAGCTGGCAGCATGATAACTCGCGCTGGGATTTACTGGATGTTATGCGTGCCTGTTATGCCCTGCGCCCGGAAGGAATAAACTGGCCTGAAAATGATGACGGTCTACCGAGCTTTCGCCTTGAGCATTTAACCAAAGCGAATGGAATTGAACATAGCAACGCCCACGATGCGATGGCTGATGTGTACGCCACTATTGCGATGGCAAAGCTGGTAAAAACGCGTCAGCCACGCCTGTTTGATTATCTCTTTACCCATCGCAGTAAACACAAACTGATGGCGTTGATTGATGTTCCGCAGATGAAACCCCTGGTGCACGTTTCCGGAATGTTTGGAGCATGGCGCGGCAATACCAGCTGGGTGGCACCGCTGGCGTGGCATCCTGAAAATCGCAATGCCGTAATTATGGTGGATTTGGCAGGAGACATTTCGCCATTACTGGAACTGGATAGCGACACATTGCGCGAGCGTTTATATACCGCAAAAACCGATCTTGGCGATAACGCCGCCGTTCCGGTTAAGCTGGTGCATATCAATAAATGTCCGGTGCTGGCCCAGGCGAATACGCTACGCCCGGAAGATGCCGACCGACTGGGAATTAATCGTCAGCATTGCCTCGATAACCTGAAAATTCTGCGTGAAAATCCGCAAGTGCGTGAAAAAGTGGTGGCGATATTCGCGGAAGCCGAACCGTTTACGCCTTCAGATAACGTGGATGCACAGCTTTATAACGGCTTTTTCAGTGACGCCGATCGTGCAGCAATGAAAATTGTGCTGGAAACCGAGCCGCGTAATTTACCGGCACTGGATATCACTTTTGTTGATAAACGGATTGAAAAGCTGTTGTTCAATTATCGGGCGCGCAACTTCCCGGGGACGCTGGATTATGCCGAGCAGCAACGCTGGCTGGAGCACCGCCGCCAGGTATTCACACCCGAGTTTTTACAAGGCTATGCAGAAGAGATTCAGATGCTGGCGCAGCAGTATGCCGACGATAAAGAAAAAGTGGCGCTGTTAAAAGCGCTTTGGCAGTACGCGGAAGAGATTGTCTAATTTGAAGCCTCCGCCGCTGATACGGCGGAGGACAATGTTGGGTCAGGCTTTTTGAACGGTGATGCTCCACGCAGCATCGCCAATCTGCTGATAATCGGTGATGGCATGTCCTTCTTCTGCCGCCCACTGTGGGATTGCTTCAGTTGCCTGGGTGCAATCAAACTCAATTACCAACTTATCGCCGCTGGCCATTTCTGCCAGTGCTGCTTTTGCTTCTATGAGTGGAAACGGACAGACCTGCGTCACCACATCCAGCTTTTTAATCGCCATCTTTACACCTTACTTAATTTGCCGCAGCAGTTGCCAGTCGCGCCTTACGCTGCGGTCGAACATACACAAGCCAGGACGCAGTCCAGACTCCGAGAATCATAAATACAAGGCCAACCCAGCCCTGCCAGGTCATCATTGCAGTCATAACCAGTCCATTACCGATAGAGCAACCACCTGCAATACTGGCACCGAAGCCCATCAGTACACCACCTAACCCGCTACGTACTGTTGTTTGTGCATCAGCTGCGCGAACGCGGAACTCACGGCTCGCTTTGGCTGCAATAAATGACCCCACGAAGATCCCTAACACCAGGAAAACGCCCCAGTTAATGTATTTCACGTCACCCGCGACCAGAAATTGCAGAATATTGGCCGTTGGGGAAGTGATTCCTAACCCAAACATGCGTCCGGTTGCTTCACTCAGGGGCCAGGCTAATAGCGCAATCAAACCGATGAGTACAGCAGTGACAAAGGGATGCCAGCGTTTTTCAAACAGAATATGAGCGATCCCGGTTCGGCGCGGCGGTAAGGTCGCGACTTTCAGTTTTGGCTTCTTCAACTCTTTCATCACCACCCAGAGCGTTATCACCAGCAAAACGGCAACCAACGGCCACACAGACAAATTAAAAGTCTCAGCAATAGAGTTATGTTCAGTACTGTAGTGCTGCAAGGTTTGATTTAAACCACTGGCATGTGGAGAACGCATCACCGCACTCATCACCATATAAGTGAAAAGCGCGATCCAACTGCCGATCAATCCCTCACCCGCGCGATACCAGGTCCCGGTGGCACATCCACCCGCCAGAACAATTCCCAGCCCGAAGATATACCCACCTATAACAGTACCAAGCCACGGGAACGCCCCGGCTTCGTAAGTCAGTAGGCCCGCCTGAATTAACGCAAAAACCCCCACGCTTTGTACCGAAATTGCAATCAGCAGGGCGTAAAACATGCGATTATTTTTCGCGATATACATATCGCGAAAACCACCTGTCAGGCAAAAACGCCCACGTTGCATGACAAATCCCAGCAGAGCACCACAAATTAGCCCGCTTAATATCATTGAAAACATAAATTAATTAACCAGATGAATGTTAATGAGGAAATTATTCATGACTGGTGGAATGCAGACCAATAACCAAATTCTCTAAATTAGAACAAATGGTTATTAATGAGGATTTCGATAAAAAAGAATAAAAAAACCGGAGCCAAATGTTCATTCGACTCCGGTTGATTATTAGAAAAGATGATTATGCTACGTCTTCGTACTGCGGAACCGGGTTACGGAAGCTCTTGGTGACGCAAGCCAGGTAAATCAGACCGATAGCAGCCCAGATCAGACCCAGAACCATTGAGCTTTCTTCCAGGTTAACCCACAGCGCACCAACGGTCAGCGCACCACACATCGGCAGGAACAGATACTGGAAGTGATCTTTCAGCGTCTTATTACGCTTCTCACGGATCCAGAACTGCGAGATGACCGACAGGTTAACGAAGGTGAACGCCACCAACGCACCAAAGTTGATCAGCGCCGTAGCCATTACCAGGTCGAAGTTGATTGCCAGCAGGGCAATCGCGCCAACCAGGATGATGTTCATCGCCGGAGTACGCCATTTCGGGTGTACATAACCGAAGAAGCTTTTCGGGAATACGCCGTCACGACCCATTACGTACATCAGGCGCGCTACGCCTGCATGCGCCGCCATGCCGGACGCCAGTACGGTAATGGTGGAGAAGATCAGCGCGCCAACCTGGAACGCTTTACCCGCAACGTACAGCATGATTTCAGGCTGCGACGCATCCGGATCTTTAAAGCGAGAGATATCCGGGAAGTACAGCTGCAGGAAGTAAGTTGCAAAGATGAAGATCATGCCGCCGATCAGCGCGGTCAGGAAAATCGCACGCGGGATCACGCGCTCTGCATCTTTGGTTTCTTCCGACAGGTTGCTGATGCCGTCAAAGCCGGTAAAGGAGAAGCACAGGATTGTCGCCCCGGTAATCATCGGGATAACATGCGCATCGCCAGACCAGAATGGACGAGTGCTCGCCAGCGTACCAGCGCCTTCACCTTCAAATACGCCATAAACAACCATGCCCAGAATCACCGCGATCAGCACTACCTGCAACACGACGATTACAGTGTTGAAGTTCGCTACGGATTTCAGACTACGCAGGTTAAAGGCGGTCATAAAGGCCACCAGCGCCACCACAAACATCCACGATGGGATGGAAGGCACCAGAGCTTCAAAATAGATTTTCGCCAGCAGAATGTTGATCATCGGCGCGAACAGATAGTCGAGCAGAGAAGACCAACCCACCATAAAGCCGACAGTCGGGCTAATGGATTTCTGGGCGTAAGTGTATGCAGAGCCAGCAGAAGGATAGCGGCGAACCAGCTTCCCGTAGCTCAGAGCCGTAAACAGGATCGCAATCAATGCGAACGCATAGGCTGTCGGCACATGACCATCCGTGAGGCCTGAAACGATACCAAAAGTATCAAACAGCGTCATCGGCTGCATATAGGCAAGACCCATCATTACAACCGGAACTAACGTAAGCGTTTTACGCAATTCCACGCGAGAGGTGTTTGGAGTAACGTTATGCGACATGGTCATTCTCCTTTACGGTGATAACCGTCGCGTAAGCAAAAAATTGCCCCATTTTTTTGGATTCCTCAGCGACAACAACTGTCGATTTTTAGTAAATATCTATCCGGTACGAAGCCCGGCCTCTTGGTATGAATGATTGGTTTGAAGCAAAAAATAACCGACGCTGATGAAACGTCGGTTTTTAGTCATTTTTTGACAGCGGCGCATTGTGCCTAAATGGGGGGGAAATGACAAGAGAATGAGAGGCTTGTCATAATAATTTTTCTTTAAATGGCTGATTTTCCGTCATCAGATTTTGCATAAACACCGGCGATCGCACTATTTGCTAAAATTTCATCCCGCCACCAGCCACTGGCAAGTCCTGCGGTCTGTTCATTCCAGCCAATCCAGACGGGTTCAAAGAGAGTTTGGGCGACCACTTTCTTCTCGATTAACGCGCCACTATCGAGAAAACGTTGCGCCAGATAACGGGGTAAATAGCCGCAGCCGAGGCCGCTAATTTGCAGCTCCAGCTTGGTTTTAAAATCGAAAACGGTAATGGCTTCTTGTTCGTCGAGAAGTTGTGAGGCCGTAGAAGCGCCTGCCTGCGCAGTGTCCCCCACCACAATCGCCCGATATCGCTTAATGATACGACGGTTTAACGGCTCTTCTTCCTGGGCTAACGGATGATGAGGCGCGACCGCAAAGACTTGTTCCAGATCGCCCAACCGCGAGAAACCAAACTCACTGGAAGATGGTGGCTCATGCATCGCGCCAACAATAATATCCGCTCGCCCCTGAGTCAGGGCATCCCAGGAACCACCGAGTACGCCATTGATAAACTTCAGGCGCGTCACGCTATGATGTTGATAAAAAGCTTCAATCAGTGGCGCAAGCAGAGAAAAAGGAAACGTGTCGTCCACGCCAATCACCAGCTCGTTTTCCCAGCCTTCGTGCAGTTTGATCGCCTGCTTTTCCAGTTCTCGCACGGTATGCAGAACTTCCCGCCCCTTCTCTAATAACATTTTTCCGGTACGGGTGAATTTAGCGCGGTGACCGCTACGATCAAGCAATTGAATATTAAGGTCGCTTTCCAGCTTGTGAACGGTGTAACTCAGAGCGGACGGCGTCTTGTAGAGTTTGGCCGACGCCGCCGCAAAACTGCCTTCTTTTTCTAAGGCATCGAGGATCATCAACACATCCAGCAGTGGTTTCATACACGCCCCCTTGCAGTGCATGCGGCGTCCTGCTGGCGTGATCGTTTACTCCAGCGGCATTACCAGCGGATCGGGATACTGGTATTCAAATCCCAGTTCATTACAAATCCGACTGCCATCAATAATCTTACCTTTGCCGCTGTCCAGACTATTTCTGAACTGCGGAGGTTCCAGCCCCAGTAAACGGGCCATCTGCGGATAGAAAACATTACGCGCAGGGTGAGCTGGCGCACATATATTATAGATGTGTCCGCCTTTAGGTGCCTGTAACAACAGAGTGATAGCGCCAATAACATCTTCTAAATGGACTAAATTAACACCATGTTCACCATCAGGCGCGGTTTTTCCGGCAAAGAAGCGTCCGGGATGACGTCCCGGTCCGACCAGGCCCGCAAGACGCAGAATATCGACCGAAGTACCGGGTAAATTGTGCAGCCAGTCTTCAAGTTCTTCTAATACTCGTCCACTGTTGGTTACCGGATTACGCGGGGTAGTTTCTTTCACCGTGCCTTGCGCGTCGCCATAGACAGATGTTGAGCTGGTGAAAATAATGCGGGGAATACGATGGGCCAGCGCGCTATCTACTAACTCTTGTACCGCTTGTAAATAGAACTCATCGCCGGGGCCGCTACGACGTGCCGGAAGCGTAATGACCAGCGCATCGGCATCCATCAGGGCATCCAGATCGTCAGAATCGCAAACTAACTCAGGCTCCATGCGAAGCAGATAGCTATCAATGCCACTCATTCGGGCCGCTTCGACACCATCTTGTGTGGTTTTACTCCCGGTGACTTGCCAGCCTCGCGCTGAAAGTGACATCGCCAGCGGCATGCCTAACCACCCTAACCCGACAATTGCGACCTTTTTCATCCGTTATCTCCTGATACACCTTAGATCTATAAGGCTACGCTAGCGTATCAAAACTGACAATTCATTCTATGAATGAAATCGAAACGGTTAGCAAATATACCATTGCCTGATGCGCTCCGCTTATCAGTCCTACAAAACATCAATATATTGAATTTAGGCAACATTTGTAGACCAGATAAGGCATTCACGCCGCATCCGGCAGGAACAAAGCCCACTTTAGTTACAGAACACAATGTTCTTGAGGGTTTTAAAGACATATTTTCACGATTACTTTTCTAACGTAGTCACTCCAGGCCCCCACCTTTCCCCGCTCATTCATTAAACAAATCCATTGCCATAAAATATATAAAAAAGCCCTTGCTTTCTAACGTGAAAGTGGTTTAGGTTAAAAGACATCAGTTGAATAAACATTCACAGAGACTTTTATGACACGCGTTCAATTTAAACACCACCATCATCACCATCATCCTGACTAGTCTTTCAGGCGATGTGTGCTGGAAGACATTCAGATCTTCCAGTGGTGCATGAACGCATGAGAAAGCCCCCGGAAGATCACCTTCCGGGGGCTTTTTTATTGCGCGACTGATAACGGTTCAGACAGGTTTAAAGAGGAATAAGAAAATGACAGACAACACTCGTTTACGCATAGCTATGCAGAAATCCGGCCGTTTAAGTGATGACTCACGCGAATTGCTGGCGCGCTGTGGCATTAAAATCAATCTTCACACCCAGCGCCTGATCGCGATGGCAGAAAACATGCCGATTGATATTCTGCGCGTGCGTGACGACGACATTCCCGGTCTGGTAATGGACGGCGTGGTAGATCTTGGGATTATTGGCGAAAACGTGCTGGAAGAAGAGCTGCTTAACCGCCGCGCCCAGGGTGAAGATCCACGCTACTTTACCCTGCGTCGTCTGGATTTCGGCGGCTGCCGTCTTTCGCTGGCAACGCCGGTTGATGAAGCCTGGGACGGCCCGCTCTCCTTAAACGGTAAACGTATCGCCACCTCTTATCCTCACTTGCTCAAGCGTTATCTCGACCAGAAAGGCATCACTTTTAAATCCTGCTTACTGAACGGTTCTGTTGAAGTCGCCCCGCGTGCCGGACTGGCGGATGCGATTTGCGATCTGGTTTCCACCGGTGCCACGCTGGAAGCAAACGGCCTGCGCGAAGTCGAAGTTATCTACCGCTCGAAAGCCTGCCTGATCCAGCGCGATGGCGAAATGGAAGAATCTAAACAGCAACTGATCGACAAACTGCTGACCCGTATTCAGGGTGTTATCCAGGCGCGCGAATCAAAATACATCATGATGCACGCACCGACCGAACGCCTGGATGAAGTCATCGCCCTGCTGCCAGGTGCCGAACGCCCAACCATTCTGCCGCTGGCGGGTGACCAACAACGCGTAGCGATGCACATGGTCAGCAGCGAAACCCTGTTCTGGGAAACGATGGAAAAACTGAAAGCGCTGGGTGCCAGTTCAATCCTGGTCCTGCCGATTGAGAAGATGATGGAGTGATCGCCATGAGCTTTAACACAATCATTGACTGGAATAGCTGTACTGCGGAGCAACAACGCCAGCTGTTAATGCGCCCGGCGATCTCCGCTTCTGAAAGCATTACCCGCACTGTTAACGATATTCTCGATAATGTGAAAGCACGCGGTGATGACGCCCTTCGGGAATACAGCGCGAAGTTTGATAAAACCACGGTTAACGCGCTGAAGGTGTCTGCTGAGGAGATTGCCGCCGCTAGCGAACGCCTGAGCGACGAGCTAAAACAGGCGATGGCGGTGGCAGTAAAAAATATTGAAACCTTCCACACTGCGCAAAAACTGCCGCCGGTAGATGTAGAAACTCAGCCAGGCGTGCGTTGCCAGCAGGTCACGCGCCCAGTCGCTTCAGTTGGGTTGTATATTCCTGGCGGCTCCGCCCCGCTCTTCTCAACGGTATTAATGCTGGCGACTCCGGCGCGTATTGCGGGCTGTAAAAAAGTGGTGCTGTGCTCACCGCCGCCGATTGCCGATGAGATCCTTTATGCGGCGCAGCTGTGCGGTGTGAAGGACGTGTTTAACGTCGGCGGCGCACAGGCCATTGCCGCGCTGGCGTTTGGTACGGAATCTGTGCCGAAAGTAGACAAAATCTTCGGGCCAGGAAACGCCTTTGTCACCGAGGCAAAACGTCAGGTGAGCCAGCGTCTGGACGGTGCGGCGATCGATATGCCCGCAGGCCCGTCGGAAGTGCTGGTGATTGCTGACAGCGGCGCTACGCCGGATTTCGTGGCTTCTGATTTGCTTTCTCAGGCTGAACACGGCCCGGACTCACAGGTGATTTTACTGACGCCCGCTGCTGATATGGCGCGTCGCGTTGCCGAGGCTGTTGAACGCCAGTTGGCAGAACTGCCGCGTGCCGAAACCGCCCGCCAGGCACTGAACGCCAGCCGCCTGATCGTGACTAAAGATTTAGCGCAGTGCGTGGAGATCTCCAACCAGTACAGCCCGGAGCACCTGATCATTCAGACCCGCAACGCCCGCGAACTGGTCGATGGCATCACAAGTGCCGGTTCGGTATTTCTTGGTGACTGGTCACCGGAATCGGCAGGTGATTACGCCTCCGGCACCAACCACGTTCTGCCGACTTACGGTTACACCGCCACCTGTTCCAGCCTCGGACTGGCGGATTTCCAGAAACGGATGACCGTGCAGGAACTGTCGAAAGTAGGTTTCTCCGCGCTGGCTTCGACCATTGAAACACTGGCCGCCGCCGAGCGCCTGACCGCCCACAAAAATGCCGTTACTTTGCGTGTTAACGCCCTTAAGGAGCAAGCATGAGCACCGTGACTATTACCGATTTAGCGCGTGAAAACGTCCGCAACCTGACGCCGTATCAGTCAGCGCGTCGTCTGGGCGGTAACGGCGATGTCTGGCTGAACGCCAACGAATATCCCACAGCCGTGGAGTTTCAGCTTACTCAGCAAACGCTCAACCGCTACCCGGAATGTCAGCCAAAAGCGGTGATTGAAAATTACGCGCAATATGCAGGCGTAAAACCGGAGCAGGTGCTGGTCAGCCGTGGCGCGGACGAAGGTATTGAACTTTTGATCCGCGCTTTTTGCGAACCCGGTAAAGACGCCATCCTCTACTGCCCGCCAACGTACGGCATGTACAGCGTCAGCGCCGAAACCATTGGCGTCGAGTGCCGAACAGTGCCGACGCTGGACAACTGGCAACTGGACTTACAGGGCATTTCCGACAAGCTGGACGGCGTAAAAGTGGTCTATGTTTGCAGCCCCAACAACCCGACCGGGCAACTGATCAATCCGCAGGATTTTCGCACTCTGCTGGAGTTAACCCGCGGTAAAGCGATTGTGGTTGCCGATGAAGCCTATATCGAGTTTTGCCCGCAGGCATCGCTGGCTGGCTGGCTGGCGGAATATCCGCACCTGGCTATTTTGCGCACACTGTCGAAAGCTTTTGCTCTGGCGGGCCTTCGTTGCGGATTTACGCTGGCAAACGAAGAAGTCATCAACCTGCTGATGAAAGTGATCGCCCCCTACCCGCTCTCGACGCCGGTTGCCGACATTGCGGCCCAGGCGTTAAGCCCGCAGGGGATCGTCGCCATGCGCGAACGGGTGGCGCAAATTATTGCAGAACGCGAATACCTGATTGCCGCACTGAAAGAAATCTCCTGCGTGGAGCAGGTTTTTGACTCTGAAACCAACTACATTCTGGCGCGCTTTAAAGCCTCCAGTGCAGTGTTTAAATCTTTGTGGGATCAGGGCATTATCTTACGTGATCAGAATAAACAACCCTCTTTAAGCGGCTGCCTGCGAATTACCGTCGGAACCCGTGAAGAAAGCCAGCGCGTCATTGACGCCTTACGTGCGGAGCAAGTTTGATGAGTCAGAAGTATCTTTTTATCGATCGCGATGGAACCCTGATTAGCGAACCGCCGAGTGATTTTCAGGTGGACCGTTTTGACAAACTCGCCTTTGAACCAGGCGTGATCCCGGAGCTGCTGAAGCTGCAAAAAGCGGGCTACAAGCTGGTGATGATCACTAATCAGGATGGTCTGGGAACACAAAGTTTCCCGCAGGCGGATTTTGATGGCCCGCACAACCTGATGATGCAGATCTTCACCTCGCAAGGCGTGCAGTTTGATGAAGTGCTGATTTGTCCGCACCTGCCCGCCGATGAGTGCGACTGCCGTAAGCCGAAAGTAAAACTGGTAGAGCGTTATCTGGCTGAGCAAGCGATGGACCGTGCCAACAGTTATGTGATTGGTGATCGCGCGACCGACATTCAACTGGCGGAAAACATGGGCATTAATGGTTTACGCTATGACCGCGAAACCCTGAACTGGCCAATGATTGGCGAGCAGCTCACTAAACGAGACCGTTACGCCCATGTAGTGCGCAACACCAAAGAGACGCAAATTGACGTCCAGGTGTGGCTGGATCGCGAAGGTGGCAGCAAGATTAACACCGGCGTTGGCTTCTTTGATCATATGCTGGATCAGATCGCCACCCACGGCGGTTTCCGCATGGAAATCAACGTTAAAGGCGACCTCTATATCGACGATCACCACACCGTCGAAGATACCGGTCTGGCGCTGGGCGAAGCGCTAAAAATCGCCCTCGGCGACAAACGCGGTATTTGTCGCTTTGGTTTTGTGCTACCGATGGACGAATGCCTTGCCCGCTGCGCGCTGGATATCTCTGGTCGCCCGCACCTGGAATATAAAGCCGAGTTTACCTACCAGCGCGTGGGCGATCTCAGCACCGAAATGATCGAGCACTTCTTCCGTTCGCTCTCTTACACCATGGGCGTGACGCTGCACCTGAAAACTAAAGGTAAAAACGATCACCACCGTGTAGAGAGCCTGTTCAAAGCCTTTGGTCGCACCCTGCGCCAGGCCATCCGCGTGGAAGGCGACACCCTGCCCTCGTCGAAAGGAGTGCTGTAATGAACGTGGTGATCCTTGATACTGGCTGCGCCAACCTGAACTCGGTGAAGTCTGCCATTGCGCGTCACGGTTATGAACCCAAAGTCAGCCGTGACCCGGACGTGGTGTTGCTGGCCGATAAACTGTTTTTACCCGGCGTTGGCACCGCGCAAGCAGCGATGGATCAGGTGCGTGAGCGCGAGCTGTTTGATCTCATCAAAGCCTGTACCCAACCGGTGCTGGGCATCTGCTTAGGGATGCAACTGTTGGGGCGGCGCAGCGAAGAGAGCAACGGCGTCGACTTGCTGGGCATCATCGACGAAGACGTCCCGAAAATGACCGACTTTGGTCTGCCACTGCCACATATGGGCTGGAACCGCGTTTACCCGCAGGCAGGCAACCGCCTGTTTCAGGGGATTGAAGACGGCGCGTACTTTTACTTTGTTCACAGCTACGCAATGCCGGTCAATCCGTGGACCATCGCCCAGAGTAATTACGGCGAACCGTTCACCGCGGCGGTACAAAAAGATAACTTCTACGGCGTGCAGTTCCACCCGGAGCGTTCTGGTGCCGCTGGCGCTAAGTTGCTGAAAAACTTCCTGGAGATGTGATGATTATTCCGGCATTAGATTTAATCGACGGCACCGTGGTGCGTCTCCATCAGGGCGATTACGGCAAACAGCGCGATTACGGTAACGACCCGCTGCCGCGCTTACAGGATTACGCCGCGCAAGGTGCCGAAGTGCTGCATCTGGTGGATCTGACCGGGGCAAAAGATCCGGCTAAACGTCAAATCCCGCTGATTAAAACTCTGGTGGCGGGCGTTAACGTTCCGGTGCAGGTTGGCGGCGGCGTGCGTAGCGAAGAAGACGTGGCGGCGTTACTGGAAGCGGGCGTTGCGCGCGCGGTGGTCGGCTCCACCGCGGTGAAATCACCAGAAATGGTGAAAGGCTGGTTTGAACGTTTCGGTGCCGATGCCTTAGTGCTGGCGCTGGATGTCCGTATTGACGAGCAAGGCAACAAGCAGGTGGCAGTCAGCGGCTGGCAAGAGAACTCGGGCGTTTCACTGGAACAACTGGTGGAAACCTATTTGCCCGTCGGCCTGAAACATGTGCTGTGTACCGATATCTCGCGCGACGGCACGCTGGCAGGCTCTAACGTCTCTTTATATGAAGAAGTGTGCGCCAGATATCCGCAGGTGGCATTTCAGTCATCCGGCGGCATTGGCGACATTAACGATGTTGCTGCCCTGCGTGGCACTGGCGTGCGCGGCGTAATAGTTGGTCGTGCATTACTGGAAGGTAAATTCACCGTGAAGGAGGCCATCGCATGCTGGCAAAACGCATAATTCCATGTCTCGACGTTCGTGATGGTCAGGTGGTAAAAGGCGTACAGTTTCGCAACCATGAAATCATTGGCGATATCGTGCCGCTGGCAAAACGCTACGCCGAAGAAGGTGCAGACGAACTGGTGTTCTACGATATCACCGCTTCCAGCGATGGCCGTGTGGTAGATAAAAGCTGGGTATCTCGCGTGGCGGAAGTGATCGACATTCCGTTCTGCGTGGCGGGTGGGATTAAGTCTCTGGAAGATGCCGCGAAAATTCTTTCCTTTGGCGCGGATAAAATTTCCATCAACTCCCCTGCGCTGGCGGACCCGACGTTAATTACTCGCCTGGCGGATCGATTTGGCGTGCAGTGTATTGTGGTCGGTATTGATACCTGGTACGACGCTGAAAACGGTAAATATCATGTGAATCAATATACCGGCGATGAAAGCCGCACCCGCGTCACTCAGTGGGAAACGCTCGACTGGGTACAGGAAGTGCAAAAACGCGGTGCCGGAGAAATCGTCCTCAACATGATGAATCAGGACGGCGTGCGTAACGGTTACGACCTCGAACAACTGAAAAAAGTGCGTGAAGTTTGCCACGTTCCGCTAATTGCCTCCGGTGGCGCGGGCACCATGGAACACTTTCTCGAAGCCTTCCGCGATGCCGACGTTGACGGCGCGCTGGCAGCTTCCGTATTCCACAAACAAATAATCAATATTGGTGAATTAAAAGCGTACCTGGCAACACAGGGCGTGGAGATCAGGATATGTTAACAGAACAACAACGTCGCGAACTGGACTGGGAAAAAACCGACGGACTTATGCCGGTGATTGTGCAACACGCGGTATCCGGTGAAGTGTTAATGCTGGGCTATATGAACCCGCAAGCTCTGGACAAAACCATCGAAAGCGGCAAAGTCACCTTCTTCTCGCGCACTAAACAGCGACTGTGGACCAAAGGCGAAACGTCGGGCAATTTCCTCAACGTAGTAAATATTACGCCGGACTGCGACAACGACACGTTACTGTTGCTGGCGAATCCCATCGGCCCGACCTGCCACAAAGGCACCAGCAGCTGCTTCGGCGACACCGCTCACCAGTGGCTGTTCCTGTATCAACTGGAACAACTGCTCGCCGAACGCAAATCTGCCGACCCGGAAACCTCTTACACCGCCAAACTGTATGCCAGCGGCACCAAACGCATTGCGCAGAAAGTGGGCGAAGAAGGCGTGGAAACCGCACTGGCCGCGACTGTATATGACCGCTTTGAGCTGACCAACGAGGCATCTGATTTGATGTATCACCTGTTGGTGCTGTTGCAGGATCAGGGGCTGGATTTAACGACGGTAATTGAGAACCTGCGTAAACGGCATCAGTGAGTTGCGGGGTAAGCGGATGCGATATTGTTGTCGCATCCGGCAAAAAAAACGGGCAAGGTGTCACCACCCTGCCCATTTTCTTTAAAACCGAAAAGATTACTTCGCGTTGTAATTACGCAGAGCATTACGCCCCAACACAATCCCCGCGCCAACCATGCCGCCCAGCAGCACCGCCAGAATCAAGGTAATTGCCTTTTTCGGGCTATCGCGACGAATAGGTAACGTCGGTTTCATTACATAGCGGTAAGCATGAATATCAAGATCATCAACTTTTAAGCTTTCGATATCCAGCAGGTTTTGACGAGTCTGATAGTAGTTTGGCGAGAACACCAACGGACGGGTCGCCTCATGCTTAATCATCGACTCCAGCGCTTCGCTCCCCAAAAGGAACAACGTATCTTGCGTGATATCTTCGCCAGTCTGTTGAATTTGCGGTTTTGTCACCTGCGCCTGATTCGCATACTGCAACGCTTCCTGAATCTGACGGATACGCAGATCTTTCTGCTCTTGCGCGACTACTTCCTGAGTTCTTAAAGAGTCCTGCAAGTTTTTCATACGCAGCGCGATGTTGTCTTTCAAGTCTTTTTCCAGCTCTACGTTTACCTGGTCGTCAACTTGCTGGATATACTTCGCCAGCTGCTTCTGAGCACCTTCAGGTGTTTCACCAACATAAGACACCGCCAGTGGTAACGGCTGGTTCTTAACAGTAGGCTCAATGGTCAGCTTTTCTGATTTTTCCTGGTTATCCAGCGTTTCCGCTAATGCTGAGAATGCAGTGCTGTAACGTCCGATAAGTGAAGCCTGAATGTCGGAGATTTTCGGTACAGCCGATCCGTAGATTACATTCATCGCGTTGGTATAACCAGCGATTTGCCCCACATCAGGTTGAGTAACGATAGCTGTGGAAGTCCACTTTTCTTTGGCAACGGCCAGATACCCTATAGCCAGGGCAATAGCCACAATGACAGAAATGATGATAGTCATCTTGCCGCGCCACAACTGCACCAGTAAATCAATCAAATCAATCTGTTCCGGGTCATGGTTTTGCCCAGAAACATTATTATTTTCTACTCTCATCATTACCCTAACGGACGAAATAATTTTAAGTCGCCATAGTTTAGCGATAATCGCCATGAATGCTATAGGATAAATGATAAAAATAATGAATTACTACAAAGGGAACATAAGAGAATCAGGGCGAAAATCGCCCTGATAACAGGATGTTAGTCACTGCCAAAGAGATCGCGGGTGTAGACTTTGTCTGCCACATCCTTAAGCTCTTCTGCCATACGGTTGGAAATAATGACATCGGCTTGTTGTTTGAAAGTGGTCTAATAGTCAGCTTAGAACAGCTTTGATCGTAAAATGAGCACGTTACCAGAAAAAACAGCCAGGTTTAGAACTGATACCGATTATCTTTTTTTCTTGTCTAACGGTATGATTTAACTTTCAGTTATGCCAGATGAAGATTGGCTATATTCTAGCCTGAGCGAGGATTATAAATGAAATTTCTGGTTACGGGAGCTGCTGGCTTTATCGGTTTCTATGTAAGTAAACGGCTTCTTGCAGCTGGTCATCAGGTTGTAGGCATTGACAACTTAAATGATTATTACGATGTCAACCTCAAACAAGCACGACTTGATTTACTCAAGCACGACAACTTCAGTTTTTATAAAATTGACCTGGCTGATCGTGAGAAAATGGCAGCACTGTTTGCAGACGAGCAGTTCGAACGCGTAATAAACCTCGCTGCGCAAGCCGGTGTACGTTACTCCCTTGAAAATCCCAATGCATATGCAGATGCAAACCTGATTGGATTCCTGAACATACTGGAAGGATGTCGCCATAATAGTGTTCAGCATCTACTTTACGCTTCCTCCAGTTCTGTTTATGGCATGAACCGCAAGATGCCTTTCTCTACAGATGACTCTGTAGATCATCCTGTTTCGCTTTATGCAGCAACTAAAAAAGCGAATGAACTCATGGCCCATACGTATTCTCATTTGTATGGCTTACCGACCACAGGGCTGCGTTTCTTTACGGTTTATGGTCCATGGGGACGTCCGGATATGGCATTATTTAAATTCACTAAAGCCATGTTGGAAGGTAAAAGCATTGATGTTTACAACTTCGGCAAAATGAAGCGTGACTTTACTTATATTGATGATATTGCCGAAGCTATTATTCGCTTACAGGATGTTATTCCAGAAAAAGATCCACAGTGGGCTGTTGAAACAGGCTCGCCTGCAACAAGTTCAGCACCATATCGTGTCTATAACATTGGTAATAGTTCGCCTGTGGAGTTGATGGACTATATCAATGCGTTAGAAGAGGCTCTGGGTATTGAAGCCAACAAAAATATGATGCCTCTCCAACCCGGTGATGTACTGGAAACCAGTGCTGATACAAAAGCACTGTATGACGTAATAGGATTCAAACCTGAAACGTCAGTTAAAGAGGGGGTAAAGAACTTTGTAGAATGGTATCGTAACTTCTATAAAGTTTGATTTTATAAAACCATAAGAAAAGGCCCTAATTTATTAGGGCCTTTTCTTAGTATGAAACAAAATAATTAATCATTGCCAAACAAGTCGCGCGTATAAACCTTATCTGCTACATCAGCCAGATCGGCAGACATACGGTTAGAAATAATAACATCAGCTTCTTGTTTGAACGCATCCAGATCACGTACCACGCGCGAACGGAAAAAATCGTCCTCTTTCATCGCTGGCTCATAAACGATTACTGGCACACCTTTCGCCTTGATTCGCTTCATAATACCCTGAATCGAGGAAGCACGGAAATTGTCCGAACCACTCTTCATAATCAGACGATAGACGCCAACAACTTTCGGTTTACGTGCAAGGATAGAATCGGCAATAAAATCTTTGCGCGTGCGGTTGGCGTCAACAATTGCCGAGATCAGGTTATTCGGCACAGACTGGTAATTTGCCAGTAACTGCTTGGTATCTTTCGGCAGACAATAACCACCATAACCGAATGACGGGTTGTTGTAGTGATTACCGATACGCGGATCAAGGCATACGCCCTCAATAATCTGGCGTGAATTAAGCCCCAGGCTTTCAGCATAACTATCAAGTTCATTGAAATACGCTACACGCATAGCCAGATAAGTGTTGGCAAAAAGTTTAATCGCCTCAGCTTCGGTTGAGTCAGTAAACAACGTTGGTATATCTTGCTTAATGGCGCCTTCCTGTAATAACGCTGCAAAACGTTGAGCGCGATCGGATTGCTCGCCAATCACAATGCGTGATGGGTGTAAGTTATCATAAAGTGCTTTCCCTTCGCGTAAAAACTCCGGCGAAAAGATCACATTTTCAATACCAAACCGTTCTTTAATGGACTCTGTAAAACCAACAGGGATAGTTGATTTTATAATCATTACCGAGTTGGGATTAATTTCTGTCACATCACGAATGACCGCTTCCACGCTTGAGGTATTAAAATAATTTGTTTTCGGGTCATAATCGGTAGGTGTGGCAATAATAACGTAATCGGCATTTTTATACGCGTCATACTTATCTGTCGTAGCGCGGAAATTGAGATCTTTAGTCGCCAGATACTCTTCAATCTCCTTATCAACAATCGGTGACTGCTTCTTGTTAAGCATGTCCACTTTGGCCTGAACGATATCCAGTGCAACCACTTCGTGGTTTTGCGCAATCAGAATACCATTTGAAAGACCAACATAACCTGTTCCTGAAATTGTTATTTTCATTAGCTCTGAATTCTTCCGGTTAAACATTTGAGTGGTCATTAATCCACCACCACAGCTTCATCTACTGCGGGATTTTTAACGCTGATGTAGATGAACTGTCAAGGCAGCGATCCTGCTGTGCGGCTCTGTATTATATCGCTTTTTTAACCATAAATTATAAAAAAAGGCCATAACCTGCCGCTTTGTATAATAAAAAAGCCCGGAGGGTTTCTCCGGGCCTTGCTTAGATTAATTGATTTAAATCAGATTAATCCAGCCATTCGGTATGGAACACACCTTCTTTATCAATGCGCTTATAAGTATGCGCACCGAAATAGTCACGCTGTGCCTGGATCAGGTTCGCAGGCAGAACAGCGGCGCGGTAGCTGTCGTAATAGGCAACCGCAGCAGCGAAGGTAGGAACAGGGATACCGTTCTGTACTGCATAAGCAACGACATCGCGAAGCGCCTGCTGATAGTCATCGGCGATTTGCTTGAAGTACGGAGCCAGCAGCAGGTTAGCGATCTGCGGATTTTCGGCATAGGCATCGGTGATTTTCTGCAGGAACTGCGCACGGATAATGCAGCCAGCACGGAAAATCTTCGCGATTTCGCCGTAGTTCAGATCCCAGTTGTATTCTTCAGACGCAGCACGCAACTGAGAGAAGCCCTGAGCGTAAGAAACGATTTTGCCCAGATACAGCGCACGACGAACTTTTTCGATGAACTCAGCCTTGTCGCCTGCTGGCTGTGCTTGCGGGCCAGAGAGAACTTTAGATGCGGCAACACGCTGATCTTTCAGAGAAGAGATATAACGTGCAAACACAGACTCGGTAATCAGCGACAGCGGTTCGCCGAGATCCAGTGCGCTCTGACTAGTCCATTTACCGGTACCTTTGTTAGCCGCTTCATCCAGGATCACATCAACCAGGTAGTTACCGTCTTCATCTTTTTTGATGAAGATATCTTTGGTGATGTCGATCAGGTAGCTGCTCAGTTCACCGTTATTCCACTCGGTAAAGGTCTGCGCCAGTTCTTCGTTGGTGAGATTCAGGCCACCTTTAAGCAGAGAATAGGCTTCAGCAATCAGCTGCATATCGCCGTATTCAATACCGTTGTGAACCATCTTCACATAGTGACCTGCACCATCGGCACCAATATAGGTAACGCATGGCTCGCCGTCTTCAGCCACTGCGGCGATTTTGGTCAGGATCGGAGCAACCAGTTCATAGGCTTCTTTCTGCCCACCAGGCATAATGGAAGGACCTTTCAGCGCACCTTCTTCACCGCCGGAGACACCGGTACCGATAAAGTTAAAGCCTTCTGAAGAAAGCTCACGGTTACGACGGATGGTGTCCTGGAAGAAGGTGTTACCACCATCAATGATGATGTCGCCTTTATCGAGGTATGGCTTGAGGGAATCAATAGCAGCATCCGTGCCTGCACCTGCTTTCACCATTAACAGGATGCGACGAGGCGTTTCCAGAGATTCAACAAACTCTTTCGCCGTATAGTAAGGAACCAGTTTCTTGCCCGGATTTTCAGCAATTACTTCTTCCGTCTTTTCACGGGAACGGTTGAAAATAGAGACGGTATAACCACGGCTTTCGATATTGAGCGCAAGGTTGCGCCCCATCACAGCCATACCGACGACGCCGATCTGTTGCTTTGACATTGTTTACTCCTGTCAGGGGGTGGTCACGCCGAGTGTGCGGCTTAAATATGGTGTAGATGTTAACCCAATCATCGACAAAATGAATAGCATTACCTTATCCGAATAACAGAGCAGATTACGAAAGCCCCCTCTCCCCACAAGGAATGACCCAAGGTAGTTTCTGTCCATGGCTGCTTTTCGCATCTTACATCTTAACCCTGCCTTGAATACCTTATCATTCGTCAAAATATTAATAGCAATGTGC